>Ga0299914_10004351_pt1 | contig 10192 bp, 11 predicted proteins | sample RVTome_10_FD_201361 | JGI IMG/M metagenome (GOLD analysis project Ga0299914, IMG submission 201361) | Soil microbial communities from uranium-contaminated site in the Upper Colorado River Basin, Wyoming, United States - RVT153D57 (version 2) ... | reverse complement strand
CGGTAGCGTCGGGGCCACGCCGCTGCCGGAGCCCGGCGAGCGCGGCTGCGAACGGGGCGAGGCTGCACCCGGCGGCCGGCCTGGCTATGATCATCCAGTTAAGGTTAGCCTAACTACACCTCCATACGCGAGCCGGCTTGCGGATCGGCGGCGCGGCGACGGAGACTGGAAGCCCGGCCGGAGGCACGCCCCCATGACGACCTCGCCGATCGAGCAGGCCGCCGCCACCTTCGTTGCAGTCTTCAGCCGCTGGCGAGCCGACCGGGGGCTCACCAAGAAGCACCTGGCGGCGCAGATGGGCTTCGACCCGTCCTACCTCAGCCACATCGAGCGCGGCCGGCACCGCCCGACCGCGGACTTCGCCCGCCGGGCGGAGCTGGTGCTGGATGCCGGTGGAGCGATCTGGCAGGCGTTTGTCCAGTACGACCAGGCCCGCGCCAGCGCGGTGCCGAGCCGGCGGGACGGCGCCCCCGGGCATTGGCGGCCCGGCGGCGGGCCTGTGGTGGAGGACGAGGTCGCCTCACTGTCCTATCAGTCTGGATACTACCGGTGCGTGGTACGGCGAATCCTCTACAACGCTGGCACCGAGCCGATCACCCGTTGGTTGGCCCGGATCGCGGTCGACCGCTACCCGCATGATCCGGAACGGTCGAATGCCCACCACCGGGCTCACCCGCTGTCCTTTGCAGAGCTCCAGCTCTTCGCCCGGCACGGCGACCGCCTGCAGGAGGCGATGTGGTGGAGCGCCAAGCACGACCGGGACGCGCTGAAGGAGGTCTGGCTGCTGTTCGAGAACGGCGCCGGACGGTTCCCGCTCTACCCTGGACACCGGACCACCATCGAGTACGGATACACCGTCCCCGAGCAGCTGTGGGGGCACTGGTTCCAGCGGGCGGTGCGGCTGCCGACCGGCCGGCTGGCGGTCCGGCTGGAGCTGCCGAACCTGCTCGACCCGCAGGTGTGGGGCGTGGAAACCTCGCTGGCGGCCGGCGAGACCCCGCTCCGGACGCCGGTGGTGCGGCGTAACGGCCAGCATCAGACAGTGTTCGAGTGGCAGACCGACACCCCGCCGGTGCACGCGCGTTACACCCTGCACTGGCGGTTCCGGACGCCGGGCGGGTAGCCGCCGGGCTGCGTACGCTGCCTCCCATGACCGGTACGGTGGACCTGGCCCGACCTTCCCGGCAGGTGCTCGGGATCGAGGTGCTGCTGGTGCTGGGCGTGTCGCTGGGGGCCTCGGCGGTGCGGTCGGCCCTGGCGATCGCCGAGCGGTTGACCCGGGCCGAGGCGCTGTCGGCCCAGACCGCCGCGCTGAACGTGTCCCGGCTCCCGGATCGGCCGTGGTTCGACCTGGCCGACCAGCTCACCCGGATCGGGATCGGGCTGGTGCCGGTGCTGCTGGCGCTCTACCTGCTCAGCCGGTACCCCGGCGGCGGCACCCGGCTGGTCGGGTTCGACCTGCGCCGGCCCCGATTCGACCTGCTGAGCGGCTCGGCGCTGACCGCCGCGGTCGGGGTGCCCGGGCTGGTGCTCTACGTGGTGGCGCTGGAGCTGGGGATGAACGTGCGGATCCTGCCGGCGGCGCTCGCGCCGGTCTGGTGGGCGGTGCCGGTGCTGATCCTGGCGGCCGCCCAGAATGCGCTGCTGGAGGAGGTGGTCGGGGTCGGCTACCTGCTGCACCGGCTGCGCGAGCTGGCCTGGCCCACCGCCGCGGCGATCGGGCTGCACGCGCTGCTCCGCGGGTCGTACCACCTCTATCAGGGCTTCGGTGGCTTCCTCGGCAACGCCGCGATGGGCGTCGTGTTCGGGTTGTTCTACCTCCGGTTCCGGCGGGTCATGCCGCTGGTGATCGCGCACACCCTGCTGGATGTGGTGGCGTTCGTCGGCTACGCCCGGTTCGGGGCGGATATCGACGCGGCGCTGGCCCGGGTGCTGGGCTGGCTCTGACCGGCCCGGTAGAACCGGTCCGCCCGGTGCGCCAGCCGGTCGATCCGGTCGGCACCGTCGCCAACCGCCACCAGCGCCCCCACCACGACCCCCGCCAGCGCCCCGAGCCCGAGCCGGCTGGCCGCCAACCCGGGCAGCCCGAACCGGCGGGCGGCGTACCGGGTCAACCCGAGCCGCCCGACCGCGCCGGTCAGGCCCGGATGCTGGACCGGCTCGCCGGCCGACCCGGCCGCTCCGGCCGGGGGCGCCAGGCCCAGCAGCTCCAGCAGCTCGCCAGCCCGCCGCGGGTCGGCCGGGTCGTGGCCGTGGGCCGCGGCGATCCGGAGCACCAGGGTGGCGCGCACCCAGGCTTCCGCCGGCAGGCCGACTAGCGCCGCCACCGGACCGCCGGCCTCGGAGGCAGCCAGCGCCCACCCGGCCCGCCGGGCCTCCCGACTCGCCAACCGGATGATCCCGTGGGCCGGCGCCTCCGGGTAGCTGGCCCGCAGCCAGCCGACCCAGCTCGCCGCCCGCGGCCCGAGCTCGGCGATCGCCAGCTCGGCGGCTCGCCGCGGTGGCTGGTCGGGCTGGCGCAGCACCTCCGCGCCGGCCGCCAGCCAGGCACCCGGTGCGGCCGGGCCGGCCGGAACCGGCGCCACCTCCGCCGCTGGCGCGGACTTCTCGGCGGAGGTTGGGGCCTTCGTACTTTTTGCCGCTTTTGTCGCCTCGGTGGCCTTCGCTGGCTTGGTCGGCTTCGCCGCCTCCTCGGCCTTGGTGGCCTTAGCGCCGGCCGTGGTGGCCTTCGCGGCCTTGGTCGCTTTGGCAGGCTTGCGCGACTTGGCCGGCTCCGGCCGGCTGGTGGGGTCGGTGGTGCGGCGTTCCTCGGCCATGTTTCAGCAGCCTAACCGGTGCGCGGCCAGCTCCGGCGGCGAACCGCTGCGAAAGGGTGCCGTTGCTGCCAGCCCGATCCGCCCGGTATCCTCGACCGGCGGCGACCTACCGGTCGCCGAGGAGGCTTCGCCTAGTCTGGTCTATGGCGCCGCACTGCTAATGCGGTTTGGGTTGACGCCCATCCGGGGTTCAAATCCCCGAGCCTCCGCCACCTGACCAGCGAGAACTCGCAGCGCAAGGGATCTCAGTCTCGTCGGTGGTACGGGCTGTGCGGGCCGTTCTCCGACTCCCAGCACCGAGCGCTGGCCATCGGGGCCGAACACGGCCGGGCCATCCGGGGCGGCAAGGTGCAACCAGGCGCAGGTGCGAGTACGGACCGCGCTGGCCCGGCGGGGGCCTGCTGACCCTGACCGCCCAACCGGGGCCACGCACCGCCAACTGGGCGGCAGCGTCGAGCCACGGCTACACGTGCACGCCCTCGACCGCTTTCCATGCGGCCCTGGCTCAACTCAGCATCCGGACGTTGACCAGCTCTGGGAGGTGGCCGCCGCGGTGGCGACGGTGGCCACTCGCTTGCCCGGCTGGAGACGCGCTCCTGCTGCCGGAACTACTGTTGGATATCCGACTGTTTGGCGCCTTGGGACCTGCGCGTCCTACCTGTATGTGGTTAGGTGAGCACTCTGGCGAGTGAACGGCGATGATCTATGGGTAAGACTCGGGGTGCCGACGCCGCCCGACGTCTGGTGGACAAGGCGATCTACCCTCCGTCGGTGGCGCGGCAGCAGGTGCCGCCCGAGGAGTGCGAAGAGACCCAATGTTCGGTCGGCCTGGGCCCAGACGACAAGATCATTGGTCGCTTCGTCCTCTGGCAGGACCGCTACATGGTGGAGTTCGCCCTGATGCAGTTCACGCGGGTCGGAGGCCGGTGGGTCGAAGTGTTCCGAATCGATACCGAGCACGACAAGATCCACAAGCACCAGCTACGGCGAGGATCACCGGACACTCAGGGAACAGTTACTGATCTCGTCGAGATTCCACCGGACGAAGGGTGGAGAGTGGTTGACAAGGGGTACACAAATGCACTGTCGATCATTCAGAATGAGTGGAGGGAGAACTTTCGGAGGTGGCGCGGTGACACACAGTGATCTCACGGCGGAGACCCCCGCCCGCGGCGACCCCGCAGCGGCGACCTTCGCCGCCGGCTTCGAGTTCATGAGGCGGCTACGGGAGCCGCAGTTCAGAGAGTTTCTCCGTCGACACGGCTGGGAACATGGCGAACACGTGGTGATGGCTGCAGACGATGAGCCTGTCATCGAGGTCATCTTCAAAGTGATGATCAATGGCACTGGCGGTCGAGTCCTGGTTGCCATCCCCGACGAGCGGCAGCGGCTAGGCTTCCGGCTGCTGTCGATTGAGGTGTCGACGACCGGCCGCCGCGCGTGGGCGCTCCTGCGGCGTGCGGGCAAGATCAATGTCGGGCCAGGCGCGACCATTGGCATGCTCTACGACGCCTTCAGCAAGTGCGGCCAATACATGCCGAGCGAGTGGACATCGCCGGTAACCGTGCGCAAGGAGCCCGAGCCGGCATAGCTTCGCAGTGATCGCGATAGTCGCCCCAGGACCGCGCGGTGGTCCTGGGGCGGTGCGAGTCTTAGCCTGGATCCACCCACCTGCCCCGGCAGCCCCTGCCCGCCGGGTAGATCCACCATCCCGACTTGCCACCGAAACTCACCCGCATACCCTCGAACGGGACGAGCCGGCGACCTCGGTCGGCAGCCCATCCCGGCCGCCAACCCGCCGCCAAGATCAGCCAGCCAATCCCTCCAGCTAACAACGATCATCATGAATCAAGTCCATGGATCCAGGCTGAGGGGTGGTCGCGGCGACGGCGTGGAGTGCGGAACGCAGGGCTGTCACGGCGCCGAGTCCAACGTGGTAACTCATCGTCGTCACCAGCAGATGCCGGTTCGCCTGGGTTCTGGCGTGATCCACGGCATCAGCGTACGCGTCGTAGCCGACAGCGACCGGGACCTGCGGGCGGTCAACGACGGATGCCGAGTACGACCATCAGGGCGACGTCGAGGTGTTCGATGGTCGCCGGCGGGAGTTGCCCGAGACTATCCGCGCCGAGCCGCTGCTGCCGGACCTCGATCAGCCGGTCGGGCATGATCCAACCGGGCACCTCAAGTCCGGGTGGGGTGGGCACGGACACGCCGGTATCCGCGGTTTCGGGGTCGGCGGTGATGCGGGCGACGATCGCGCGGGTGGTGGCTTCGTGCATCTCGTCGGAGGAGACGACGGCGACCAGCAGCGCGCCGGCGGTCAAGGTCTGTAGTCGCCGCAGCTGGCCCCGCCGTACCGGGGTGTCGCTCACCCGGTTTCGCCGAGGAGCTCGTCGACGAGCTTGTCCTGGTCGATGCCCTCGCGGGCGTAGACGCGTTCGGACGCGGCGAAGTAGTGGAGGGCTTCCCGCCGGCTCAGCTCGCGGTTCACGAATGCGGACAGGGACATGCCTTCGGCCGTGGCCCGGGCACGGAGCCAGGCGATCAGGGCCGTGTCCAGCGACATCGTGACCGGAGCGGTTTTCACAGCGTTCATCATAGCCGCTGCGTTATGGCAGCTAATAGCACGTTCCCGTGCCGGTCGACCAACCGACCGATCGTGCCTGCGGGCACGCCCAACACGATTTGTGATTCGCATCTTGTGCATGGAGAGATGCTAGCCGGTCTGTACGAGACACGTGACGTGGGGCGGTCATGCGGCCGGATCATGGTCGCGACAAGGGTTCCGATCACCGGTGAGCCGGCCCGGTCGAGGTACTCGGTCGGAGACGCACCACGTCCGGCATGGCCTTGGCTAGGTGGCCTCTCCGCCGGTCCGGGCAGCGGCCGCGCTGGGACCGTCCTGGGGCGGGGCCCGGTGCCGGGTGCGGGCGGTCGCCCGAGCCCGCTCGACCCGGTCCAGCACCACCTTTCGCAGCCGCACCGCGACCGGGGTGACCTCCGCACACTCGTCCTCCCGGCAGAACTCCAGCGCCTGCTCCAGCGACAGCTTCCGGGGCGGCACCAGGCGCTCCAGCTCGTCGCCGGTGGAGGAGCGCATGTTGGTCAGCTTCTTCTCCTTGGTGATGTTGACGTCCAGGTCATCGGCGCGGGTATGCTCTCCGACGATCATGCCGGGATAGACCTCGGTGCCGGGCTCCACGAACAGGCTGCCCCGCTCCTGCAGCTGGAACATCGCGAACGCGGTGGCGCTGCCGGACCGGTCGGCCACCAGCGACCCGGAGGAGCGGGTGCGCAGCGGGCCGAACCACGGCTCGTACCCCTCGAACACGTGGTGGGCGATCCCGGTGCCCCGGGTCTCGGTGAGGAACGCGGTCCGGAACCCGATCAGCCCCCGCGCCGGGACCAGCCAGTCCATGCGTACCCAACCGGTGCCGTGGTTGACCAGCTGCTGCATCCGGCCCTTCCGGCTGGCCAGCACCTGCGTGACCGCCCCCAGGTGCGCCTCTGGCACGTCGATGGTGAGCCGCTCGACCGGCTCGCAGGTCCGGCCGTCGATCTGCCGGGTCACCACCTGCGGCCGCCCGGCGGTCAGCTCGTACCCCTCCCGGCGCATCTGCTCGACCAGGATCGCCAGCGCCAGCTCCCCGCGGCCGCGGACCTCCCAGGCGTCCGGGCGGTGGGTGGGCAGCACCCGCAGCGACACGTTGCCGACCAGCTCCCGGTCCAGCCGGTCCTTGACCAGCCGGGCGGTGACCTTGGCGCGCTTCACCCGGCCGGCGAACGGCGAGGTGTTGATCCCGATCGTCATCGAGATCACCGGCTCGTCCACGGTGATCAGCGGCAGCGGGCGCGGGTCGTCCGGGTCGGCCAGGGTCTCCCCGATCATGATGCCCGGGATGCCGGCCACCGCGATGATGTCCCCCGGACCGGCCTGCGCGGCCGGCTTCCGCTCCAGCCCCTCGGTCATCAGCAGCTCGCCCACCCGGACCCGCTCGATGCTCCCGTCCCGCCGGCACCACGCCACCATCTGCCCCTTGTCGATGGTGCCGTGGCGGACCCGGCACAGCGCCAGGCGGCCCAGGAACGGGGACGAGTCGAGATTGGTCACATGCGCCCGCAGCGGCTCACCCTCCTGGTAGGAGGGTGGTGGGATGGTGTCCAGCAGGGTGCGGAACAGCGGCGTCAGGTCGGCTGAGCCGGCCGGCGGTGCGCCGCCGGGTGGAGCGGTGAGCGTGGCCACGCCGGCCCGGGCGTTGGTGTAGACGATGGCGAAGTCGAGCAGGTCGTCCCGGGCACCGTCCTCGGCGAGGTCCAGGAACAGCTGGTACGTGTCGTCGACCACCTCCTTGATCCGGGCATCCGGCCGGTCCACCTTGTTGACGACCAGGATGATCGGCAGCCGGGCGGCGAGCGCCTTGCGCAGCACGAACCGGGTCTGCGGCAGTGGCCCCTCACTCGCGTCCACCAGCAGCAGCACGCCGTCGACCATGGTCAGGCCGCGCTCCACCTCGCCGCCGAAGTCGGCGTGGCCCGGGGTGTCGATGATGTTGATGGTCACCGGCTGCTGGCCCGGCGGCGCGTACCGGACCGCGGTGTTCTTGGCCAGGATGGTGATGCCCTTCTCCCGCTCCAGGTCCATCGAATCGAGCACCCGGTCGGTCGGCTCCCCCCGGCCGGGCACCGCGCCGGACTGCCGGAGCATCGCGTCGACCAGGGTGGTCTTGCCGTGATCGACATGGGCCACGATGGCGACGTTGCGCAGGTCGGTGCGAAGGGGCATACCGACCATCATCCTTGGTTGCCCGGGCCGGCCGGCCTGCAGGTCACGTCGCGGTCACCGGCCAGGCGTTTGCCGGCGGCCCGGGCGGGTAGCTGGCCGGCATGACCATCGTGACGCGTACGTTGGAGCGGATCGAGACCCTGGACCGGGTGGACCAGCTGGCCGGCACGGTCCAGCGCTGGCTGCACCGGGTGCTGCCGGACCAGCCGCGGCTGACCGCACCGCTGGGCGGGTCCGGGATCGGGCACCCGCTGCACCCGATCCTGGTACTGGCGCCGATCGGGGCGTGGCTGTCGGCGAGCGTCCTGGACCGGATGCCGGGCCACCAGGCCGCGGCCGAACGGCTGGTGCTGACCGGCCTGGCCGCCACCGCCCCGGCGGTGGTGACCGGGGCGCTGGACTACCGCGAGCTGGCCGGCCCGCAGCGGCGGGTCGGCTTCGTGCACCTGTTGACGAACCTGACCGCCACGCTCTGCTACACGGCTTCCTACCTGAGCCGCCGGCGCGGTGCGACCGCCGCCGGGCAGGCCTGGGCGTTGCTGGGACTGACCGCGGTGGGCGCCGGGGGCACGCTCGGTGGGCACCTGACCTACGCCCTGGGCACCGGCGTCTACCGCTGGCAGCCGGAGCGGGCCGGGCGGCCGGCCGGTGAGCCGCAGCCGGCCCTCGAGAGCTCCGACAACAGCCGCCACCCGTCCCGGCGATAGCGGCCGGGGCGGGTGACCAGCCCACCGGCCTGGGAGGCGGCCGGTCAGCGCATCGCGTCCCGGCCGGTCAGCGCATGGCGTCCCGGATCGCGTCGCGGACCCGGTCGACGACCGCCAACGGCGGGCCGGCCAGGACGTTGCCCACGGCCGACTCCACCCCCGGGTGCGGACGGGTCGGCGCGAACCGCTCGGCGGTCAGCAGCGCCGTCCCCATCCGTTCCCGCTCCTGCGGATCCAGGTTGCGCTCCAGGTACGGGAACTCGTAGCGCTCCTCGCGCTTGGCGTGCATCAGCACCGCGGTTCGCAGCGCCAGCAACTGGTCGTGGAACCCCGGATGGTCGGTACCCAGGTCGGCCAGCTGCGCCAGCTGGCGCTTGGCGTCCTGCTCCTCGGCGAGCCGGGCATCGATGACCGGATCGCCCACCCCGCCGCTGCCCCGGCCGCGCGGGTGCACGACCTCCTCCTCGGCGGTCTCGTGCACCGCCAACAGCCGGACCAGATCGTCGAACCGCTCCTGCCGGGCCGGCCCGGAGGCGTGCATCACCTCGCCGAACAGCTCCTCGATCCGGGCGTGCTGTGCCCGCAGCAGGTCCAGTACGTCAGCCATGCTCACTCATCCCCTTCTGCCGCAGCGCCGCCACCGGGTGCAGTCCCCCCGGTTCGATGCGGTACTCGTCGCCGAACTTGTCCCGGTGCATGTCGATGACCACCTCGCTGGGTGGCTTCTCGCCGCCGTGCACCTTCGCCTGCATCCGCTGGAACCGCTCGTGCTGATCCCGGACGTAGCCAGCGCCGAGCGTGGTCAGGTCCAGCTGGGTGGCGAGCAGGTGCCGGACGTACTCCTGGTTGGGCTCGAACGCCACCGGCTCCGGCAGCTCCGGTGCCAGCAGCTCCTCCGGCTCCCGGCCGTCGTGGCGGCGTAGCAGGTCGCAGGCGGTCTGCAGGTGCGCCAGCTCCATGTTCAGGTGCAGCTCCCAGACCGGGCGCACGACCGGGTCCTGCTCCTGCTGCAGGAACGAATAGTAGAGGTAGCACTCGTTGTACTCGTGGTTGACCAGCTGCTCCCACCAGGTCTCGCCCGGGTCGACCAGCGACTCGTAGTGGGTGACGTGCTCCTGCTCGATCAACCCGATCTCCTGGTAGAGCTGCCGGGCGATCGGCTCCATGTACTGCGGGCCGACGTTCATGTAGAAGTTCATGGTCTGCTGCTCGGCGGCCATGATGGTCAAGGCGTGCAGCTTCGACAGTGGCGCGGCGGCGGCCCGGTCGTACGGGTCCCGCACGTTGTCGTACGGGTGCCGGTGCTGGGCGGTGGTTGGCCGGCCGGGCATCACCTCGGTCAGCTGGTCGACCACCTTCTCCGCCTTCCGCCGCTCGATCATCTCGAACAGGTTGGCGTAGCGGTAGAGGTGGTCGAAGTCCTCAAGTACGCCGAACTCGTACGCCTGCCGGAGGGTGGGGTCCGGCTCCATCCGGGCCACCCACGCGGTCAGGTCGACCGCCACCTGCTCGTACGCGAGCGTGGTCTCCAGCGCGCTGGGGATGCCGGGCAGCAGCCAGTTCACCGCGCGTTGCTGCTGGGACTCGAGGTAGCGCAGATGCGCGAGCTGCCGGCGGACGTCCGGGTCGGGGCAGTGGCGCGCGAAGTGGTGATCGAAGAAGACCGCCTCGGTCTCGATGCCGTTCATCGTGATCACCCGGCAGCGGGTGTACGGGTCGGCCTCATCCGGATCGATCGGGGTGACGTCCAGCTCCCGCCAGTTCCGGATCTGCTGCTCCAGGGGTATGCCTTGGTGCTCCAGTGGGTTGAACACGAACCGGTCCTCTCTCCTACGGGCGCCGCTTTGACTGGCTGGATGCGGCCCTCGGCGATGACGAGATCT
>Ga0299914_10004350_pt1 | contig 10193 bp, 11 predicted proteins | sample RVTome_10_FD_201361 | JGI IMG/M metagenome (GOLD analysis project Ga0299914, IMG submission 201361) | Soil microbial communities from uranium-contaminated site in the Upper Colorado River Basin, Wyoming, United States - RVT153D57 (version 2) ... | reverse complement strand
GTTCTCGTCGCTGTGCAGCGATCGTCGCAACGCGGCTCGGAGACGTGCCACCAGCTCGCCCATGCCAAAAGGCTTGGTCACGTAGTCGTCGGCCCCGGCGTCGAGCGCGGTGATCTTGTCCCGTTCCTCTTCCATGACCGACAGGACGATGATGGGAACCTTGGTCCAGCCGCGCAGCCCCCGGATGACGTCGACTCCGTCGATACCCGGCAGCCCGAGGTCGAGGATGACCGCGTCGGGCAGATGATCCGATGCCTTCCGCAAGGCTTCCTCACCCGAGCCGGCAGACTCGACTTCGTACCCGAGAGCTCGGAGATTTACCGTGAGCGCCCTGACAATCTGGACCTCGTCGTCCACAACGAGAACACGAGCAGACTCACTCATGTGGGCGAGACGAGGCGGTTGCCGGCGGCTTCGACGAGTGGTGCCGGCTTGAAGCCGATGACCATGGTGGTCCCACCCCCAGGCGTGTCCTCGACCGTCAGCTCGTTGCCCATCGCCTCGAGAAAGCCACGGGCCACCGCCATCCCGAGTCCCACTCCGCTTCGGTTGGACGAATCACCGAACCGCTGGAACGGTTGATAGATGGTGTCCCGCTCGTCGGCGGGTATCCCGGGGCCGCGGTCGACGATTCTCAGGTCGACTCGTCCCGCCACTTCTCCTGCACTCACCTGCACGTGCCGGTCTGGGGGCGACCAAGTCAGTGCGTTCTCGATGAGGTTGGCGACAACACGTTCCAGCAGCGCCGGGTCGGTTTGCACGGGAGCCAGGGTGTCCGGGATGTCCACGTTCACGCGTTCGGCTTTGGCTCCGAGTCCCGACAGGGCGGACGAGACGACCTCGTCGAGGCCCACGGCGACGAAGAAGACGTGGACTGCGCCTACCTGAACCCGGCTGGCGTCGAGCAGTCGCCCGACTACTCGATTCAGATGCTCGGTCTCCTCGAGGATGGCCTGCAGAAAAGCCTGGATCTGCGCGCCCGACCAGTCAACCTCGGTCTCGAGCAAGCTGGTGACCGATGCCTTGATGGTCGCCAGCGGGGTCCGGAGGTCATGAGACACCGCATTCAGCAATGCGGTGCGGAGACGGTCTGTCTCCGTCATGGCCACGACGGCGGCGGCCTCCCGTTCCAACTTCTCACGCTCCAGGGCCTGTGCCATTTGAGCGGCGAAGGCCCTGAGCACCCTTCGGTCGTCACCGGTGAGGCTGCCGCCGCTGAGTGCGAGCACGGTGTCATCGGTCAAAGGGATTACCTCGTTTGCCTCTTCCGGGCTGCGTAGCTCCGTGACGCCTACGGTGGCGATGGGCTCCCATCCGTTGTCGGTGCGTCGGAGGACGGCCGCAGCGCTCATGGCGAAGACGTCGCGAATCCGGCTGGTCAACCCGGAAGCCTGCGCTCCGGTCATCGGATCGATCGAGGTGGCGGTCGCCGCAAGTGCCTCGGCTTGGGCCCGAGCCTTTCGAGCCTCGGCGCTGCGACGCGTTGCGTTCCCCACGAGGAGCCCCACAGCCGAAGCGACCATGAGAAAGGCAAAGAGGGAGAAGAGATGGCCCGCGTCGGCGATCTTCCAGGTGTGGAACGGCGGTGTGAAATACCAATTGGCGAGGAGAAACCCGGCGGCGCCACAAGTCACAGCTGGTAAGGCGCCCCCAATCACCCCGACCGCCACCGCGGCGAGCAAGTAAACCAGCAGGACGTTCTCGAGGGCGATCTGGTCACGCAAGACGAGAAGGAACAGGGTCAACAGGGGCAGGCTCGTTGCGGTCAGCGCCCAGGCGAGGAGGCGACGCCGCAGACTCAGTGCCCGGGTGGCCGCGGTACGTGACCGGCGACGCGGTTGGCTCGTCTCGTAGGAGATGACGTGAACCTCGATGGTCCCCGCCTTTCTGATCGTCTGCACCGCAGCTGAGTCGCCGAGCCACTCCCTCGGACGTGATCGCCCAGAAGATCCCATGACGATTTGAGTGGCGCTCTCGGCGCGTGCGAACGCCAGCAGAGCGTCGGGGATGTCGTCGCCCACCAACTCGTGATAGGTCCCGCCGAGGCCCTCGAGGAGCTCCCTCTGTCTCCGCAGGTGACCGACCTCCTCGTCGCTCAAGCCGGCGGTTGGTCGGACGTATACCCCATGCAGCTCCGCACGGGAGCGCAAGGCGGTACGTGCCGCCTTGCGGACGATCACGTCGCTCCCCTCCACGGCCGGTAGCCAGACCACGATGCGCTCCCTGGTTCCCCAGGGTTCGTCTATCCCGTGTGTGTCACGGTACGCGGCCAGGGTTTCGTCCACCCGGTCGGCAGTCCAGGACAAGGCCAGCTCACGCAGGGCCGACAGGTTGCCGGGGCGGAAGTAGTTGGCGAGAGCGGCGTCCACGTGCTCGGCGGGATAGATCTTGCCGTCCTTGAGACGCTCCCGGATTCTCTCCTGGGGCAGATCGACCAGCTCGATCTCGGCCATCTGGCGCACCTTGTGATCGGCGATCGTTTCCTGCTCGCGGACCCCGGTGATCTCGTACACGACGTCGTTGAGGGACTCGAGGTTCTGGATGTTGAGAGTGGACAGGACGTCGATGCCGGCGTCGAGCAGAGCAGATACGTCATCCCAGCGTTTCGCGTTCGGTGATCCGGGAGGATTGGCTTTGGCCAGCTCGTCGACCAGTGCAACGTCGGGCTTTCGCGCCAGAACGAAGCTCAGGTCCATGGCCGGTCGATCGGATGGCGGATCCCATGACCGGGGCGGGGTCACCACATCGAGACCGGCCAGAAGATCGGACAAATCGGACCGTCCGTAGGTGTCGACGATGCCGACGACGACGGTCCGACCCTCGCGCTGGAGGCGAAGTCCTTCCTCGAGCATGGCGAACGTCTTCCCCACACCTGGGGCGGCCCCGAGAAAGACGCGAAGCGTGCCTCGGCTCATCATCAGACGCTAACGCCGCCCGACCGCTCGGTGTCATCGACGAATTTGTCGGGACCGTCATGGGTTCATCAATAAACCGTCGTGGTGCGTCAGGACGGCGTCAAGACCGCGGCGGGAGCCGGCGCGGTGGGATACAACAAAGGAGTGCGGTGCCCACCTGGCCCGCCGCAGGTAGAGGAGAGGTCACGACTCCTAACAGGTTGACGGTCGGTCTTCGTTATCGAGTGGACGGGATCCTGCACGAGTACCTGGGCCCCGCCCAACTTCCCGATCGCGGCGGGATCGCTCATGTGTTCCTGCGCAACGAGTGGCGCCCGGATACTCCGGGCCAGCTCCAACTCACCCTCGTGACCGAGGCGCAAGTCGAGCAGTTGGTTGCCAGGACGCGAACAGGAGGTTCAGATGCGCATCGTGATCGCTGGATGCGGTCGGGTTGGGAGTGACCTTGCACTCACGATGTCCGAGGAGGGTCACGACGTGTCGGTGATCGACAACCGACCCGGTGTCTTCGATCGCCTCGGGTCGACGTTCAACGGCACCACCCACGAGGGGCTCGGCTACGACGTTCGGATGCTGCGAGAGGCGGGAATCGAGTTCGCGGATGCGTTTGTCGCCGCCACCAACTCGGACAATGCCAACGCGATGGCGGTTCAAGTCGCCAAACGTGTCTTTGGAGTTCCCAAGACCATTGCCCGGCTGGACGATCCCGCTCGGGAGGAGGCATATCGCGCCCTCGGCGTCCAGTTCGTCCCCGGGGCAAAGCTCACGTCGAAGGTCATCCACGAGCAAATCGTCAGGGAGGAGTTCAGCTATCACGTGACGTTCTCCGGAGGCGACGTCGAGGTCGTCGACATGACGATTGGGCCGGAGGGCGCGGGGCTCCCTGTGTCGGGCCTCGAGATCTCCGACGACCTTCGTGTTGCGGCTGTTTACCGGGGACATCGCACCTTCATCCCCGATGAGAACTTCAATCTGGCCGAAGGGGACTTGGTCGTTGCAGCCGCCCGGACCGGGGCACGCAAGAAGATCCGCCGCTATCTCGCCGTCAAAGAGGGACAGGTGTGAGGGTCGTCTTGGTAGGCGGCGGGAAGGTCGGATCGTTCTTGGCCCGCGAGCTCCACAAGGCAGGACGCGTGGTGACGGTCATCGAGGAGTCACAGGGACACGCCGAGGCTCTCGCCGAGGAATCCAAGGTGCTGGTACTGCAGGGTGACGGAACCGACATCAACCTGCTCAAGGCAGCGGACGCCGAACGGGCCGATTGGATTCTGGCGGTAACCGGTCTCGATGAGGTCAACCTGGTCGCCTGCCAGCTGGCCCTGACCCTGGGAGCTCGTCAGGTACTCGCCCGACTCAACAATCCTCTCAACCGGCCTACCTTCGACGCACTGGACATTCCGGTGGTGGCTGTCACCGATGTGATGGCAACTCTGATCTCACGCGAGGTGGAAGTGCCGGAATTCAGGCATGTCGCCCTGTTGGGTAGGGGCGAGGTCTCGGTGTATGAGATCGACGTCCCCCCGGATTTCGAGCAGCGGCCAGTCGCCGAGCTTCGTCTTCCCCCCCGCTCCCTGTTCGTGACGGTGGTGAGTGGCGACGAGGTGAGAGTCCCAACCGCGGCGACCGTCATCAGACCCGGAGACCAGGTCACCGCGGTGAGCAGTGTCGATCTGGAAGACGAAGTGCGAGCGGTGTTGGGCTATCGACACGGTCAGACGCGATGACGAAGCCGCGAGATCGCCGGTGGCTGAGTCTTCATGGCCTCACAGGTGGGCTGACGATGTTCACGATCGAGGCTCTGATCGTCACCAGCCTTGCCTTCGTGGCATGGGCAATGGCCAGGCTGATCTTGGCCCTCCTGTGACATGCTGATCCGACCGGTCGGCGACGATTTTCGGGTCATCGCGTTCTATCTGGGGCGCATATTCCTCGTGATTGCAGGCGCCGGGATCCTTCCTCTGGCCTGGGCCGCAGTCGCCCGCGAATGGAACCCGTTCGGATCGTTCCTCCTCATGATCGGTCTGTTCGCGCTACTCGGCGTCATCGGGGTCAGGCTGGCCCCCCCGGAGTCCAAGCTCAACTGGAGCCACGGGATGGTGGTTGTTGCCCTGACCTGGCTGATCGTCCCCGTCATCGGCGCGATACCGTTGCTGCTCTCCGGGCACTTCGGGCGCCCGCTCGACGCCTTCTTCGACGCGGTCTCGGGGCTGACGACCACCGGCCTGTCGCTGCTCGGCGATGTCGATCATCTCGCCTCGTCGCTCAACTTCTGGCGGCACATGCTCCAGTTCCTCGGGGGACAGGGGATCATCCTGGCGGCCCTTTCGATCTTTGCCGGCACGGGCGGGATAACGCTGTACTTCGGTGAAGCGAGGGACGAGCGGATCCTGCCCTCGGTGACCTCGACGGCGCGGTTCATCTGGGCGGTCTCTGTGGTGCATCTCGTCTTCGGTGTCACCGCCCTCGGCCTCGTCGGCTGGCTCGTTCTCGGCTTCGATATCGATCGTGCCGCGTTTCACGGCTTGATGATCTTCTTCGCCGGATTCGACACCGGCGGGTTCTCACCCCAGTCCACGAGCATCGGCTACTACCACTCGGCGATCTTCGAGAGCTTCACCTCGGTGCTCATGGTCGCCGGGGCGATGTCGTTCGGTCTGCACTACGCCCTGTGGCGTGGCCCGCGACGAGCCGTATTCGCAAACCTGGAGACGCGCACGATTCTCTCCACATTCGGACTCACCATGGCACTCACGCTCCTCGGTCTGGCTGCTACCGACGTTTTCGTCTCGGCTGCCGGTCTCACCAGGCAGGGCTTTTTCCAGATCCTGTCTGCACACACCGGAACCGGGTTCTCCACGATCCCGTCGATCGAGCTGGCCGGTTGGGGGGGCCTCGCCTTCGGCGGGATGGCCATAGCCATGGCCCTCGGTGGCATGGGGTCATCCACCGCAGGTGGGGTCAAATCTCTCAGGATCGGGTTGACCATCAAGACGGTGGTGAACCAGATTCGGCAGGTCCTTCTCCCCGAGCACGCAGTCGTCGGCACCGCCTACCACCAGTCGGGGCGCAAACATCTGACCCCCAACCTCATCCAATCGGTGATGACCATCTCGCTGCTGTACGTTGCGCTCTACCTGCTCGGGGCGGGTATGGGCCTTGCCTACGGCATCCCCCTGCAGGCCGCCCTCTTCGAGTCGGTCAGCGCCTCGGCCAACGTCGGCTTGTCGATCGGAGTGACCGACCCGTCGATGCCGATCCCGTTGGAGCTCGTCTACATGCTCCAGATGTGGGCAGGGCGCCTCGAGTTCGTCGCGGTCTTCTCACTCCTGGGTTTCCTCTATGCCTGGGCGCGTGGAAAATGATGCGAATCCTGCTTCGGACTCTCATGACTACCGGCTTCTTGCTCCTGGCGGGTCCCGCTCTGGCAACGGAAGAGGTCTCCGTCGAAGAACTGGTGGAGCAGGCCGCCGGCCTTGCGGGCGAAGAAGTGACCGTGGAGGGGGAGCTCGTTGGCGACTACGGGTTTCGGGACGACGGTTGGATGTGGACCCAGCTCAATGGCGATGTCTATGTCGACGAGCCGATCCGAGAGGGCGGCTCGCCACTCGGCGCCAACACCGGGATCGGGATCAGGATGCCGATCGAGTTCGCGGAGGGTCTCGACCCTCCGGGCCGTTACCGGAGTCGTGGCCCCGTGGTTCTCGCCACCGGCACGTGGAAGTACCACGATCCAGAGCGACAAGGGGAGTCCTTCCTCGAAGTCGAGGCCCTGGTCGTCGTCGAACCCGGACGCCAACTCAGCGAGCATGCGGACTGGAAGGTGATCGTCTCGGGGGCTCTACTCATCAGCGGCGCGGCTGCCATCGGGTTCGCTCGCCCTCGAGTGTGAGCTCACTCTGGGTACCAGAAGGCCGGCCCTGACCCGATCCCGGCTCAGGGCTATGCTCGGCAGACCTTGGTTGAAGGCCCCCGATGATCGATGAGCTTCGCGTCGAGTGGAAGGATGAAGGCGCATCACGGACGGTGTGGGTATCCGGGGAGATCGATCTGGCAACGGTCGACACGCTGCGAAGCGCTCTGGAGTGCCCCCAACCACGATTGGAGATCGACCTGAGTAACGTCACTTTCATAGATCTGACCGGTCTCAGATCTCTGATTGACGCATCCGAGGCCCATGAGGAGGTCGCTCTCATAGCCAGCCCCAGGGTGGACCGCTTGATCGAGCTCACCGCCACCAGCCATCTCTTCCAGATGCTGTGATCGCTATGCCAGTGCAACGAGACTTCGAGCCCGAGCCAGAGTCGGCCCAAGCCGTGAGGCGTTTCGTCGAGGGCACCCTGGCGGGGGAGCGCTCCCTCGACGACATCCTCCTGGCGGCTTCGGAGTTCGCGGCCAATGTCATCCGCCACGCTCGGACCCCGTTCACCGTCCGGCTCATCTCCGCCGACGACAGGGTTCGGGTCGAAGTCTCCGACGGCTCTTCGATAATCCCGGCGGTGGAAGACCTGAGCGAGTCCTCGCGCGGGCTGCGGATGATTGACGCCGTCTCCACGCAATGGGGCGTCGATGTAACCGAGAGCGGCAAGACCGTGTGGGCGGAGTTCGCCCATACGTCTCGAAGGGGCGGCTGAACGAGGCAGGTCTCGCCGGGTTGGCTACCTTCAGATCGCGGCGCTTGCTGCCGAGAAACTGACATGAAAACGATCGAACGAAGGCGCGGAGTCTTCCTCATCGCTCTCGCATTCACTCTCACCGCATGCAGCGCTGGGGCCGAGACAGTGGACTCCACCGTTACCAGCAGCACCGCCGTGGACATCGCTACGACGACAACAACCGACGAAGGCGTGCCCACGAGCTTCCAGGAAGTGCAGCCAGCCGTCATCCAGATCGTCGCCCAAGGCACATTCCGAGATCCGGAGCTCGGCTACGCCGACGGCTCCGGCCTGGGAAGCGGTTTCATCATCAGCCCGGAAGGCCTGGCCGTCACCAACAACCACGTGGTCGCCGGGGCGGCGACCCTCGAGGTGTTCGTGGGCGGTGAGACCGGGTCGAGCTACAACGCCACCATCGTCGGCGTCTCCGAGTGCAACGACCTGGCCCTGATCGACATCAACGAGTCGGAGCCACTCTCCTACCTGAACTGGTACGACGGGGAGATTGCGCCTGGTCTCGCCGTCTATGCCGCCGGGTTCCCCCTCGGCGACCCCGAGTACACATTGACCAGCGGCATCGTGTCCAAGGCCGAAGCCGGTGGCGACCTCACCGGGACTTCGTCGATCGACCACACCATCGAGCACGACGCCAACATCCAGCCCGGCAACTCGGGTGGGCCCCTCGTCTCGGAGGACGGGAGGGTTGTCGCGGTGAACTACGCCGGAGGCGCCGTCGCCACCACCACCGCCCAGTTCTACGGCATCGCCGCGGACCTTGCCCAGCCCGTGGTGTCGAGGCTGATGGACGGCGACTTCGAGACTCTCGGCATCAACGGGTGGGCCGTGTTCGACGAGGCGGCCGCGATCTCGGGCATCTGGGTCGCTGGAGTGGCCGCGGGGTCCCCGGCAGCCAACACCGACATCCTGCCCGGGGACATCATCACCTCGATGAACGGTCTTCCCGTCGGCACCGACGGGACCTTCAAGGACTATTGCGACGTGATCCGCACCGCTGGTGACAACCCGATCGCGGTCGATGTCCTCCGCTACGACACGGCCGAGGTGCTGCGCGGCGAGATAAACGGCGACAAGCCTCTGGAGCTCGCCTTCTCTTTCGCCGAAGAGATCGAGGACGAGGTGTCGGTCGAAGACACAGGTTCGGCCGGCAGCTATGTCGACTATCAGTCGATCGTCGACGACACCGGCACCATCGTCATAGAGGTCCCGGCGGAGTGGTCGGACATAGATCCTGCCCCGGCCACCGACGAGGCTGGGGCGCAGATCCCCTACATCCTGGCCTCGACCGATCGCCAGGCGTGGACAGATTCCTTCGACGTGCCGGGAGTCCTCTTCGCCCAGCTTGGCCCGACTCCGGACATCCCCTCCACCCTGCTCGAATACGGCGACTTCTCGGGGAGTTGCACCGACCTGGGATTGGTCGACTACTCCGACCCGGTCTTCACCGGCCAGTACCAGGTTTGGGACGCCTGTGGCGGGACGCCGACCGCCATCGTGGTGCTGGCGGCCGTGCCCGTCGACGGCTCCTACACCGCTTTGATGCTGGTCCAGATCGTGTCGGAGGCAGATCTCGACGCCCTCGACCGGATCTTCCAGACCTTCAACGTCATCGGGTAGGGGGCTCTAGCCCTTGACCGCCCCCATGGTGAAGCCGGAGATGAACCGGTCGAGAAAGGCGTTGAAGACCAGGGCTATCGGAACTGCGATCAAGATCACCGCGCCTTGAAGGGACTGCCAGAAGAAGACATCACCACGCACCAGCTCGGTGGGGACCCCCGTGGCGATCGTCTTGACTGCCGAGGACTTGTTGAAGGCGAGGGCGTAGATGAACTCGTGGGAAGACAGGGTGAAGGCGAAGACGATCACGGCGATGATCCCGGGGAACATCAGCGGCAAAACAACCCGGCGGATGGCACCGATGCGGCTGTGACCGTCGACCATCGCCTGTTCCTCTATGTCCATCGGGATCCCCTTGAAGAAGCCCATGAGCAACCAGGCCGAGATCGGAATGGTGATGGTGGGGTACACCAGGACCAATGACCAAAGGGATTCCTGCAAAGAGAGGTAGTTGATCACCCTGGTCATCGGGATGAAGAGCAGGGTCGGTGGGATCAGGTAGACGAGGAAGATGGCGATGCCGAGACGCTCTCCCCATCGGAGACGGAGCCGTGCGAGCGCATACGCGACCGGGAGGGCGAGGACGAGGGTGATCAGGGTCACTGCCAGACCTACCAGCAGCGTGTTCCGGATGAAGGTGAGGTAGTTGGTGTCGACGAAGAGGAGCCGGAGATGCTCCAGGGTCGGAGGCTCGTTGAACCAGAAGGGGTTGTTGTCCTTCACGTAGAGGTCGCTCGACTGCTTGAACATGCTGATCAGAGCCCAGGAGAAGGGGAAGGCGGCGAAGAGGACGAAGGAGATGGCGACGACGTAGGTGCCGAACCGACCCAGGCGACGGCGTCTCTCCGCGCTCTGTTGCAGAGCCTGGATGTCGGTGTCTTCCCAAGTCATCTCACATCACCTCCGCTTCTGGGGGGCGACCCCCAGACCCCCGCTCGCAGTGCCAGCAGAATGCCGAGACATCGGGGCGATCGATCGCAGGTGTCGCGTC
>Ga0299914_10004349_pt1 | contig 10193 bp, 13 predicted proteins | sample RVTome_10_FD_201361 | JGI IMG/M metagenome (GOLD analysis project Ga0299914, IMG submission 201361) | Soil microbial communities from uranium-contaminated site in the Upper Colorado River Basin, Wyoming, United States - RVT153D57 (version 2) ... | reverse complement strand
AGTGGGGCCCGCTCGCCGGCGGCAACCCCTGGCGCGCGAAGACGATCGAGTGGCAGGTCTCCTCGCCGCCGCCGGTGTTCAACTTCGACCAGATACCGCGCGTCGTCGGCGGGCCCTACGAGTTCGGCGTTCCGGGCGCCCGTCACGCGATCATGGACGGCGAGGGAGCCGAGGTCCGTGAGCCCGAGCCGGCCGTCGCCGGTGCCGGTGCCGGCGGAGGTGGCGGCGGCGATCCGGCGCGGAGCGGGACCTAGCGATGGCGCTCGCGAGGGAGCAGGCCTCGGACGCTTCGCCCGTCGACTGGAGCGACGGCGGAACCGTCCTCGCGTTCCTGAACGAAGTCGCCGGCGGGCGCCGGCTGCTGGCAGCGATCCGCGACCGGGTCGAGGCGGGCGCGCAGGAGGTCGTGGTGGTGGCGCCGCAGAACCAGCCGCTCGCCGGGCAGATCGTCGATCGCGACGAGCTTCGCGACGCCGCCCAGAGCCGGGTCGACGTGACGAGCATGATCCTCGCCGAGTTCGGCATCGACGCGGTCGGCGCCGTCTTCGACCCCGATCCCTCCCTCGCCCTCGACGACTCCGGGCGCGCGTTCAGGCCGCGGGAGGTGCTGCTCTCGTGCCTCCACGACACCCGCTTCGGGCTCCTGCGGCGCGACCTCGTCGAATGGGCCAAGGCGCATTTCGAGATCCCGGTCACCCACATCCCGGTGCGGATCCTCGATGACGCCGTGAGCTGGAGCGTCACTCACACGGTGGTGGTCGCCACCCAGACGCTGGGCACGCCCGAGCTGATCGAGCACCTGAAGCGAAAGGCCGCCGACCAGCCCCACCGCTACACGATCATCTCGCCGCCGTCGGGCGACCTCGGCCGGGAGGCGATCTGCGAGCGCCTCGCCCGGACGCTGTCGGAGCTCTACCGGGTCGACGTCGACGCCACCGGCCAGCCGATGAGCCCGGCGCCGCTGGCGGCCGTCAGGAACGCGATCGAGCACTACCGGATCGACGAGGTCCTGATCTCGACCCTCCCGGGCGAGCAGTCGAAGTGGGTCCGCGAGGGCCTGATCGAGGAGGTTCGAAAGCTCACCGACAAGCCGGTCGAGCACTTCGAGGCGGGTCGCACGCCGGCGGCCCCCGAGCCCGCCGCGGTGGGAGGCGAGGGCTGATGGAAGCGGCCGCTCACCCAGCACACCACGGGCCGCCCGAGGCTCACCAGAGCTCGCGCATCGACCGCCAGACGCTCGGCGTCCTGCTGTTCATCATCACCGAGGCGATGCTGTTCGGGGCGTTCTTCGCCTCGTACTTCTTCATCCGCGTCGTCGCCAACGAGGGCCCCTGGCCCCCCGAGGGATTCGAGCTCCCCGTCGCCGTCGCCGGCGTCAACACCGCGATCCTCATCAGCTCGAGCTTCACCATGCACTGGGGCCTCGAGGGCATCCGCAAGGGCAACCGGCGCGCGCTTCAGGCCGGGCTCGCGATGACGTGGCTGCTCGGCGCGACGTTCCTGTTCATCCAGATCAACGAGTACATCCACATCGGCTTCAGCGCCCGCGACGATGCCTTCGGGACGATCTTCTACGGCCTCACCGGCCTCCACGGCGCCCACGTCTTCATCGGCCTGATGCTGCTGACGTTCGCCAACATCCGCGCCTGGCGCGGCCACTTCGGCCCCTCGGCGAAGGATCATCTCGGGGTCGAGATGGCGGGCATCTACTGGCACTTCGTCGACGTCATGTGGATCATCGTCTACACGACGGTGTACATCCTCTAGCGTCCAGCGGTCGCCGGATCGCGGCGCTCATGGGCGCGATTCGAGATACCGCTCGAGCTTGGTGAGGCTCTCGGTCCACCCGTCGCGATGAAGCGCGCGACGGGGTTCCGTCCGGAAGGGTCCTTGGGCCAGCGCCACTTCCGTCGACCCGGCAAGGTCCCGCAGGGTCAGGGTGACCAGCGTCTCGACGTCGTCGGGGTCCGGCTCCTCCCACTCGAACGTATACGCGAGCCGGACAGGAGGTTCGACCTCGCGGAACGCGCCGGTGAGGTGGAACGCGGCGCCCCCGGGCGGCTGCATCTCGATCCGGTAGCCCTTGCCGACCCGAGCTTCGAACCTCACATCGGGGATCTCGAAGCCCTCGGGCCCCCACCACTCGGTCAGCGAGCTCGGATCGGTCAGCGCCGCGAAGACGACCGGGCGCGATGCCGGGAGGGCACGCGTGAGCTCGAGCATCAGCCCGTCCGCCGCCACATGGCGATCGTATCGCCGCTTGGCTTTCCCACCCCGAGCGCCTACCCTCAGGGTGAGCTAGCGGAGGAGTCCGATGCAGAACCCGTTGCGTTCCGAGGCCGAGATGTTCCGGCTCGTCGTCATCATCGGGCTCGGGTGCATCGCGGTCATCGCCGTCGCCCTGCTCACCGAGCCGGTCTACGGGGGGATCCTGCTCGCGGCCGAGATCGGGGCCGGCGCCGGCTTCCTGTGGTCGAGGCTACGCAGGCAGGCGCCTCCGCGCCGGGTCGAGGTCGCGAAGGGCGACGACGACCGCCACCGGATCCTCGTCGTCGCCAACGAGACCGTCACCGGGAGGGCTCTGATCGATGAGATCCTCAACCGGTGCAAGGGCCGGACGGCGGAGATCTTCGTGATCGTCCCAGCCCTGACCTCGTCGCGGCTCGAGTACATCGCCAGCGACGTCGATCATGCGATCGGGGAGGCGGCGAAACGCCTCGAGAGGTCGCTGAAGATGCTCTCCGAGGCTGGGCTCACCGCCGGCGGGCGGGTCGGCGACCACTACGACCCCAACGCCGCGATCGAGGACGCGCTGCGCGAGTTCCCGGCCGACGAGGTGATCATCTCCACCCACCCGCCGGAGCGGTCGCGGTGGCTCGAGCTCGATGTCGTCGAGCGCGCCCGCCGCGACCTACCGATGCCGGTCACCCACGTCGTCGTCGACCTCGAGGCCGAGCGGAGTCGCGCCTAGGGACTACTGGCCGCCGCTGGCGTCCGCGGCGCCGTTGCCGCCGCCGTTCCCGTTTGCCGAGCCGTTGCCGCCGCCGGCGTTCTCGAGCAGGTAATCCACCAGCTCCTGGATCTGCTCCGGCGTCAGCACACCCTCGAACGAGGGCATCACGCCCTGGGCGAAGCCGGGGCTGACCTCGGCGTCGGGATCGACGATCGACTCCTCGACCATGTCGAAGTCCTGGCCCGCCAGGACCTCGTCGAGGTCGGGCCCAATGGTGCCGGCCGTGCCGGCGGCCTCGAGCGCGTGGCAGCTACCGCAGCGGTCGGCGAACAGCTCCGCGGGGCCGAGGTCGGGAGGCTCGATGCCGGCGACCCCGGCGACGGCGCCGACGTACGCGGCTACGTCCGCGGCGTCCTGTCCGGTGACGATGTCGGCGGGCATGAACACCTGGTCGTAGACGGGGTCCCCCTCGCGGACCGCGCGCGGGTTGGCGATCTGGTCGCTGACCACCGTCGCGACCGTCTTGTCGTTCATCCCGCTGGCGCGCGCGTCGGCGAACGTCGCGTCGAGGTTCGGCCCTCTCTCCCCGCTCGTTCCCGCCTGGGCGAGCACATGGCATTCGCCGCAGTTCTGCGTGAACAACGCTCGGCCGCGCTCGGTGTCGGCCTCCTCCTCGCCGCCGCAGCCGGCGACGGCCGCGGTGGCGATCGCGGCCACCAGGAGGGCGAGGAATCGGATCATCGACGAGGGTGCCAGCACAGACGGCATCCTATCTTTCGGCACGACGGACCGGCGCCTGTGGAAGCCGGCCCTCCCTTGGAACTCGCGAGGCGATCCGTTAGGGTTCGAGACGATCTGCACTAACGCCCCGCGAGCGTCCCGGACGGCGCCGCGGGGGCGCGAGCGAAGCGGAGGTGACGCCGGTCCGATGGAGGTTCGAGAGGGGATGTCGAGCGTCGTGCTCACCCTCGGCCCCGGCCACACTCTCCGCGAGGCCGCACGCCGGATGACCGAGAAGGGGGTCGGCGCCGCCGTCGTCAGCGACGAGGAGACGCCGGGCCCGCGGCTGGTTTCCGAGCGCGACATCCTCAACTCGATCGGCCGCGGCGAGGACCCCGACACCGAGCGCGTCGGCGATCACATGCGCGACACCGTGATCGCGGCGTCACCGGACTGGAGCCTCGAGCGTGCGGCGACCGAGATGGCCCACCGGCACATCCGCCATCTCGTCGTCGTCGACGGCGGCGAGCTCACCGGGATCCTGTCGATGCGCGACATCGTCCGCGTCTGGACGTCGGAGGGCGCGACGTCCGGGATGACCTCGCCGCAGGTCGAGGGCCGGGCGGCGACGGCCTGAGCTAGCCGGCGTCCTCGCTCGCCCGCTTCGCGAATCGACGGCCGACCGGTAGCGGGGCTGAGCTGACCTCCTGGTGGCGGGGCAGGCGGTTGAGCTCCCGGCGCGCATCGCGGATCCAGCCGCGCAGCGCGAGCAGCCCGACGATCGCCCCGACGACCCCATAGGGCCACCACGTGAACAGCCCGACGATCACCGCGGCGATTCCGGCGGCGATCAGCGCCGGCTGCCACGAGGGCTCCGGGAGGTAGATCAGCTCGGTCGGCTCGGGAACCCGGTCGCGCATCAGATGTAGAGGATCGCGGCGACGAAGGCGAGCGCGAACGCTCCGATCGCAACCGAAGCGGCGATCAGCGCCATGTTGATGTTGGCCTGGGCGCGCTCGCGGTCCATCGGCGAGGTTCTATCAGACGCCCAGCACGCGGTCGGCGGCCATCGCGCAGAACAGCAGCGCCAGGTAGGCGAGCGAGGCGAGGTAGAGGCGCAGGGCAGCCCGCCGCGAGGGTCGGCGCAGGAGGACGACCGAGAGCCCCGCGAAGGCACCGCCGAGGACTGCGGCGGCGGCGGCGTAGAGGGCGCCGAGGAAGCCGGTGAGGACCGGCAGGAGCGTGAACGCGACGAGGATCCCCGCATAGACGACGATCTGGCGCCGCGTCGCCGCCTCGCCCTTGGCGACGGGGAGCATCGGCACGCCGGTCCGGGCATAGTCGTCCTTGATCAGCAGCGATAGGGCCCAGAAGTGCGGCGGGGTCCACAGGAACACGATCGCGAACGGATACACGGCCTCGGCTGCGAGTCCGCCCGTGGCGGCCGCCCAGCCGACGAGCGGCGGGACCGCGCCCGCGGCGCCGCCGATGACGATGTTCTGCGGAGTCAGCGGCTTGAGCCAGATCGTGTAGACGAACACGTAGCCGAGCAGGCCGCAGAGCGCGAGCGCCGCGGCGAGGGCGTTCACGGTCACGGCGAGCTGGACCGTCGCCAGGGCGCCGAGCGTGACCCCGAACATGAGCCCGTGGACCGGCTCGATCCTTCCTGCGACCAGTGGCCGCGCGCGAGTCCGCGCCATCCGCGCATCGCGCTCGCGGTCGATGTAGTGGTTGATCGCTCCCGCCCCCCCGGCCGCGAGGTAGCCGCCGAGCATCGTCCACAGGATCACCGACAGCGCCGGGCCCGACGGGTCGGCGGCGAACATCGTCGCCACCGTCGTCAGCAAGAGCAACGCGATGATCCGCGGCTTGGTCAGCGCCAGGTAGTCGCGAAGCGCCGTCGCCGCCGAGCTTCCGCTGGCGGGCGCCACCGATCGCGACCGTTCGGCGCGGCGGCGACCGACCGGTGTCGTCGCGCTCTCCATCACGCCGCCGCCGTCTCGGTCGCGGGCCGGCGGCGGGTCGAGGGCGACCTCGAGGTCGCGGGGGCGGGCAGCAGCGTCGCTCCCGCGTAGACGACGGTGGACCACAGCAACGTTCCGAGGGCGAGGTGGGCGACGATCAGGCCGGCGTGCATCCCGAACCAGACGTTGGAGGCGCCGAGCAGGACCTGACCCGCGAGGAGGGCCGCCGCGATCGGGTAGGCCCGGCTGCGGTGGCGCTGGACGAGCGCGACCGCGACCATCACCAGCACGGCGAGCGAGGCCAGGTACATGAACAGGCGGTGGGTGAGGTGGACGTCGATCAGGTGCGAGCGTCCGAACGGCATCAGCTCCCCGAGGCAGCGGGGAAACTGCTCGCCGCACGCCATGTGCGCTCCGGCGACCGGCGCCTCGGGGGTGCCCATGCGCTCGGTTCCCGCGACCAGCCCGCCGGCGACGATCGTCGCCAGGAGCAGTCCCGAGGCGACCCACGTCAGCGTCCGCAGGGCGCGGGTTCCGCCGGCCGGCGGGTGCGCGTCATCGGGCTCAGGCTCGGGGTCCGAGCCGCGACGGATCAGGATCAGGATGCCGATAAGCAGCATCGCCAGTCCGAGGTGGGCGGCGACGAGCTCGTCCTCGAGCCCGCGCTCGACGGTGAGCCCGCCGAGGACCGCCTGGATCAGCACGAGGACGCCGGCGGCGACCGTTCCGCGCACCAACCAGGGGCGATCGCGCAAGTGGCGGAACACCCGCCAGGCGATCACGAGGATCATCGCTCCGACGATCCCGGCGGCGATCCGGTGCCCGAACTCGATCAGTGACTCGGCCGAGCCGGGGGGCAGCACACCTCCCTCGCACAGCGGCCAGCCGTGGACGCCGCTGCCCGCGGGGCCGCATCCGAGCCCCGAGTCGCTGACCCTGACGACACCGCCGATGAGGATCAGGGCGAAGGTCGCGATGATCGTCGCCCCGACGAGGCGACGGAGGCGTGCGAGCTCGGCCGCGTCGCCGCTGGGTGCGCCGGATGCCATCGGTTTCAGGCTACCGGCGTCCCGCTCGAGTCCGTTTGCTCAGCCTCCTCCCGCTCCGCCGGCCGGGCTCGCCGGTGCGATGCCGGCGGGGCGAACGTCTCGGTTCGCATCCGGATCGCCTCGCGGATGTCGCGCATCGGCTCAGGGCTCCGGACGTCGGGGACGACGTCGAAGTTGTGGGGGGGCGGCGGCGAGAGCGCGAACCACTCCAGGGAGGTGCCGCCCCAGGGGTCGTGGGCCGCGGGTCGCCCGTGGCCGTAGCTGTGGGCGACGTTCCCGAGCTCGACGAGGACGCCGATCGCGAGCACGAAGGCGCCGATCGAGGCAACCAGGTTGTAGCCCGAGACGCCGGTGCCCTCGAAGTACTGGAAGACGTCGGCCGGCTGGCCGTCGACGCCGGCGAGCAGCATCGGGATCGCGTAGAGGTGGACGCCGAGGACGATGATCGCGAGCGCGGCCTTGCCGACGCCCTCGCCGAGCTGGCGGCCGGTGAGCTTTCCGAACCAGTGGTGCAGGCCGGCGAAACCGGCGAGGACCGAGGCGGCGACGATCGCGTAGGTGCCGGCGGCGAGCGCGGCGGCGGTGCCGTCGAGCAGCCAGCCGACGGGGATCACCGCCAGCGCGAGCTCGAGTCCGAGCGCGAACGCCAGCGTGCTGATCGCGCCGAGGGCGAAGAGCGCCGACGCGCGCAGCCTGATCGCCCCGCCCCAGAGGGTCGCCAGCCAGATGTAGATCAGCGTCCCGAACGGGAGCACGAGAGCGAGCGCGATCGCCATCGCGCCCGTGGTCCAGGCGGCGCCGAGGGGGGCGGCGTACATGCCCTGGATCCAGGCCAGGGGCATGAGGACGGCGATCGCGACGAGCGAGGCCGCGGTCGCCCGGTGGCTGAGCAGCGGCTTGCCGGCGAGCGCCGGGAGGATCTCCGAGATCACACCCGCGGCGACGACGAGCGCGACCGCCATCAGGCCGGTGGAGTAGATCGCCGCCAGGTGCTGGTAGAGCAACGGTCCGCCACCGTCGCCGGCGGAGAAGAAGATGCCGCCGAAGTTGCGGTCGATGAACAGCATCGCCAAGGCCGCGATCATCGCCGGACCGACGACCGCGAGCACCCAGGCCGACGCGCTCGCCGCCCAGGTGAACGGCGGGACTCGGCGCCAGGCGAGCCCCGGGGCCCGCATCCCGCTGACAGTGGCGATCAGGTTGATCGCGAAGAGGACGAACCCGGCCGTCGCCAGGCCGACCCCGGCGATCCAGGCGTCGACGCCGTTCGACGGCGAGAAGGCGGCCTCCGACAGCGGCGCCATGGCGATCGGGCCGGCATCTGAAGGCGCGTACAGGAAGCTCGCGTAGACCGCCACCGCGCCGGCGGCGTAGAGCCAGTACGAGAGCAGGTTCAGTCGCGGCAGGGCGACGCCGCGGGCGCCGATCTGAAGCGGGACGAGGTAGCCGATCAACCCCAGCGCGAGCGGGATCGCGAACAGGATCACCGCCGTCGTGCCGCCGACGGTCAGCAGCTGGTTGAAGATCTCCGGCGAGATGATCGTGCTCTCGGGGACGATCAGCTGGATTCGCATCAGCACCAGCTCGGCGACTGCGAGGGCGGCGAAGACGAGCGCCGTCCCGATGTACAGCAGCCCGACCGACTTGTGATCGGCGCTGGTCGCCCGCTCGATCCAGGCCGGCCGGGGCCGGGGAATCCCGCGGGTGACGATCTCCGGCCGCTGGCGCCTGCCGTTGAACGACCTCACGGGGCCTCCTCCTCGCCGGCCTCGCCTTCGGCTTCCTCCGCCTGCTCGCCCTCGTCCTCGGCGACGGCGCCCTGGGCGTCCTGGAGCTCGCTGCCGAGGGCGGCGAGGAAGCTCCGGTACTCGGAGACGCTCACGACCCGAACCCAGGAGCGGAGCGACGGAAAGCCGGTCCCCGAGAAGATCGTCGAGTTGCCCGCGTAGCGCCCCTCCTCCTGCGCCTTGAACCATGTCTCGCTGGTGCTCCCCGGTGTCGCCTGAACCTGGCCGCCGAGCGCCGGGACCCAGTACGAGTGCGAGACGTCGGTCGAGGTGACGTTGAGGATCACCGTCGTGTCGACCGGCACGACGAGCTCGCCGTAGGTGAACAGGCCCTGGCCGGCCTCCCCTCCCGGGTACCCGAACCGCCAGACCCATCGCTGGGCGATCGCGTCGATCTCCAGCGGCGACGTCTCGGCGGGATCCTCCGGAGCGTCGGTCGCGAACGGATCCGCGGCCGGGACGCCGCTGATCCCGACCTGAGCCGTCTGCGTCAGGGCAGCCTCCAGGCCCTCCGGTCCGGACTCGTCGACGTCGCGGACGGCGGCGGTCATCACCACGCCGAAGACGACCAGCGCGACCACGAGCAGCGAGAGGCCGGCGAGCGCCGGTCGAAGCGGCCCGCGGCCGGAGGGGGTTCGGCCGGGGCGGCGCGAGCGCCGGGCGCGAAACCGGACGACGGCGGCGATCAGGGCGCCGTTGACGGCGACGATCAGAGCCGCCGCGATCGCAAGCATCACCCAGTACGTCGTCGCGATCGCCTCGGCATTCGGCGAGCGCGGTGTCTCCGGAGCGAGCGAGATCGCCTGCGCCGGCGATGCGAGCGCCAGCGCCCCGAGCAGGACGAGCGCGAAGGCGATCAGCGGTCTGCCGGATCTAGGGCCCAAGGCGGCGCCATTCTAAGTGACTGCCCGCGATGCCGATGCCGCCGCCGCTCACGCCGGCATAGCGCCGGTTCCGCTTCGCAGGCGCAGCGCGCGGCCGGGCTCGATCCCGAGCCGCGCAGCCGATCCGGGTGCGAGCTCGAGCGCCGCCGGCCGGCCCACCTCGTCCCGGGATCCCCGCCCTCGAGCGGCGACGACTCGTCGCCGCGGCACGGAGGGGTGGACCGACAGCACGGGTGCGTCACCGGACGCTCCTTCGGGCAGGCGGAGGAAGACGACGTCGAGGGCGAACCGCATCCAGGCGGTGTGCACCGACCGGCAGCGGGGGATGAGCAGCGCCGGGGCCCGCTCGCGATCGACGGCCGCGAGCCCGAGGAGCCGGGCGATCGGCCGCCCCGCGACTACGGCCTCGATCGTCGCACCCGACGGCGTCAGGAGCTCGACCCTCGGCGTGGCCGCGAAGCGGCGGAGGGGGCGTCCCTGGCCACCGATGTCGCCGCTGCGATCGTTGCCTCCCCGCGACAAGACGCGCCGATCCTAGATCCATCTCGACGTGCAAGCGCCGCAGGATGGCGGGGCCTGCCGCGGAAGCGTTCGTATACTCGCCGCGCCTTGCGCCGGCTTGCAACTGTCCCTCGCCGTCGTCGCCGCGGCCGGAGCCGGGTCCTCGGGGGCGCGGTCCGAGCCGCTGCGGCCGGCGCCCTCGTCGCCGCGGTCGCCGTGCCGCTCGCCCGCCGCCGGCTGCGGATCCACCCGGCGGTAACCACCGCCGCGGTCGCCGCGGCGCCGGTGGCGGTCGCGATCCTCCGGCCTCGGACCCGCGCCCGGGACGCGGTCCT
>Ga0299914_10004348_pt1 | contig 10195 bp, 7 predicted proteins | sample RVTome_10_FD_201361 | JGI IMG/M metagenome (GOLD analysis project Ga0299914, IMG submission 201361) | Soil microbial communities from uranium-contaminated site in the Upper Colorado River Basin, Wyoming, United States - RVT153D57 (version 2) ... | reverse complement strand
TCAGACCGCGCCCTGTCCGCCGAGGAACTTGCTTCCCGGTTTGAGGTAAACGAAGTAACGACAGGCCGTCCGTGCACCGTCGAACAAGGTGTGCGCGATTTTATCGCGGAAGCCAGCTTCCGTGACGCCCTTCTGATCACAGGATCCCACCTGGTCGTTTCCGCCCTCGAAACTGTGTCGCTTTAGCCGCCACCTGCGTACTTACGATCGTCGGAACGCGGCTCCAACGTCCGCGACAGGTCCATATTGGCACGGAAATGGTGGGTTAACTTCCTGCGCATGAGATGCGGGCGATCACCATTGATCCTTTTAGATTCGAACGTTCGATCACCACCCATCCTTCCGATATTTCACCTCGTCGCCCCCGTCGCTTGTGCTTAACACAATTTTCCCAACACGCGAAAGCCCGTGCGATTGAATTTAGCCATATTCCTTCTATCTTAAGAACCTAGAGCAATTCGTGCGTGAGCATTGAATCCTGCAGGCGATCCACCTCATTCTTGTCCGGACCGCCGACTAGGGTTGACCAACCCGCCCCTTTGATTCCGACCTTGTTGATTCACCCCCACCGGGGAACTCTGGATCTCCTACCCCGCCGGTTTGATTCGCGTCATGAGGCTATGGGATAGCTGTGGCGCCTCACCGAGCGACCGTTCAATAGACATTCCATCCGGAGCCGTTCGGCTCTTATCTACAACCCCACTCGTCAGTTATGAAGATTTCCGAACTCCAAGAAAAAAAGCTTCCTGAACTCAAAGAGATAGCCCGTGGCCTCGGCCTTAGCGGGTATTCTCAGTCCCGCAAAGAAGATCTGATTTATCGCATCCTGGAGGCGAAGGCGGAGCAGGCAGCGGGCAACGGCAGTCGCGTTCGCGATAAACAGGATGGCAGGGGCGAACCACGAGCGGCGAGACCCGAGCGGCGAGAGAACGGTGCACAGAGCCCTGACAAAGACGCGCCCTCGGTAGAGAACACCGATGGCTCCCACGACGGAGATGCTCGCGACAAGCAGGAAAATCGCAACCGGAATCGCGGTGATCACGGAGATCGCGGCCAGAATCGCGACGCGCAGAATCGTGGTGATCAAGAACGCGACACGCAGAATCGCGGCGATCGCAGCCGAGACGACCAGAGTCGTAGCGATCGAACCCGGGGGGACCAGAACCGTGGGGATCAGAACCGTGACGAGCAGAATCACGGAGACCAGAACCGAAGCGATCAGAACCGTGACGATCAGAATCGCGGAGACCAGAACCGGAGCGGTCAGAACCGTGACGATCAGAATCGCGGAGATCAGAACCGTGACGATCAGAATCGCGGAGACCAGAACCGGAGCGATCAGAACCGTGACGATCAGAATCGCGGAGACCGGAACCGCGGCGGCCAGAATCGTGGGGACCGCAACCGCGGAGACCAGAACCGGAGCGATCAAAACCGCAACGATCAGAATCGAGGAGATCGGAATCAGAATCGAGGAAATCAGGCTCGCACCGAGAGTGACGATGACCGGAACCGACGCAAGAACAAGCGTCGCAACAAGAGTGACGGCCGCAGAGGCCGAGGTGGGCGCGACAATCGCAAAGGCGGCGCCGGTGACGAACGCCGTAAGCGCGTATATGACGGTCGTCCCGATTACATGGCCCAGCACGATCCGAACAAGACCGAGCTGGAGGGCATGATCCACAAGGTGGGCGTGCTCGAAGTCCTGCCGGATGGATACGGTTTCCTCCGCTCTGCGGAGTACAGCTATCTCCCGAGCCCGGATGATATCTACGTTTCGCCTTCTCAGATCAAACGATTTAGCCTTCAACTTGGCGATACAGTCAAGGGCGAAGTACGTCCGCCAAAAGAAGGAGAGCGCTTCTTCGCGCTCATCCAAGTCATCGATGTCAACGGCCGGAAGCCGTCTGAAATTGAACATCGCCAATCGTTCGATTTTCTCACACCACTCTATCCCGAGGAGCACCTCCGCCTGGAGACGCTGCCGAGCGAATCGAGCACGCGTGTGCTCGACCTCTTCACGCCGATCGGAAAAGGACAGCGCGCCCTCATCGTCGCCCAGCCAAAAACGGGCAAGACGGTGCTGCTTCAAAAAATTGCGAATGCAATCACGACCAACCACCCGGAAGTGTACCTCATCGTGTTGCTGGTCGATGAGCGGCCGGAAGAGGTCACCGACATGGAACGCAATGTGAATGGTGAGGTCATCGCCTCCACCTTCGATCAGGAGGCCGAACGGCACGTTCAGGTCGCGGAAATCGTCCTCGAAAAGGCGAAACGTCTCGTCGAAGCCAAACAGGATGTCGTGATCCTCCTCGACTCGATCACGCGACTGGCGCGTGCCCACAACGCCGTCACTCCAACGGCGGGTAAAACGCTCTCCGGTGGTATGGAAGCCGGCGCGCTCCGAGGGCCGAAGCGGTTCTTTGGCGCCGCTCGCAACATCGAAGAAGGCGGCTCCCTTACAATTATCGGTACCGCACTGATCGATACCGGAAGCCGCATGGATGAAGTCATCTTTGAAGAGTTTAAAGGTACCGGGAACGCCGAAATCGTTCTCGATCGTAACTTGTCGGATCGACGCATCTTCCCTGCTATCGACGTGATCAAGTCTGGTACGAGGCGCGAAGAGCTGCTCATCCCCGAGGCGCGCCTGAGCCGCATTTGGATTCTCCGGAAGCTCCTGGCCGATATGTCTTCAATCGAGGCCATGAACTTCATTCTCGACAAAATGCGCGGAACGCGCGACAACGACGAGTTCCTCGTGACGATGAATTCGTGACACGCCCCTCCTCCACGCATATCCTTCCCCTCCCTCTCCGCACGGAACTGACTTACACCGCCGGTGTGCTAACGCATCCGGCGGCGTCTATCGAAACGGCCAATAACAAATGATAGAGAAACTCGAGCTCAAGGCGCTCTTTTTCGATATGGACGGCATTCTGGTGGACGTGTCTCGATCGTACCGCCGCGCCATCGAAGAAACCGTAGAGCAGTTTACTGGCCGGCAGATCCTGCCCGGAACGATCCAGCGCTACAAGAACGTAGGTGGCTTCAACGATGATTGGAAATTGACCCACGCGATCATCACAGACACCAGCATGACCGTTCCGTTCAGCCGGATCGTCGAAGAGTTTCAGCGTCGGTACCGAGGTGAAAACTGGGACGGCTTCATCGCCGAAGAGCCCCCCCTTATTCAGACGCGAACACTCGAAAAACTCTGCACAAACGACCGGATAATGGCTATCGTGACCGGCCGGCCGGAGACGGAGGCGCGTTGGACGATTGACCGCTTTAATTGGAAGCGGTACTTCCCCCTGGTCGTGTCAAAGGAGAATCATGAGGGTCGTGCGAAGCCGGATCCATTTCCGCTTCAGCACGCCCTGGCCGTTCTCGACGCGGCCGGTCGAAGAGTGCATCCCGAAGCCAGCGCCTATATCGGAGACACGGTCGACGATATGTCGTGCGCCCGAGCTGCCGGAATGTGGGCGATCGGCGTCGTGCCTCCATACGTCGAGGAAAAAGTCGAACTTGAACGGCTGCTTCGCGATCGCGGCGCTCACGTCGTGATCGGAAATGTCGACGAGCTTCCGGACCTGATCGATTCGTTCGGAGAGCGTGTTGCGCTCGATGCCATGGAAGGTGAGGCGTGAGGACCCATGCATTTCGTTCGTCGTCGCAGCGCGATCATCCTATCGGCTCTCTTCTGCCTGTCGCTCTCCTTCGGCAAGACCACGCACGCGCAGGTGCCGGGCGTGGTCGATACATTTCGCGTCGACGTCCACGAGGCGATTCAGCGGTCTCTGGAAGTTAGTCCTGAAGTGGACGCCATTTCATCGGAGCTGGCATTTGCTGAAGCTCGAAAGAACCTGGCGCTTGCAAGTCGTTTCGCGACGGAATTCAACCTGCAAACCGCCCACGCCGTAGCGCCCGGCCTCGACATCCCAAACCCCGCGGTGCCTACGGACGAGCTGTACCTCGATCCCGACGTCCGTAATGACTGGGAGGATGTGCGGCCGTTTAATCGCTTCGAGATCAGCCTTATCCAACCGATCTATACGTGGGGTGAGCTAGGTGGAAATATTCGAGCAGCGCGGTTCGGCGTAGATGTTGAGAAAGCTTCTGTTCGCGCCAAAGAGATCGAAGTCGCACGCCGAACCGGTGACCTCTACTATGGTCTGCTGCTTGCCGAAGCACTCGAGCGACTCACGGCCGAGGCAGGCGATATCTTAGAGCGAGCAAAGAGCGAGATCCGACGCCTTCTCGACGAGGGCGCCGAAGACGTAGACGATGCCGACTTATTCAAGGTGCAGATCACCGAGCAAGAGTTTCTTCGGCGGGTCGTTGAAGTCGAGCAGCAGCTTCAAACCGTACGCAGCGCGCTCGAGCTTCAACTGTTTCTTCCTCCCGATACATTTTTCGAACCGAAGGATCAAATCCTTACGCCCATCCCGCTCGAACTCGATTCTCTCGAGACGTATCAAGCCATGGCTCTCGAAGTGCGTCCGGAAATAGCGCAGGCCAATGCTGGAATCGATGCCCGAGAGGCGCTCGTGGATGTCGCTCGATCAAGCTACTTTCCAAAGCTGTTCCTGGGTATCGATTCTCGCGTGACCCTGACCGAGGGGCGTTTCAGGCAACCGAATCCATACGTGAACGATCCCTACCGCGGCCGCAGCCTCCGGGCCGGACTCGGTCTTCGACTGCCGCTGAATTTCGCGCAGACGCACGCACGAGTGGAGCAGGCCGAGGCCGAGCGAAACGAGGTGCGACATCAATTAATAGCAGCACACCAGCTTATTCGATATGAAGTCGAGGATGCATACCGAACCCTCATCACGAATCGAGCGGCCATGGAGGCGCAGGACACGGCATTGACCATCGCCGAAGAGTGGTTGCGTACCGAACAAATCAATTTCGATCTCGACCTCGGGGACACCGAGAACCTGGTCGACGCCGTGCAATCCAAACTCGAATTGGAAGCCACGTATTACGATCGCGTGCGACGATACAATGCATCGGTTTTGCACCTGATGGCAACCACCGGCACGCTCGTCCAACGGGCACAGTCCGGCACGCTTGTTGAGTAATTACATGGAAGTATTCAAATTGAATGATTTGCCTCCTGTAACACGTTCTCCTGCATCATAAATTGTGAACACGATCCGCCATGGTGAATAGAAAACTGTCCACTCTTCTGCTTGTACTTTTGCTGGGGAACGCCTCGACGGCAACGCTTGCCCAGGCGCAGGATGAGGCCACGGAGGTCCGGCAGCTTCTCGAACAGCGCGACGGTGAGATCAAACAAGTGCTGAGCGACAAGAAGACACTTACCGACGCACAGCGCGATCAACTCAAGAATGTCATCAATCAGGGAATTGATTTCGAAGGCATGGCTCAGATCGCGCTAGGGGAGTTCTGGAGCAAAACGGCGGCGCAGAGACGCAGCGAATTCGTCGACGTCTTCAGCGAAATTGTCCGCGCTCAGTCACTTTCCAATCTCGACGTGTACCGATCGACGGTAAAGTATGAAAGCGTGTCGGTCGATGGAGACTCTGCCCACGTCGCCACGACCACCGTCTATAGGGACGTCCCAACCGAAGTCCACTATATACTGAACCGGAAGGACGGGGAATGGCGCGTAGTCGATATCATCCTGGATGACGTGAGCACGGCGGAGGGGTATGCCCGTTCATTTCAGACCGTCATCCGCAAGAAGGGCTTCGATGCACTGATGGCCAGCTTAAACAAGAAGCTCGAGTCGATGGCTTCGTAGCCGAAAGGCGGCCGCATGCTGCTGTAAGCTCCGTGAGAACATCAATGTCTGCATAGCGTAGACCGAACGTTCGCGTTTTATTATGCCTAATTTCCAAGGCACCGGCGCACTACCTGAGACCGGAGCCCTCTTCGAGCATCCGTTAAGAAGCCGATCTACATGTCCGCCCCTACCGAAGGATACGTTTTACATGCGTATGGTCCAGAGCGGTACGTCCGTCACGCCGTTGCTTCTGTCGTAACTCTTCGTCGTCATGATCCGGAGCGCCCTGTTGCCCTGTATTGCACGTGCTCCCTTCGCGAAATGCTCGAGAAAAACGGGCTCGATGGTCTCTTTCAGATTATCGAAGACCTGCCCACGAATCGGTGCTCCATTGTGGGTTTCAAACACCACCTCCACGAGTTCATGCCGTTCGAACGGTGCCTATTTGTGGATGCGGATGTCGTCTGGTGCCGCAATCCCGAGTCTCTGTGGCAGCAGCTGCGTGCCTATTCCTTCACGGCGACCGGCATGGAGCGGGCAGATTTCTTCTTCGGTGGACCAAAAGGATGGCAGGTCATCTTCGACATCCTCTTCAACCGCCGCCGGCGCACCATGACCCACTTCGGATTGACACATCTTCCCCGTGTTCAGGCCGGTATGATTTACGCCTCCGATCCGATACTTGCCAGGGACGTATGCGAGCTGGCGTCCGACTTCCTCAGCCGACGCGAAGAGACGCACTTCCGAAGCAGGCTCAACGAGGGGCGGAGCGAAGAGTCCTGCGAGTGGAGTCTTGCCATGGCATTGAGCCGTCTCGGACTACAGATCCTCCCCTGGCATCAGGGCAACATGAGCCCGCAGCTCGACTTCGTTGAGGGTCTCACCGATTATGACGAGGAATTTCGGAACGTCTCGTGCCGGTACTACACCGATCGATTCGTCTACTCGATCCGCGGCATTCGCAACACCGCACTCCGCAACATCCTCATCAGGCTCTTTTCACTCGTTCCCGGTCGAGGCGACTATCAGCTCCTTCAACCGTTCGCCCTGCATTTCGGCTGGCTGCATCAGAAGGATCCGTTTTATGCATTCTCCGACCGCGTCTGGTTGAATCGAACCCGCCGAATCGAGCCGGTACTCGCCAAAGTCGGCTGACCTCCTCCGTCACGGCGGTCTGCCTACGCGCTCCCGTCTGCTACGCTCGCGTGGCAAGATGCCACAAGTAACGTCCCTCAGGCCCGAACGGAAGAAGCAGAAACAGGATTACCAGCGTCACGACGACACCCGGGTTGAATAGTAGACAGGGCAGCGTAAACGGGATCGGCACCCGCGTCACAAGAACGAAGTCTACGATCGTGCGAATGGCCGCCAGGGCACTCGCAAGTCCCCAGCCTGCCGCAAGAATGAGGACGGCCTGCGATGATGTAGTCGAAGAAGAGCCAAGTACCATCGACGCCGCCATCACCAGCAGAAGTGGCCACCGTGGCCAGAGCACGAGCATCAGCGACTGACCGCTGGAAATTCGATACCCTCGTTTCGAAACGAGCGACAGGACGATCGTCCAGAGTATAATGCCGACGGCATATGCGCATCCGGCCAACACGATCAATACCCATGAATCCGCCAACAGCGTAATGACCACGTCTTGCATCGATCTTGGAAGCCATGCCACAGCGACCACTAAAGCCTGCGACTCGCGGAGGACGTTGAGAATTACGCTCAGAGTAAGCCCGAATGCCGCACCGAGGGCAATCAAGAGCACCGTGCTTGCCCCGAAAAGCACGTCACGACCCTCACGGACAGCATCGCGATAGAAAAAATGCGCGCTGAAATAGCGGGGCACCATGTGGCGAAAGCGAGGCGTTAGAGCGTAGAACAGTGCGAGTAGTAGGATGACACCCCATCCGAAAAACGTCGTCAACGGTGCGTGATTCTGCAACGTTCTGCCCGATCGAAAGGCAAACGTCTCCCTCCTGCCCGTGTATATGCCTTCCACCACTTCTTTTGCCGGCCTTTCGATGTTCTCCCGCGCATGAAGACCATACCGCTCCGTGAAAGGTGTTTCGAGGTCGCGCGTCGAAGTCAATACCTGCCGCTGGATGTCTCGCCACCGGAAGACGAATACCGCCGGAAGCGAAACTGAAAGGGTATCGGAGAAAAGGATCGGAAGATAACGCTCGAAGGATCGTGCCTGCGCCTCAGGGGAAGACGGAACTCGAAGGCCCGACAACGTATCGTTCCGCACCCACCAACCCAGCGATCCAATCCCAAGCGGTGTTGATCGGCTCTCCGCGGCTGTATTCCATCGGCGCAGTGGTGCAACCGGATCATCCCGATCGCGGACATCCCCAAGCACGAGATCAACCGTCTCCGCACACCGATCAGATGCCACAAATCGAGTTAGGTAGTAGACCTGCGTTCCCGAGGGTCCCGACCGGCGAGCGCGTTCGGCGAGATTACGAAAGTAGGAACAGGCCGTCGAATCGCTCGAATCAATATGACGCGCAAGCCCGATATGTCGGATAGAAGGATGAATCTGCGCCAGACCCAGAACGGTGTCGAGCACGGCCGATGCATAGTCCAGTGTGTCATTCAGACGTCTGCTCGTGATTCGAGATATCGGTAGGTCGATGTAGAGCGACACACCGAGCGTGTCGGCGAGTCTGAGCAGACCGTGATCTCGAATTATGCCTGCACGAATCGCCTCTACGCCGGCGCGGTGCATCTGACGCAAATCCTCTTCGGCACGAATGCGGTACGCCGGCGCCTCCCACACCATCCCGCGAAGCGGACTCTGACGTGGCGCCCGGATCGAATCAGGCTCAGCTTGAGTGGCCGCACGGATTTCCGTCGGCAGAAAGCTCGGCGGCGTGCCTGCGACGGCGATGAGAAGGAAAACCAAATACCTCATCATACGAGCGGATGCTCATTACCTCCTTGAGAATCTGAATGCCATTCTGGCATAATTAAGCGCCGCTCGTCGTCGAATTGATGGACGTCTCCTTTAGTAACGGGAGCTTCACGAGCGCTCAGTTTGCAAGAGGAAACTACTCGAAGGGTCCATTATACCATCGATTGTCTGAACTAATGCGACCTGGCAACGAAATTCCGCCCGATAATATGACGAGATGCATGCTCATCGCAGCCATACTATCGGAGGCCGAGAGGCGTCGGCTCAAAATGCAAACAGCATCGGCGTAAACGTGGGCTACAACCTGGAGGCCGCGGAGTTATTCGCCGGTGGACAGGCTCGGTTTGCACTTCCTGCGTTTCCGGTTATGATAAATCCATCCCTGGAAACCTACTTTATCGAAGACGTCACCTGGCTTCAAATCGATCTCAACGTCCTCTATCCATTCGGAACCAACAACACCACGTTCACACCTTACGCGGGTGCCGGCCTCGGTGTTAATTACGTTAAACCGGATAATCTGGATAGCAGAGCCATCCCCATATAGTCCGTTAACGTTCGATAGGAGAGCCGGTTGGAGAATCTTCCCGACCGGCTTTCCTGTATTGATGCACATCCGCCCTGATTTTAGTGCCTCACTTCGGGTCGCATTTACGTCAGCGGTGTGCAATTCACGGCTCAGTCGTGCACTTCGCTCCCGACCATCGATCTAGGATGTATCCCGGGTGTACTGATTAACTGACGAGTTGCGCAGCTTGACGCCGGCGGACTTCGAAAGGAAGACAACTACCCCGAAAAATTTATCCACCCGTTTGATGAATCATCCAAGACCGGCTTTGCGCATTAGAGCCATCTCGATGCCGGTCCTTCTGGCTCTCTTGCTGATATCCGCATGTAGTAGAGCGGAATCCAACGGTAGCTCGAGCGAGCGAGGCGAAGGAGGAGGTATCGTAACGGTGGAGGTTGTTCGTGCGATCTCCGGCGCACTGCCCCTCGAAAAGCGCCTTAGCGGGACGGTTCGTGCAGAAAACCAGATTGTAATCTACTCCGAAATCGCGGCGCCCGTCGTCCGTGTTGTCGCCGAAGATGGGGACTACGTCCGGCAGGGCCAACCCCTCGCTTACCTGCGGGACACCGAGTACCGTGAACAACTCCGGCAGGCAGAGGCCTCCCTCCAGGCCGTGATAGCGCAGTCCAAGCAGTCCGAGGCCGTCCTGAACGAGCTCCGCGGTAGGCTGGAGCGAACTAGAGAACTCGCCGCCAAACAATTTCTGAGCGAGCAGGAGCTGCAGGCCATCGAGGCGCAAGCCAATTCCGCCGAGGCTTCGTATCAGCAGGCGCAGGCCAGTATCGAGCAGGCGCGAGCCACCGTCGAAGAACGAGAGGAGTCGCTGCGACGCACCGTCGTTCGCGCACCGATATCCGGCCACGTCGGCCAACGCAACGTCGAAGTCGGTATGCGCGTCGATACCGGCACGCGGCTCTATACCATGGGCGATTTGACCAACGTCAGAGTCTCGGTGGCG
>Ga0299914_10004347_pt1 | contig 10195 bp, 9 predicted proteins | sample RVTome_10_FD_201361 | JGI IMG/M metagenome (GOLD analysis project Ga0299914, IMG submission 201361) | Soil microbial communities from uranium-contaminated site in the Upper Colorado River Basin, Wyoming, United States - RVT153D57 (version 2) ... | reverse complement strand
CGGTCGCGCCTGCCGGCCGGCCGTCACGACGCCTCCCCGCGGCACCGTCACGCCGCCCGTGTCGCCGGGCGGGGTCAGGCGTCGCGTGGGGACGGCGCGAAGGCGACCTCGACGGTCAGCGCGGCGAGGAATCCGAGGGCGGAGCGGATGACGTGGAGGCGGCTCATGACGGGCTCCTGAGCTGGGGTCTCGCGAACGCCTCCGACGTTACGGCCGGTCCCCCGCCCGGCGCGTCGGCCCGCGGGGTGAACCGGGGGTCCTCCCGTGGGCCCGTCCTCGGGCGCCGGCCCTCCTCCCGTGGGATGACCCGGGTCGCCCGCGCCGCGCCGAGCCCTCAGAAGACCCTGATGCCTCCGCGCGAGAGGAAGAACCCGTGCCCGGGCCGGTTGAGGCAGGTGAGCCCGGTCCGCCGCGAGGTGCAGCGAAGCCCGTTGCCCAGCCGGATCGTGGTGCCGTAGCGCAGGACGCGGACCCGCTGGCCGGGGCTCGGCAGAGCGGTGTCGCCGGCGCAGAGGCCGTGGCCCCGCCCGCGGCGCTCCACCTCGAAGGCCGTGCCCCAGTCGAGGCGGCAGGACGCGGGGCGCGGCGGCGGGTCGGCGCGCGTCTGGGCGATGTCGCAGCGCACGAAGGCGCTCGTGCCGATGCACCCGATGTTCCTGCTGGGGCTGACGAAGCGCTCCGGGGCGGCGAGCGCGGCGGGCGCCGATGCGAGGGACAGCACGGCACCCGCGCCGACGGCGACGCAGAGGAGGTGGCGGGCCGGCGTCATGGTGCCTCCTGAGCGGTCGGGCGCCGAGATGGCGCGAGCGTACACCGGCCGCGGGATTGGACGACAGCCCCCGCGGGCATGGTCGAGGGGCGACACCGATGCGACCCGAGGAGGCCCAGATGAGCCCCGGCGGCGACCGGGACCGGCAGCGCCCGGACGAGGAGGTCACCGACGAGGAGCGGCTCGCGCGCGAGCGCGAGGCGGCGAGCCGGCAGGAGCGCGACTCGGCCGACGGGCCGGGGTACACGGCGCGCCCGTCCGAGGAGGAGCCGGAGCGGGAGGGGCGCTCGCCGTAGCCCGTCCCGCCCCGCGATCGCCGCCCGCCGCGGCCTCTTTTCCGCGGGCGCCCGCCTGAGGTACGGTCGCGGTCGCGAACCGCCATCTGGCGGCCGAGCGACTCGGAGTGGGATGGCGACGTTCCTGTATCGCGTCGGGCGATGGACCACATCGCATCGGCTGGTCGTGCTGCTCGCGTGGCTGGTGATCGCGATCGTGATGATCGGGCTGGTCGCACGCGTCGGGTCGGAGACCAGCAACGACCTGAGCCTGCCGGGCACCGACAGCCAGGCGGCGACGGACATCCTGGCCGAGCGGTTCCCGCCGCAGCAGAACGGACAGAACCCGATCGTCTTCCACGTCGACTCGGGGACCCTCGACGAGGCCGAGCGCAAGAAGGGCATCAACCAGGCCGCGACGGCGATCCAGAAGCTGCCGGACGTGGTCAGCGCGCCGAGCCCCTTCGGCGACACGGGGGCGGCGCAGCTGTCGAAGGACAAGACGACCGCCTACATCCCGGTGCTGCTGAGCATCGGCGCGGCCGACCTCGACGAGGAGGAGTCCCAGCAGGTCCTCGACGCGGCGCGGACGCCGGCTGTCGCCGCCGGCATCGACGACGTCGCGGCGGGCGGGTCCATCGGCTCGGAGCTGTCCACGCCGGAGACCGAGAGCAGCGAGGTCGTCGGGATCGTGATGGCGATGATCATCCTCACGATCGCGTTCGGGACGATCGTGGCGATGGGCATGCCGATCATCACCGCGATCGTGGGGCTGATCGTCGGCCTCACCGGCATCGGCCTGGTCGGGCACGTGGTCCAGATCCCGGACATCGCGCCGACGCTCGCGATCATGATCGGGCTCGGCGTCGGGATCGACTACTCGCTGTTCGTGGTCAACCGGCACCGCCGCCAGATCGCGCAGGGCATGGACGTCCACGAATCCGTCGCGGTGACGGTCGCCACCTCGGGCACGGCGGTGGTGTTCGCCGGCGGGACGGTGGTGATCGCGCTGGTTGCGCTGGCGGTGGCCGGGATCCCGCTGGTCACGTCGCTCGGCTACGCGTCGGCCATCGCGGTGCTGACCGCCGTGCTCGCGGCCGTCACCCTGCTGCCGGCGATGCTCGCCCTGCTCGGCGGCCGGATCAACGCCCTGCGCCTGCCGGCGTTCCTGCGCCCGCGGCCCAAGCCGGCGGGCTCCGGCCTCTGGGGCCGCTGGGGGGCCCTGGTGACGCGCCGGCCGCTGATCGTCCTGGCCGCCTGCGCCGTGGGCCTGGCGGTGCTGATCATCCCGCTCTTCACGCTCCAGCTCGGCCAGGAGGACATCGGCGCGACCCCGACGGACACCACCGAGCGCCAGGCCTACGACCTCCTCGCGGCGGGCTTCGGCGTGGGCTACAACGGGCCGCTGCTGATCGGGGTGGAGCTGGACACGCCGGCGACGACCGACCCGACCGTGCAGGCGCAGGAGGACCAGCTCAACGCGCTCCAGGCGGAGCTGGAGCAGGAGCAGGCCGATGGCCAGCAGCAGCAGGCCGCGCTGGAGGCCGAGGCGGCCGAGCTGCAGGCGGAGCAGGCGCAGCTCGAGGCCCGGCAGGCCGACCTCGAGTCGCAGGCGGCCGCCCTCGGGCGCGAGGCGCAGGGCCTGCGCGCCCAGCAGGCGCAGCTGCAGGCCGAGCGGGCCCGCATCGAGGCCGAGATCGCGGCCATCGCGGGGCGGCGCGGGGGTGTGCTCCAGCGCGCCGAGGCGATCCTCGAGCGCCACCGGGCGCGCCGGGCGGAGGCGGCGAGCCACGAGCAGCGCCTGGCCGCCCTGCTGACCGCGGCGCGGGCGCTCGAGGAGCGCATCGCCGCCGCCGACCCCGCGGCGGTCCCGGCGCTCGAGGCCCGGCTGGCGACGGTGCGCGCCCAGGCCGGGCAGGCACGCGGGCGCGTCGCGACCGCCCGCGCCGACGCCGACCGGCTGCGCGCGCAGGCCGCGCAGCTTCGCCGCCAGGCGGTGACCCGTCCCGACTCCGCGCCGCCGGAGGGCCTGCGCGCCCAGGTCCGCCAGCTCATCGCGGGCGCCGAGCGGCTGGCCTCGGAGGCGGCGAGCCTCGAGCGCCAGAAGCTCTCGCTCGAGGCCCAGGGCGCCGAGCTGCAGCGCGAGGCGTCGGCGCTGGAGGCCCAGGCGGCCGGTCTGCAGGAGCAGAAGGCCGAGCTGGAGGAGCTGCAGGCGACCGCCGCGCAGCAGCAGCAGCAGGCGCTGGACCTGAAGGACGAGCTCACCACGGAGCTGACCAAGGCCGGCGGCGACGCCCGGGGGACCGACCCGCGCCTGGTCGGGCTGCAGGACGCCCTCGGCGCAACCGCCGGCGTGGCGGTCGTCTCCCCGCCGCAGATCAACGACGCCGGCGACGCCGCCGTCTACAGCGTCATCGCCACCACGGCCCCGGCCGACGACGCGACGGCCGACCTGGTCAAGACCCTGCGCTCCGACGTCATCCCGGAGGCCACCGCCGGGGAGGACCTGCAGGCGCACGTCGGGGGCTCCACCGCGGCGAACGTCGACCTGGCCGCCGAGATCTCGTCGCGCCTGCCGCTGGTGATCGTGGTCGTCCTCGCGCTCAGCTTCATCGTCCTGATGGTCGCCTTCCGGTCGCTGCTCGTGCCGCTGCAGGCCGCGATCACGAACCTGGCCTGCGTCGGGGCGGCCTTCGGCGTGATGACCGCGGCCTTCCAGTGGGGCTGGGGCATCGGGCTGTTCGGCGTCGAGACCGACAGCGACACCGTGCCGATCGCGAGCTTCGTCCCGCTGATGATGTTCGCGGTCCTGTTCGGGCTCTCCATGGACTACCAGGTCTTCCTGCTCTCCCAGATCGCCCAGCACCGCGAGGAGGGGGAGGACGACCGCAGCGCCGTGGCGAGCGGCATGGCCCACAGCGCGCCCGTGATCACCGCCGCCGCGCTGATCATGATCTGCGTCTTCGGGAGCTTCGTGCTCAACGGCGACCCGACCGTCAAGCAGTTCGGCGTCGGCCTGGCCGTCGCGGTCGCGCTCGCGGCCTCGATGGTCCTGGCGCTCGCGCCGGCGCTGCTCACCCTGATGGGGCGCGGGACATGGTGGCTGCCCCGCTGGCTCGCGCGCGCGGTGCCGCGGGTGGACATCGAGGGGGAGGGCGTGGTGGCCGCGCATCCCGCGCCGGCCCCCGAGGGGCCGCCCGCGCCCTGACCGGGATCCGCCGGGAGCCGGTCTCGGGATACGCTCCCCGGCGGGCCGGCGCGCGCTCATGTCGCCGGCGCGCCGGCCGATGCCAGGTTCGAGCGATCGAGGAGCGAGCGTGAGCAGCCAGAGCCCTGAGGGCTACGGGTACGAGCGGGAGACCTGGGACCGCGCCACCGGCGCGGCGGCGGCGGCCGGCGCCCGCGAGATCTTCGCCAAGGTGATGTTCCTGGTCGCGGTGACGGCCGGGTTCGCCGCCGCAGGCGCCTACGTCGGGCGCGACCTGTCGGGTGGAGGGGCCATCGCCTGCTGGGTGGGCGCCTTCGCGCTCATCATCGGCATGAGCTTCGGGCGCCGGCGCCAGGAGGTGGGACCGCTCCAGCTCACGATGCTGTTCGCCCTGGGCCTGCTGCTGGGCATGGCGGTCGGGCCGACCCTCAACGCCTACGCCAGCGTGGAGGGCGGCGGCGAGGTGATCGCCCAGGCCGCCGGGCTCACCGGCCTCTTCATGGCCGGCACGGGCGCGGTCGGCTACCTGACCAAGCGCGACCTGAGCTGGCTCGGCCGCATCTCGTTCGTCGCCCTGATCGGGCTGGTCGTCTTCGGGATCGTCGCGATCTTCGTGAGCATCCCGAACGAGAACATCATCTGGTGCGTCGGCGGCCTCGTCGTGTTCGCCGGGCTGACGATCTTCGACTTCTGGCGCCTGCGGCGGGCGGGCAACGGGGACGTGGCCCTGATCGCCCTGTCGATCTTCCTCGACGCCTTCAACGTCTTCCTGTTCTTCCTGCAACTGCTGGGAGGCGGCCGGGACTAGGGCCGGCCCTCTTCCGGGGCCGGCCTGCGGACAAGCCAAGGCCGACATCGCCTCAACGGCGATACCCATGTCGGCCTTGGCGGGGCCGGCACCGCCGGAGGCGGGGCTGGCCGGCCTGCGGACAAGCCAAGGCCGACATCGCCTCAACGGCGATACCCATGTCGGCCTTGGCGGGGCCGGCACCGCCGGAGGCGGGGCTGGCCGGCCACCCCGTCACAGCACTCCGCACATCCTCGCGGTGTTGGGCCAGGGGCTGAAGCCGCGGCTGCGGATGGCGCGCTCGGCGGTCCGCATCTGCTCCTCGCGGGTCCAGTTGTCGGCCGTCCCCTTGGCCCGGTAGAGCCGGGGGGCGTAGGTCCGCTGGAAGGCGCGGTCCATCTGCAGGCCGCCGTAGTAGCCGTTGCCCGTCGAGATCGACCAGTCGCCGTGGGACTCGTGCTCGGCGATGCAGGTCAGCTCCTCGAAGTGCGGGATGCGCTGCGAGAGGGGGCGCTCCGCCCGCCGCACGCGCTCGCTGCGCGCCGACAGCCAGCGCGAGACGGCGCGCCAGTGGGCGAGCTGGCGCCCGCGCGCCCGCGCGGTCGCGGCCGGCTCGAGCGGCTGCGGCGGCTGGACCCCCAGGCGCGTGGCGAGCCGGGCCGCCCGGCGGTGCTGGTGGACGAGCTTCGACGCGAGGCTCGCCCCCGACCGCACGCCTGCGGGCGTCGGGCGCTCGTCGACCGGCCGCGACATCTCCCGTCGCGACGACAGGAAGTCGTTGACCCGCCGCAGGCGCCGCTCCTGGCGCTCGAGCAGCTCGGGCCGCTGCGCCGGGCGCGCCGCGGGCGGTGGCGTCAGGCCGAGCCGGCGGGCGTGGGCGCGCGCCCGGTGCCCGAGCCGCACCACGCGGGCCTGGCGCGCCCGTCGCTCGGCCGCGCCGGCGGGCGGCGGGTCGGCGATGGCGGCCTCGAGCGCGTTGCCGACAGGAGGGCGGGCCGGGGGGTCGCCGGTCGCCGAGTGCGCGGCCTGGGCGCCCGCGGGGATGACGGTCAGGGCGACGGCCAGGGAGACGAGGGACTTCACGCGGCAACCTTCCGATCGGGGGCGGGCCCGCGCGATCCATGCGCGGGTCCGGGATGAGGGGGATCCCCCTCATCCGGACATTGACGAGCCGGGGTGAGCGCCCGTTCGGGCACCGGCCGCGGCGGCGTCGGTGCCGGCCGCGCGTCCGCGCCGCCGTCACGGGGCCGGCGAGGCGCGGGAAGCCGGGCATGAAAGCGCAGCCGGGCGGGCGGCGCAAGGCCCGTTCGTCATCGCGCCGGACGCCTGGATCTGCTACCGCGGACTGCGGACGCGGCGCTCGACTAGTCTGCGCCCGTGGCCGACGACGACCGTGCCCGGCGCCGGGCCAAGTTCTTGCGCGAGCTCGCCTCCCGGGACCTCTACGCCTGGTTCGGCATCGCGACCGACGCGGGCGACGACGAGATCCGGGAGGCCGCGGAGCGCAAGCGGCGCGAGCTCTCCTCCACGCCGATGCCCCAGCGCACGCGCGCGATCGAGCGGGCGTTCTGCGACCAGGGCGAGAAGGCCCTGCTGCGCCCGGACGTGCGCCGCGAGTACGACGCCCTGCTGCGGGGGGGGCGCGCCGGTGCGTCGCGTCCGCAGGGCTCCGCGGCGCGGGCCGTCGCCGAACGCGAGGAGCGCCTGCGGGCGGCCCGCGAGCGGATCCAGCGGTTCGGCGACGACGATGCCCGCATGGCCCCGGGCTCGGCCACCATGCTCGCCGCGCCGGACGCACGGGAGCGGCTGCAGGCCGAGCGCGCCGCCGCCGAGACCGTCGGCGACGCCGGCGAGGCGCTGACCGCCGCCCGGCAGGCCCGCGTCGAGGGGGCGGCGCTGCGGGCGCTCGCGCTCGCCGAGCGCGCCCACGGGCTCGCGCCCTCGCCCGGCACGCTGATCACGCTCGGCGGCGCGCGCCGGGACGTTGGCGACCTCGCGGGCAGCGAGGCCGCGATCCGCGAGAGCCTGCGCCTGCTGCCGGGAACGCGTGAGAACGCGCCCGGGTGGGCCGCGCTCGGGGCCACCCTGCGCGCCCGCGGCGACCTCGACGGCGCCGTCGCCGCGGCCACCCGGCTGATCGAGGAGGACGAGGAGGAGCCGCACGGCTGGCGGGTGCTGGCCCTCGCCGCGTCCGACCGGGGCGAGACGCTCCGGGCCGGCGACGCCTGGGAGCGCTCCGCCCGCCTGGGGCTCGACGTGCCGGGCGCGCTGGCGGGCCTCGAGGTGCTGCGCCGCGACTGCCTCGCGCGAAACGACAGCCTCGGCGCCGCCGACATCGAGAGCAGGATCGCCCGCATCAGACGGGGATGACGCCCCCGGGCCCCCTCCACGCGGGTCCTCGGCGCAGGTGGGCGCCGTGGTCGCGCAGCCAGCGGCGCGGGCGCTCGTGGCCCGGGGAGACGCGAGCGAGCAGGGCCCAGTAGGCGGGCGAGTGGTCCGCCCGCAGCAGGTGGCAGACCTCGTGGGCGACCACGTAGTCGAGCACCTCCTCGGGCGCCAGCAGCAGCCGCCACGAGAACGACAGCCGCCCGGTGCTCGAGCAGCTTCCCCAGCGGCTGCGCGGGTCGCGCACCGAGACCGCCGCCACGCGGGCGCCGAGCGACCCGGCCAGGCGCTCCGCCCGCGGGCGCAGCACCCGGGCCGCCTCGCGCCGGTACCAGCGCTCCACCGCCACGTCGAGGTCGCCCTCGCACGGCAGGGTCACGAGCAGCCGCGTCCCGTCCCGGCGGGCGGCGGCGCGCCCGGCGCCCGAACGCACGGCGAGCAGCAGCGATCCGTCGAGGTACGCGAGGCGGTCGCCGGCGGCGAGCGGCGGCGTGGGGGGCACGAGGCGGGCGCGCTGCTCCTGCACCCACCCGGCCGAGGCCCGCAGGAACGCGTCGACGTCGGCGGCCCGCGCCCGCGAGGGCACCGTCAGGCGCACCTCGGCGTCCGAGACCCGGAGCGTCATCCGCCGGGCCCCGCGATGGCGGACGACGAGGCAGGGAAAGGGCACGTCGCGCCGGGGCACCGCCGCAGGGTACCGGCCGATCGGCCGCAGGCCGCCGGGCGGGTAGGGTCGACCCCATGCGGATCGCGCTGCTGGTCAACGAGGCGTCCGGGTCGGGCACGGAACCCGACGAGATCGAGGACGCTCTGCGCACTGCGGGCGCGCGGCCCCGACGCGTGGCGATCGAGCGCCTGGACGAGGCCGGTCGCGAGCGGCCCGAGCGCCTGGTCGTCGCCGGCGGCGACGGCAGCGTCGCGCCGGCGGCCGACGCGGCGGGCAGGCTCGGCATCCCGTTGGCGCTGATCCCGACCGGCACGGCGAACGACTTCGCGCGGGCCATGGGCCTGCCGGCCGAGCGGGGGGAGGCGTGCCGGCTCGCTGCGACGGGCCTGCGCCTGCGGCCCCTCGACCTGGCCCGCATGGGCGCCCGGCCCTTCGTCAACGTCGCGAGCGCCGGGCTGGCCGCGGGCGCGGCGCGATCCGCGCGGCCCCTCAAGGGCCCGCTGGGCCCGGTCGCCTACCTGGTGGCCGCGGTCCGCGCCGGCCTCACGGGGCGGCCGGTGCCGTGCGCGGTCCGCTGCGACGACCACCTGCTCTTCGAGGGGCCGGCCTGGCAGGTGACGGTTGCCTGCTCCGGCGCGTTCGGGGGCGGGTCGCGGCTCGGCGGCTCCCACCCGTCGGACGGGCGGCTCGACGTGGTCGTGATCCGCGCCGGCAGCCGGCTCGGGCTGGCGCTCCACGGCTGGGCCATGCGGGCCGGGCGCGCAGGCGAGGAGCGCGGGGCGGTCCGCGGGCGCGGGCGGGTGGTGGATCTGCGCCTGCCGCCCGGCGAGCGGGTCAACGTCGACGGTGAGCTCGTCGTGCACTCCCCTCGGCTCTCGGTCGACCCCGGGTGGTTCTCGCTGGTGGTCGGATGAACGCGCGCTGGCCGGCGGCCGCGACGATCGCGGCGACGGCGGTCGCCTGGTACGCGAGCGACTCCCTGCGCCACCGGCGCGAGGGCGGGCGCGGCTACGAGATCGACGACCCGCCGGAGGTCGGCTCCGAGGGCTTCCTGCGCGCCGCCGAGGCCCTCACCGGCGCGCCGATCTCGCGCGGCAACCGCGCCGAGCTGCTCATCAACGGTGACGAGATCTTCCCGTGCTTCCTCGAGACGATCGCCTCCGCCCGCCAGACGGTGAACCTGCTCACGTACGTCTACTGGACCGGGGAGATCGCCGAGCGGGTCGCCGAGACGGTCTGCGACCGCGCCCGCGCGGGGGTCTCGTGCCGGGTCCTGCTGGACGCGGTGGGCGCGTGGAAGATGGACGAGGACCTCATCCGGCGCATGGAGGACGGCGGGGTGATCGTGCGCCGCTTCCGGCCTCCCAAGCCCTACGCGATCAGGCGCGGCAACAACCGCACGCACCGCAAGGTCCTGGTGGTGGACGGCCGGGTCGGGCTGACCGGCGGCGTGGGCATCGCCGAGGAGTGGACCGGCGATGCCCAGGACCCCGAGCACTGGCGCGACACCCACGTGCGCGTCCACGGGCCGGTGGTGCGCGCGCTCCAGGGCGCGTTCGCCGAGAACTGGCTCGAGGCGACCGGCGAGGTGCTGGCGGGCGAGGACGACCTGCCCCGGCTCGACCCGGTGCCCGACGGGGACGCCGCGATGCAGGTGATCCGCTCGAGCGCGGGGGTGGGGGACACGAACGTCGAGACCCTCTACTACCTGGCGATCGCGGCCGCCCGGCGCCGGGTCGAGCTGACCTCGGCCTACTTCGCGCCGCGGCCGGCCTTCCTGCGCGCGCTCGTCGACGCGGCCGCCCGCGGGGTGGACGTACGGGTTCTCGTGCCCGGCGAGCACATCGACAAGGACGTGGTGCGCCACGCTGGGCGCTCGGTGTACGGCGAGCTCCTGCGGGGCGGTGTCCGGGTGTTCGAATACTGCCCGACGATGCTCCACGCCAAGTCGATGGTCGTCGATGGCGCGTGGTCGGCCGTGGGCTCGGCGAACTTCGACAACCGCTCGTTCCAGCTCAACGACGAGGCGGTCCTCTGCGTGCAGGACCCCGGGCTCGCGGCCCTCCTGTCGGAGCGGTTCGCGGACGACCTCGCCGCCTCCGAG
>Ga0299914_10004346_pt1 | contig 10195 bp, 7 predicted proteins | sample RVTome_10_FD_201361 | JGI IMG/M metagenome (GOLD analysis project Ga0299914, IMG submission 201361) | Soil microbial communities from uranium-contaminated site in the Upper Colorado River Basin, Wyoming, United States - RVT153D57 (version 2) ... | reverse complement strand
TGCTCGAGTTTCGGTGGGGGATACGGGATGTCGAAGCCGGTGACGCGGCGGACCGGCGCTTCGAGATAGTGGAAGCACTGTTCACCGATCCGGGCGGTGATCTCGGCGGCGACCGAGGCGAAGCCGGGCGCCTCGGCCACGACGACGGCCCGGCCGGTGCGGCGTACCTCTGCCATGACGGTGTCGTCGTCGAACGGCACCAGGGAGCGGAGATCGACCACGCCCGCGTCGCGGCCCTCGGTCGCGGCCAGCTCCGCCGCGGCCATCGCGACCGGCACCGTCGGGCCGTAGGCGATCAGGGTGACGTCGCGGCCAGGCCGGCGCACGACCGCGCGCCCGATCGGTGGCACCGCGGTGTGCGTGTCGACCTCTTCCTTGGTGAAGTAGTGTTTCTTCGGCTCGAGGAAGATCACCGGATCGGGGTGGTCGATCGCGGCGCGGAGCAGGCCGTAGGCGTCGGTGTTCGTCGCCGGTGCCACGACGGTGAGCCCCGGTGTGTGCGCGTAGTAGGCCTCTGAGGAGTCGCAATGGTGCTCGACCCCGCCGATGCCGCCCGCGAACGGGACGCGGACGACGACCGGAAGCCGCACCCGGCCGCGGGTGCGGTTGGCCATCTTGGCCAGGTGGCTGACAACCTGCTCGAACGCCGGGTACGCGAACGCGTCGAACTGCATCTCCACCACGGGCCGGAACCCGTTCATCGCCATGCCGATGGCCATGCCGACGATGCCGGACTCGGCGAGGGGCGTGTCGAAGCAGCGTTGCTCGCCGAAGGTGTCGGTCAGCCCGTCGGTGACGCGGAAGACGCCGCCGAGCGGGCCGACGTCCTCGCCGAACACGACAACCGAGTCGTCGGTGGTCATGGCGTCCCGCAGTGCGGTGTTGATCGCCTGCGCCATGGTCAGCTTCGCCGTGGTCATCGCGCTTCCTCCGCGGCCAGTTCGTCGGCAAGCAGCCGTGCCTGTGTGGTCAGCTGCGGTGTCGCGTTCGCATAGATGTGGCTGAACAGCTCGGCCGGTTCGGGCGGCGTGCTGGTGGTCAGTCCGGTACGCACCCCCGCCGCAAGCCGTTCTGCTTCGTCGGCGATCTGGGCCTCTCGCTCGTCGTCGAGGAAGCCGTGGGCGCGCAGGTAAGCCCGCACGCGCAGCAGCGGGTTGCGCGGTAGCCATGCGGCGGCCTCGTCGTCGCTGCGGTATCGGGAGGCGTCGTCGGCGTTGGTGTGGGCGTCGATGCGGTAGGTGTCGGCCTCGACGAGCGTCGGTCCCGCGCCGCTGGCCGCACGCTCGACCGCCTCACCGAGCACCGCAGCCAGCGCGGCGACATCGTTGCCGTCCACCAACGCCGACGCCATCCCGTAGCCGGCACCCTTGTCCGCGAGCGAGGCAGCGGCGGACTGACGCGCGAGTGGCACGGAGATGGCGTACTTGTTGTTCTGCACCAGAAAAACAACCGGCGCGGCGAACACCGCGGCGAAGTTCAGCGCCTCGTGGAAGTCGCCCTCACTCGTCGCGCCGTCACCGCACAGCGCCAGCACCACGGTGTCTTCCCGCCTGAGCCGGGCGGCGTGGCCGACGCCAACCGCGTGGGGGAGCTGGGTCGCCAACGGGGTCGACTGCGGCGCGACGCGATGGGCGACCGGGTCGTAGCCACAGTGCCAGTCGCCGCGCAACAACAACAGCACCTCGACCGGCTCCACTCCACGCTCGATAACAGCGACAGAGTCGCGGTAGGTGGGAAACAGCCAGTCACCGTCACGCAGCACCGCGGCCGCCGCGACCTGGCACGCCTCCTGGCCGAGCGAAGACGGGTACACGGCCAGCTCGCCCTGCCGCACCAGTGCGTTCGCCTGTTCGTTGAACCGCCTTCCCCGCACCAGCGCGCGATAGTGGCCGAGCACGTCGTCCGGTGACGGCAGCGCGTAGCGCTCGTCGGTGACGACGGTGCCATCCGCCTCGAGCAACCGGACAGGTCGCGGCATGGTCATACGCACCTCCGGGGATAGACACAGTGACCAGAATGATTCCAATCCAGTAGATTGCAGAATAGGGATCGCGCTGATCTCAAGACACATGGCCGCGGATGGGAAGTGAGCAAGCCAGATGTCCATTTCTGATCGGTCCGGCGCGGGCGGGGCTGGACAGATTGCTCACCGGGTCGACGACACCGACAGGGCGATCCTGCGAGAGCTCACACAGGACGGACGAATAGGCGTCCGGACCCTGGCCGAACGCATCAACATCTCGCGTGCCAGCGCATACTCCCGCTTGGACAAGCTCAAGGAAGCAGGCGTACTCACCGGCTTCACCGCCGTCATCGACCCAGCGAAGGCCGGACTGTCCACATCGGCCTACATCGGCCTCAACGTGCGGCAGAGCTCATGGCGAGACCTGACCGAGCATCTGCGGCTCATCCCGGAGGTGAAACACATGGCTCTCGTCAGCGGCGAGTTCGACGTGCTGCTGCTCGTCCGGACCATCGACAATGAACACTTGCGCCAGGTGGTGCTCGAACAACTCCAAAGCATCCCAGGTGTCCTCGGCACCCGTACCCTGCTCATCTTCGACGACATCAGCAACGCCGGGTTGTGAGCGATGGATGATCCGTCTGACCGCCTGGTGCCGGGTGATCTCCTGGCCCAGACGGACACCGACCTCGCTCTGGCTCCCTATAACGGGAGTGTCACCAATCAGCCGAAACAGGCGTCACCCATCAGCCGAAGCCGAAACGTCACCTCTCAACCGAAGGTGCACACACAACCATGGTGGGCCGGGCGGGGCTCGAACCCGCGGCCAAGGGATTATGAGTCCTGGCGGGCTTAGCGCTGTGCTCAACGGCGCGTTTGCTGGTGACGCACGAGCCTTCGAGGTCGAATCCCTTCGTTTTCGATTCGCTGCAACCTTCGTCCATAGTGGAGACGGCACCAAGGTCGGCGCTCAAAGATAGAACGATAGGTGCGGGCTCAGCTTGGGCTGGTGGGGTGCGTGAGGCCGTAGGCGCGGGAGAGCTTGGTGGGGACGACCATTCGCCACGCGTCGACGAGTTCGCGGGCTTCGGTGCGGTCCAGATCGTGCGAACACTTGCTGGATCAGAGCCGGGGCTGTCCGTCGGTAGGTCATGCCTCGATGGGCTCGCCGAAGGCGACCGAGTGTTCGCCGTAGCGTTGTTTGTGGTCGACTGCCAGCGCCCGTTCGTGGTCGAGGTCGAGGGACCGGGCGAGTGCCAGGTAGCTCAGCCCGGATGCCGCGAGCCCGACGAAGAGGGCGAGGTCGGCCCCGCCCATTGCCTCGGCGATCGGCCCGGTGTACCACTCGGTCACGACGAACGGAATCATCGCCGCGATTCCAATCGCGTAGGCGATGAGGCCACGTGATCCCCACATGCCGTACACGCCGCCGCGGTTGAAGATCTCACGGATCGCGTATTCGCCCCGCCGGACGAAGTAGTAGTCGACCAGGTTGACGGACGTCCACGGCACCAGGATGTAGAGCAGAATGACGAGGAACGTGCCGAAGGTGGCCAGGAATTCTCCGGTGCTGAGCAGGTTGCCGACGAGCGCGGCCGCGCCGATGAGCACGCTCGCGACGATCCTGGTCGCCCTGGTCGGTTTGATCGGCCGCACCGAGTCGGCGATCGTGATGAGCTCCATGGCCGCGGCATAGATGTTCACCGTGATCACGCCGATGAGACCGGGGAGGGCGAACAGCAGGAGCCAGGTGCCGCTGCCCGGGACGATCGCGTTCGCGGCGTCTCGCACGCCCTCGAGCGGCGAAGCCCCGGCGAAGGCGGCGGCGACGAAGGCGCCGAGCACCATCAACCAGGAGCCACCGACGAACACACCGCCATAGGTGTACGTCAGTGCTTTGACGGGACTGGTTTGCGGCGGGAGGTACCGCGAGTAGTCGGACACGTACGGCGCCCAGCCGAGCGCATAGGCCGCCGCGGCCCCGAACTGGATGAGGAACGCCGTCACGGGGAACTCACCGAAGCCGAACTGTGCCGCGTCGAGCGGGACGACGAACAGTGCCAGCACGCTGAAGACCCCGAACGTGAGCAGGAACAGCACCGTCAACCACTGCTGCGCCGAGTGGATCCAGTGGTAGCCGAAGATCGCAAGCAGCAGTGCCGCCGCACCTTGCAGCAGATACCACAACCAGTTGGCGTCGATGCCCGTGGTCATCGTCAGCGCCTCCGCGCCGAGCATCTGGTTGAACATGTTGAATCCGACCAGGCTGAAGACCACGATCGCGCAGACCAGGATGACCCCTCGATAGCCGAACTGCGCTCGCGACTGGATCATTTGCGGCAGGCCGAGCTGTGGCCCCTGAGCCGAGTGGAACGCCGTGAAGACAGTGCCGAGAGCGACGCCGAGCAGGATCGCCACCACCGACGTCAGGAACGTGGCCCCAACCGCGGCGCCGAGCATCCCCGTCGCCAGAGTGGTGACGTTCGCGTTCGACATGAACCAGAGCGTGAACAGCGACCACGGCTTGCCGCGCCGTTCCGTGAGCGGCACCCAGTCGATGGAACGCGACTCGATCCGCTCACCTTGGTGCGCCGTCGGAGCGGACGGCATGGCATCGATCGGCTCGCTCATTTCTTTCCTCACGTCGCAGCTTGCGAAAAGAGCTCGGCGGTGAATCGCCGGTTCCGCTTTCGGGAACGGTAGCAATCGGCAAAACCCCGCACAACGCGATGAATCCCTGTGGGTTCCACAGGTTTACCCGTTGCGGGAACTCGCGCCGTGCCTGCCGTTCGTGCTGATCAGGAGGAGTTCTGCCGCGCGTCGGCGGGTTCGCGCCGGGTGAGGGAAGGAATGGGTTCCATGACTGTTCCGGTGCCACAGGAAAACCATATGAAATGTGAAGGAAAACGCCCTCAACGTGAAATGGGATTAGTGCTGAATGTGATGTCTGGGATACGCTGCCGGCTCGCAGGACCTGCGAGCGTCGTTGCTCCCGCATGCAGTTTACATACGTATGTCGCATCGGCTTCCGATGCGGGCGACGACGGCAGGAGCTACTGACCCCCTCGGCTGGCTCGTAGTAGTCGTACCGGCGCAAATAGCGTTGAGGCATAGGCGAACCCTGTGCCTGCCACAAGCAAGACCGCACTGGTGCGGCACGATGTCGCCGCTTACTCTTTCGTGTATACGTCTGCACGAAAGGATCGGAAACGTGGATACCAGCCAGACACTCACACGGACGGGTCGGAGGGGAGGCTGGCTCGAATCTTCACGCCGCAAGGTCCGTTCCGGCGCGGTGGCCCTCGTCGCGGCCGTTGCCCTGAGCTCCTGCGCGATCGGCGGGAGCGCGGCGGACTCACTGCCCAAGTTGACAGCGGCGCAGAAGCAGCAGATGACCGAACTCGGCCTCGACACCGAACGGCCCTACGCGGGCACCGAACTGAACTTCCTCATCTGCTGCCACGACGCACCGCAGTTCGGCGAGCTGATCAAACAGACCAAGCAGTTCACCAAGCTCACCGGGATCTCGGTCACCTGGGCCGACGTGCCCTACGAGTCGTACCAAGACCGGGTCACCGCCGAGGCCGTGACCGGTGGCGGCAACTACGACCTCGTGGCGTGGGTCGATGCGTGGGGGCCGTCGATCAAGGCGGCGCTGCTGCCGCTCGACGACCGGCTGCAGGAAGCGGGCATCTCGCTCGACGACTACCCGCCGGTCTACCGGGACGTGATGACCGCGGGCGACGAGCAGGGCAGAACCTTGGGCTTGCCGCTGCGCGGGCACCCGTTCCTGTCCTTCTACCGCAAGGATGTGCTCCAGCAGCACAACCTGGAGGTGCCGACGACGTGGGACGAGCACCGGGCGATGTCGGAAACCATCGCGAAAGAGGGTGGCATCGCGCCGACCGCTCAGTACTACGGCGTCAACGGCGCACAGAACCTGTTCACCTGGGTCTCCATGCTCTGGAGCAAGGGCGGCTCGTTCTTCAACGACCAGTGGGAGCCGACCTTCAACTCCGCCGAGGGTGTGGCCGCCGCTGAGGACTATGCGGCCTACCTCAGCCGGGGCCTCACCCCGAAGGGCGCGGTGAGCTGGGGCGAGTCCGAAGCGCTCACCGAGTTCGTCCAGGGCAGGGTCGCCGGCTTCAACGGCTGGTGGTGGATGTACGGCAACATGCTCGATCCCGAGGTTGCCAAGCAGGACGTCCGGGAAAACGTGACGTTCGCCCCCGCGCCCGTCTACGACGAGAATCAGACGTCGGTCACCTACGCATACCTGTGGCCGGTCGGCATCCTGCAGCAGTCCGAGAACCAAGACGCCGCGTGGGAGTACCTGAAGTGGCTGACCCACCCGGAGACCGAGCTCGACGTGGTCAAGAAGTCCGACGACCCGGGCGGTCTCGTGCACCTGGACACCATGGCCAACGAGCAGATCAACAAGCAGTTCAACGGCCTGCCCCGCGTCGGCGCGAAGGTGCTCGAGCACGGCCGCGCGTTGCCGCTCATCCCCGAGTGGCCGCAGATCAGCTCCATCCTCGAGGTCGCCATCAACGACATCGCGGGCGGCGCTGACGCGCAGCAGCGGCTGGACGATGCGGCGCGCGAGGTGCGTGAACTGCTGCAGCAGCACGGCTACTTCGACAACTGACCGATGGTGTCGCCGGCGGTGCGAGTGAGAGTGGTCCGAAAGGGACACCGCGCTCGCACCGCCGCGCTCCCACCTTCGGCGTGACAACAGAAAGTAGAACCGTTCATGCACACGCGTGTGACGAAGTACCTCGTTCTCGGCCCTGCGCTGGCCATCGTCCTGCTGACCGTCGCGTATCCACTCGGCACCGCGTTGGTGACGAGTTTCCGCGAGTGGCGGCTGTCGGAGTCGTTCGAGCCGCAGGGGTTCGTGGGCGCCGAGAACTACCTGCGTGCCTTCGCCGATGACGTCTTCTGGAACAGCGTTGTCGTCACGCTCGCCTTCACCGCGCTGTCGGTGGTGCTGACGCTGGTGATCGCCATGGCGATCGCGCTCGTTCTGCACGGGCCCGGCAAGCTCAAGATGCTGCTCAAGATCACGTTGATCCTGCCCTACGCGGTGGCGCCTGCCCTGAAAGGGTTCTCATGGCGTTTCATGCTCAGCGACGAGTACGGCGTGTACGACGCGATCATCGACACCTTTTTCCCATTCGCCGCCGACATAGTCTGGCTCGGCTCGCCGTTCTGGGCGCTGTTCTGGATGGCGATGTCAGAGGTATGGGGATGGGCGCCGCTGATCGCGCTGATGTTCATCGGCGCGCTGAGCGGCATCTCGCCCGAGGTGCACGAGGCGGCGCGGCTCGACGGCGCGAACCGGTGGCAGATTCTGCGCCGGGTCACGATTCCGATGATGTGGCCGGTCATCTCGATCGCGGCGCTGTTGAAGGCGATCTTCTCGTTCAAGATGTTCGACCAGGTGGTGACGATGACCGGCGGCGGGCCGGGCCGCTCCACCCAGACGATCAATTACCTGATCTACCAGGAAGGCTTCAGCTTCCTCGACATGGGCTACGCGAGTGCGATGGCAGTGATCCTGGTCGCTGGCCTGACCGTCTTCGTCGCCTTCTATGTGCGCATTCTGATGAAGGGCGGTGAGGTGTGATGGCGAGTCCGACGACGCTGTCCGCACCGACGAAGACTCGACAGAACGTTCGCCGTCGCAGGCCGGGCAAGCCGCGCCGTACCGACGGGCAGGTCGCTCCGATCGTGGAGCGCCTCGGCCTGCCGGTGGTGGCCTTGTTCGTGCTGTTTCCGATCTTCTGGATGGCGCTGACGGCGTTCAAGCCACGGTCGTCGATCTACACGCTCGAGTGGCTCATCGTTCCCACATTGGAGAACTTCGCAGCCATCCTGCGACCGCCTCGCTCGTTCGACATCCTGACGCTGAACAGCGTCCTGGTGTCGGTGGGGACCGTGGCCATCGCGATTCCGGTCGCCAGCCTGGCCGCGTACGGCTTTTCCCGGCTCGACTTCCCGGGTAACCGGACCATCTTCGTCGGGTTGCTGGCGACTCAGTTCGTGCCGCCGGTCGCGCTGGCGCTGCCGTTCTTCATGCTCTACCGCGACGTCGGCCTGCTCGACACCCGACTCGGGTTGATCATCGTCAACCTGTCGATCATCGTGCCGTACTCGACGTGGCTGATCAAAGGCTTCGTGGACACCGTGCCGAAAGAGGTCGACGAGGCGGCCATGGTGGACGGCTGCGGCCCGATCGCGGTCGCATTCCGGATCACGCTGCGCCTCGCCGCGCCGGGGATCATGGTCGCGACCGTGTTCGCGTTCGTCGCCTCTTGGAACGAGTTTCTCTACCCGTTGCTGCTGACCAGCCGCGAGGCCGTCACCCTGCCGGTCGGTCTGATGAGGACGCTCGGCGCGGAGGGGATCATGTGGGAGCAGATGGCGGCCGGCGGGATGCTGGTGATGGTGCCGATGCTGGTGCTGTCGATCGCCATCCGCAAGCACTTCGCCGAAGGGCTCACAATGGGGTCGGTGAAGTAGCCGATACCGGCGCGGCCTGCCCAGCGCGATGTCTCAGCGCTGGGCAGGCCGCGTTTTGTCGGCGACCGTGCGGTAGAACTCGGGCCGCCGGTCGGCGAAGACGTCGTTGTGCTCGCCGATGCGTTTCGTGCGTGCCCGCGTGAGGTCCAGGTCGGTCGATGCGGACGCCGCGTCGCCGGCCTCGACGCGGACCCAGCCGGACTCGTCGATGACGCAGCTGCCCTCGGTCCACTCCTGGCCGCGCTCGGTCCCGGTGCGGTCGCAGCAGGCGATCGGCACGCGGTTGGTGCGTGCGGCCGCCATGGCGATCACGACCTCCGGCGGGTGCTCGCCGAGCGGCCGGTCGACCAGCGGCCAGTTGACCGGAGCGACGATCAGCTCGGCTCCTTGTAGCGCCAGAGCCCGTGTCATCTCGGGGAACTCGAGGTCGTAGCAGATGAGCACGCCGATCCGGCCCGCTCGGGTCGGGATGACCGGCGGTGGCTCGTGCCCGGGAGTGAAGAAGGCCTTCTCGTTGCCCCAGAGGTGTGTCTTGCGGTAGACGGCGAGCAGCCCGGACCGGTCGAGCACGGCGGCGCTGTTGTAGAGCGCGTTCCCGGCGCGCTCGCAGAAACCGCCGACCACGATGGCGTGGCCGGCGGCTTGCTGCCAGTCCCGGAAGATGGGGTGCTCAGTGGTGATGGCCGTGCCGCGTGCCTCGTCCTCGCTCGCGAAGACATAGCCGGATGTGGCCAGCTCGGGTAACACGACGACGTCTGCTCCCGCGCTGACGGCGTCGGTGATCGCCCGCACCGACCGCGCGTGGTTGCCGGCGAGGTCGGTGATACGCGGTGCCAGCTGGCGGCAGTCGACGCGCGTCATCGGGTGATCCTCACGGGTCGAGCGGTGTGTCCTGGAAGAGCTGGGCCATGACGTCGAACTCGTTAAACAGTGACCACTCCTCGACGATCTGACCCGCCGCGAAGTACAGCTGTGAGATGCCCCAGAGGTGCACCCGGCGTCCGGTGGGCGTGCCATACCAGCCGTAGCCCCGGTGGGTGCCGATGGCTGACCAGCGCACGGACGCGCTGAATCCCTCGGCCTCGTTGCCCATCCAGTAGATCTCGTCGACCTGCATGCCGAGGTCGGGGAACGTGGCCAGCAGTCCGCGCGCCATGCCGCGCACCTCGGATCGGCCGTAGCCGGTCCGGTTGGTGGTGCCGTGCCAGCGGACGTTGCGGGCGTAGGCGCGGTCGATGGCGCTGAGATCGCGCCGGTTGTAGGTGTCGTGGAGGAGTTTGCGGATCACGTGGTCGACGTCGAACCCGGCGCCCGAACTCTCCGGATAGGGCAGTGGTTTACGGCCCCCGACGATCCGCTCGGCCTCGGCGATGTGCCGTTCTGCCGCCGGCACGGTGCCACCCTCGTTGCCGTAGGTGCGGGCGGCGTCGTAGACGTTGATGCCGAGCTGTGCCAGCTTGGCGGCCGTGTTGTACAGCACCCATTCTTCGAAGATCTCGTTCTTGCGCACGACGCAGTTCGCGATGACCCAGGTCTCCAGCTTGCGCCCGGTCGGCGGCCCCCAGCGCCATGGCCCGGTGTGGTGGCCGATGTTGATCGCCCGGTGCGAGGTCACGAACCCCTCGTCCTCGGTGCCGGCCCAGATCACGTCGTCGGCGTAGTGGCGGCAGTCCGGTACGGCGTTGATGCTCTGCATCGTGCCGCTGA
>Ga0299914_10004345_pt1 | contig 10199 bp, 9 predicted proteins | sample RVTome_10_FD_201361 | JGI IMG/M metagenome (GOLD analysis project Ga0299914, IMG submission 201361) | Soil microbial communities from uranium-contaminated site in the Upper Colorado River Basin, Wyoming, United States - RVT153D57 (version 2) ... | reverse complement strand
GCATGTGGCCGATCACCCGCGGTGGGATCTGCTGCGCGTAGTCCGCAGCAGCATCCGCCCGGCCGATGTCGACGAAGCCGTCGATCAACCGCCGGCAGAGGGCGCGCGTGAAGGGTTCGTGCACCTGGACGGCCTGGGGCGCGAAGGCGGGCAGGATCAGACGTCGCGCCCAGCTGTGCTCGGGCGGGTCCGAGGTGATCGGTGGCGCCTTGATCTCGTCGTCCAGCCGCTTCACCGGGACCACCAGGATCTCGTCGGAGGAGAAGTGCTGGACATCCTTGGCGATGGCCTGCATGTCCTCGTAGCGGGTCGGCATCCACGATCCGCCCCATCGCTCGGTGTGCGCCACCGGGCAGTGGGCCCGCATGTCCTCCCACACCGGGTAGGGATCCTTCACGTAGCCGGGATCGAAGATGTCGTAGTCCGACCCCCAGTCGTGTACCGGCTCGGTGCTCGTCATCGCCGTCCCCCTTTCACCGGGTTCACCGTAGCCTCGCGGACCGATGAGGAGCGCCCCGCAGAGGCATCCTACGATCAGGGCAGGCCGCAGGAGGCATCATCGAAACGGCAGAAGCTCTGGTCCTCACCGGGCCGAGGCACCTCGAGCAGCGCGGGCTGGCCCTGCCCGACATCGGTGCCGACGACGGTCTTCTGGCCATCGAGGCCTGCGGTCTGTGCGGCACCGACCACGAGCAGTTCACCGGTCACATCAGGTCGCCGTTCGCCTTCATCCCCGGCCACGAGGTGGTGGGTGTGGTCGAACGGCTGGGGACGCGGGCAGCCGAGCGCTGGGCGGTCAGCGAGGGCGACCGCGTCGCCGTCGAGGTGTTCCAGTCGTGCCGGGCCTGCCAGCAGTGCCGCTCGGGGAACTACCGCCGCTGCGAGCGCAACGGCATGGCCACGATGTACGGCTTCGTCGACGTCGATCGGGCCCCTGGATTGTGGGGTGGCTATGCCTCGCACCTGTACCTGGCCCCGGACTCGATGCTGCTCGGGGTCCCGGCCGGCATGGACCCGGTCCTGGCCACCGCCTTCAACCCTGCCGGCGCCGGCATCCGGTGGGGGGTCACGGTGCCCGACACCCGTCCGGGGGACGTGGTGGCGGTGCTGGGCCCCGGCATCAGGGGACTCTCGGTGGCCGCCGCCGCCAAGGACGCAGGCGCGGGCTTCGTGATGGTCACCGGCGTCGGCCCCCGCGACCGCCCCCGGCTGGAGGCGGCGGGCTCGTTCGGGGCCGACCTCTCCGTCGACGTCAGCGACCAGGACCCGGTGCAGCAACTGAAGGGCGCCACGGGAGGCTTGGCCGACGTCGTCGTCGACGTGACGGCCAAGGCACCGGCGGCGCCGGCTCAGGCGGTGAGGCTGGCCCGCCCCGGTGGCACCATCGTGCTGGCCGGAACCCGAGGCACCGGCGAGGCGCCGGGATTCGATCCCGACCACATCGTCTACAAGGAGCTGCGCATCCTGGGTGCCCTGGGCGTCGACGCTCCCGCCTACCGGGCCGCCATGGAGATGCTCGACTCCGGCCGCTACCCCTTCGCCGAGCTGCCTCGTCGTGTGGCCGGCTTCGACGACCTGGCACTCTTGATCAGGACCATGGCCGGAGAGGGCGACGACGACGTTCCCGTCCACGCCGTCTTCGCTCCCGGCAGCGACCGAGGAGTCTCGTGACCGAGCCACGCGTACCCATGCTGAGCCCGGAGAGGGCCAAGGCCGCTGCCGCCGAGGCGGGTATCCCCGAGTACATGGCCGACCTGTCGGTCTTCCGTATCGCTCTTCACCAACCCGGGGTGGCCGCTGCCCTGAACGGGATGCTGCACGCCCTGCTGTGGAAGGGACGGCTGGACGCCCGGCTGCGCGAGCTCATCATCATGCGTATCGGCTGGGTGACGGGCTCGACCTACGAGTGGACCCAGCACTGGCGGGTCGCCTCCGAGCTCGGCATGACCGCCGAGGACATCTGCGGGGTGCGCGACCCCGCCGGTCACGACTACGGACCGGCCGAGCGGGCCGTGCTGGCCGCCACCGACGAGACGCTGCAGACCGGGACCATCAGTGCCGAGACGTTCGCCGAATGCCGTCGCCACGTGGGCGGCGACGACGTGCTGGTGGAGATGGTGGCCGCCATCGGCAACTGGCGACTGTTCAGCCAGCTCCTGAGATCACTGGAAGTTCCGCTGGAAGAGGGGGTGGAGGCATGGCCGCCCGATGGTCTCGCCCCACACGAGGCTGGAGGACCACCATGACCGGCACCCGCCACCCGGTGACGAGCTGGGAGACCGACTTCGACTTCCTGGACGAGGAGTACACGGCCGACCCCTTCAGCATCTGGCAACACCTGCGGGACCGATGCCCGGTGGCCCACACGGACCGCTACCACGGCGTCTACATGCCGACCCGCTACGAGGACATCGCCGCCGTCGCCTACGACACCGATCACTTCTCGTCGCGCATGGTGACGGTCAACCAGGTCCATCCCGACGACGTGCGATTCGTGTCACCCCCGATCACGTCGGACCCTCCCGAGCACTCGTGGTCGCGGCGGATCCTGCTGCCCGCCTTCTCGCCCAAGGCGATCGACCGCTGGGAACCCGTGACCCGCCAGATCGCCGCCGACCTGGCCGACGCCGTGGATCCGGCAGCCGGGTGCGACGCCGCCGTCGACTACGCGCAGCACATCCCGGTCAAGGTGATCGCCCGGATGCTCGGCGTTCCCGAACAGGACGGGGACCGCTTCCGGGCGTGGATCCACGACGTCCTGGAGGAGGGCCCAGGCGACCCCGACGTGTCTCGGGGCGCCGGTAGGGAGATGCTCGACTACCTGATCGGCCATGTCGAGCGTCACCGGGACGAGCCGGCCGACGACCTCATCACGTTCCTGCTCGACGCCCGCGTCGACGGCGCACCGCTCGCCGACCGCCACATCTACGGCACGGTGCTGCTGCTGCTGGTCGCCGGCATCGACACCACATGGAGCTCGATCGGTTCGGCCCTGTGGCACCTGGCCCGCGTCGATGCCGACCGTGAGCGCCTGGTGGCAGAGCCCGAGCTCATCCCCACCGCCGTCGAGGAGATGCTGCGGGCCTACGCGCCCGTGACCATGGCCCGCTACGTGGCCGCCGACACCGAGTTGGCCGGCTGCCCGGTCAGCGCTGGTCAACGGCTGCTACTGCCGTTCCCGGCCGGGAACCGCGACCCCCAGGTGTTCGACGTCGCCGACCAGGTGGTGATCGACCGGGCCGAGAACCGCCACCTCGCCTTCGGGCTGGGCATCCACCGCTGCCTGGGATCGAACCTGGCCCGCATGGAGATCACGGTCGCGCTGCAGGAGTGGCTGGCGCGCTTCCCCGTCTTCGTACTGAGCGACCCTGAGGCGGTGCGATGGTCGGCCGGGCAGATCCGTGGTCCGCGCACGTTGCCCGTGTCGTTCTCCCGATCAGATGGCGCCTGATCAGATGGCCGAACGACCGACGTTCGAGGTGTTCAACGCCGACTTCGCCGATCGCGTCAAGGGAGCCCGGTCGAAGCGGGGGATCGACGCATACCTGGGGATCGAGGTAAGCGAGTTCGAGCCGGGCCGGCTCGTGGCCCACTTCGACGTCGGCGACGAGCTGATCACCATGATCGGCAACATGCACGGTGGCTGCCTGGCCGCGCTCGTGGACCACTGCCTGGGAGTGGTGATGTACCCGGTCATGCCGCCCGGCTACTGGGCAGCCACCACAGAGTTCAAGGTGAACTACCTGAGCCCCGTGACCGGCGGGCGCTGCGAGGCCACCGCCGAGATCGTCTCGATGACGAGGCGCCTGGCTGTGGTACGCATCGAGGTCCACAACGACGGACGTCTCGTGGCTCTGGCGCAGGGCACCTGCACGATCGTGGCCCCCAAGCAGACCTGAGACACCCGATCTCGGCTGCCCGGTACACCTTGCTGGCGCGACACCCCAGAGCTAGGTTGAGCGCACTCAGAGGGAGCCGCTGCGTTCGAGGGTTCGCCCCGGCGAACGGTCCGGCAAGGGGGGATCATGGTTCGGAAGTGGCTACCAGTGCTGTTCGCGCTGATGCTGATCGCGGCTGCGTGCGGTGATTCCGACGACGACGACGGCGGCACCACCGAGACGACCGGGGGGGAAGGAACCACCGAGACCACCGAAGGCGGGGCCACCGACACCACTGAAGGCGGGGCCACGGACACCACCGAGGGCGGCGCCACCGACACCACCGGTGAGTCAGCCGGCCCGGCCGAGGGCGAGCCCATCCGCCTGGGCGCAGTCGGTAGCCAGAGCGGGGTGAACATATTCCCCGAGCCCATGCAGGCGGCCCAGGCCGTCTTCGATCGCTACAACGAGCAGGGCGGCCTCGACGGTCGACCCATCGAGCTGATCGTCGAGGACGACACCGACACCGCCGAGGGCGCCGCCGCCGCGGCCAGGCGCCTGGTCGAGGACGAGCAGGTGCTCGGGCTCACCGGAGGCGGCTCGATCGTCGACTGCACCACCAACGCCGAGTACTACGCGCAGCAGGCCATGAACGTGATCCCCGGGGCCAACGCGTGCGCCGAGGCGCCCACGATCTCGCCCGTCAACACGGGGCCGTTCATCCCCACCCAACACATGCTGGACTTCTTCCTGCACGACCTGGGCCTGGAGCGGATCTGCTTCAGTGCCCTGAACGTGCCGCTGAACGACATCATGCAGGGCATCATCGTCCCGATGTGGGAGGAAGCGAACGGCGTTTCGATCCATTCGTACATCCTCTCCGAGGCTGGTGAGGACCTCACGCCCGCGGTCACCAAGGCGGCCAACGACGACTGCCAGGCCGTGCTGCTGGCCTACACCGAGCCCGACTACCAGGCCTACTTCCAGATCGCCGATGCCCAGGGACTCACGGACGAGATCGTGTACGGCATGCTGACGTCGGGATACTCGCTGAACCTGCTCGACGCGGCCGGAAGCACCATGGAGGGGGCGTACGCCAACTCGGAGTTCGAGCCGTTCACCGGTGTCACCGAGGACTCCCCCGAGGAGCTGCTCGACTTCATCCAGCTGATGGAGGACACCGATCAGCCGCTCACCAGCTTCGGTGAGAGCGGGTACATCGCCGCCAACATCGTGATCCAGGCCTTGGAGTCCATCGAGGGCGAGATCACCAAGGAGTCCGTGAACGAGGCGTTCGCCAACGTCGTGTACGAGACGGAGCTGCTGGCCGTGCCCTTCGAGTTCACGGGCTTCGCTCCTGGTGTGCAGCCCAACCTGGCCTCGAAGATCACACAGGTGCAGGGCGACGACTTCGTCACCGTCACCGACTGGCGGTTCTTCCCGCTCGAGGGCGCGGGCGGTGGCGCACCAACCACCACGGCCGCCTAGTCGTCAGTGCTGAACCTCGCGGTCGCCGGCCTGGCTGCAGGAGGTAGCTACGCCCTCATCGGGGTGAGCCTCGTCCTCCTGTACCGGGTCGGCGCCGTGGTGAACTTCTCCCAGACCTTCGCCGCCACCTTCGCGGTCTTCGCCATGACCGACCTCCTGGACAAGGACTGGAACCTGTGGACGGCCGTGGCCGCAGCCATGGCCATCGGCATCGCCATCGCCGCCGCCCAGGGGTTCATCATGGCCAGGCTGTTCCGCAACTCGGACGTGCTGATCCGATCGACGGTGGCCATGGCCATGGCCATCGCCCTGTTCGGCCTGACGGTGCGCGTCTTTCACGACAAGCAGCGCTTCTTCCCGGCTCTGTTCAGTTCGCTGTCCCGGCGGATCGGGGATGTCCTGGTGAGCGGCCAGGTCGTCGTGGCGCTGTTCGGCGCCGTCGTCTTGAGCGTCATCCTGTGGCTGATCCTCAGCTACACCCGGCTGGGCACGATCCTGCGGGCCGTGGCCGGTCGGCCGGTCACTGCCGAGCTGATGGGTGTGCGCACGACCCGGCTGGTGGTGTTGGTGTGGGCCGTCGCCGGCGCCCTCACCACGGCGGCCATCATCCTGGTCGCCCCGACGCGCGGGAGCATCCCCAACATGGTGGTGCTCGTCATCCCGGCGCTGGCCGCGGCCGTGGTCGGGGCCATGCGCAGCTTCGCCCTCACGGTCGTCGGAGGGCTGGCCCTGGGCATGATCGAGTCGATGGCCCTCGACTGGGGCTTCATCGGCAACTACCGACCTTCGCTGTCATTCGCCGTCATCGCCGTGGTGCTGCTGTGGTCACAGCGCAAGGAGACGTGGAGTGAAGCGCGCTGAGACGGCGGGCGCCGGCCCGCGCCTGGTGGATGCGATGGACGTCAGGCGCCTGGCCCTTCCCACCGCGCTGCTCGTGCTCGCAGTCGTGGTCGGCTTCTTCGCCCCGGGCATCTGGACCTTCGTGGCCACCTTCGGTGTGGTCCAGGCCCTGCTGGTGATGTCGGCGGGAATGCTGTTCGGACGGGCCGGGCTGCTGTCGCTGTGCCCACTCGGCTTCGCCGGCATCTCGGCCTGGGTGATCCTGTGGTTCAACGTCCATCTCCGGCTGCCGTTCCTCATCATGCTGTTGATCGCGGCGCTGGCGGCGGTGCCGGCCGGGGTCCTGGTCGGGGGGCTGGCGCTGAGGGTGCGCGGTGTCAACCTGGCCATCGCCACCCTCGCCTTCGGCGTCGCCGTCGCCTCCATCTTCAACCGCCATCCCTTCCCCGGCACGCTCGATGCCGTGTCCCGGCCATTGCGGCCCATCGGGTTCGGCTCGAACCGCATGTACTTCCTGCTCAGCGTGGCCATCCTGGTGGCGGTCGGACTGGCACTGGAGTGGTACGGGCGCCGTAGGTGGGGCCGGGCGTGGCGGGCGGTGCGCCACAGCGAGCGGGCCACCGCAGCGGCGGGGCTGTCGGTGCCACGCGTCAAGCTGTCGGCCTGCATGGTCAGTGCTGCCATCGCCGGCGTGGCCGGCGGCATCCTGGCCGGCCAGTTGGAGGGCGCGCTCGACGTTCGCTCCTTCAACCCCATCCTGTCGCTGACGGTGGTGGCCGCTGCCGTGATGTTCGGAGCTCAGAGCCTGTCGGGCGCGGCAGCAGCCGGCATCTTCGCCGCCATCATCCCCGAGGCGTTCAGGCGCTTCGGCTGGGCCATCGAGTACCCCCAGATCCTGTTCGGCATCGGTGCCATCCAGGTCCTCTCCCAGGGCGGCGGCGGGATCTCCTCGACGTTCCCGTGGCGCCGGCCCGTACGGTCCACCTCCCCTGCGCCGACCGTACGGGAGCCCGTCGCCGCAGAGGCGGTTCCGGCGGGCAAGGGTGAGCCAGTCCTGCAGATCTCCGACCTGACCGTCCGCTACGGCTCCCTGGCCGCCCTGTCGTCGGTGAGCGTGACGGTTCCGGCCGGTACCGTCGTCGGCGTCATCGGGCCCAACGGCGCAGGCAAGACGACGTTGATCGACGCGGTGTGCGGCTTCGTCGACTCCTACTCCGGATCGATCCGGCTCGACGGCAAGCCCATCGACCGCCTCGGAGCCACCTCGAGAGCAAGGGTCGGGCTGCGCCGCACCTTCCAGCAGGGCAGGGCAATCCCTGAGCTGACCGTCGGCGACTACGTCAACCTGTTCGTCGAAAGGCCCCTCTCGCCCGCCGAGCTCGACGACCTCTTGGGCTACTTCGGCCTTCCGCCGGCGGACGAACCCATCGGCTTCATCGACGTGGGCACACGCCGGCTGGTGGAGGTGGCGGCGGCCGTGGCCAGCCGACCGAAGGTGGCCTTCCTCGACGAGCCCGCCGCCGGCCTGGGCGGCGACGAGAGCGAGATGCTGGCCAGGCGAATCCGGGGCATCCCGGCACGCTTCGGCTGCTCGGTCGTGATGATCGAGCACCACGTCGAGCTCGTGGTCGACGTCTGCTCGGAGGTCACCGTTCTGGACTTCGGCATCGTCCTGACGGGCGGCACACCCGAGGCTGTCCTGGCCGATCCCAAGGTGGAGGCGGCCTACCTGGGGACGGACGTGGGCGTGCTCGACGACCTGGTCACCGAGCGGTTGGCCGGTACAGCCGTCGGCGACGCCGGCCAGGAGGTGGCCGACGGCCGCAAGGCGGCCGACGGTGAGAGCGCGGCCGCCGGAGCCGCCGACACGGCCGACGAGATCGCCCGATGAGCGGCCAGGCGGGGACGACGGGCCTGCGCATCGTCGACCTCGAGGTCGAGCGCGTCGGCTCACCGGTCGTGCGGGGTGTGAGCCTCGAGGTGCCGCCGGGCGAGATCACCGTGATGCTGGGAACCAACGGCGCCGGCAAGACGACCCTGCTCGAGGCCATCTCGGGCATCATCACCTCGTCGGGGGGCAGCATCCACCTCACTGGCCAGGACATCACCAAGCTGGCGAGGGACAGGCGGGCACGTGCCGGTCTGGCCCATGTCGAGCAGGGACGAACCACCTTCGCCGACCTGACCGTCGAGGAGAACCTGCTGGTGGCCGGGCCCCGCTCCGCCATCGACGCCGGCTTCGACCTGTTCCCCGAGCTGCAGTCGCGGCGCACTGCCAAGGCCGCTCTCCTCTCCGGCGGTGAGCAGCAGATGCTCGTGATCTCCAGGGCACTCGTCACCAGACCCAAGGTGCTGATGCTCGACGAGATGTCCCTCGGCCTGGCTCCCCTGGTCATCAGGCGACTCATCCCCGTGGTGCGCAGCCTGGCCGACGAAGGCGTCGGCGTCCTGCTGGTGGAGCAGTTCGCACCGTTGGCCCTGTCGGTGGGCAATCGTGCCTACGTGCTGAGCCGCGGCGAGCTCGCCTACAGCGGCAGCTGCGACGTCCTGGCCAACAACCCCGACCAGGTGCGGGACCTCTACCTCGGCGAGGCCACCACCGCCTGACGGCTCCGAACCGCGGGCTCCGGGCTGTCAGCCCCATGGCGCCGGGGAACCGGACCACGGCCGCGGTTCGTCTCAGGGACGGAGGGTTCCACCGACCACGGGGGGTGTGCGGTGTTCTCGAAGCTCTGGGCCGCACTGGCGGTCGTAGCCATCAGCCTTGCCGTCATGGCCCCTGTGGCCGCTGCCTGCGGCTTCCTCGTCGCCGCCAACGGGGCGGTTCGCCTGGTCCGCACCTCGACGTTCGTAGCGTGGGACGGCGAGGTCGAGCGATACATCACGAACTTCGAGTTCGCCAGCGCCGAGAAGTCGTTCGGTTCCATCATCCCGCTGCCCGGGGAGCCGACCGATGTGCGCAAGGCCGGTCAGTGGACCCTGCAGCGCCTGGCCCAGGAGGTCCGATCCGACACGGCAGCCGACGTCGAAGAGACGATCGCCGCTGTCGAGTCGGCAGAGTCCGGAGTGGAGGTGCTGCTCGAGACGCGCATCGACAGCCTGGACATCACCGTGGTGAGAGGCGGTGGCAGCGAGGTTGCCGCCTGGGCCGACGACAACGGGTTCAGCCTGGGCGAACGAGCCGGCGGGTTGCTCGACTTCTACAGCGACCGGTCGCCGTACTTCCTGGCCGCCCGCTTCGACGCCCCTGCGGCCGAGGCCGACGGCTTCACCTCCGGTGACGGCATTCCCATCCTGGTGGAGATCCCCACCGAGCGACCCTGGGTTCCGCTGCACATCCTGGGCTTCGAGAAGCCGACCGCCGAGATCGTCGAGGCCGACGTCTTCCTGCTGACGCCCGACCGGCCCGAACTGGTGCACGGCGTCGGGCTCACCGTCAGCCGTTCCGAGCGGGCCGGTGGCCGACTCCTCGCCGACCTGCGCGCCGACGAGAACATGGAATGGGTACCAGTGAACGGCTGGTTCACCCACCTCGAGCTGGCCGTGCCCGCCGGCGAGCTCAACTACGACCTGTCGGTGGGCGCCGACGGCACGGCACCGTCGCTGCTCGAAGCCGGACTGACCCGCTTCGACCTGTCCGCCGACGACCTCGCCGGATTCGGTTTCACTGCGGCGAAATCGACGCCGCCGTGGTGGCGCCTGGGCGCTGCCACGGTGGTCCTGGGCCTGGCCGGGGGAGCCGCCGGTGCCTGGGCCGTCACCCGCCGGGAGGCTCGTTCGACATAGCCGGACGCCGCCGGCCCCCCGGGGCGAAGCCGGACCGTCTGGGCGTCGGCCGGTCAGGCCTCGTCCAACCGCGCTACCTCCACGGCCAGGGCACCGTCGGTCCTGGCCGGATGGGCAGGTGCCAGTGGCCTTGCAGGCGTCCGGTGCGCTATCGGGTCGATGCACACGACCTTGGCGCGTGGGGGCTCGGCTCAGGCCCCCGCGGCC
>Ga0299914_10004344_pt1 | contig 10200 bp, 12 predicted proteins | sample RVTome_10_FD_201361 | JGI IMG/M metagenome (GOLD analysis project Ga0299914, IMG submission 201361) | Soil microbial communities from uranium-contaminated site in the Upper Colorado River Basin, Wyoming, United States - RVT153D57 (version 2) ... | reverse complement strand
CCAGGCGCAGCCCGGCGTCCTCCAGGGCGCGATCGACGACCGCGTTCACCGTGCCGAGGTGGTGCCGGGCGGCGACCTCGGGGACCACCCCGCCGTAGGGCGCGTGCAGGTCGGCCTGCGATGCGACGACGCTCGACTCGACCGCGCGCCCGCGCACCACCGCTGCGGCGGTCTCGTCGCAGGAGGTCTCGACGGCCAGGATCGGCCCCTCGGCCGTCGCCGTCACGAGGACCCGTCCTCCGGGCCGCCGCCGCGCCACATGATGATCGCGTCCTCGCCGTTGTCCGAGTAGTAGCTCGTCCGGATGCCGTGCTCGAGGAAGCCCTTGCGGCGGTAGAGCCGGATGGCCGGCTCGTTCGAGACGCGGACCTCCAGCGTGAAGCCCAGGTGGGCCCGGCCGCCCGCGCGGACGAAGAGCTCGTCGAGCATCCGGCCGCCCAGCCCCTGGCCGCGCTGGGGCGCACGCACGCACAGGTTCAGGATGTGCCAGACGTCCGCGTAGCGGGAGACCATGAGGTACGCGAGGATGTCGCCCGCCTGGTCGGCGACGAGGTCGAGGGTCCCGGGGCGCCCCAGCTCGGACATGAACATCGCCCGCGTCCACGGCGTGGCCGAGGTCGCGTTCTCGATCGCCACCACCTGGGGCACGTCGCGCGGGCGCATCTCGCGCACCTTGATCACCGGGGGCGCGGGGGCCCGCTTGCCCCGTCCCACCCTCACACCGCCCCGCCGCTCGAGGCCGCCAGGGCCGCGAGCCGGTTGACCTCGGCGTCCGGCAGGCGGGCGTACACGGGCCGGGCCGGCAGGCCCGCGCCGGCCGCCACCCGCCGGACGAGGGCCGCCGCCCGCACCCGGTGCCCGGTCGATCCGGGCGCCAGGGCCCGCAGCCCGGGACGGCGCAGCGCCTCGCCGCCGGCCGCGACCCCCTCGCCGCCGAGCCACACCTCGTCGCCCAGCTCGGCGAGCAGTCCCGCGAGCGTCTCGGGCGGCAGCGCCGCCGGGGCGATGAGCTCGGTCAGCTCCCCCTCCGGGCCGGTGCGGTAGGCGGCGGCGAAGAGCTCGCGGCGGCGGGCGTCGAGGACCGGCGCGACGACCGCTCCCGCGGGGGCCGCCTCGGCCACGCCGAGCGCCAGCGCCTCGAGCGATGACGCGCCCGTGACCGGCACGCTCAGGGCCTGGCCGAGCCCGAGCGCGGTGGCCAGGCCGATCCGCAGGCCGGTGAAGCCGCCGGGGCCGACGCCGACCACGATGCCCTCGATCGCGCCGATCTCGAGCCCCGCCGACACGAGCAGGCCGTGGGCGGCCTCGAGCACCCGGCGCCCGGATCCGGGCTCCGGGGCGAGCCACAGCTCGGCGGTCGGCACGTCACCCCGAACGAGGGCCAGGCTCGGGCTCGCGGTGGAGGTGTCGAGCGCGAAGGTCGGCAAGCAGGCGGGCGAGCTCTGAGCGGGTACCGGGCGCAGGCGCGTCCAACAGTACCAGCCTCCGATCGCCGCCCAGATGGCGCAGCTCGACCTCGACGCGCGGCGCGGGCAGGGCCTCGAGGATCGCGTCGGGCCACTCCACCAGGCCGACCGCATCCTCGGCGACCGCCGCCCCCAGCAGCTCGGCATCCTCGTCGTCGGGTCCGCCGAGCCGGTAGGCGTCCACGTGGGCCACCGCGACGTCGCCCTCGTAGCGCTGGGCGACCGTGAACGTCGGGCTGGTGACCGGGCCCGTCACCCCGAGCGCGCGCGCCACCGCGCGCACGAGGGTCGTCTTGCCGGCGCCCAGCTCACCGCGCAGCAGCACGAGGTCGCCCGGGCGTAGCAGGGCGGCGAGGGCGCGCCCGAGCGCGGCGGTGTCCTGCGGCCCACCGCTCTCCCAGGTGAGCGCGGCGGGGGTCAGAAGAGCCCGAGCTGCGCGCCCGCGGGCTCCGGCGCCGCGGACCGGGCCGGGTCCGGGGCGGGGGCGGTCGCCACCGCGGCGCTCACCGGCTCGGGGGCGGCGACCGGGGCTGGGGCGAGCCGTGGCGCCGGCGCGGCCGCGATCAGCTCGGGGATGCGGGCGAAGTCGGCCTGCAGGGTGCTGAGCATCGCCCGCGTGTAGAGCGCCGCCGCCGGGTGGAAGAGCGGGTAGAGCGTGACCGAGGCGCCTGCGACCTCGATGGGCAGCGGGTGGCCGTGGACGCGCGAGATGCCATCGGGCCGCCCCGACAGCAGCTTGGTCGCGAAGTTGCCCAGCGTGCAGACCAGCCGCGGGCGGATGAGCGAGATCTGCCGGAACAGGTGCGGCTCGCACGAGCCGATCTCGGCCGGCTGGGGATCGCGGTTGCCGGGCGGGCGGCACTTGAGGACGTTGGCGATGAAGACGTCCTCCCGGCGCAGGCCGATCTCCTCGAGCAGCGTCGTCAGGAGCTTGCCCGCCTGGCCGACGAACGGGATGCCCTGGCGATCCTCGTGGTAGCCGGGGGCCTCCCCCACGAACATCACGTCGGCGTCGAGGCGCCCGTCCCCTACGACGACCTGCGTGCGGCCCTCGCTGAGGGGGCAGCGGACGCACGTTGCCACCTGGTCACGGTGGTACGCCTCGAGCTGGGCGGTCCGCTCGGCCCGGTCGGACATCGCGTCAGAGGCTAGCCCAGGCGTCGGCTGGAATCGGCACGAAGTTGTCGCCATCGTCGCGGCGGCGGTATGCTTCGTCCGCCTTTCGCGTGACGCCCGGCATCCCGATCCCCGGGAGTTGGAGCACGAAACGCCCCACACGAGGCACGACGGCGGCTCCGGACGTCCGGAGCCTCCGGCTGCCTGGGGCCGCGCGACGGGCGTCGCCATGCGCAACACCCGGATCCCCCACCCCCCTCCCGGACCGTGATCGTCGTCCGGACCGTCGCGGAGCTTCGCCGCGAGGTGGCCGCGCTGCGCTCGGGGGGGCGCCGGATCGCGGCGGTCCCGACCATGGGCGCGTTCCACGAGGGGCACCTCGCGCTGATGCGCGAGGGCGGGCGCGACGCGCACGCGGTGGTGGTCACGCTCTTCGTCAACCCGGCCCAGTTCGCGGCGGGCGAGGACCTCGAGCGCTACCCGCGCAACGAGGCGCGGGACCTGGCCCTGGCCGAGTCGGAGGGCGTCGCGCTGGTGTTCGCCCCCTCCGTCGACGAGATCTACCCGCCCGGGTTCGCAACCGCCATCACGGTCGACGGGCCCTCCAGGGGCTTCGAGGGCGCCACGCGCCCGGACCACTTCGCCGGGGTCGCGCTCGTGGTGGCCAAGCTCCTGATCGCCGTCCGCCCCGACCGCGCCGTCTTCGGCCGCAAGGACGCCCAGCAGGTCGCGGTCGTGCGCCGGCTGATGCGCGACCTGCACCTCGACGACATCGAGCTCGTCGTCGGCGAGACCGTGCGCGAGCCCGACGGCCTGGCCATGAGCAGCCGCAACGCCTACCTCGCTCCCGAGGACCGGGCCGCGGCGCCCGCCCTGCACCGGGGCCTGCGGGCCGCCGAGGCGCTGGCCGGCGGCGGCGAGCGCGACGCCGGCGCGGTCCAGGCCACGGCGCAGGCCGTGATCGCCGCCGAGCCGCGCTGCGCGCTCGAGTACGCCGCGGTGGTCCACCCCGACACGTTCGTCCCCCTGATCCACCTCGAGGGGCCCGCGCTCCTCGCCGTCGCCGCCCGCGTCGGGCCGACGCGCCTGATCGACAACATCCCGCTCCCCACCTAGACCCGGAGGGCCTGCGTGCCTCGCACCAGAACGATGCTCAAGAGCAAGATCCACCGCGCCACCGTGACCGACGCGGACCTCAACTACGTCGGAAGCATCACGGTGGACCGCGAGCTGCTCGAGGCCGCCGACATCCGGCCCTACGAGCGGGTCGAGGTCCTCAACATCAACAACGGCGCCCGCCTCACCACCTATGCCATCGAGGGCCCCGCCGGCGGCGGCGACATCTGCCTCAACGGCGCGGCCGCGCGGCTCGCCCAGCCGGGCGACCTCGTGATCGTGCTCACCTACGCCGACTACGAGGAGTCCGAGCTCGAGGGGTACGTGCCGGTCGTCGTGCAGGTCGACTCCGCCAACCGCCGGGTCGAGATGCCCCCCGCCTCGGCCTTCGACGGCGTCCCCGTCTCCTGGGAGCAGCGATGACCCCCCTCACCGCCTCCGAGCTGCGCGCCCGCAAGGGCGGCCGCCGGCTGGCGATGCTCACGGCCTACGACTACCCCACCGCGCGGGCGCTCGACGCCTGCGGGCTCGACATCATCCTCGTCGGCGACAGCCTGGGCGAGGTGGAGCTGGGCTACGACACGACCCGCGCCGTGACCCTCGGGATGATGGTCCACCACGTGCGCGCCGTGCGCAACGGCGTCGTCGCCACGCACGTGTGCGCCGACATGCCCGCGGCCACGTACCGCACACCGCAGGAGGCCGTCGAGACCGCCCGCGAGCTGATGGCGGCGGGGGCCGACTCGGTGAAGCTCGAGGGCGGGCTGGTGGACCGGGTCGCCGCGATCGTCGCCGACGGCATCCCGGTGATGGGCCACGTCGGGCTGCTCCCGCAGACGGCCGAGTCGTACGGGCGCCAGGGCCGCACGCCCGAGGAGGCCGACCGGATCGCCGCCGAGGCCCGCGCGCTCGACGCCGCCGGCTGCTACGCCGTCGTCATCGAGGCGGTGCCGGCCGAGCTGGCGGAGCGGATCACCGCGGAGATCTCGTGCCCGACCATCGGGATCGCCGCGGGCGTGGAGTGCGACGGGCAGGTGCTCGTCTCGACCGACCTCATCGGGCAGGTCCCCGACCCGCCGCGCTTCGTGCGCCCCAAGGCCAACGTCTATGCGGCCGTGGTCGGCGCCGGCCGGGCGTTCGCCGCCGAGGTCCGCGGCGCCGGGGCGGCGCAGGAGACCCGCAAGGCCGTATGAGCCGCCCGATGGGGGACGCCGAGCGGCGCGCCTTCATGTCGCACGGCACCCGCACCGGCAAGCTCGGCGTCGTCCGCGCCGGGGGCCGCCCGCACGTGCGTCCGGTCTGGTTCGTGCTCGACGGCGACGCCCCCGTCTTCATGACCGGGGCCGACACGCTCAAGGGGCGCGCCCTGCGCCGCGACCCGCGCGCCTGCCTGGTGGTCGACGACGAGGCGCCGCCGTTCTCCTACGCGGCCGTCGACGGCGTCGCCGAGATCGGCGAGGACCCCGACGAGCTGCTGCGATGGTCGACCGCCATCGCCCGCCGCTACATGGGGGACGACCTCGCCGAGTCGTTCGGGCGGCGCAACGCCGTGCCGGGGGAGCTACTGGTGCGCCTGCGCCTCACCCGGATCGTCTCGGAGGCCGGCGTGGCGGACTGAGGGCTCGAGGGCGAGCTTCGCGCGATCCGCGGCATGCCCTTCGGCCGGCCCGGCCGCCGAGACCTCATGGCGGGGCGCCGGTGGCGCCGCCCGATGGGGGCGCCGGCGCCGCCTCCTCGTTCCTGATCTGCCTGGCCACTGCCAGGTCGCGTCCGATGTGGACGGCGGCCGAGGTCAGTGGCGCGGCGAGCACGAGCCCGACCATCCCGAACAGGGCGCCCGCTCCGACGGTCACCACGAGGACGACGAGCGGGTTCAGCCCGAGCGTCGCTCCGAAGGCGATCGGCTGGACGACCTGCTGGAGCGCCCCGTTTGCCAGCACGACGATCACCAGCATGGCGACGGCCGCGCCGGTTCCCTCGTCCGCCAGCGCGAGGAGGACCGCGAACGTCCCGGAGACGACGGCGCCGATGTACGGGACGTAGGCGGTCACGAAGGTCACGATCGCGATCGTGCCGGGCAACGAGACCCCGAGCGCCAGGGCGCCGAGCCCGACGACCACCGCGTTGAAGGCCGCCACGATCGTGACACCGAGGAAGTAGCTCCGGAGCGACCCCAGCACCCGCCCGGTGACGATCGTCGCGACCGGCCGGGGGATGCCGAGGTGGGCGTCCACGAACCGGCGGAAGGTGGGGCCGTCCTTGAGCAGGAAGAAGGTGCTGAGAGCCAGGAACGAGAGGAAGAAGGCCAGCGAGGTCAGGCCGGAGATCCCGCCCGCCACGCCGTGCAGGAGCGTTCGGCCGGCCTCGGGCACGGCGTCCTTCACCTCGTCCTTGACGTCCGCGGTCCCCGACGCGCCGGCGTCCCGCGCCCAGCCCTCGATGCGGTCGAGCGCGCGCGCGAGCGCGTCCTGGATCTCGGCCCCGCTGGCCGTGATGCCGCTGACCACGAGCAGCACGACCACGGCGCCCACCGCGACCAGCCCCAGCAGGACGAGCCCAGCGCCGAGCGCCCGGGGGACGCCGTGGCGCCGGGCGAGCCACGACACGGCCGGCGCGCTGACGGCCGCGAGGACGATCGCGGCGAGGACCGGCTCCACGATCGACGACGTCGTCCCCAGCAGCCAGACGCCGCCGACGAGGACGAGCGCGAGGCCCACGAGGTACCACGCCATCCGCCCCAGGTCCCGCAGCCACTGGGGCGACGCGAACATGTGCACGAGCGCGCCCGGCTCGAGTGGCACGGGCGGCACGCCCGCCCCGGCCTCCCCGGACTCCGCCCGGGCGCCTCGCCGCAGCCGCAGGCGCCCCATCACCCGGGTGAAGCCGCGCCGCTCCCCGGAAGGAGCTGCTCCCGCGTCTCCTCCGGCTCCCCGCGACGACCGGGGAGGAGCATCGCGGCGACGAGGCCGATGAGCGCGAACGCGCCGAGCGCCGCCATCGCCAGCGCGTAGGAGCGGTTCCCCGACGCGACGCCGGACACCAGGATCGTCCCCGCGATCGCGGTGCCGAAGGACGATCCGAGGTTGGACACGCTCCGGGAGAGCCCCGAGATCTCGCCCTGGAGCGCCTCGGGGAAGCTCGACTGGACGACGTTGACCGACGGGGTGAGCATGACCCCGAGGCCCAGGCCGATCAGCAGCAGCCCCGGCACGAACGCAACGATCCGGTCGGACGCCGACACCAGCCCGATCAGGAGCCCGATCCCCGTGCCGGTCACGATGAACCCCGCCATGATCAGCGTCCGCTGCGCGCGGCGCTTGGCGAGGCGCTCAGCGGCGAGGGACGACACCAGCACGCCCAGCGTCGCCGCCGTGAAGATGAGGCCGGTCTCGATGGCGTCGTAGCCGCGGGCGACCTGGAGGAAGGTCGCGACGACGAATGACGTCCCCATGAGGAGCAGCCACTGCATGTTCTGCGTGACCAGGCCGAGGTCGGACGTTCGGTTGCGGAACAGCCCGGTCGAGAGCAGCGGCTCCCTGCCGGCCCGCTCGCGTGCGCGCACGTGGAGGACGAACCAGCCGAGGAGGACGGCACCGACCGCCATGAGCGCCGCCATGAGGGCCCCGTTGTCGTCCGCCTGCAGGATCCCGAACACGAGGAAGAACATGCCGGCCGCTGACAGGATCGACCCGACCACGTCGAACGGCCGCGTGGGGTCGGGCGCGATCGGGTCGACCATGCGGCGGCTCAGCAGGATGATCACCAGGATCACCAGGGCCTGGAAGACGAACGCGGCCCGCCAGCTGATCGCCGCGGTGATCAGGCCGCCGATCAGCGGACCCGCGGCGGCCCCGATGCCCCCCAGCCCGCTGATCACGCCGAATGCCTTCGCCCGGGAGGTGAGGTCGGTGAAGGCGATCGTGGTGAGGATGTAGACGGGCGGGATCAACAACGCCGTGCCGACGCCCTCCAGGACCGAGTTGCCGAGGATCAGCACGCCGAGGCCCGGGGACACCGCGCTCACGACGGCCCCGACCCCGTACAGGGCGAGCCCCCACATGAAGCAGCGCTTGCGGCCCCACCGGTCGGTCAGCTTGCTGCCGGGGATCATGAAGATCGCCATGATCAGCAGGAACAGCGTGATCGCGATCTGGACGCCGCTCACGGTCGTGTCCAGGTCCTGGCTGATGTCGTTGATCATCACGTTCATGTTCGAGCCCGCGAAGCTGCAGATGAACTGGGCCAAGGCCAGGGGCAAGAGGAGTCGCCGAGGCGACATCGCGGGGCGGTTCACCTGCGGGGCCTCGCTCATGAGCCCCGCTCCCTCAGACCACGAGGGTGCCGGTCCCGAGCCTCAGGGTCTCGCGCAGGGACCCCTGGGCCGCAGACGGGATGACGGAGTAGCTCACGTCCGCACCGCCGGACCTGAGCTCCTCGATCCTCGTCGTGATCGCCCGGTCGCGCGTCTGGTGGATCTTCACCTTCCCGCGGCTGCCCGTGGAGACGAGCGCGGCGGCGGTGGTGGTGATGGCGCCCGAGGCGACGGCGTCGTCGAGCCGGTCCAGCGCGTCCTGGCCCGTCGCGAACGAGGAGACGCCCACCATGATCAGCTGCACGGCTTCCCCCTCATCGTTGCGCGGGGCGCCGGACGCCGTTCGCCCCACCCGGCGCCGGTTCCGATCCGCTGCTCGTGACGACGTCCCGGCCCCGACCCTAGGGTGGGTCACTCCGCCGGCGGAGCCCCCGGCAGCGCGATCACCCGGGTGAACCCTGCCGGCGCTCGCGCCGTCGCCGGACGACGGAGCGCCGGACGCCGGGTCAGTCCCGGACGGTCCGCTGGTAGGCGCGGATCGCCAGCGGCGCGCACACCATGACGATCCCGACGATCCAGGCGAGCGTGTAGAGGGTCGGGTGCTGCAGCGACCAGGGGGCGTTCGCGCCGAAGTCGCCGGTCGGGTTGCCGAACATCTCGCGCAGCGCCTCGGCGAACGACGTGACCGGGTTCCACTCGGCGATCGTCCGCAGCACGCCGGGCAGGGTGTCCACCGGGACGAAGGTGCTCGCGATGAACGTCACCGGGAAGATGACCACGAAGGCGACCCCCTGGACCGCCTCGGGCGTGGGCAGCAGGCTGCCCATCAGCACGCCGATCCAGATGACGGCGAAGGAGAAGGCGATCATCAGGGCGTAGGCGCCCACGGCGTCCATCACCGAGGTGTGGATGCGCCACCCGACGATCAGGCCGCAGAGCGACATCAGCACGATCGGCAGGGTGGCCCGCACCAGGCTCGCGACGGCCTGGCCGCCGAGCACGGCCCCGCGCGCCATCGGCAGCGAGCGGAAGCGGTCGATCGCCCCGTTGGAGCGGTCGTAGGCGAGCGCGATGGCCACGCCGAAGGCCCCGAAGACGATCGTCTGGGCGAAGATCCCGCCCATCAGGAACTCGCGGTAGCCGCCGTCGGCGACCTGGATCGCCCCGCCGAAGACGTAGGCGAACAGCAGCACGAACATGATCGGCTGGATCGTGACGTCGGCGAGCGCCTCGGGCTGGCGGCGCATGTGCAGCAACGCGCGCCGGGCCACGACCCAGGTGTCGTTGAGCGGGTTGCCCCTGCGCGCGGCCGGCGCCGGGACGGCGATGGGGTCGAGGGCCCTGGTCGTCATCGGACCGCCTCCACCGGCGCCTCGTCGTCCACCTCGCCCGCGATGCGGGTGCCGGTCAGGGTGAGGAAGACGTCGTCGAGGGTGGGCTGGCGCAGCCCGATGTCGTCGACGGCGATGCCCTCGTCGGCGAGGGCGTCCGCGAGCCGGGAGACGATCCGCGTGCCGTCGTCGCTGGGCGCCTGCACCAGGCGGCCCGGCGCGTCGATGCCCGGCTCGGCGCCGGTCAGGCGGGCCACGTGCCCCGCGACCGCCCCGAGATCGGCCGGGTCCGCAACGGTCGCGAAGACCTGCGCGCCCCCCACCTGGCGCTTGAGCCCGCGCGAGTCCCCCCGGGCGATGACCTGCCCGTGGTCGACGACGACGATGTCGTCGGCCAGGCGGTCGGCCTCCTCCAGGTACTGGGTCGTGAGGAGGATCGTGACCCCCTCCCCCACCAGCGTCTCGAGGACGTCCCAGAGCTCGTTGCGCGCGCGGGGGTCGAGCCCGGTGGTGGGCTCGTCGAGGAACAGGATCTCGGGGCGCGCGACCAGCGTCGCGGCAAGGTCGAGGCGCCGGCGCATGCCCCCCGAGTAGGTCTTGGCCAGGCGGCCGCCGGCGTCCTCGAGCGCGAACTGGACGAGGAGCTCGTCCGCGCGGGCGCGGGCGACCCGGCGCCCGAGGTGGTGCAGCTCGCCGATCATCGTGAGGTTCTCGCGGCCGGTGAGGAGGCCATCGACCGTCGCGTCCTGGGCGGCGAGGCCCAGCACGCGTCGCACGCCCATCGGGTCGGCGCGCACGTCGATGCCCGCCACCCGGGCGGTCCCGGCGTCGGCCGTCGACAGCGTGGTGAGGATCCGGA
>Ga0299914_10004343_pt1 | contig 10200 bp, 7 predicted proteins | sample RVTome_10_FD_201361 | JGI IMG/M metagenome (GOLD analysis project Ga0299914, IMG submission 201361) | Soil microbial communities from uranium-contaminated site in the Upper Colorado River Basin, Wyoming, United States - RVT153D57 (version 2) ... | reverse complement strand
ACGACCAGACGCTAGGTCGCGGCACGGTGCACCCACCCTTGCCGGAAGTCCCGGATCAAGGAGCACTTGGATGCCGCTGAAGGTTCCTGCGTTGGCGCCGCCGTCATCGGCCCCTGGCCTTGTCCAGCAGCAGCCGCCGCTCGGCTGCCGCGATGGCGAGCCGGGTCGTCTCCACCGCGTCCGGGTTGACCGAGACCGAGGTGATGCCCATCCGCACCAGGCGTTCGGCGAACCCGGCCCGGGTCGACGGCGCCTGGCCGCACAGCGAGACCGGGACGTCGAGCCGCCGCGCCGTGGTCACGATCTGCTCGATCGCGGCCAGCACCGCCGGATCGGTCTCGTCGAACAGCTCGGCGCACTCGGTGGAGTCGCGGTCGACGCCGAGCACGAGCTGGGTGAGGTCGTTGCTGCCGATCGACACGCCGTCGATGCCGAGGCCGACGTACTCCGGCAGCCAGTGGGTCACCGACGGCACCTCCGCCATGATCCAGCGGTGCAGCCCGCGCTGGCCGCCGAGCGGGCCGGCGTCGATCAGATCCAAACAGGACTCCAACTCCCAGCGGGTGCGCACGAACGGGATCATCAGGTGGGTGTTCGGGTACTGCTCGCGCACCCTGGCGAGCGCGTCGAGCTCGAGCGCGAACAGATCCGGCTCGCGGATGTAGCGATAGCAGCCCCGGTAGCCGATCATCGGGTTGCGCTCGACCGGCTCGTAGTCCGCGCCGCCCGCGAGGTCGCGGAACTCGTTGCTGCGCAAGTCGGTCAGCCGGTAGATCACCGGGCGCGGTGCGAACGCGGCCGCGATGCGCCCGACCGAGGCCGCCATGGCGTCGACGAAGCCCGCCTGCTCGCCGCGCGCGAGCAGATCGCGGGGGTGCCTACCGCCCAGCGCCTCGGCGAGCAGGAACTCCGCCCGCAGCAGCCCCACCCCGTCGACGTCGCGCGCGGCGACCGACTCGGCCGCGTCCGGCATCGCGAGGTTGACGTAGAGCAGGGTGCCGGTGACCACCCGTTGCGGCGCCGCGAGCGGCTGCGCCGTGGTGACCGGGGCTGCGCTGATCCGGCCCGCGGTGACCTCGCCGGTGGTGCCGTCCACGGTGACCGTGGCGCCGTCGGCGAGGGTGGTCGTCGCGGTGCGGGTGCCGACGACACACGGCACGCCCAGCTCGCGGGAGACGATCGCCGCGTGGCAGGTCATGCCGCCGCTGTCGGTGACGACGGCGGCGGCGCGGCGGATCGCGGGCAGCCAGTCCGGGTTGGTCATCGCGGCGACCAGCACGTCGCCGGTCGCCAGCCGTGCGCTCTGCTGCGGCGAGGCCAGCACCCGCACCACCCCGGACGCCCTGCCCGGCGACGCGCCCAGGCCCCGCAGCAGCGGCTCACCGGCGCTGGTGTCGTCGGCTGCCCGCTCCGCCGCGGCCAGGGTGGTGATCGGGCGGGCCTGCACCAGCCACACCTGGCCGGACGCGACGGCCCACTCGACGTCCTGCGGGCTGCCGTGGTGGGCCTCCACCTTCAGCGCGAGCCCGCCGACTTGCCGCAGCAGCGGGTCGTCGAGCACCCGCCGCGCGGCCACCACCGCGTCGAGCGCGACCCTGCGATCACCACCGTCCGCGCCGCGCACGATGACGTACTCCTGACGTCCGATGTGGACGTCGAGCACGTCGAGCCCCGGCTTGGCCAGCAGGTAGGTGTCCGGCTCGACCGCGCCGGAGACGACCACCTCGCCCTGGCCGCGGGCCGCCTCGATGACCACCCGGTCCGTCCGGCCGCTGCTGGGGTCGGCGGTGAAGGCCACGCCCGCGCACTCGGCGGCGATCATCCGCTGCACCACGACGGCCATCGCGGGCGACTTGGTGAACCCGCGCGCCGCCCGGTAGGCGACCACCCTCGGCGAGAACAACGACGCCCAGCAGCCGATCACCTTGCCGACCACCGCGTCATCGCCGCTGACGTTGGTGAAGCTCGCGTTCATGCCCGCGAACGAGGCGTCGGCGCTGTCCTCCCCGGTCGCCGACGAGCGCACCGCGACCACGGCGTCGTCGCCGAGCGCACGGTAGGCGCCGAGCAGCGCCGCCCGCACCTCGGGCGTCATGCCCGCCTTGCGGACCAGCTCGGCCATGCGCTGACAGCGCCGCCGCAGCCCGGCCTCATCGTCGGTGGCGAGCGCGACGGCCTCGCCATGCAGCGCGGCGATGTCGGCCTCGACCCCGCCCGCCCGCATCGAGGCCAGATACGCCTGCCGCAGCACGACGAAGCCGCCCGGCACCGGCAGCCCGGCGGCGACGAGCTCACCGAGGTTGGCGCCCTTGCCGCCGGCCTCGGCGTCGTCGCGCAACCTCAACTCGGCGAAAGGCACCACAATCCGCTGTAAATCGCTCATAACGCCAGCCCACGCCGACCGGTGTTCGCCCGGACAGGGGAGCTTGTCCCCACCGCACGGGGCCTTCGGCCCCCGCGCACCAGATCACGAACTGACTTTCGGTTCCCGGCGCGAGGACCTTGGGATGGCTCGGCAGCGGTGCTTCGCGCCGTAGCGTGAGTCGCGATCACTCCCCGCACGCATCCCGGAGGAAGGACCGATGAACCTTTCCATGAGGTGGCGGGGCCTGTCCTGGAACGCGGTGTTGCTGGCCGCTGTCGGGGTGTTGCTCGCGGGCGGCGGGGTCGCCTGGTTGTCGGATGTCGTCGTCGCCAGGGCGTTGTGGGCTGCGGCGACGGTGACCGCGCTGGTGCCTGCCATCGGCTGGGTCGTCGCCGAGCTGCGGCGGGGCCGATATGGGGCCGACTCGCTCGCGGTGCTGGCGCTGGGTGGCACGCTCGCGGTCGGGGAGTTCCTCGCCGGCGCGGTGGTCGCGCTCATGGTGGCCACCGGCAGAGCGCTGGAGTCGGCGGCTCGCCGCCGCGCGCGGCGAGACCTGTCCGCGTTGCTTGCACGGGTGCCCGCCCAGGTGCACCTGCGACGCGGCACCGCGCTCGAGGCCGTCGCGATCGGCGAGGTGCGAGCGGGCGACCGGCTGGTGGTTCGCCCAGGCGAGGTCGTCCCGGTCGACGCCGTGCTCGTGACACCGGGCAGTTTCGACGAGTCGGCGCTGACCGGCGAGTCCGCCGTGGTCGGACGGGAAGCCGGTGACGACGTCCGCAGCGGGGTCACGAACGCGGGCCAGGCAATCGACATCGTCGCGACCGCGACGGCCGACGCGAGCAGCTACGCGGGCGTGGTGCGCCTCGCCGAGCAGGCCGCCGCGGACAGCGCCCCGGTCGCACGGCTGGCCGACCGGGTCGCGGTGTGGTTCCTGCCGCTGTCGTTGCTGATCGCCGGGGCGGCATGGGCGCTCAGCGGTGACCCGGTGCGGGCGGTCGCGGTGCTGGTGACGGCGACACCGTGCCCGCTGCTGCTCGCGGTGCCGATCGCGGTCACCGGCGGAATGTCACGGATGTCGCGAGCCGGCGTCGTGGTCAAGGACGGCGCCGCGCTGGAGCTGCTCGGCCGTGCCGCATCCGTCGTGATGGACAAGACCGGCACCGTCACCTCGGGGCGGCCCGAGGTGACCACGGTGGTGTGCGCGCCGGGCTGGAGCACCGAGCGGGCACTGGCAGCGGGCGCGGGTGTGGCGCGGTTCTCGCCGCATGTGCTGGCGACGGCGGTGGTGCGGGCAGCGGAGCGCGCCGGAGTCGAGCCCGAGGCGGCGCGGTCGGTGCGGGAGCGCCCGGGCGAGGGCGCCACCGGCGACGTCGATGGCCACACCGTCCGCATCGGACGGCTACCGGCCGGGCGGCGGCCACCCGAATGGGCACGCAGCGCCGTTCGCCGAGGACGGCTCGACCTGGCAGCCCTGGTGTGGGTCTGCGAGGACGACGAGCCGGTCGCGGCGCTGCTGGTGCGCGACCGGCTACGCACCGACGCCGCCCGCACCATGCGGCGACTGCGCGCGGCGGGCATGGCGCGGCTGACGCTGCTGACCGGCGACCGGGTGGACAACGCCACCGAGGTGGCCACCCTCCTCGGGCTGGACCACGTCATCGCCGACACCGATCCCGCGGGCAAGGTCGCCGCGATCCGGGACGAGCACGCGAAGGGTGTCGTGGTCATGATCGGCGACGGCCTCAACGACGCCCCGGCACTGGTGGCCGCGGACGTCGGCATCGCACTCGGCTCGCGCGGCTCGACGGCGGCGGTCCAACTGGCCGACGCGGTCATCCTCGACGACCGGATCGACCGGCTCGCCGACGCGGTGAACATCGCCCGCCGCTCCCGACGTCTCGCGGTGCAGAGCGCCGCCGCCGGCACCGCGCTGTCGCTGCTCGCCATGCTCGCCGCCGCGACCGGCTGGCTGGCGCCGATCGCGGGCGCGCTGGTGCAGGAAGGCATCGACGTCGCCGTGATCCTCAACGCCCTGCGCGCGATCCGATACCCGGCAAGGCGTGTGGACCGCACCACCGACGCGCTGCTGCGCCGGTTCGCGGGCGAGCACGACGACCTGCTCATCGCACGCACCGCCGTGCGACAGGCCGCCGACGCGCTCGGGCACGGCGCCGGCGCGACCGCCGACGCCGCCGTGCGGCGCGCCCACGACCTGCTGACCACGCGGCTGCTGCCCCACGAGCACGCCGAGGAAGACCTGCTCTACCCGGCGCTGGCCGAGACCTTCGGCAGCCAGGAGAGCACCCTCCCGATGAGCAGAGCCCACGCGGAGATCGACCGTCTCACCGCACGGCTCGGCCGCCACATCACCGAGGCAGAGCCCGCGATCACGCCGGACCAGATCGACGACCTGCGCGCCACCCTCTACGGCCTCGACGCGATCCTCACCCTCCACTTCGCGCAGGAGGAGGAAGCCTACTTCACCCTCAACGGCGGCATGAGCACGAGCTCATCGGACGTCGGTGGCGAGGCGCGAACCAGCGGCGGCGACTGAACCACCTGTCAGGGCCGGTGACGGCACACGAACAGTCCAGGCGCGGTGACGACCGGTGCGCCGGTCGAGACGTGTGGACATCGGGGCCGCTGAGCCGACCCGACGCGCGGGCCCCGGCCGCAGCTGGTCCATCAGATCGGTCGCGGCGCGGTTGTCCAATCGGGACCAGCCGCTGGCCACCTCGCAAATCGCCTGGGTGAGGTCCATACCTCGGATGCCCTTGATGACGTCACCACCCGCGCCCGCCAAGATCGAGTCGATCATCGCGTGCTCGTCGGTGAACGAGGTGAGCATCAGGCAGTTCACGTCGGGAAAGGCGGAGCGCAGGTCCCGGCACAGCTCCACGCCAGTGCCATCCGGATGCCGCATGTCCAGCACCGCGACCTCCGGCCGCAGGGCAGGAATACGCGTCTTCGCCTGGGCGATACTCGTCGCCTCACCTACTACCGTCAGCTCGTCATCGGACTCGACCAGCTCACTGGTGCCTCGACGGACGACCTCATGGTCGTCGACCAAGAACACGTTGATCATTGCCAACATCTCTCCGCTCGTATGCCTGCGTTCGAGATTGGTTTTCGCAGTGCACCGACAAGGCGGCCAAAGGTCACCGGTCCGCCGTGACCATGGTCTCGGGAGTTGGGCACCGGCTGGTGTCACAGGAAGACCGCGCTCCTCGCCGCTGAGCTCACCGCCGACTCCGACCAGTTCGGCGCAGGGTGCATTTTCGCGCAGGTTCGTTCGCAACGCTGCGGACCTAAGCCACAGGCCGCGCCGACTCAGGACTCCCCGAGTGCCAGTTCGCCGTCGACCACCACCTGCGCAAGATCGGCAACCGAGAGGCCGAGCCGATCGGCATGGCGGGGTGGCGAGCCACACGTCGTCCGCCCCCGCGGCGGACCCCGCGTGCCGGAAGACGTGCGGCTGCAAGCAAACGCTCGTGAGCGCGCTGCCCCAAGGCCGTCCCGGCAAGCGCGCTCACCCGAGGTAGGCGATGGCCCGAACGACTGAGCGAAGATGACCAGCCACCAGAGCGGCTTCCAGCCCTTGACCTCAACGTGTGGCCGATGACGGAGATCGATGGCCGCTACCCCGTTAGCGCTAACTCCGCTGCCCCGGCCACGAGAATCGTTCACTCTGGCGCTCGGTCAGATCACGCCACCGCTGCGACGCCGCTTCAACGAGCCAACAGTCCGCCAGTGAAGTATCGGCGAGCACAACCGAAGCCGGCGAAGATCAGAGACACGACGCCCAGCACCAACACCTGGGGCACCGAGCAGTATGTGTCGTCGTTGACCACCATGGTCATCGCCATGGCCGCCACTGATGGTGGGACCAGCGTGAGGTTCTTTAGGTGACGATCGCGCTCGCGATGGCCAGGTAGATCATGATGGACAGCAGGTCCTGGATGACCGTGGCCAATGGCCCTGATGCGAACGCGGGATCGCGGCCTAACCGGTGGAATGCCCACGGGAGTGCCATCGCGACCAGGGTGGCGATGGACGTGGCAGCCAGCAGCGCGAGCGACACGGCGACAGCGACCTCGCCATCGCGCCAGATCAGCAGGACCACCGGCAGTAGAACAGCAGCCAACAACAGACCGAGCAGGGCCCCGGTGATGATCTCGCGAATCACCACACGTCCGATGTCGACGCCGACCGACAGGCCACGGACAACGAGCGTGACAGTCTGTACCCCGACGGCGTCAGCCATGTAAACCACTCCGGGGATGAACACCGCAAGCAGCACCTCGCGCTCCAGGTCCTCCTCGAACAACCCGACCACCGCCGCAGCGACCATCGCTCCAACCAAGCCGACGAGTAGCCACGGCAGTCGATGCCACAGACGCCTGGTGACCGGCTCGTCGCTGGCTGTTCGCGCACTGGCCGCAGATCCGAGGAAGCCGCCGATTCGTGCGAGGTCCTGGTCATGTTCGGCAAGCAGCACCGCCAGGATCCGCGGCGCCGAAATCAGACCGCGAAATCTACCTGCGTCGTCGATCACGGCCAGGCCGGGCTCATTGTGGCGAACCGCGACCCAAGCGGCGCGCTCCTGGTTCGTATCCGGGGCGACGGTCGGAGTCTCAGAGTCGGCAAGCTCGCCGAGCGTGGTCTCATCGGATGCGGCCAGCAGATGCTCGATGGTCACCACGCCGATCAGGCGGTCGCCGACACACACCGCGACCAGCGCCGCGCTGTCGAATTCCCGTCCCCGCATCGCCGTGAGCACCGAGCCGACGGAGTCGGTTGGCGCGGCGACAGGAACGTTGCCCGAGGCGTGCGCGGCGGCGCTGCCAAGGATCTCGTCGTCTAACAGATCGATATCGGTGTCGGCCATGCTCACCATCATCGCGCGGACATACGTCCAGCGCGCGCGGCGTGACCTCTAGCTAGGGACACACGGCATGGCACAGCTCGTGGACCGCGCGACGCGCCGTCGCGGTGCGACATTCGCCGCGCTCGCCGAACACTACGGCGTAGTGCCCGGCTAACTCCCAGCATCTCGATCCGGCCGAGCAGGCCCAGCACCGCAACCACGACGGCGGCTACTGGATCGCCGAAGCCAGCCCAGAAGCGGCGCGGCATGCGACCACAGCATCGCACCCGGTGAGTGAGACACCGTGGCTCGTGCTCGCGACCGACGGCGCATACAAGACCATGGCCCACCTCGAACTCGACGACTGGCCCAGCGTCGCGCGTGGCACCGAGCAGCAGCTCGCCGCCGTCCTCGCCCGATGCCGGGAGTGGGAACAGCACCAGGACCCACAGGGACGCGATCTGCCCCGAGCCAAGCGACACGACGACAAATGCCTCGCCGCTGTTCGACTCCGTTAATGTGGCCGCCGACCGCAACTAACTGCACGCCTGCGCGCAGGGCACCTCTATATATCCAAGCTCCCTCCACCGCCGGAGTGATAAGCAGAAGGTTGGGACTCCGATCCCCTGGGTGCATGGCACGATCGAGGACCCGGGGACTCGCCGGTGGCCCAGCACTCAAGCGTTGAGCGCGAGCCCGGCTGTAGACTGACCATATGAGCGCAGAGCGTGATGAGCTGGTACGCCTGGCGCGTGAGCTGCCGGATGAGCAGGTGCCCCAGGCTCTAGCGGACGTACGCCGTCATCTCCGGCCTGTTCGGGAGCGGCCGTGGCCACCCGCGTGGTTCGGAAGCATCGAGGGGGACGGCACCGCGGTCGGCGCACGGAGCGAGGAGCTTCTGCGCGAGGGGTTCGGCCAGTAACGTGATCGTTTGCGACACCGGCCCGCTGGTCGCTGCCGCGATAGCCAGTGACCCCGATCATCACCGTTGCGTTGAGCTATTCACTGGCCTCCATCTGGCCAACCGGCCGATCGTCGTGCCAGCACCGATCGTGGCCGAGGTCGGATACCTACTGGAGCGTTACGGCGGATCACGCGCCGAGTCCGAATTCCTTCGCTCACTGGCCGAGGAGGACTTCGTGCCAATGGAGTTGACCAAGGGCGACTACGCACGGATGGCCGACCTCGTCGACCAGTACGCCGACTTCCCGCTTGGGACGAGTGATGCGTCCGTCGTCGCGCTTGCCGAACGGCTGGACACTCCCGAGGTCGGGACGCTCGATCTCCGGCACTTCTCTGTCGTCCGGCCAAAGCATGTACGCACCCTGACGCTGCTACCAGAAGTGACCAGATAGCGACCGTCAGCGGCCACTCGCAGGCACTTCGGTTCCCACGCTTTACCCTCGACAATCGACAGCAATTGACCGCCTCTGAAAAGACATACCGGCGGTTCACACACGCAAACCGTGCAGCTCACAAGCACTCTCGGCAGTCCACAACAGACGACGACAGACGGCCGATTCTAATCTCTAGGTCGCAGGTTCGAGTCCTGCCGGGGGCACCCTCTTGACCAGGAATGATTAGTCCCACTGTTTGGCAGTGATCGGCCACGACAGCCGCTCGTGACATCACACGTGACGCGAACTGATCGTGCAGCTGTGGCGCAACGCCTGGGCCGAGTTCGTGCCGTTCCTCGTCTACGGAGGCTGTTGCAGAATCGTTCGGGGGACGGTTACGGGCGGGTGGCGATGAGTGCTTGGGTACGGATTGTCTCGGTGAAGTCACCGTCGGGGAACCGTGCGGCCAGTTCGTCGCGGAGATCTTGTTCGAAGCGGGCGCGGGTGTATTCGTCGCTGAACTGGGCGGGCGCGGAGTACGAGAAGGAGAACTGCAGGCCGACGACCGAGTCGAGGTCTCGCCGGAGTCGCCAGGTCCAGTCGACGGTGTCGACGTGACCGAACGAGCTGTGACGCAGGACGTTAGGGTGAGTGTCGTTGCCTGTGCCGGCGCGGCGGACCGGGCCCAGGTAGCGGGTTCGGATCTCAGTAACGGTCTCGGCCCAGGGCGCAGGAGTGCTCTTCCCGAGCGCCCCGCGGCTGGCCACAACCACCGCGCCGTCTGGGGCGACGAGTTTGTCGAGTTCGGTGAGCAGCGCGGCGCGGTCGGTCCAGTGAAACGACGCGCCCATCGTGACCAGGTCTAGTGTGGGCAGATCGAGCGCGTCCAGATGGCGTGCGTCGCCTTGGTGCCAGCAGATGTTGCCCACGCTGCGGTCTGCGGCGGCACGACGACCCTCGGCCAGCATGCTGGGTGCGGGGTCGACGGCGATGACGCGCGCCACGTGTGGCGCGAGCGGGATCGCGATCTGGCCGGTGCCACAGCCGAGATCGAGCACGGTCTGCGTGCCATCCAGGGCGAGGCGGTCGACGAGGTAGGCGAAGAACTCTGGCGGATAGCCGGCGCGGTAGCGCGCGTAGTAGGGGGCGGTCGAGGCGAATAACTCGGTGGGGTCGTAATGGATGTTCATGAGCCCTCCGGTTAGGGACGAACGACCTATGACGCTTTTCAATGCCGACCTATAACGCTTTTCAATGGCGGACCGTCGGTTTCCGATTCACCAAACCACGAGTGTGGGAATAAACTGGTTGGGTGCGAATCTATCTTGGCTCCGATCACGCCGGACTCGAACTCAAGAACCACTTCGTCAAGAGGCTCACCGATCTCGGCCACGAGGTGATCGACGTCGGCCCCACCGTCTACGACGGGAACGATGACTACCCACCATTTTGCGTCGAGGCGGCGCGGCGTGTTGTCGCCGACAAGGGCAGCCTCGGTGTCGTCATCGGTGGCTCCGGGAACGGGGAACAGATCGCAGCGAACAAGGTGCCCGGCGCCCGCGCCGCGCTCACCTGGAACGTGGATACCGCCCGGCTCGCTCGCCAGCACAACAACGCACTGCTGGCAGGCA
>Ga0299914_10004342_pt1 | contig 10201 bp, 7 predicted proteins | sample RVTome_10_FD_201361 | JGI IMG/M metagenome (GOLD analysis project Ga0299914, IMG submission 201361) | Soil microbial communities from uranium-contaminated site in the Upper Colorado River Basin, Wyoming, United States - RVT153D57 (version 2) ... | reverse complement strand
GACGGGAAAACCCGCCTCGGCGATGCGGCGCAGCAATCCGAGCGACACCGCGCCCATGTGCCACACCGAGACCACGTCGGGCTGGTGCTCGGTCAGATGGCGCTGGAGCACGGCCTGGTTGTGGCGCTCGATCGCCAGCCGCTCCCGCAACGACGGCCGGTGGAGCTCGCCGTCGCAGTGGTAGAGCTGGAGCTCACGGTGCACCACCGGCTCGTGCGCCGGATCGGGCTCGACGGCTCCGGCGACGCGTTCGTCGCCGCAGAGCACGCGAACGTCGTGGCCCCGCGCCTGAAACCGGATCATAACGTCGAAACAGGACAATTCGTACCCGCCCCGATGGTGAGGCGGATACCAATTCGTGAGGGTGAGTATGGCGACCACAGCCCTGCCCCTGCCAGAATGTCCAGGAAAGTGACGATCGAGAGCTTAGGGCAGTGCGCGTCGCTATCACACACCCGTACTCGTGGCCCGAGGTACGTCGCGGGGCTGAGCGCATCACCGTCGAGACGGCGCGCGCTCTAACGCGGCGCGGGCACGACGTCACCCTGCTCAGCTCCGGCGCGACCGGCGGGCGCAGGCACGAGGACGGATTCACCACCGTGCGCTTCAAGCGCGTGTTCAACAACCCGCTCCGGCACGAGCGGTGGTTCGGGTGGCGGATCCTCCCCGCCCTCGCGCGCGGTCGCTTCGACGTCGTGCACTCGCTGATGCCCTACGACGCCCTCGCCGCCATCCGGGCCCGCCGACTGACGGGCAACCGCACGGTGTACGCGGAGATGGGGAACGCCTACAAGTGGTGGTGGGCGGGCCTGCCCGACCGCCGAGCCCGTGCTCGCGTCGTGCGCGACGCCGACGTCTACGCGTGCATGTCGCAGTTCTCGCGAGGGGTCCTCGAGAGCGAGTGGGGGCGCACGGGCGCGATCGTCCCCGGCGGCGTTCGCCTCGATCAGTTCGCCCCCGCGTCCGAGCGCGAAGCCGAGCCCACGATCCTGTTCTCGGGCGCGGTCACCGAGCGGCGCAAGCACCTCGACACGCTGCTCGAGGCTGTCGCCATCCTGGCCAAGCGCGAGCCGCAGGTGAAGCTGTGGATCAGCGGGCCCGGCGACGCCGGCGAGTTGCTGGCCGAGGCGCCGGCGGGGGCGACCGAGCGGGTCAAGGTGCTCGACCTCGGACGCGCCGAGGACCAGGGCCGGCGCTACGGGCGGGCGTGGGTCACCGCGTTGCCCTCCGAAGCCGATTCGTTCGGGATGGTGCTCGTCGAGTCGTTGGCCTCGGGCACGCCCATCGTGGTCGCCGACGACGGCGCGCCGCCCGAGCTGGTGCAACCCGGCATCGGCGTCGTGAGCCGCCGCCGGGACGCGGAGTCGCTCGCCGACGCGCTGGCCGGCGCGCTCGACCTCGCCCGCGACTCCGAGACGACGGCGCGCTGTCGGGCGCGGGCGGCCGACTTCGACTGGGACAGCGGAATCGCACCGATCCTCGAGCAGCTCTACGAGGGAGCTGACCCGCGATGACGACCGCCGCGATCACCACCTACGAGATCGCGGTGGTCGTTCCGACCTATCGCCGCGCCGACGCGCTCACGCGCTTGCTCGACGCCTTGGCCGAGCAGACCCTCGACCCCGAGCGGTGGGAGCTCGTCGTCGTCGACGACTGCTCGAACCAGGCCGACGTCGACGAGGTGCTCAGCGATCTCGCGGGGCGGATGCCGTGCGCGGCGCGTGCCCTGCGGACGCCCGACAACGGCGGGCCGGCGGTCGCCCGCAACATCGGCTGGCGAGCAACCGGCGCGCCGGTGATCGCGTTCCTGGACGACGACGTCGTGCCCGACCCGATCTGGCTCGAAGCGGGCCTGGCCGCGTTCGACGACGAGGGCGTCGGCGTGGTGCAGGGCCGGACCGTGGCGCCCGACGGCGTCGACGTGCACGCGCAACCGGCATGGTCGCTGTGGCACGTGATCGACGAAGCCGGCCCGTTTTTCCAGTCCTGCAACATCTTCTATCGCCGGGCCGCCCTCGAGCCCACCACCGGCTTCGACGAGCAGCTGGCGTGGTGGGGCGAGGACACGACGCTCGGCTGGCAGGTCGTCGAGGCGGGTTGGGCCCGCGCCTTCGCGCCCAAGGCGAACGCGATCCACGAGGTCGAGGTGCGGGGACCGGGATGGTTCATCCGCAACGGCTGGCGCGAGCACCACGTGATCGCACTCGCCGCCCGCCACCCGGGCTACCGGGCCGAGGCGTTCTGGCGGCCGTGGGCGTTCCGCAAACGCGACGCCGCCTTCGTCGTGGCGGTGACGTCGGGGCTGATCGGGTTGCGGTGGCGGCCGGCGTGGTTGGGCGTGCTGCCCTACCTGTGGTGGGGCCGACCGTCGGTCCGTCATCGTCGTTTCCTGCGCGTGTGCGCCGAGACCGCCGCCGTCGACGCCGCTCGCAGTGCCGGGCATCTCGCCGGCGCCGTCCACCACCGGGTGCTGGTGGTGTGACGTGAGTATCGCGACCTCGCTGCTCCCCCGCGTCCGGCGGCCTCGCTTCCGGATGGCCCGCCGCAGCCCGTGGTGGGCATGGGCCGCGGCGCCGGGGGTGTTCGTCGCCATCGGCCTCTCCCCGCTTCTCGGGCTCAACCGCCTGGTCGCGCTGGCGCTGGCCGTGGGCGTGATCGGGGTGCTGTCGCGGCATCCCGGGCCGACGTTGGTGGCGCTGACGTGGTTCCTGCCGCTCCAGATCCCGCTGTCGAGCTTCCTCTACCAGCACGGCGTCCCCGGCGATCTTCTCCGCCAAACCGGGGCGATCAAGGAGGTCCTCGGCGTCGCCATCCTCGTCTCGGCGGCGCGGATGGTGATCACGCGTCGTACCCGACTCGACCGGATCGACTGGCTCGTCCTGGCGTTCGTCGGCGCCCTCGTCCTCTACCTCGTGTTGCCGATGGTGCTCTCGGAGTCGACGTACCCCCGCTCCCTGGGCGACCGCCTGCTCGGGTTCCGGGTCAACGCCGGGTTCTTGTTGCTGTTCGTCTCCGTCCGCCACGCACCCATCGACGAGCGATGGCGCAACCGCTTCGTCGCCTCGGTGCTCGGGGCCGGCGGCCTGCTGGCCGCCATCGGCGTGTACCAGTTCCTCGCCCCCGACGCCTTCATCGACTTCCTGTTCGAGGACCTCGGGCTCCCCTACTACCAGCTCGACGTGCTCGGGACACCGATCACCCAGCTCGTCGACGTGTACCGCTGGACCATCCAGGATCCGGTCCGGGTCGGCTCGCTGTTCGTGGGGCCGTTCAACTTCGCCGACTACATGATCCTGCCGGCGGCGCTGCTGCTCGCCCGCATGGTGATCGGGCGGCTCCGGCCGCGCGACATGGTCCTGCTCGGCATCGTGGGCGGCGCGCTGCTGGCGTCACAGACCCGAGCCAACATCCTCGCCATCATCCTCATGGCGCTCGTCGCGCTGGCCCCGGTGCGGGCGTCGGGCGCCGGCACCACCGTGCGGAGAGTCGTCGCCAACCGGCTGCGCCTGGTCGCGATCGTCGCCATCGCCGCCGTCGCGTTCGTCCCGAGCATGTCCGCGACCCGTCTCGGCGGGGCCGACGAGTCGGGCGAGTCGACCCAGGGTCACATCGACGAGATCCGCGGCGGCATCGAGTTGCTCACGAACTATCCGCTCGGGTTCGGGCTCGGCACAGCGCCGGCGCTGGCGGCCCGGCTCGAGAACGCGCCGCTGGTCATCAGCGACAACTCGATTCTCCAAGTCGGCAACGAGCTCGGCATGGTGATGATGGTCCTCTTCGTGGTCGTGTTGGTGAGCGTGTTCCGGCGGTTGGGGCGGGCGGCTCGGGAACATGCCGGCGATGCGCTGGTCTCCGGTGCCCGACTCGCGTTCATCGGAATCCTCGCCGCCGGCATGCTCCACCACGTCTTCCAGACGTTCGCGATCAGCTGGCCGCTCTGGGCCGCCCTCGGGTTCGCCCTGGCGCGCCCACGCACCGATGCCCCAGTCAGTGAGTAGCTCGAACGGCCGTGCCATCCGGGTCGTGGTCGACGGCCGAGAGCTCACCGGCAACGGGCGCTTCGGCGGCCTCGGCTCGTTCACCCGCAGCTTGCTGGCATCGCTCGCGGCGGACTCGACGCTGCGCGTGCGGGCGCTCACGACCGACACCGGCACGGTCCCGGCGGGCGTCGAACCGGTGCGGATCCTGCGCCGCTTCGACGAGCGCCGGCGTTCCGTATACGAGCACGAGGCTCTGGTCTCCCTCGACGTGGCGCGCACGGGCGGAGACGTCGTGTTCAGCCCCGTCATCCACGGCGTCCCATGGACACGCAAGCCGTACGTGCAGACGCTGCACGACGTCATCCCCCTCGTGCTGCCCAACGCCGACCTTGCGTACCTGCGCAAGTGGTGGCGTCGCTGGGCGCGGGCGTACCGCCGGGCCGATGCCGTCGTGGCCGTCTCCCGGCACTCGGCCGACGAGGGGATACGCGTGCTGGGATTGGCACCCGACCGGGTGCACGTCGCCTACAACGGCGTGAGCGCGAAGTTCACGCCCCGTCCCAGCGGCGAGCCCGACGAGCCGCCGTACCTTCTGGTCGTGAGCGACTACCAACCCCGCAAGGGCCTGCGCGACACGGTCGCGGTTGCCGGCGCGCTCGCCGACCTCGGCTATCCCCACACGCTGAAGATCGCCGGCCGGGTCCAGCCCCAGTTCGAAAACGAGGTCGACGAGATCGTCGCCACCGCGCCCCGGCCGGACCGCGTGGAGCGCCTCGGGTTCGTGGACGACCTCGTCGAGCTCTACCGCGGGGCTTCCCTGTTCGTGTGGTGCTCGCGCTACGAGGGCTTCGGGCTCCCCGTGGCGGAGGCAATGGCGTGCGGTGTGCCGGTGGTGTCGTACGCGAACTCGTCGCTGCCGGAGATCGTCGGCGACGGCGGGATCCTCGTGCCCGACGGCGACGTCGAAGCCATGGTCGGCGCCGCCCGGTCGCTGCTCGACGATCGGGCTCGGTGGGAGGAGCTACGCGAGGCGGGGATCGAACGGGCCGGCGAGTTCACGTGGGACAAGTCGGCGTCGGTGTACGAAGAGATCTTCCGCGGGCTGGCCGCGAGGTAGGTCACCGCGACTCGAGCACGCGTCGGTGGACCTCCATCGTCTCGGCGGCCGCTCGATGCCAGCGAAACCCGGCTTGACGGGTCACGCCCCGCTCGACGAGACCAGCCCGGTGGTCCGGGTCGGTGACGATGCGCTCGATGGCGGCGGCCCAGGCGTCGACGTCGTCGGGGTCCAGCAGCACGGCCGCGTCACCGACCGCCTCGGGCAACGCGCCGGCGTTGGAAACGAGCGCGGGGGTGCCGACCGCCATCGCTTCGAGCGGTGTGAACCCGAAGCCTTCGCCCCGCGACGGGTGCACCAGGGCCAGCGCACCTCGCAACAGCGCCACCAGCTCGAGTCGGGAGACGAAGCCGACCGCCCGCAACCGGTCCGTGCGCGCATCGGGCTCGCGACCGGCGGGGCCGGTCACCAGAACGGGCAGCACGCCGCCGCGGGCTGGGTCGAGCTCGGCCACGGCGCGCAACACGGTGTCGATGTTCTTGCGAGCCGTCAGCCCGCCCACGCAGATGAGGTACGCGCCGGGCGTCACACCGTGGCGATCACAGGCGGCCGCGACCTCGTCGGCGGCGGGCGGAGCGCGGAACTCGTCCCCGATCCCCATGTGCACGACCGAGACGCGGTCGCGCTCGACGTCGAGGTGCTCGCACACCTGATCGGCCGTCCACTCGGAGATGGCGACGATCGCCCCCGCGTGGTCGCGGGCGTACCGCATTCCTCGCTGCAGGGCCAGGCCTTCATCGGGCCGGCCCCATTCCGGATGCGTGATCGGGAAGAGGTCGTGGAAGGTCACCACCAGCGGCGCCCGGGTGGGGACCGGGGCCCAGGGATGCAGCACGTGCACGAGCGCCGGTCGCCCGAGCGCCCGGTCGACCCGGGGACGGTACGCGAGCGTCCATGCCGCCTGTACCAACCGCCGCGGCCCCGGAATGGCGACGTACTCGAGCGGCGGGCGCACCCACTCCGGTTGGTCGGGCTCGCGCGGGGCGGCAGCGACGTAGCGGTACGGCGCGCCCGAGGCGGTCAGCGCCGCCAGTGCCGGCGCGATCTCCTGGTAATAGCGACCGATCCCCGTCGGTTGCGGTGCGGCCAACCGATGCGCGACCAGGGCGATCCGGGGAGTCACGTGCCGGCGTACGCGTCCCCGAGCACGCCCCGCACTCCCGAGCGGAACCGCGCTCGCGAGAACCGAGTGGCGTTCGCCCGGGCCTTCTCGTCGTCCATCACGACGGGATCGAACGCCTTGATCGCGTCCGCCATGGCGCCCACCTCCCGGTCCGCCTCATTCGGGTACAGGAGGCCGGTGCTGCCGTCGATCACGGTCTCGGTCAGCCCGCCGATGGCGGGCCCGATCACCGGGGCCCCACACGCCTGTGCCTCCACCGGCACGAGCCCGAAATCCTCCTCGGCCGGGAACAACAGCGCGCCGCAGCGTCGGAAGAGATCGCGGAGCGACTCCCGGTCGACCCGCCCGAGCCACTCCACCGACGGGCCCGCCATGGATTCGAGCGCCGGGCGCAGGCGTCCCTCGCCCGCCACGACCAACCGCACACCGGCGGCGGCAGCAGCGCGGATCGCGACCTCCGGCCGCTTGGGCTCGACGAGCCGCCCGGCGATCAGGAAGAAGTCCTCCCGCGAGACGGTGTCGTCGGGCGTGAACCAGTCGGTATCCGTCGGCGGGGGAACCACACGGGCCCGCCGGCCCCACCAGCGCCGAATCCGTTCGGCGACATGGTTCGAGATGGCGACGAGCTCGTCGGGCCGGCTGGCCGCGGCCCGATCGGCCGGTCGTTGACCGGCGGCGAAGGCCCGCAGGGCGAAGCGTGCCCCGGCGCCCAGCTCGTCGCGGCTGTCGGGCTCCCACATCCAGCGGGCCGGCGTATAGGTGTAGGAGACGAAGCGGGCGCCGGGAGCAGGCCGCACCCGGTTGGCGAAGGTGTGGTGGCTCGTGATCACGGCGTCGAAGCCGCCGAGGTCGAAGCGGCGGAAGGCGCCGGGAATCGCCGGCATCAGGTGGGCGCCCCGTCCGCCGCGGTACACGCGCTGCAAAGCGCTGGGCACGATGGTGGCGTCCGCCAGCTCGACCGGAAGCTTCTCGTGATCGACGAAGGCGGTGAAGATCGGCGCGCCGGGAAACATCGAGTGCAGCTCGGACACGACGAGCTCGGAGCCGCCCAGCTCCGTGAAGCGCTCGTGCACGATCGCGATGTCCGCTGACATGTCGTGGCCCCGCCCTTCCACCGGCTCGCCTGGCGGTGGCGGCCACATTACGGGCAACCTGGCACCGTGAGCCGGTCCGCCACACCCGAAGTCGCCGTCGTGGTCGCGACGCGAGATCGCGTCGCGCTGGCGCTGCGACTGCTGGACGCGCTGGCGGCGCAACGCGATGCGCCGCCGTTCGAAGTCGTCGTGGTCGACGACGCGTCGACCGACGACACCGCGTCACGCATCGCGGCGACCGCGCCCGAACGGCCCTACTCGCTCCGCGTGTTGCGCCAGGAAGCCGCCACCGGCCCGGCCGGGGCGCGCAATCGCGGATGGCGCGCCACCCATGCAGGGCTGGTCGCCTTCACCGACGACGACTGCGTACCGGCCTCCGACTGGCTCCGCCGACTGGTCGCGGGGCTCGACGGCGCCGATCTCGCCGCCGGCGTCACGACCTTTCCCGTCGAGCAGGCCGACCGGATCGGCACGTGGTCGTACTGGATGGAGGACGACGGCGAGAGCGGGCACTACTCGACGTGCAACGTCGCCTACCGGCGCGCCGTGCTGGAGGCAGTCGACGGCTTCGACGCCGACGGCTTTCGCCACCGCCGTGGGAACGGCGCCCGAGCGCCGCGCTGCGTCAACGGCGAGGACACCGACCTGGCCTGGCGCGCCATCGAGGCGGGGTTCCAGGCCGCCGTGGCACTCGACGCCGTCGTCGAGCACGAGGTGTTCCCGTCGAGTTGGCGTACACACGTACGCAACATCCCGCGGCGCGCCGGCCTCGTGTTGCTGTTCAAGAAGCACCCGCAGCTCCGCGCCCGGTTCGGCGTCGAGCTCGTGTACCACACCGAGGACGCCGCCGCCCTGGCCGTGATGGCAGGCATCGCCGGGCTCGGCATCCGCCGACTCCGACCCGTGGCGGCGATCGGTGCCGTCGCCGCCCTCGTTTGGTACGTCCGCCTGTTCCGCCGCTTCCGGCGCCCGCCCGAGGGACCGGGCGGCTACGTGGTCGCCGTGCCTCTCGGGCTGGTCGCCGACGCCTACGCCGGGCTGGTCATGCTCCGGGCCTCCCTCCGGCACCGGACCATCCTCCTGTAGCCCCGATCCCCTCCTGTAGCCCCGATCGCTGGGGCCCAGGAGCCCAGGAGCCCAAGCGGTTGTTACCGATGGGGAAACAAACCCACCTCACCTGCACAAACCCTCCCAAGACGGCTAGTGTGCGCCCGATTCGGTCGAATTCGGCCACGGGTCCGGGCGGGCGACGGAACGGGCAGGGCATGGGCAGGGCAGTCAGCGGTCGGCGATCCTCCATACCTCGCACACCACGCGGGGCTCGTTGACGTGCGCGTTCTCCACGTCGTGGAGGCCATCGAGGCCGGCGTTGCCCGCCATGTGACCGACGTCGTCCGTCACGTGCCCGCCGACCACGAGGTCGCAGTCACGCCGGAGCGGATCGGTGGGTTCACCGACCTCTCCGCCTTCGAGGCCATGGAGGCCGCCGGCGCCCGGATCCATCTCACGCCCATGCGTCGATCGGTGACCGATCCGCGCAACGGCCTGGCAGTGGCGAAGGTCCGCAACCTGTTGCGCCGCTCGCAATGCGACGTCGTGCACGGACACGCGTCGATCGGCGGCGCCGCCGCCCGGCTCGCCGCCACCGGCACCGGCGTGGCGCGCGTGTACACACCGAACGGCCTGCTCCCGAGCCGTGCCGCCCTCGCCGCCGAGCGATTCTTCGGGCGCTTCACCGACCGGTTCATCGCCGTCTCCGAGACCGAGGCCGAGCTCGCGGTCCGGCGGCGAATCGTCCGTCGCGATCGCGTCGCGGTCATCCCGAACGGCATCGACCGCGAGCATCCCCGGCCGCCGACCACCAACCTGCGCGCCGAGCTCGATATCGACGACACCGCTCCGCTCATCGGTTGCGTGGCTCGTCTGGCGGCACAGAAGGCACCCGAAGTGTTCGTGCGGGCGTGCGCGCGCGTCGCCGCCCACGTACCCGAGGCACGATTCGTGCTCGTCGGCGACGGTCCCCTGCGCGACGCGGTGGCATCGGAAGCGGACGCCGTCGGGCTGAACGGCAGCTTCGTCCATCTCCCCGGCCTGCACCAGGCCGCCACGGTGATGGACCAGCTCGACGTGTTCGTGCTCGCGTCACGCTACGAGGGCGGTCCGTACGCACCGCTCGAAGCGATGCGAGCCGGGACGCCGGTGGTGCTCACCGACGTGGTCGGCAACCGCGACACCGCCCACGACGGCGAGACCGGGCTCGTCGTCCCGCCCGACGACCCCGACGCCATCGCCGAAGGGGTGCTCCGCCTCCTGGCCGAGCCCGATCTCCGCCGCCGCCTGACCGAGCAGGGGAGGGCCCGCGCCGCCGGTGAGTTCGACGTGAGTCTCATGGCCGACCGGCTGGGCGCGGTGTACGAGTCGGTGGTCGTCGAGCGCCGACCCCGCGCCCGCTCGTTCGCGATCAACGGCAACCGGTCGACGAACGTCGACGGTGGCGACGACATCGCATCGTCCGCGCCCGGGAGCGGGCCACGGCGCCGGCGGGAGCGGCGGCGCCACCTCACCGCCGCCGGTCACCGCCACGAGACACCGGCCCAGGCGGCGGCCGGGGGCCCGACCCACGACTTCGAGTCCGCCATCACCGTCACGGCCGACCTGACCGCGGTCGCCGCCGCCGTTCCGCTCGGGCTGGCGACATCGCCCGCGCTGGCGCTCGCCTATGCGCTGGTGTGCTTCGTCGTCCTGACGTCGGCCCGCAGCTCGCACCTGTCACCCTCGGCGCTCGAAGACCTGCCGCTGATCGGCGCCCGCGTCGTCCTTGCGGCCGTGGCGTTGATCCCGCTGGCCCTCGTGATCGGAGTGACTTCCGGTCATCCGTGGCAGCTCC
>Ga0299914_10004341_pt1 | contig 10201 bp, 5 predicted proteins | sample RVTome_10_FD_201361 | JGI IMG/M metagenome (GOLD analysis project Ga0299914, IMG submission 201361) | Soil microbial communities from uranium-contaminated site in the Upper Colorado River Basin, Wyoming, United States - RVT153D57 (version 2) ... | reverse complement strand
CACCAGGTTCCTGATCGTCACATTGTCGATGTCCTGGTTGTGTGCCCTGAACGCGCCGGTGTTCGGGTCCGTCGTCGACCAGTTCGTCCCGTCCAGAACGGCGCCGTATTCACCCACGAACGCGTTGCCGGTCTTCGGCGTGATGGCACCGGTCAAGTAGTGGACCCCCGCCTTCAGACAGAACGCCGTGTTGCCGCCGTACCCGTTGACGACGTTTTGGATGTTCGTTCCCGGTGCGATATCGACGGCGCCAGCCGGGCACGAGATGCTGCTCTGAGGCCCGCGCTCGTTCCAGGCTCTGAGCACGCGAACGTCCGTGGGTGGCGACGGGACACTTCCGGCCACATCGATGGCGAGTCCCGACGCGAGCCACACGGCCGACGCGGCGCCCATCAGTGCAGCCCGAAGGCCAGTGAGTGATCCTCGCAGATGACGGCGGCGACCAGTTCCAGCGGGCCTGACAGGCGAGAGAGACTGCATGGAATTTCTCCAGGGATGTCGAGGACCACAGTTCAGTGAAGGCCCCCCGCCGGACTCCCTAGCACATTCGGTTCCACGTGTCGCTTCTTCACCAAGTTCAAGTAACCAGACGCATCGGCCGAAGGGCGGCAGACAAATGTGGAAATGACATCACAGATTTGTTGCCGAACCGTCGAACGAACCGCGCTGGATCAACGATGCTCCCCCACATCGTGTCGGGTCACCAACCTCACCTGCCCCCCGCGACATACGTGCGCCTCGCTTTCACCTTCCAGCTGGTAGCGATTGCCCGGTTTTGGATCACGGCTGCTCCAGCGTGCTCGTCACATCCTGGGGAATGGCCTGCCACTCGGACCAGTTTTTGAAGTTGACATAGCCCCACATCCAATACTGGCCCGTCAGGGATGGAACGGTGTAGGTGTTTCTGTCGTAGATCAGGTTCTTCGACCCATTCGCGTACGGAGCGACCTGTGCTGCAGTGCACGAACTCAAGGAGTTCAGCGTGTTCGCCCATGAACCGCTCCGCGTCCCGACCTTGATGCTATTGTCGTGGACGCTGTTGTTCGCCAGGTCGTACTGGATCGTGCCTCCCCCCACGGCATTGCAGTTGAGATAGAACTGCACTCCCCGAAAGTTGTCTTCGAGAGTATTCCCGTATGCTTCAACGTTCTTGGACGTTGAAATCAAGATCCCGGTGTCATTGCTCCGACGGATGACATTGTTGCGGATGATTGCGCTGGTGCTTATCTCGTAGAAGATTCCCTCACGCCAATTGTCCTCGACGAGATTGTCCTCTATCAGCGCACCGGTGTTGTCCGTGTCGTACCAGATCCCATCATTGTTGTGATGTGACCAGTTGCGGCGAAAGGTCACGTTCGAGGTTCCGACAATTTTCTGCCCGTGTCCGTTGTAGGCGATCTGATTGTCCTCGAAGAGAATGTCGGAGGCCTTCCAGACGAGATATCCGCCAGCAGAGTTGCCGTGGATGAAATTGTTTCTGACAACCGAGCCGCTTGAAACCGTGACTCCGATCCTGGCCGGGCCGATTTCGTTGTCCTGAATCGTCCAGTTGCCTGCCGCTCCGAACGCATAAATACCTCGCTGCGGCATGTTGCGGATGACTAGGTTACGAACCGTCACGAAGTCGATGTCCTGGTCATGCGCACGGAACGCGCCCTGGATCGTATCCGTCGTCGTCCAGCCCGTTCCGTCCAGAACCGCTCCATACTCACCGACGAACACGTCGCCGGTCTTGGGCGTGATTGCGGCCGTAATCGAGTGAACGCCGGCCTTCAGGCAGTACGTCGTGCCTGAGGGATTCGAGTCGACGACGGCCTGGATGGCATCGCCGGGGAAGATCTCGAGGGCGATCGGAGGACAGGCGACGTTCTGAGGACCGTAGGTGCTCGTAGGCGGATCGGGCGGGGTGTAGGTGACCGTCACGGTGAAACTGCAGCTCGCCGTCTGGCCGTCGCTCGATTGCGCCGTCACCATGACGTTCGTCGTGCCCACCGGAAAGCCGCTGCCCGACGGGGGGTTGCCCGTGACGGTGATCGGGGGCACGCCACCGGATGTCGTGGCGGTGTAGTGGACGACGACCGGGAACCCAGTGGATGAAGAGACCGTCTTGTTCGCGGGACACGTCACACTCAGCACACTCGGCGTGGGGCTCGTGATGCTGACGGCCACGGTGACCTGCACGGGAGTCCCGTTCCGGGGCTGCACTGTGAACGAGGTCGTATAACTGCCGGCGGCCAGCGCGGCTGTCGCGAACGTCAGCGTCAGAGTGGCCGCCCCTTTCCCATTCGCCGGAGACACGGTCAGCCAGTTAACGGCGGGAGGGACGACCGTCCACCTGAGATTCTTGTTCGTCGTCGTCACCTGCACAGTGCGCGAGGCGACGTTCGTTCCCGCTGTGGCGCTCAGTGTCAGCGATGTGGGGTTCACGCTGAATGGCTGCGCCGATGCCATCGATGGCGAGCACACGATGAAACAGAAGAGCAGGGAGCGAAGGTGGCGGGAAGTGAGTGTGAGCATTGCCGTTCTTTCGCAGTGCAGCGTCCGTGTCAGGGCCTTCGCGGGAGACTCCTGCGGCGGGCCCGCTCGCCCTGCTGGTGGGGGAGGGCATTGGTCGCAGACTAGGGCCCGAAGCACGCGATCCTAGCTCGCGGGAGAGCCTGAATCAAGCGTATGGCGATAAGGATGAGTTGGGCTGCGACCGCCTGGCCACTGGACGTCCTCGCACGCGCACGGCATCGCCGGGGTGGCGAGGCCCACACGCTGGTCGACGACGTCCGGATGCCGCTTCCGACGAAGGATGGTCGGCGCAGACGGCCCGATGGCCTGACAGGCCGGTGTGGGCTGGCGCCCCGCCGTCAGGGCGTCGCTCAGAGCCGCGTGGATCATCGCTCACGCGCCTCGTCGGTGTCAGCGTCCTCGTCCTCTTCCGTGGCCGGAGTATCGTGCGCACCAGCAACGCCGCGGCTTTCGGCGACCGTGACGGCCGATGAGATGTGTGGTATGTGTTGCTCGGGCATTCGCTGATCAGTAAAGGTAGCCGGCGCCCTACTCAGGCACTCTTCCACACATGGACGAGACCGTGTCCGAATCTCGGTCCCGACTGGCTGCTGCGGCCATCGCCAAGGCGCTCATCACCGGTTCCCAAAGGATTCTGGAGAAGTCGCGACTCGTCGGCTTTCCCGTGCCTCCGTACGGGCTAATGCGGAGGACCGGCCCGAAATCGCTCTGGCAGTACTACGCGGGCGGACTCCGGTCCTACCTGCCCATCGCCGTTCTTGCTCAGTCTCAGGGCATCGATCTCCGCAGCGGCATCAAGGTGCTCGACTTCGGTTGCGGTGTTGGAAGACAGCTGCTGCACTTCACGCACGACTACCCGGCGCCGACGTACTTCGCCTGCGACGTACATCCCGAGAATGTCGCGTTCGTTCGTCGGGCATATCCACGCGTTTTCGGATCCGTCAATGGCTTCGTCCCTCCGCTCGACTACGAGACTGACCAGTTCGATCTGGTCTATTCCGTATCGGTGTTCTCCCACCTCGCCCCTGATCAACACCTGCCGTGGCTGCGCGAGCTCGCACGCGTGGTCAAGGCTGGAGGCTACGCAATGCTCACGACCGAGGGTCCGACGGCCGTCCGGCGACGAATGGCCACCAAGGTCTGGAGGGAGCACCCGGACGAGGCCGTCGCGGCGCTTGAGCGTGAAGGGGTCCGTTACAGAGAGTACGACGACCTGGGCTGGCACAAGACCCACGAAGGGGAGCCACTGGTCGGCCAGAAATACGCGGGTGTCGACGGCTCGTACGGAAACACGGCCATATCCCCAGCCTATGTGCGGAGGGCCTGGAGCCGCGCCGGTTTCGACGTGATCAATATCGTCGAGGGGGTGATTGATCGACGGCAGGACCTAGTCGTGCTCCGAAGAGCCGAACGGGCCACCGGCGTGTAGACGTGACGTGTCCCTCACCGGAGACGATGCGGGAGCGGCCCGTCGGTCGCGCCTCGGCGCTACCACACTTCGCTCGTCGTGGTGGCGCGTCGTCTCCTCGGACTGCTTCGACGAGCGCCACCACGACAGCGGAGTGCCGCGACTACTGAGACAGCGTACCGTCCATGTCTTGGCCGAGGGACTGCCATTCGTTGAAGTACTTGAAGTTGCTCAATCCCCACATCCAGTAACGAGTGGTTGCCGACGGCACGATGTACTTGTTGCGCCGAAACACGAGGTTTTTCGCCCCGCCGACATAGGCCGCCACCTGACTGCTCGTGCAGCCCGACAGATAACTGAGCATGTTCCCGAGCGAGCCGGAACGGGTCCCGATCTTAACGGTATTGTCGTGGGTGTCGTTGTTCGCCAGATCGAAGCCGATCGTCCCGCCACCGACGGCGTTGCAGTTCAAAAAGTACTGAATTCCCCGGTAGTTGTCTTCGAGTGTATTCCCGTAAACCTGGACCTCCTTCGAGGTGGAGATGAAGATACCGGAGAAGTTGTTTCTTCGCAGGATGTTGTTGCGAATGATCGCTTTCGAGCTGATCTCGTAGAAGATTCCTTCCCTGGCGTTATCCTCGACGCGATTCCCTTCGATGAGGGCGCTCGTATTCTCGCCGTCGTACCAGATTCCGTCTGCGACGTTGTGGTGGACGAAGTTGTTGCGGAACGTGATACCGGTCGTGCCGAGCACCTTTTGTTCGCCGCCGTTGTACGCGAACTCGTTCCCTTCGAACGTCGTGTTCGCCGATCGATAGCCGAGGTAGCCGCCGCGAGAGTTGTGATGAATGTAGTTCTGGCGGATCAGCGAGCCGTTCGGAATGGCGACGCCCGTATGGTTCCCGGTGATCTCGTTGTACTCGATGGTCCAGCGATCTGATGCCCAGTGGAAGGCGTGGATCCCGCGCTGCGGCATGTTGCGGATCACCAGATTGCGGATCTTCACATCATCGATGTCCTGATTGTGGGCGCGGAACGCCCCCTGATTCGTATCGGTCGTCGACCACCTGGATCCGTCGAGAACGGCTCCGTACTCGCCGACGAAGATATTCCCGGTCTTGGGGGTCACCGCGGCGGTGAGATAATGTACCCCCGCGCGGATGCAGAACGTCGTGGTGCCCGCATAGGCGTTCACCTGATTCTGGATACTGTCTCCTGGCCAGACCTGAACGGCCCCGCTGGGGCAGGTGATGGTCGGACTTGGGCCGCGGGTGGTCGGTAGTGCTGTCGTCGAGTAGGTGACGGTGACGGAGAATCCACAAGTGGCAGTCTGATTGTCACTCGACTTTGCAGTAACCTGCACGCTGGTCGTCCCAACCGGGAAGAGAGCGCCAGACGGCGGATTGCCGGTTACTGTCACGGGCGCGACGCCTCCCGATGTCGTGACCTTGTACGTCACGACGACCGGCGCGCCGTCAGGAGACGCGACGGTCATGTTCGCAGGACAGGACGCCGTCAGTTTGGCTACCGTCGAAGCGACGCTCAACTGCACCGTGACCGTCTTCGATCCCGCATTGCTTTGAACCTGGAAGGAGGTCTGATACTGACCCGCTGCCAACGCGGACGTCGAGAAGGCCAGTGTCAGCGTCCCGGTGTTCGTGCCACTGGTTGGAGAAACCCGAAGCCAACTTGACGACGACTGCACGACCGACCACTTGAGCGCCCCCTTGCCGGCGTTCGAGACCTGCACGCTCTTCGACGCGGCGTTCGTACCTTGGGAGGCCTGGACCGAGACGGATGTCGGACTGACGGCGAGCACGGCTTGCGCGGCCCGCGCGACCGCGCGCTGCGGCACGAGCACGCCGCACACCAGAACGATCGGAATGAGGGCGGCAGATCGAATCGAACGTTGAATCATCATGGTCCCCGGGCGCCGTTCGGCCCGCAATCCTCGAATGCCGGGCCCTGCGCCGATGTTCCTCGCCTGGGCGAGTGACGGATTACCTGTGGACATGGTCCGGACCACTCCGGACCGCTTCTCGTACAGCCGCTGCTCATGCGGCATCACGCCGCCGGAGCGGACACAACGCGTGCGCATCAAGACGCGTTATCGGAAGCAGGCGCTTCGAAGAACATTCGAGGCGACCGCCGAAACGATGAGAGGGAGTCACTCTAGCGCGAGCAAGAGCGGTGCCCGGCCATGATGTGAAGAAATGCCGCGATCGTGCGCAAGGATGTCGCGTTCAGCGACGCCGCAGGTGGTAAGAATTACATGCGCGGGCGCGCACCGCTGGAACTTTCGAGCAGAATGGTTGTGTAAGAACGCCTGGCCATGTACAAGGTTCGTGCAGTGAATCAGGGCTTCGATGTGGGCTCGTAGGCGCTGGCGCCGCGGATAGTCGAACCGTCAGGGAGTTCCACGCCGCTCCTCGACGCCAGCACGCGGAATGCCGCGAGTTCGCGCGCCGACCGTGAGGCGTCACGAACCTTCTGTCGGCGCCAGTTCCGCGTGTCGGCGAGCGGACTGAAGTTGCGATGCCGCAGCCAGAACTCGGCAACTTCCCGAACCGTGTCCTCCGACTCCCCTTCCAGCGCTCGCGTCACACGAGCGGCGATGCGACCGGGACGGCTCCACCCGAGAGAGTAATACGCCACGATGAACCGCACGAAGTCAGCCAAAGGAGGTCCCCACCCGGCATCCTCCCAATCAAGCAGCCACAATCGGCCCTGATCGTCCTCGCGAAGATTCCACGGCACGAGATCGCCATGAATGGGCCGCCAGTGAGGCGGCGCGTCCGGTCGCCGCGGCATGCGCGCCGCGAGCGCGCGCGACGCATCAGCGGCGACGGTGCGGATGCGTGTGGGGTCCCAGCGCGTCGGGCGATGGAAGCGAGGCAGCGGCTCGTGCTCGCGCACCAGCCAGTCGTCGACGCGAAAAGAGGCCGTGCAGGCGGGCACTCGAAACGATGGCACCGCAAACGGCGCCTCCAGCGGCGTGTTCCGCGCCGGTTCGACGGTAAGGAAGAACTCGGGCGCTCCACTCGCACCGAGCCCGAGCAGGCTGGACCGCTGCTTGGGCCACTGCGATCGGAAGTGCAGCCATTCGCCCGAGGCTTGCGGGTGATGCTCGCGCACACGCTGCACGATCGCCTGCCACACTGTCCATCCGCACACGGGGTCGATGCGGGGGCTGTGATCGACGACCAGCCGCCGCAGTCCTGGTACGCGCACCTGGATTGCAATGCCTCGCTGCACTAGGCGCGGGATCCGGCGTCCGAAGCCGTAGACCAGTACTCCCTCCGAGAGCGCCGCCAGCGAGTCGCCGAACACCTGCGGCTTGCCCGCCGGGAAGCCCCAGACCATGGAGCGCGCGTCGTCGGGGACGTGGCCCGCGGCAAGCGCGGTGTCGTACGCTGCGAGCAGTTCGTCTTCGAAAGACGTCAGGGCGCGCCGCGGATGCGCTCGGATGGGTGGCGGGTCGGCGAGAAAACGATCCAACGCGGCGGCCAGGGCCCGTGCCGTTGAGACAGGATCGCCTGGGGGGACGGCGGCCGACGGCGTGTCCGGCCATTGGCGAAGGAGTTCTGGTGGGCCGCCGTGATCCAGACAGACGACTGGGGTGCCAAGTGCGAGCGCTTCCGCGACGCACAGCCCGGCCTCCTCATGGAGGGCCGGGTGGACCAGGGCTCCGGCGGTGCCGAGCCGCGACAGCATCGCGTCTCGCGCCATCCAGCCGGCAAACTGCACCCGATCAACAATGCCCCACCGCCGCGCGGCGCGCTCGAGCCGCCGCCGCTCGACACCTTCGCCGCAGAACACGAGTCTGGCACCCGGCGTCTGGACGTACCTGAACGCGCGAAGCGCGAGTATCGGGGCCTTCCAGTGCAGGAGCCGTCCGACGAGGAGGACGTCCTGTGTGCGGCCGCCGGAGACCCCGAGTGGCGCCAGATCCACGACCGTGGCATTCGACAGCACCGACAGGCGGCCGCGCGTGTTGACGCGCCCGACGGTCGCCTCGTTCTGCGCGAACGTGACGATGGCGCGGCGCTGAAGCTGACGCGCGGGTCCGATCCTGGCGAGCAGACGACGCGCAATCACGCGGCCGACTTCCTCCAGGACCCCACGCCACCCGAGCTCACCTATGAAGGCCAGTGGAGCCTCGACGCCTCCGCCAACGGGCCCCCACACGAGCGGCTTCTTGACCGCCGCGACGCCGGCCCGTGTCCAGTGCGCGGCGAGCGTGACGTGGTGAATGACGTCGAAATCGATGCGCCGATCCAGCTCAATCGCACGCGCGGCCGCCTTGCGCTGCCAGCGGTCGTAGTGCAGATGGAAGCCCGGCGCGGTCAGCTGCGGGTAGAGCTCGTCGTCAACTTCGAAGTAGATCCCTTCGAGGTGAATGCGCTCCGCGCAGGGCAGCCCCTGTATCGCCCGGCGGATCGCCGGAATCGAGGCGCTGTTCGTCAGGACCCAGACCTCATGGCGGGACGCGGCAGCCAGCATCGCACGGAACCCGACCTCGAGCTCGGATCCTTTGGCCGGCTCGCACGCCAGCGCTGACAGCAGGATCTTCATCGGCCCCCCGATCTCAGACACGCGACGCGAAACATGAATCGTCTATGCGAGCGCACGGGGCACACTCGGCTGGGTCATCCGCGCGTCCGCGTGGGAGCTGGCCGCGAGCGCGCCGCGATAACCGTCGACGAGTCGGGCGGCGATGGACTCCCAGGTGAACTGAGCCTCGGCGACCTGACGCGCGCGTGCGCCCATCGCGTCGAGCTCCTTGGCCTCGAGCGCGTTCATTTGTCGCAGGCCATCGGCCACTTCGCGCACCGATGCGCCGACGATGACGGCCGCACCGGCGCGCTCGAGCGCACCGAGCGGGTCGGCCTGGCGGGTCAGGAGGCACGGCTTGGCCGCCGCGGCCGCCGCGAGCACCGAGAGCGAGAGTCCCTCCCAGCGTGATGGGTGAACGAAGAACGTCGCGGCGGCGAACAGATTCGCGCGATCCACGCCGAATACCGGGTCCATCAGGAGCACCGGGCACACGGCGCCGCACTGCCGCGCGAGAGAGGCGAGACGCCGGCGCGAGCCCGCGCGATCGGGACCGGCGAGCACGAGGGCCGCGCCACGGAGACGGGCTGCCGCGAATGCTTCAACCAGCACGTCGAGCCCTTTCTGCCACGGATCGAGCCGCCCCACGAACAGGAAGATGCGTCGGCCGCGAAGCACCGGGTGCGACACGAACAGCCGGTCGGGGTCCGACGATCGGATGTCGGCATCCGAAGGCACGCCGTTGGGCACGACTAACACGGGGCGATCGACGCCGTGCGCCCGAATGACCTCGGTCTCGTGCGGGCTCACCGCGTGAATGAACCGCGCGCCATTGAGGTAGCGACGCTCGCACAGATGCGTGAGGACCGCCTTCTTCAGCCGGCTCCGGCGCAGCGCCGGAGGAAAAAGGCCACCATGCACGGTGATGCAGTACGGAATCGCGAGTCGGTCGAGGTACGCGGCGAGGGCGATGTTCTCGGGGATGTGGATCGAGTGGAAATGCACGATGTGCGGCCGCCAGGCTTCAATGTGGCCCGCGAGGCCGCGTTCGAGAAACCCGTTCAATACCCAGCGACGTAGGCGCCCATCGCGACGCACCAGAGGTGGTGAGCCGGCAACGGACCTAGCCGGCCCGTCGGCCAGCACATGTGGTCCATCCGACCTCGAAAGCACGAACACTCCGTGGCCGCCCGCAGTCTGAGCGCGTGCCACGCAGTAGACGACCTGCTGCACGCCACTGGCGCCGTCCGGACCCAATGGTTCGTTGACGACGTGCGTGATGCGAAGCGGCATCGTCAGTGTAGACACGCGCTCCCGCTGCGGGCTGGACGCTGACGGATCGGCCAAATCAAGAGGCGCGGCCACATTAGTCGCCACGGCGGCGGACTTCCCCCGAGCGCGGCGGCCGCCAGATACGGCAAAACCGGCCCAAAACGCCACCTTTGACCCAACACCGTGGCGTTCTCCAGCCGATTCCGCGCCAGGCATCGACGATGCAACACGGGCAGCTCGTTCCGGATATACGGCACATGGCGATCTCCGCACCCCTACCTCACCGCACGATCACGGCGCAGGACGGGCCAGCCCCGACCATTTCGCCCCTCGTCATCTCCGTGATCGTTCCGACGTGGAACGAGCGGGAGAACATCGCGCCGCTCCTCGATGCGATTTGCGCTGCTCCGGTCGGCGCCAAGCTCGAGGTCGTGGTGGTGGACGATGGCA
>Ga0299914_10004339_pt1 | contig 10202 bp, 6 predicted proteins | sample RVTome_10_FD_201361 | JGI IMG/M metagenome (GOLD analysis project Ga0299914, IMG submission 201361) | Soil microbial communities from uranium-contaminated site in the Upper Colorado River Basin, Wyoming, United States - RVT153D57 (version 2) ... | reverse complement strand
TTCCCTTTTCATCCAGAACAGCGACCTGTAGATAGTTCTTGTGTACATCCATTCCCACAAACATACTTTCACATAGGCTACTGTCTGCTTTAGGCTTGTTACTGCATAGTTGTGTTGAATATCTGGAGGAAGTATGGGATCATTTTCGGAGACTCGATATCATGTTGGAAGCTGCTCCCATGCAGGAGGACCAGACATTCCATTCCAATTGATAAATCAAATGGCTTCTGTACTGCCGCCAAGATATCAGCTTCAGCAGGATCAGCATCATGAGCATGCAATTCATGTAATATTTCTGGGATAAAGTACGAAAAGCCATTGCTATCAAATGCAATGAACCCAGCGATTTCCTTCTGACAGGCAACTACTTTTCTGAAGCTTCATGGACATCTATCAGGCTATGCTAAAGTGTACTTAATAGGGAAACTTTTTCTGTTTCTCTTAATAAGAATGCCGTTCTTACTTAAACGTGGGCAAATGGAAATGCCTGTGGTGTTCTAAAGTCATAGAAGGGGAATCTTTTATGGATTTGATCGCGGCCAGTGCGAAAGAGGAAGGTAGACAACATACACATGGCTGGGAAAATATAACTCTTGTAGAGGAAGAGATCAAGCTAACGAATAAACTAATTAAATAACCTTCATTACTGATCTACTTCCTTCCTTCGACCTCTTTTTGTTACGCCCTTATTCCAAGTTCCAACTTATTGTGTTTACATGATTCAGATATTTTTCTCTTGGTCTCTTCTGAATGTCCAATCCCCTCATTCCATGCATTGTAGTTAGAGTAATAACTTTTCTCATCAATCTCTTGTCATACTTATCCAAGATTATTTTACCTGAGTTCCTTCTTGAGTACTCTTAGAGAATGAGATGTTTTTCATCATTATCATATCGATTACTAAGGCAGCTGTCCAAGAAAAATTCAGGTGATAGCTGCCAAGCACCACATACTCAATACATTGTTTCTGGTAGAATCAAAGTAGTCATGGATGATGGTGCTGAAGAAGAATTTGGACCAGGCGATGCTGCTTTAATTCCACCTGGACACAATGCCTGGGTTGTCGGAAATGAACCTATCGTTGGCATTGATTTTACAGGCCTGAAAGAATACGCAAAGAGCTGAAGTAGATAATAAGTCCCTATTTTTTTGAAATTCAATGAGCTATTATAGGGAACATCGAATCATGTTATACTTGTATTTTTCTAACAGATACACTTTTGAAGCTTTGATTCCTACACTACTGATCTTGAGAGTAGAGGTTTCAATATAGACAGTATACACAACTTCAAGAATCTTAGAGGAGGTTAGAGTAGAACGCGTGATCAACAAACATTGTGTGGACAGCAGCTGGCATGGATGGATTTGTCTAGCACAGTGACAAACTTACAAGAATTCTCGTCAGGGCTTCCATATGGCTAGATAATTGGAACATCAAATATTCATAAACTCTTTTTTTCAAGGAAAGACCTAATAACTAGCCTATGAATTATTCAAAGTAATGACTCCGGAAATTTATGATTGGGAAGCTACTCTGCATAAGATGGTAACGTCTAAGGCAGGAGATCTAGTAGGAAATGTAGATGCAGTTGATGATACTTCGGTCCTAGTTTCTACTGAAGGCGCACGAACACATTATAAGATTCCTAAGCACACAGTAGAGGGATACGATGGTCATTCAGTCTCACTTAAAGTCGAGAAGAACGAATTAGAAAGATTCAAATCGGATCATGGAGAGGGATTTGGCGACGTTAAATAATCGGTATAATGTGAGATATTAATTATCTGATAACCTATACAAAGGTAATGGTTAGGTTGAGAGACTTTCCTGTTGGCATTCTATGCGTAGTGATACATAATTATTTAAATTGATCTTTTAAGGCTAAGTCAAAAGATCAGGTATTTATTGGGTCAAAAAATGCATTCTGGATTTAGAAATTATTTTTTTGCTACCTTCATTCTATTTCTTTTATCCTGTTCCTGATGCAATGAATATATTTTTCACTTGTCGTGGGAGACTGCTGAACAATTCCGGCTCTTTATTAAAAACAGAACCTAGTACCTCGTTAGAATAAGCACTGAGACCTCCGACAAGTCCGATAAATTCTGGGTTCTCATTATTAAAGAAAGAAGCCACAGTGCCAGCACTCATATTATCGGGATTCTCTAGGTAGTGAAAATATCCGGCTGGGACAAAAAAGACTTGACCCTTACCGATCTCAAATGTCGCAACCTGCCCACTTGGACAAAGAGTATGGAAGCGTACTCTTCCATCGATAACATAATTTAATTCAGCTGCATTTGGATGAGTATGAGGTTCTATTATCCCTGTCGGTTTTAAATCTATCAAAAACAATGCCAAACCTTCGCTCGATTAATGAGAATATTTAACGATCGCAATCTACTGGCCCATTTACATCGTTGTATTGAAGGCCACCGACCGGAATGATAGAAAATCCTGAGAGTAAAATGAGCAAAAACATCGAAACCCATCTATTTCGTGAGGTCAATCTAAAGAAAATAATAGAGATATCCCTATTTCGGATCAAGAGATATATTATAATCATGCGGAACATAAATATTGGTATTCTTAGTCATCATGCTAGCAGCGTCAGTTAGATAAGTGCATGAATGTTGCTCTTATGCTATTGTTCTGATGTCGTTCCTAAGAGTCATTAGAGACCATATATTCGTAGAATTCCCTTACCAACTCAGCATTGACTTTATTCTGTATAGGATGGAGATATGGGCGAATCATCTAGTTCTTGAAAAGGGCGAAATGACACTCATCAAGACTATTCTTACTCCGAAGCCTATGTGTTATGATCATGTTTTCGTAATAAGCATTCCCCAATTAGTTAAAGACATCGCTGATTCGATAACTAGGCAAGATGGATATCTCAACAAACTCCAATCAGGGTACTGTCAAGTCAAGAAACTTGACTTCGAAAGATGGCTAAACCGGTAACGAAGATCCTGATTCTTCAATTCACTTAAACCTTACGCTAGTGACAAGGTGCTACTTGCTTACGATAAATTTGTAAGCAGGTGATAACTACGATGTTGTGTGCTATTTTTATTTGGTGCAGGCGCCTCTAAAGCAGCCCAAATTCCAGACATAAATGAAATGACTGAAAGATTCCTAAAAGACCCATTACGATTGGCCGATCCTGACCTCAAGAATAAACAATATGAGGCTCTGAAGAGTGATGTTGAAGTAATGGCACAGATCACATCCAATTATTACGGTAGAGTTGATCTTGAATTTCTTATGAGTTTAATACTGCAATTGAGAGAGAGTAATTTTCGTGATCTCGTTCAATACAAATATGAAGGAATAAAGAAGATCACTAAAGAACATTTAGAATATATCAGAGTACTTATCAACGAATACATTCGAAAAGAATGTGAAAAAATAGATGCGTATTCCATGGAGTTTCTCTGGCCACTGACGGGATTATTGGAAGATGATAAACCACTAAAGGTCTTCACTCTTAATTATGACGGTCTAGTAGAAGCATTTTGTGAAGGAAATGATCTTAGTTTTTCGGATGGATTCAGTCCATACTGGGATCCTGAGAACTTCAACGATAAAAAGGTGAATATATACAAACTTCACGGCTCTCTTTATTGGTTCAAGACTAAGTCGGGAAAAATGCTCAGAATACCTGTAAAAGGAATGAATTTGAATAAAATGAAACATCTAACGGATGAACCATTGTCAGAGATTATGATTTATCCAGCGCTGCAAAAGAACAAGCATTCACAGGTCTATTTGTGGCTACATAACAAATTCTTGGATGAGATGAAGAGAGAGACGGATACATGCGTGATAATAGGCTATAGCTTCAGAGACGAGGACGTAAGAAATTCAATAAAAGACAGCCTCAAAGTAAATAAAAAGTTATGGTTGATAGTCATCAGTCCTAATTCATCCGTCAATCGTAACAACTTCTTTAATGATCAAGATCAAGAATTAATTTCAAGAATCTTTTGTATCGATAAAACAGTTCAAGAAGTTGTCAGAGACAGAAAAATCAAAAAGTATATAGATTCACTAAGAGGTGCAAGAAAAATTGAAAATGAGATGTGGGAGATTCTTGCATTAGAACATGAGCACATTGGGCTCCCAGGCAAAGTCAATCAGGCAGCAGGTGAATATAAGCACATAGGCCCTGATTCAATCCCACACGAGATCCGGAGACAATGGATTCAAAACAAACTGTCGCAAAGGAAAATTAATATTCCTTCAGGATAATGTTTCATAGAAGTACGATAATTTTCTTGATGTAGCAGCCGAAGATTTCAAATAACAACTGCCGAAAAAGCTACATATTCCTTCTAGAAACATTCGAATTGCTTGACCTAACTGTTTTATAGATATGACAAGAGACCCATTTTGAAATCGCCTTTGCGTTCTGTTGCTCGTTTAAAATTGATTGGAGAATTGTAAGTAGGAAGATACATCTTTCCATGCTGTCCAATTTGGATGTCTTTGTATTACATGTTTTTCCAAGAAGCTTGCGTTATCGAATGTTATATAGTGATCAGTAATACTGCAATAAGGACAGGAAATCTGTATCCTGGTTACAGTGGAGTCTGACTTGTCTGACCTGTCTGACATGCTTTCATGTTCTTTGCTTTCAAATAATTTCTGTATGTGTCCTTGATCGTCCTTTATGTGGTGCTCATTGAGTATACCTTGACTATTTTTTGTATTGGGGTCTGAATTATAGGCATCAGACTCGCCAGACTCGTCAGACTCATTAATATTATTATCGAAGTCATGATTACCTTTTTTATCATCTGCTTGTATCCATTGTTGCTGCGATCCTTTCCATCTTAGAATAATTGGCATTCTACTTGTTATCTCGATTGATCTATCTCGTTCAATTATTTCGAGCACATCTCTTAGTTTGTGGTTCGTGTCAACCTTCAGGTTCTCTCCTAAATGATATCTAACTTGCGAATTCTTTTGACGAGCTATATGAGCTGCTTCTGTAAATTTTATTGGTACACCATCAAGATCTTTAACTACATTCAAGATTTCTTCAACGGCAGCGTCTCTAGGACTCTTAACTATTAGTGATGTAATTTGTTTGTATTGTTGCAACATTACGTTGTAAAATTTCATAGTATCATGCGCATCTTCCTTGTCTGCACATTCCTTTAGCTTGAGCTTTGCTATTGCTATTGTAATTCTTAGTAAGGTATCGAATTTTCTCTGAAGCCCATCAACGATACCAGATTCTCCAACTCTGGCAAAGTATTCCGACAGTACATCATATGCATCCTTGCTTACTATAGGCTGGATAGTTCTGGCATGAGCAAGGTACTTTCGTATGAATTCTTCATTTCCATCATATAACCCATTTTTATAATTCTCTGCAACTTCCCTTTTTTGAGATGCAAGTCTTCTAAGATATTCTGGATCTTTATTCTCTGTTAGTATTAGTATTATATCAAAACGATCCAGAACCTGAGCGGAAGTAGGTATTCTACTTATATCAATCCTATTGGGATCATCCCATCTTCCACCAATGGGATTCGCAGAAGCAATGATAGTTGTATATGCCTCCACCATTATATCAAATCCATGTTTTGTTACTGGAAATGAATCATCGTCCATACAGTCTAGGAAGTGTTTATGATCTGCTGATGGCAACTGTCCAAATTCATTAACTGCACAAATTGCACCTTTCGTTCTTGGGATTGGTCCATACCTGAGCATATACATTCCATCTCCTCTTCCTCCTCCATCTTCCTTGCTCACATGTGCAGTTAAACTAAGACCTGTTGCGTTCTGGCCTCCTGTATATCGCGAGTTTGGGATTAATCTTATAGCTTTCTTCAAGAATTCTGTCTTCGCAAGACCTGGATCACCTAGCATGAATAAGTTAATGCGAAGACGTTTTGGCAACCGACGTTCATCATTTCGAATACCTGCATTAGCACACGTTATTAGTACGGACCTCTTGATATGATCAGTTTCTATAAACTCCGGTGCAAATATTTTAATTAGCTCGTCTATTACGTTGTTTCCCCGTTCTTCAAGCTCTTTTTTCCACTGCTTTATCTGAGCAGTATCCTCTTGTGTCAATCTTACTTCCTGCTTCTTAGGATATTCTATAGATTGAGCATAAAGTACAGTCTCTGCATTATTGCCAGAATTATCATTACGTCGTAATACATGTATTTGACCTGTGATACTAACAGTTTCATTTGCTGCGATGTTTAGGGTATTCTCTTCAAATAACTTAACCCACAATCTCTCAAGATCGTTGAATGTATCCGAATCTTGAAGCTCGATATCCACAACTGAAACATAATCTGGGGTGAGTGTCGCAGCCGCTGCTCTTCGACAATCTGGACATTTAGTGATCTCTCTTTGGTGGGGCTTATATCTTGGCCAATGATAATCAATATGATTAGAATAATCGCAATTAGAACACTTAAGATCAACTGACTTTACCATATTATATACAGGTGAGATCCCAACTATATTCCCATTTACTTGCAGATATCCGGTTTTCTCCCTCTTTGCTTGTGATACTGACATTTTTATTGATTGATTATTATGACTACTATCATCAGTATCACCACTTCTATGCTGATTGTAATATTGCTGCGTTCCATCCGACATTTTCTTAGAAATAAAGTCTATTGCACATTTCCACTGCTTTTCGAATTCTTGGTCATTAAGTGGTGGGTCAAAGTATTCAATTGTATTGTAGGTTCTTACAATCTCCTTAACCTGTTCAAGTGTGAGAATACCTATATTGCGTGCTAGTAATGATTCCATCATTCGTAACAGTCGTTCATGTCGGTTGTGCCCCTCTAGTGTAGGAAACCCTGGCTTAAACAGTTCTTCTATTGGCACTTGGTTATCGCAAATATTTCCATCACTGCTATTCCAAACTAAACCATATTTTTTATATATCGCATCTAAATGTTCTTGCATCTCATCAGTTTCAGTATCACCTAGTATGATAGGAGTATATGTTCCAAGTATTGATAACGGGTGCCCACTCTTATGCATGGAAGGTGAGCAATACATTAAAAATTTGCTGGAGGCTTTAACTTCTAGTGAAGGCATAGTATTAGGATCCATACCCTCTCTACCAATATCACTAGTCTTGTCCCTGAGTGGCTTACCAATCGTATAGAGATAACAGTGCATTTTCTCATTATTTTTATGCTGCTCTACTACCGTCTTACTCGCAAGCTCTTGTATAGTTATTATCTTGCTATTCCTCGTAAGAATCTCTCTTATCGCTATATGATTATCTGCATCAATTCCGGCCAGATAATATCCATCCAAATCTTTTCTCTGCCACACTTTACCAGTAATTATAGCCATCCCGTTATTGAATCGTCCATCACTTTTCCATTCATTGTACTGCTGCTCGGGTATTGGACTATCTTGGTATTGTTTCCATTTCTCTAAGGGTACCTTTGCTCTACTATTAGCTGGTATCACATTGACCCCAATATAGTATCTCCAATAATCCGCCCAAGCATTACAGAGTTCAGTTAGCTCTTTTTGAGAAATAAATCCAGCGTTATTACTGTATTTCTCTACAAAAGCTAACAAGCGATCGAGATAGTACTGCGGCTGATAGTCCTCAGTGACTGTCATTATTCCTTTCTCTTTTTCCTATAGTAATAATAGTCATCAGGGTCTCTATTCTCCAGTAATCTTATTTCAGTAGCTACCCGTTTCGTTATTCTAGCTATGGTAGTGGTGTCAGCTGTGTGTTGATGTAATTTCCTTATGTTCATAATATAAGGATCAAATTCGAATAGGGTCACTACTTCTTTTGCAGGTTTAAATTCTGCCATTACAATTTGCTTGCAGATGGAGCAATCTATAGGCTGAGAATATATCTCAGATATATTCTTATATTTATTCTGTATTTGAAATCCGCTCATGATATTTCACTTTATATTATATGATTACAATTATCATCTACAGCATGTACGTGCATCGGACGCCGTCTACTATTCATCTCTTTTATTGTCATCATCTTCCTCGTTGCCTTCCTTGTCGACATCCTCTTCTATCTCGTCTATATCTGCGCCTTCAAAACTAGAAATATCCTCATCTGAATAGCTTGTTGTTTCAATTGCTTCATAATCATCGTCAATAATTTCTGCTTGTCCCTCCTCCTTCTCTTCTTTCTCTTCTTCTGTTATTCTAATACCAGTCCTTCTACTAAATTCTTCATTTAATAATACTAATTGTTCTTCATACCACCGAATGTGTTCATCTTCTAATTCTTTATCCCCAATTCTCTTTGTATTATTTTTTTCAACTTCATCGATGTTATCTATAAATCCACCCGTTGGAATGTTATAATTGGCATACTCAGATTCTATCTCGTCCACTTTGTCTCTGGCAGCTAGGATTCCTCTCTTTTCGATTAATTTATTTCCTATATCTAAGTTTGCAGGTATAACATATACTATCCTTTTGAGACTTAAGTTAAAGTCGACTGTATATGATAATTCTTCAAAACTTGGAAGAACAAATTCCTTCCAGAACCTTTCTGCTCCAACATATGCTATTACATTATCTATTTCTATACGTCTGCCATATTTACCGCCAGTTAGAAGCTCCCAATCCTCTTCTGGTATCAACCCTTCATCATACATTTGTTCTGCTGTTGTAGCATGTTTAACATTACGATAATCCACGTCATTTTTATTCTTGGAGTTCTTGGGCCTTGGTTGGTCTTCTGCTACTTCCCCAATTGGAACTTTTAGTGTTTGTAGAGTTTCAATCTTTATGCCTATTCGAGTTACGTTAGGTACTTCTTTAGCCATAGCCCATCCTGCAAAATCATCATCCGTTAGAATTGCAAGCTTGGCTCCTTCATTAGCTGCTAATCTAGACAGCCTCCTTGTATTATCTGTTAGAAAACCCTTAGTGTAACATATGGCAAAACCATACTTATCAGCCCAATACGTAAGAAGTTCAACAACACCCTCCTTCTCTATTATGAGGATGAATGTTGCTATCTTCTTTAGCTTCTCTAACTGTTTGAATGATACATCATAAGTAGTTCCTCTAAAGTAAATGTAAGCTCGTGCCGCTTCATATATTCCAAGTGCGTCTCTTCTTACCCCTATCTTTCCAGTTTCCGCATATGTTCCATCAGGAAGCAGTCGCAATTCAGGCATCTCATCACAGATAGTTTTGACAAGACCCTGCAGATACTTTCTTTCCACGTGTATCCCACGACGTTCTAGCTCAGGTCTGTACCGATATACTGGTGTACTTGTATTCCAACTATCTACATTCTTGAGAAATGGTTTATCTAGTACATCTTTATATCGTTGTAACAGATACTCTGCAAAAAGGGTTTTAGCTTCTAATTTATTACCCTGATCATCGCGTCGTTTATTACCTCCAGAACACATTTTGGAGAGTAATTCAATCAGGTCATCATAGAATGGATTTAGGTCGATATCTGACTTCCCATAATCAGTGTACTGTATTTTAGGACACCATAAATTAACAAAAACTATACTTCTCTCCTTCTCTTGCCTACCGTTACCACTAAACGAATAACCACACTCTCTCAATAAACCGCTTGCACTATAAGCTACCTTCTTTGTACCCCTCTTAGTTATCCATTCGAGAGAATACCCATCTGTGAATGAATGATAATGATTTGATGCCGCATTAATTCCTTCACAGTACAAAAGATAGTATGGAAGCCTGTAAGTATGTATGACTGCAGTCTCTATTATATATGGAATACAAGTATCAGTTGTGCTCTTTGATATGTCCAAGTTTTTAGCGTTGTGATCTGAATAAAAGTACCCTACTTTAGTCTTATATTTAATATGCTTAGGGTCAAACCCCAGCTGGCCAGCTCGTGCAAACAGTGCCCGTTCTCTGTCCTTAATGCTGAATGGTAACAGATCCCTCTTTAATATAGATGGGTCAGTTGGTGGACCCATGGTAGCACGCAATCTTAGAAATATATCACATATTTTTTCTTCACCTTCTTCTCTTGGTAATCGCTGTAGCTGTCCTATGGGAACGAGTAAATCATCTTCTTTCCTAAGTGAGCTACCCTCTTTAAAGTGGTTTACAAGAACATCGTATAATATCAGATTTTTATCATCGATACCATAGATCAGATTCTCAAAGGTTGATAGATCTGTCCAATATATGCTTGTAAGTCGTTTTG
>Ga0299914_10004338_pt1 | contig 10203 bp, 6 predicted proteins | sample RVTome_10_FD_201361 | JGI IMG/M metagenome (GOLD analysis project Ga0299914, IMG submission 201361) | Soil microbial communities from uranium-contaminated site in the Upper Colorado River Basin, Wyoming, United States - RVT153D57 (version 2) ... | reverse complement strand
TCGCGGTTAGCACAAGGGGGAAAAGGGGCTGCCAGGAAGGTTTCTAGCGGCTTTGATCTTCCGGCGAACGACGTTGACGCTGTGCGTGAACGACAGCTCATCCGGGTCGATCTCAGCCTGGAGTGCGGCCTCGTGCATCAATTCCCGCACGTCGTAGTGGGCCAGAAGGAACCCGTAGAACTCCTGGCGCACGAGGTCGGGTGTCCTGCTTCGAAGGACAGTTTTTCGCCCGCGCAGATGCGTCTTGAACTCGTCGAACGCATTCTCGATTTCCCACCGCTCGTGATAGAGTGCCGCGAGATCACGCGCCGGAGCGCGCTCCGGATCGAGAATGGTCGTGATCAGGCGGTAGTGCCTTACAATTAAAGGAGATATCTTATGGCTATCGTTGGCATATAGACCATGTTATCGTGAGAGTTATGGCGGCCGCGCGCCGATCAGCCGCCTGGCATCATAATGCTTCAGAACATCTTATCTACCAGAGCCATGAAGACGATTCACGCCCTCGCCACTGCTACCTTATTCATGTTCACGCCTGTCCTCGTGCTCCACGCTCAGACTTCGGCCATTGACCGGGGTAGCGTTCTACTGGATGGCGATGCGAGTTTCACCAGCAACACCGCGGGCGTGAATAATGACGACCGGATGACGCTGCTCACGGTCAGGCCGGCCGTGCAGTACCTCATATTGCCCGGATTCGCCATTGGTGGAGTGGTATCACTGGCGCATTCATCGCTCAATGGGCTTTCGTCGACGGCGTTCGGGGTGGGTCCTGCTGTGACCTATTTCTTCGGCAAGGGGGAGCGCAACTTCTACCCGTTTGTATCAGGCCACCTGAATCTCGATCGCGTGATCTACAGCGGCGATCAAGACGCCAGAAACGTCTTCAGCTACAGAGGCGCCGGTGGTGTGCTCTTGATGCTGAGCCGGAGCGTAGGGCTGACGGGCGAGTTGTTTTATCGAGGTCAGAATTCACGTGGTAATTCAAATTCAAACAGTTTCGGACTGGCCTTCGGCGTTTCTGCCTTTATATTCTGAGCACGTACATACGGATGCGGGGAGGGGCCAAAGAAATTCGATAGGCCCCCTGCTGGAGAGCAAATTCGACGGCAGCGATGAATTTCAGGCAGCGTGCGTCGCGCGAATTGCCGGGCCACACTCGTGCCATACAGTCCGCCCGTAATGTGTCGGGGCTTCGATGGCAGGAGACTGCGCAATTTTTGCTAAGGAACTCGCTGCCGTTTTCGACCTGGATCCGGTTGGGGGTGCGTCCGGCGCATGCGCTGATCTGCCGCACGACGGTGGCTACGTCCGACTGGTCGGGGTGGACGAACGTTTGGTATGTTCGTGCGAATGTCTTCGGTGCCGTCGTTCAAACTCTCATCGTATGCTGAGTATGCCCCGGATTTTCGCTCCTCGGCGACTCGAGCGTCATCCAAATGCGTAAAGCCTATTTTATACTCCTCCAACGTCAACCCTTGCTCAAATATCGCTCTAGCGTGCTCCCTTCCGACATATCTGTAGTGCCACGGTTCACCCCTATACCCCGTTATGCGCATTTTGCCCTCCGGATAGCGCAATATAAAACCATATTTATACGCATGTTCGCTTAACCAATCCCACATGTCAAGCTTCTTTCTATCGTTGCCGTCAAAAGAAAAGTCGAGCGCCAAACCAGTTTCGTGTTCGGAATATCCAGGAAGTGCAGCCATGTCGTTCGCTTTTTCCGCGGCCACATCTTGTGGAACACCTTGCTTGATATAGTCGTGAATAATGTTGTTAAACATGTGCCCTTGTTCTTCTGCCGTTCTGTACGCGTTATCAATATGAAGATTGATATTGTCCTTTACGGCTGCGTTTTGCATGTCTTCTAGATCATCCACCAGAACGCCGGCTAGCTTTACGTGTTCAAACTCAGTCAAGGTGACTTGATAGGCATCCGATAATGTGTTGTCCTTGTTTACTAGTACCAACAAGTCTGTTTCTACCAGATCACCTGCTGGAAGCGCCTCGTGTTCATCTTTGGAAAAGAAGTACTGCGATTGTAGGCCTAGAAATATCAAGCCCGCTAATATGAATGGTATTGCTAATTTGTTCATTCCCATCTCCTGTTGTACCATACTGTCAACATTTGCGAGACCATGGCCGGCCACATGGATCAAACCGAGAGCGGCCGTCGTGAGATCTTCCGCGCCGCGTGGGGGAGAGGTCGAGTGCAGTTCATGTCTCCTTAATTTAGCCCCCGATTCCTTGGACCTGGGCGCCGCCGCCCGGACCCGCCGTTCCGGAGAGGCTGTACACGAGCTTCATCATGAAGTAGCGGCCCAGGCCGGAGATGCGCTCTAGCTCGACGTACGCGTTCGTGTTCGAGTAGTGGACGCCCACGTTGCGGTCGAGGAGGTCGAGAGCGAGGAGCTGGACCTGGATCCGGTTGTTCATGAACGTGCGCGAGACCTCGGCTTCCCAGAGGGGGATGTGCTGCCCGGTGCCGAAGACCTCCGGCGAGAAAATCTGGTAGTCCAGCGACGTCGCGAAGCGCCATGCGTCGCCCCAGTTGAAGGCGATCTCCCCGTAGTACGTCCGGTTGACGTACTTCCGCTCGAGCTCCGCATTCAGCGAGTACGACACCGAGTTGAACGTGTAGCGCGCGCCGGCGATCACGTCGAAGCGGTCCTTCTTGCGATTCTCCAGACTCGCGTCCAGCGTGCTGCGCAGGAGGTTCGTCGCGTTCCGTTCCTCGTTGATGAACTCGATGCCGTGGTCATAGACGGTGTTGGTCGAGAGGGTGATTTCGCTGCCGATCGGCCGGATCGGCGTGGCGAAGTTTAGATTGCCCGCCAGCGACCAGGTGCCGTCGACGTTCACGGGCCGCTGCGTCTGGCGCAGCTGCTCGTCGATCGTCCGCGAGCGCGTGATGTCGTCGAGCGTATAGGTCGCGCGCAGGCCGCCGTGCAGGATGGTCAAGGAGAACTGGTCGAAGTGCCCGAACTGTAGGCTGGCGCTGTGCGCGTAGGCCGGGCGGAGGTCGGGGTTGCCCACGAACACGTTCAGCGGGTCGCGGTTGTCGGCGACCGGCTGCAGATCCCGCAGGGACGGCTCCCTCGTCGAGGCGGAGTAACGCGCGCCGAGATTGCCGCCGTCCATCTGCATCTGGAGGGAGGCTGACGGGAGGAGGTGGACGAACCCCTCGTTGATCGTGATGCCGGCGTCCGGGAGCTCGCCGCCGAGGCGAGCCTTCTGGAGGTCCAGGCCCACCCCGACGGAGAGATTCCCCCGGTCGCTGAGAAAGTTCAGGCCGGCCGTATCGTAGAGGTAGGCGCGGACGATCTCCGAACTCAGGGAGTCGCTGCGAACGAGTCCGCCCGCCTCGCGGTCGAACACCGACCGGTCCTCATCCGCCCGGACTTCCCGGTGGATGAGCTCGAGCTGCAGATACTCCCGCGCGCCGAGCGGCTCGATGTAGGAGACCCGCTCGGCGTGCGTTAGCGTCCGCCCGGCGACGGACTGAAGCTGGTCGAGCTCCTCGCGGGTGAGCAGGTTGCCGTTTCGGTAGAACTCGTTCACGGCGAGGAGGTCGGCCGTGAGATCGCTGTCGCTCAGGTCGGACTCGACGCCGGCTACGATGCTGCGGCGACCGGCGAACCGCTTGCGGTAGGTCAACGCCGCGTGGGCGTCGAGGGCGTCGTTTTCCGAATCGTACGTCGTGGCGCTGGAGTTCGCCGGGACGCCGCCGCCGGCGAGCGTCTCGCGTAGGCCGACCTGGTCGAGGGCCTGATCCGACGCACTGAAATCGGACCGGAGCCGGATGTCGTGGCCGTCGCCGATCGCGTGATCGACGTTCAGATCGAAGCGATGGTTCAGGTGCCGGCCCGTCTGATAGTTGTTCTGGGTGCCGAGCGACGTGAGCGTCGAGCCGGAGAGCTGCTGCTGGAGGACGCTGCGGTCCTGCTCGCTCTCGATGCCGTTGAAGAAATAGCTGCTGCGCAGCGAGGTCTGCGGGCTGAAGTCGTGGTTGAAGTTCAAGCCGCCGGAGAGCGTCGTGGTGAACCCGTCCGACAGCGAGGCGCCGACCGGTACCATCCCGCCCAGCGCGCTGGGCCCGCCGGCGCTCTGGAGGGCCTCCATGCCGCCCATGAACCGGACGAATTCGCCCGCGTCGAAGCCCTGCCGGTTGACGTTGTTGAAGTTGCCGAGGGCGGAGACCTGGGTGCCGGAGGAGAACCGGTGCACGCTCAGCGTGCCGTCGTAGCGCGGGCCGACGTCCAGCGCCGTGCCGGCACCGAAGCCCCCGCTCATGTTGCCCAAATAGGCCTCCCGGCTCTCGGCGTTCAAGACCAGATTGATGGTCCGCTCTCCCTGCCCGTCGTCGAATCCGGTGAACTCAGACATGTCGGAAAGCTGGTCGAAGACCTCCACCGCGTCCACCGCATCCGCGGGCAAGTTCTGCGTCGCGATCGTCGGATCGTTTCCGATGAACTCCTTGCCATCAACCAGTATGTTGCGGACGGTCTCGCCCTGCGCCGTGATCGTCCCGTCGCGGTCGACCTCGACCCCGGGGAGACGGCGGAGGAGCTCCTCCACGGTGGCGTTGAGCGGCGTGCGGAAGGCCGCGGCGTCGTAGACGAGCGTGTCCGACCGGAAGACGACCGGGATGCGCTCGGCAAGGATGACGAGCTCGCCGATCTCTGCGGTCTCCGCGGAGAGACGGAGCGGGCCGAGGTCGACGGATTCATCCGCGACGGCGACCGGCTCCGTGCGGGACGCGAAGCCGACGTAGCTGACCTGCAGCAGATAGTCTCCCGCCGGAACGGGCCGCAGCCGGAAGGCGCCGTCCGCATCGGTGATGCCGAAGGTCACGATCACCGAGTCGGCCTCCTGAAGCAGCACGGCCGTCGCGCCCGGCAGGGCTACGCCGGCGGAGTCCGTCACCACCCCTGTGACGTCGACGCCCGATTGGGCCGCGCCGGGCACGGCGAGCGCCGCGCCGAGGAGGAGGGCGAGAAGCGCTGGAAGCCGGCGGCACGCAAAGGCTGGCGAGGGGAGAGATCTAGACATAACAGGGAAAATCGGTTCGTGGATTGGAACGGCGGTACGCGGTGGATGCCGAAGCTCAGCCCCCCACGGTGCGCATCTCCTTCATTTTCTCCTCGACGATGACGTCGAACTCCTCCCGGGTGACCTCTCGCCCTCTCGTCGGGGGCGCGATCGCGCCGTCCTCCGGCGGGGTGAGATCCACGTGAGTGGCCACATAAGCGACCCGCCCGCCGTTCTCGTTCAGGATGAGGATGAGCCCCGGCAGCCCGCCGTAGGGTCCGGGACCGGCCGGCACGGGGATCTCCGGCGTAAACCAGGCTTCGAGGGCGACACCATCGAGCATCGCCGTGGCCTGGAAGCAGAGATGGCCGAGGAACGAGGCCTGTTCGCCGGTCAGCTGCCACTCGATCTCGGGCCGCGCGCCCGTGATCAGAAACGTGCGCCCCAGGAATTCGCGCTTTTCGACGACGACGTGCTCCTCGAAATCCGTGTAGATCTCCTCGTCGGCGCTGGGATCCCGCTGGGGCAGGCGCGCCCGCCCCAGATCGGGACCTACGTCTGGGGCCTCCTCGGGCGCCACCTTCATGATGGAGGCCGATGCGTCGAAGCGCAGCAGGCGCGGGGTTGTCCGGCTGCCCGGCACGCCGGGCTGCATGCGCTGCATCTCGGGCGACATGCGCATCGTGACGGTGTGGTTGTACCGCACCGTGCCCTGCTGAGCGAAGGCGGCAAACGGCACGAGCGCGAGGGAAAGTGGGACGATCGTGCGCGTGAGCGCGCGCCCGAACGCAGACCCTTCCGCACAGGCGCTGCTGAGACTCACTGTGAATCTCAGTGCCCAAAGGGCCGTGACCATCGCTGTGAACATCAGTCCGAGTATAGGTGCGAACATCGCTGTCGGCATCGTCTCCATCCTTCGTATGAGCAGGGGTCAAACCGCAACTTCCATCGCGCATGCAAGACGGCTCTGCATGCACGGACCCAAATTCTCGATCCTGCATCCACCGGACCCTAAGCCCTTGATAAAGCTTTGTTAAGGATGTTAAATCAATGCCGCAGCGGCACTTCGCCGCGGCAGGGTGGTTGAGAGTTTCGCCATACCCGATCCTTCCAATGCACCGTATTTTCGGCCAGATCCCATGCACTTCGGCGCGATCCCCGCTCGCCTGATGCGGCGTCCCGGTCTGCTGGTTCTGCTGCTGGGGGGCGCCCTGGCGGTTCTCGGCGTGCTGCAGTACCGCTGGCTGACGGAGCTGAGCGCCGTCGAGCACCGCCGCAGGCAGGCCGGATTGGCGCGGGCCGCGACCCTGTTTCAGGAAGACTTCGACCGCAAGCTCACCCTGGTCTTCGGGACGTTCCAGTCCGCCGTCTCCGGGGAAGGCGGCAGCCTGGAAAGCCGCGTGCTGGAGCAGCACGACCAGTGGATGAACGAGTCGCCGTTCGCGCCCCTCGTTCGCGACATGTACTGGGTGCAAGCGGATTCGGCGGAGCAGCCGCGGCGCCTCTCCGTCGAAGAGCGGACGTTCGTTCCGTCCGGTCTGCCTTCGGGCATTCGGCTCGTCGACCTTCAATCGGAATGGGGATTCGGTCCGGGCAGAGGCCGGCAGGGCTCCGCATCGCTCTTTTCGGATCCGCCGGTGGTCGTCTTCCCTCGCTTCTTGGACGCGCGCCCCGAGGAGCCCGTGCCGTCTTCGGGATGGCTCATCGTGGAGTTCGACGGTTCCTATCTCCGCGAGACGATGCTCCCTTCGCTGCTGGGACGATACCGGCTGGATGAGGACTACGACGTGCTGATCCGGGGACCCTTCGGCCCCGATTCGACGCTCTATCGGAGCCGCGGCGACCTGGGGCCTGACGATTTTACGGACCCGAACGTCGTCCTCGCGCTGGGACGCATCCGGCTGGAAGATTTCGCGCCGGGCATGCCCCCCCTTGCGGACGGCGCCTCTCGCATCGCGGCCGGCGACACGACGCGGCTCTTCGCTCCCGGCAGGCGGCGGGTCCGGTACGCGGCGGCCGGGCGGCTGCTATTGCAGCACCGGTCGGGCTCCATGGAAGCGGCCGTCGCCAGCAACCGCGCGCGAAACCTGGCCGTCAGCTTCGGCATCCTGCTGCTCCTCGGCGGCAGCATGACGCTGATCTTCGTCTCGGCCCGCCGGGCCCAGCGACTCTCGAGGCAACAGGTGCAGTTCGTGGCGGGCGTCTCGCACGAGCTGTACACGCCGCTGGCGGTAATCCGCGCTGCCGCGGAGAATCTGTCCGACGGCGTCGTCGCCGATCCGGAGCGGGCACGGCGCTACGGCGAGGTGATCGGAGAGGAAGGCCGGCGCCTGAGCGAGATGGTCGATCAGATTCTCCAGTTCTCCAGCCTCGAGAGGCCTGAGCGATCCCTGCAGCGCCGTCCAGTCGCCATTCAGGAGGTCGTGCAGCGGGCCGTGGAGACGCAGCGCAATGTGTTTAAGAAGTCGGATTTCACGGTCGACGTATCGATCCCCTCCGGGCTTCCGCCGATCGACGTCGACGCAGCGGCGATCACGTCGGCCCTGAGCAACCTGATCGGCAACGCCGTCAAGCACGCCGGCTCGTCAAAGCGCATCGAGATCGAGGCGAAAGAGCGCGAGGGCCGCCGTGGACGGGAGGTGGAAATCACCGTCAGCGATGAGGGACCGGGAATCGACCCCGACGATCGCGACATGATCTTCGAGCCCTTCTACCGCGGCCGTGGCGCCGTCGCGTCGCAGATCCGGGGGAGCGGGCTCGGCCTCAACCTGGTCAAGCAGATCGTGGAGGCGCACGGCGGACGGATCGAGCTGCGCCCCGGCTCAGGCAAGGGGGCCTGCTTCGCTGTCTGCCTTCCGGTGTCGGGTGACGACGGGGCGAGCTCGCGCGACGATGCGCCGGGTACGCGCGACGACGCGACGGCTTCGCATGACGGCGCGCCGAACTCGGGCGACGACGAGCCGACCTCGCGTAACGGCGCGCCGATCTCGAGTGACGACGGAGACGACGAGACGATCGGATGACGCGCCGGATCCTCCTCGTCGAAGATGAACAGGGTCTCGTCCTCACGCTGACGGACCGGCTCCGCTCGGAGGGGTTCGACGTGGGTGTGACGGGCGACGGGGAGGAAGCCGAGCAGCTCGCGACCGAGGAGCACTTCGACCTCATCGTGCTCGACGTCATGCTGCCGCGAAAGAACGGCTTCGACGTCTGCCGCGACCTCCGCCGGGAAGGCATCGAAACGCCCATCCTCATGCTCACCGCGCGGAAACAGCTCGCCGACAAGGTGGTCGGCCTGAAGCTGGGCGCCGACGATTACCTTACCAAGCCGTTCGAAATGATGGAGCTGCTCGCGCGGATCGAGGCGCTGCTCCGACGTGCTCCGTCTCCAGCCGATCAGTCCGCCTCGTCGGTGTATCAGATCGACGGGCTTCGCGTGGACGTCCGAACCGGCGAAGTACGCCGCGGCGACCGCGAGATCGACCTGTCCGCCCGCGAATTCCAATTGCTTCGCTACTTCGTCGAGCACCGAGGCGAGCTGCTCTCTCGCGACGAGCTGCTCAACGAAGTATGGGGCTACGACTCCCTGCCGACCACGCGGACAGTGGACGTACACGTCGCGTGGCTCCGGCAGAAAGTGGAGGAAGACCCCAAGCACCCCCGGCGGATCATCACCGTGCATGGGCGAGGCTACAAGTTCGTCGGCTGAGCTGGCCGGACCCATACCGATCCGTACTCATGCTCGCGCCCGTCCCTGCATCGTTTTATCCGCGGTCCACTGCGCATGGAGGCAAGTCTGGATCCCCTTCACACCAGGAATATTTTTAAAGTACCCGTTGGAGAGTCTGACCCGGGCCTACAGTAGCGTCCCACATCAAACGTGAAGCCCGGCAGGACGTCCTGTCGTTAGCTCACCTTCCCAGACACCGATCCGCGAGCTCTAATTCAAGGAGGTTGTGAGTGGCGTGCGTTAGCCTCGACCATGACGAGGGGGTGGAGCGTAGCATCTACGCTCTCGACACGCATTCTGCTTCGGTACTGCCTCTCCCGTTTATGTCAAGGGACGATTTCAATCACCGCCTGCGAGTGCAGCATACGGCACGCATGTCCAGATGGATAGAAAGTTGTTCCGTCGAGTCATCGAACGTTAGCCTAGGACGTATATTTTCATCGCATCCGTGCCGCATCTTCAGTGGCGCCAACGACTTCAATAGCCGCACTGCTACGACAACCGCTCACGAAGTGGGAGTCGGATACGCCCGCAATCCGTGAGCTGGCATCTGACAATCCGTGCAGGCCGTTCATGCCGGCACGCTCGAACTTCCGAACCACACGAACCGAATCTCCCCGCCCTGGTAAAATACATCTTGCCCGGTGACCTTCGGCGGCCGGATGCGCGCGTCGTGGTAATGATCTCCCGCAGATCCGGGCGATGCCTGCACGTGTACGGATTCGCGCCTGCCGTGCATGGCGAAGGCATCTGCGACTCGACGGCATCCAGATCGGAGCCGTGACCGCGAAAGGTGCGTCTCGTGTCACGAGATGCTCGTATGTGTCATAAGTTGCGAACACTTTACGAGCCTCGCGACATAGAACATACTAACCGTGGCTGCTGCCGTATGTCCGATGCGACGGAGCTTTTGTTCGAGAGAGGAAGAAGTGTCGGTTCGTACGCGATCACATTACAAGCACGTAGGGTATGAAGAAACATCGTATTAAGATTTTGAGCGGCGTTGCCATTGTCGTGGTGATTGCTCTGTTGATGAGCAGTTCGAACGAGGCTTCCGAACCCGTCGTGATTGTACAGCCGCAGCGCGGCGAGTTCCGATTGACGGTCACTACGACGGGCGAGCTGCGTGCCCAGAATTCAGTCGAGATTACGGGTCCGGCCATGTCTCGGCGGGCGCGTCTGTTCGACATGCAGATCTTGCGCATGGTGCCCGAAGGCACTGTCGTACAGCAGGGCGATTTCGTCGCCGAGCTGGATCGTTCACAACTGACGACGAACCTCGAAGATGCCGAGCTGGAGGTGCAGGAGGCGCAGTCACAGTTTGAACAGACGCGGCTAGACACCACGATGACGCTCAGCCAGGCTCGAGACGATCGCATTTCGCTCGAGTACGCAGTCGAGGAGGCCGAGCTCGTCGTAGAGCAGGCCGTGTTCGAGCC
>Ga0299914_10004337_pt1 | contig 10203 bp, 10 predicted proteins | sample RVTome_10_FD_201361 | JGI IMG/M metagenome (GOLD analysis project Ga0299914, IMG submission 201361) | Soil microbial communities from uranium-contaminated site in the Upper Colorado River Basin, Wyoming, United States - RVT153D57 (version 2) ... | reverse complement strand
CCCTGCTGTGGAGGCCGGCCAGATCGACCACCAGACCACGGCCGACCAGAACTGAGACGAGCAGCGCGAGCACAACGCCGAGGAGGCCGAGAACCACGGCGAGACCGGAGCTGCCGAGCACGTCGAACCCGAACAGCCCGGCCTCCGCGGCCGCGATGGTGCTCACCCGTGCTTCACCCACGGCCAGTTCCTGCTGGACGTCCATGGCCACCGCGGCCCACTCGATCTCGGGGATCGTCAGGACGATGAGGTAGCCGGCTCGCCCCTCGGTGAGCTCGTCCTGGAAGCTGCGCAAGGTCTGGTGCGACGTACTCGCGATGATGTCGCGGTACTCCGCGTTGGCGCCGGGTCGCAGATCGTCGATTCCCGTCCAGAGCAGCGCCTGGCCGGCCTGGATCGACTCGACGAGGGCGACGAACTGCGCCTGGGTCATCACGCTGGTCGCGTACGCGGAGCTCATGACGGCGTCCTGCCGGGCGACCATCTCGCGCGCGAGCGACAACTCCAGGGCGAACCGAAGGTCGGTGGCGACACCTGGAGCTTCCAGTTCGGCCAGCAGTGTCGTCGCATTGAAACCTGAGCGGATCGTGCCTGTGTACGCGTCGTTTGCCGCCAGCCAGCTGACGTTTCTGTCGCGTACCCGGGACCGGATGGTCGGCACGTAGTCGGCTGCGTCCACCAGGGACTGGATCCGTCCGGGCAGCCGTGAGTCGAGCGCCGCCGCGTCAGTGCTACTGCGAGCGACGCTGTCGCGCAACGCCGCTACCGCGGCGTCGGTTTGGTCCGCGGCAGCCAGGAATCCGTCCTGGGGGACCTCGTCCGACGCCAGATACTGCGCCGCGGCGGTGCGTTCTTCCTGGACCGCGGTGATGAATTCGCCGATCGGGGCGAGCAGGGTCGCATTGACGTCTTTGAGCTGCTGCACAGCCGCGATGCTCTGGGTGGTCGTGACGGCGGCGAAGCCCCACAGCGCCATCAACGAGATCACCGGCACCATGAGCACGGCGACGATCTTGGCCCGGACCGATCGTGGTCGGAAGAATCGTGACGACTTGCTTCGCCCGGTCGTCCGGCGGGTCGCGTGCCGGGGACCGGACGTGGTCATCGGTTCCGGCGTCGGGTCGGGGCTGCCGCTGGTGGCACCTTCTTGCTCGGCGTACCTATCACCTTGATGATCTTGCATGCCTGCCTCGATCAGCTCTTGGTTGGGAAAGTCTCACTGCCTGGCAGCCAACGCCGGGCCGCTCACTGGACGATCTTGCTTGACCGGCGAAAGCGCGACGAACGCCGACGCCAGGAAGAGGAACGAGCCGAACACCACGATCAGCGGGAAGACGAACTCCACCGCGCTGGCACCAGGCAGGACCGATGTTCCCTGGGTGATCTCGATGTGTACGGCGGCTATCCCGAGGTACTCGGCCGCGCTGGCGCCGGCCGCCATCACGAATGCCGCCGAAATGGCTCCTCGCGCACCCTGGACACCGAAGGTGATCAAGAGGGCGATGATCGTCGCGCCCACGGCGACGGCTGCCGAAAGGATCAGAAGACCACTGTCGCGCGTCATGGTGCCGTGTACCCGCATCGCGGCGATGCCGACGTAGTGCATACCGGCGATGCCGATTCCGATGCAGGTACCGCCCAGCAGCACCCCACGTAGTTGGGATGGGCCGTAGGCGACGGTGAAGAACCCTACAGCGGCCAGAACGATGATGACCACGAGGCTCAAGAGGGTCAGCATCACGTCGTAGCGCACAGGGGAACCGTCGACCCGGAAGCCGAGCAACGCGATCAGGTGCATCGTCCAGACCCCGGCGCCGATGGCGACGGCTCCGATCACCAGCCAGCGCCGCTCCGCGCTCTTGCTGCCCTGGACGGCTCGCACCAGGCATCTGAGCCCCAGGCCGGCACCGATCGATGCGAGCATGAAGGCGAGCACTGGGGTCACTGGTCCGTACTGGAAGAGCTCTTGCAGGGGTTCCATGACGCCTCTCTGCCCGGCCGTACGGCGGTGACTGTCCAGCCGGTTACACTAGAAGATCGCCAGGGAATCGACAAGGGGCATGTCCATAGTCAACCGGCGAGTAACATCTCAGTCACGCGGAACCGCTGTCAGCTCGCCGGTAGCCGAGAACCGCGGAAGCCCGGTTCGTGTGCTCGAGCAGCACCGGAACGAGTTCATGCGCCCGCTGCTTGGTCATGCGCACCGTCCAACCGGACAGGCTCACAGCACCGACCACTTGACCGAGGTGGTCGCGCACCGGCCCGGCGACACAGCGTATGCCCTCCTCGTTCTCGACGTCGTCGACGGCCCACCCAACCCGCCGGACCCGCCTCAGCTCGGCGAACAGCTCGTCGGGAGAGGTGATGGTTCGGGGAGTCCGTCGGGTCAAGCCGGGGTGCTCGCAGTAGCGCTGCCACTCCGCCTCCGCCCGGCTCGCCAGCAGGACCTTTCCCAGGGCGGTGGAGTGGCAGGTGCCCCGTGCACCGACTCGCGAGGCCATGTGGACCGAAGCATTGCCTTCCACCTTGTCGATGTAGACGAGGTCATGGCCGTCGAGGATGCCGAGGTGGACGGTCTCACCCGCGACGCGGGCGAGATCGTCCAGCACTGGGCGCAGCACCCGGTGGATCTCCAGGCGCTGCATCACCTTTGAGCCGACCTCCACCACCCGCGTGGTAAGCGAGTAGGTGCGGTCGAGCGGATCCTGGCGAGCGTAGCCGGCCTCGACCAGAGTGCCGACGAAGCGGTGAGCGGTGCTCTTGTTGAGGCCGAGACTCTGAGCGATCGCGCCCAGGCTGGCCGGGCCGGTATCGGCCAGGTACTCCAGCACGGCGAGCGCTCGCTGCGCGGATTGGTTCGTTGCCATAGGTTTGTTCGTCCTCGGTCGGCGGCTTCGGCCCCGGGGTCCGGGCGCGGTCAGGCTCGGGATCGGGTTCGGCGCCCCTGGGCGGCGCGCAGCTCGTCCACGGCTTCGCGCGTGGGGATGGGACCGACACACCCGACACCTGTCGTCGTCAGTGCCGCGGCCGCGTTGGCGAACTCGGCACACTCGGCGGGTTCGTTGCCATCGAGCCAAGCCGTCAGGAAGGCCGCATCGAAGGTGTCGCCGGCGCCGGCCGGATCGACAGCCGCCACCTCGTAGGGCGCGACGATCGTCTGCCGGTCCGCGTCGGCGACAAGGGCACCTGCCGCTCCCAGCTTGAGCGCGACCACCTGCGGCCCTTTGCCGAGCAACTCGTCCGCGATCGCGCCCGGATCGTCCAATCCGGTGAGTGCGCGCGCGTCCTCCAGGCTGGGCAGCGCGATGTCGGCCAGCGCGAGGCTGGCCGTGATCACCGCTTGCGCACGATCCAGCGACCACAACGCCGGCCGCAGGTTGGGGTCATAGCTCGTCGTCACGCCCGCCTCGCGTGCCGTGCGGAGGGCGGCGAAGGCGGCGTCGCACGGGCCGGCGCCGATCGCCTGAGTGATGCCGGATGTGTGCACGATGCGCGCACGGCGCAGCAGCTGCGCGGGCAGGTTCGCCGGCTGCATCGCCGACGCGGCCGAACCGGCCCGATAGTAGGTGAAGCTGTGCGGGCCCTCGGGCGGACGGGACAGCAGGTAGAGGCCGGTCGGCCGGCCGGGATCCACGCCGACGCCACTAGTGTCGACGCCTTCGTGCCGCCACAGGTCCAGCAGGTTCGCGCCGAACTCGTCGTCGCCCACTCTGGTCACATAGCTGGCGGCCCGGCCGAGCCGGCTCACGGCAACGGCGACGTTCGACGTGTCGCCACCCCACCCCAGGTCGAAGGTTCGGGCGTCCCGGAGGCGGACCTGCTCGCGGGCGCTCAACTCCACCATGGCCTCGCCCAGCGACAGTACGTCCGGGTGGGCCGAAGCCGACGTCTCGTCGGGGGTATGAGCGGTCATGCTCAGATCCGGTTGAACTCGTCGAAGGCCTTGCTGATCGAACCCAGCGCTCGGATGCGTGCCGTCATCTGCTGTTCCCGAGCTTCGATCTCCTGACCTCGCGCCAGCACATCGCCGACCAGTTCGGCAGGAACGACCACCACACCGTCCCGGTCGGCGACGATGAGGTCGCCGGGATGGACGGTGACGCCACCACACCGGACTGGCACCCCGTTGGCGACGGTGCGATACGACCCGACGGTTGTGTTCGGTGAAATGGCGCGGGCGTAGATCGGCATACCGAAGTCGCGCTCGATCTCATCCACGTCGCGCGCGCCACCGTCGAGAACGGCACCTGCGATTCCGCGCGCTGCCGCGCCGGCCGTCATCAGGCCGCCCCACACCGCGACCTCGCGGGCTTCGCCCACCCCGATGACGACGACGCTGCCGGCCGGCGCCGAATCGATCGCTTCGATCGCGTGAGTCGGCGCGCCTGCATCCGGCGCAGGTTCCTCGAGAACGGTCACCGCCGGACCAACGAGCTTGCCCTTGACGACGGGCTTGATCTCCGATTGCATCGTGCCTGGTTTGCCGAGTTGCACGAGCGCATCGCTCACTGAAGCCGTCGACAGGGCAACGAAGCCCTGGATGACGTCATCGTTGTACTCCATTAGGCATTCCCTGTGTCGAATATTGAAACGGAGTTCCGATTTCTGGTGCAGAATACCGGGCTCGCGGCGAGGACTACAACGATCGGGAGAACTGATCGAAAACACGCGCCGGGATTGTTGACAGCGAGTGTTGACACCCTTAATGTCGATGCGTCTGGTGCAAAAGTATGAAACATCATTTCATATTTCAAAACTAGGAGGCAATGTGTCTCTGTCTTCGCGGTTGAGAGTGGTAGTGGCGTGCGGAGCAGCGCTCTCGGTCCTGGTGGCCTGTGGCGGCGACGATGACGACGCGCCGGAGACCGAGCCGACCCAGGCGGAGGGAACAGAAGGCGAGGCGGAGCCGAGCCCCGAGCTTCCCGAGCTGACGGAAGTGACGATCGGTTATGTTTCGGCAGTCGACCAGATGGGCGCCGCGGTCGCCTTGGACCTGGGCTTCTACGACGAGGCCAATCTGGACGTGGAGTTGGCCCAGCCATTCCCGACCGGTGTCGACGCGCTCGCCGCACTGGATGCCGGCGAGGTCGACATCGTACAGGTCGGCACGCCGAGCTTCGGTGCCGTGCTGCAGGGCATGGACCTGGTCTATCTCGGCAACTACTCGGGAAGCTCTAGCCAGCTCGGCATCGACGAGACGATGGCCATGGTGGCCAGCCAGGATTCAGGAATCGATCCCGATGACCTGAGCACGCTCGAGGGCAAGCGCATCGGCGTGTCGATCGGTTCGATCAACCAGCTTTACCTTCTCGGCGTCCTGGAGGAAGCCGGCCTCGGGCCAGACGACGTCGAGATGGTCAACACCGCGCCGCCGGACATGGCCGCCGCCGTGGAGACCGGCGGCGTCGACGCAGCCGTCATCTGGGACCCGTGGCCGATCACCATCCGTGAGACCGTCGACGGCGTCTACGACGTGATCCGCGGCGGTGGGTACATCGCGTACATCGGGTACATCGTCTCCACCAGGGAATACGTCGAGAACAACCCGGAGGCGATCGAGGCCGTACTGACCGCGCGGGCCGCGGCCGACCACTGGATGCGGCAGAACCCGGACGAAGCGTCTGACGTCGTGGTGCGCTGGATTCCGGGCACGGAGCTCGAGGTGGCCCAGGAAGCGATGCAGTACAACATCATCCAGCTCGACCCGCGCTTCTCGGCCTGCAACTACCTGGCGCTGGACACCATGTTGCAGCTCTTCGCAGACATGGAGGTGGTCGAGGGGACCTACGACCCCAACGATCACTTCATGCCCGGGCCCATCCTGAGCGTCATGGAAAACAACCCCGAACTGTTCGAGGATCTGCCGGAGATACCTGAACCGGCCGTGATCACGCCGGACTACGTCTTCGAACGTGGTGAGGCGCAGGCCGCTTGCCCGGCCTGACCTCAACCGAGGACGCGTTGTCGTCTGGTATAAGGCCGAGCCGGCGGGGCAGGAATCTGTCTCGCCGGCTCGGCGCAGCTTTCTGGTTTGCAGTTCCGTTCGTCGCGCTCGCCATCACGTGGGCGGTCGTGGTGGAAGTGACGGGTGTCGAGGCCCGGACGTTCCCGCAGATTACCGACGTTGTCCGCGCCTTCGGCGAGATGTGGACGTCGGGGGAGTACCTGCGGCACACCGGTGCCAGCCTTCGGCGGGTAGTCCTCGGCGCGCTGATCGGCATATTGACCGCCGTTCCGTTCGGGATCCTGCTCGGTTCGAGCCGGTGGGCATCGGTCTTCTTCGCGCCACTGCTGCGGTTCTCCGTCGCGCTGGCGGGCATCGCTTGGATTCCACTGGCGACTCTGTGGCTCGGCTTCGGCGAGCGTGCAGTGATATTCATCGTCTGGAACGCCACATTCTTTGCGCTCACCTACAACGCGATGCTCGGCGTGCAACGTATTCCGACCCAACTACTGCAGGCGGCCCGCAGTATGGGCACGAGCCGACCGCGGATGTTCGTCGAGGTGATGTTGCCTGGCGCGCTTCCGAGCATCGTCACCGGGCTGCGGGTGGGGCTCGGCTACGGATGGCGCGGCCTGGTGGCAGCCGAGATCATCGCGACTAGTGCCGGCCTGGGTTATTCGATATTCCTGGCGCAGAAGTTCTTTCGGACCGACATCATCATCGTCGGCATGATCACGATCGGGTTGCTCTGGCTGGTGACAGACCGCGCGCTGCTCGCGCCACTCGAGCGCCGAACTGTCGAGCGTTGGGGCATGAAAGCGGTGATCTCCTGATGGTGAGCACGGCTCCTGTTCGCGCCGCGCCGGCCGGCCGAAGGACCTGGGGGCGCCGACTAGGAACCAGTCGAGTGGTCCGTACATTCGGTCCATTCGTCCCCGTCGTGCTGGTCTGGTGGGTGATCGCGGAGGCGGAGGTGTTCCCGCCCGATCTGTTCGTCGGTCCAGGCACCGTCCTCGCCGAGTTCCGTGAGCTGATCGCCAAGGGCATCCTGCCGGCCTACCTGTCCGACTCTTTCACCCGGCTGTGGACCGGAGTGCTGTTCGGCCTGCTCATCGGGATACCGGCCGGTTTCATCGTGGCCATGTCACGGTGGGCCCGCCGGCTGACTTGGCCGCTGCTGCTCTTCTTCCAGGCCATCGCCGACATCGCCTGGCTGCCGATCGTGATCGTCTGGTTCGGATTCAGCCTTACCGCAGTCACTTTCGTCATCGTCTACACGATCGTGTTCCCACTGATGATCAGCATCGTGTCCGGAGTCGAGGAGGTGCCGAAGGACCTGGTACAGGCGGCGCGCAGCCTGGGTGCCGGGCGGTTCCGCGTGTTCACCGACGTCATCGTTCCAGGAGCGCTGCCCGCGGTCGCCACGGGCATCCGCACCGGCCTAGGCTACGGATGGCGGGCCTTGATAGCCGCTGAGATCATCGTCGGGACGAGCGGCATCGGATTCATGATGTTCGACGCCCGCCGGGCCGGCGTGGTGACGGGCGTCTTCGTCGGGATGATCGTGCTGGGCATTCTCTGGTATGCACTGGACGCGCTGATCCTCGCGCCCTTCGAACGAGGCACCATTGAAAGGTGGGGGATGGTACGAACCGCGGAGGTGGGTCGTTGAGCACGCTGGAGATCAGCCACCTGCGGATGGAGTACGTCGATGCCTACACCGACGAAACGGTAACGGCGGTCGGGGACGTCTCCTTCACCATCGAAGAGGGCGAATTCGTGGCGGTGCTGGGGCCGAGCGGCTGCGGTAAGACCACGATTCTCAACATCGTGGCCGGCTTCCAGAAGCAGACGAGTGGAACTGTACGGGTCGGCGGCAAGGACGTGACCGGGCCGTCGCCGGAGCGCGGCGTGGTATTCCAGAGCTTCGCACTGTTCCCGTGGAAGACCGTCCTTGGCAATGTCGTCTTCGGCCTTCGAATGCGGGGTGTGCCTCGGCGCGACCGGGAACCGATTGCGCAGCGGTACCTGGAACTCGTGGGACTCGACGGCTTCGAGCGCAAGTTTCCGCACGAGCTGTCCGGTGGGATGCAGCAGCGATTGGGCGTTGCGCGAGTCCTCGCCAACGAGCCCGCCGTCATGCTCATGGACGAGCCGTTCGCCAGTGTCGATGCGCAGACCCGGCGCAAGCTTCAGGAGGACCTGACTGCCATCTTCGAGGCCAACCATCCGACTGTCTTCTTCGTCACGCATGACATCGAGGAGGCCGTGTTCCTCGCCGATCGCGTTGTGGTCCTGAGCACCCGGCCGAGCCGGGTCAAGGAAGTCGTTACGGTGCCGCTCGAGCGTCCGCGGCACTGGCGAGACGCGCTGGAGAGTTCTGACTACCGCCGAACGGTGACCTACATCACCGACATGTTGGCAGGAGATGAGTCTCGTGCGATCCCGGCTGACCTGGATACTACGTAAGGTGCTCGGCACCGTCGGCGGGCGGACGCTGGCAGTGCTGTTGCTGCTCATCCTGATCTACCAGGCATGGCTCAGTGTGACCGCACTCGACAAGGTGGCCGACGGGGTGGGTGACGATCGCGACGCGCGGGGACGCTTTGCTGTGGACGTCGTACTCGGCTTTCCTCCCGAGCGTTTCCATACCCTCGAGCTCCAGGAGTTCGGCCGGATCCGAGGAACCACCGAAAACGTGCTGCATTTGCACTCCGTCACACCAGACGGCGTCGATGCGATGGCCCGCAAATACTGGATCAAGGAGATCCGGCCCGGCGGAGAGTAGCGGCGCAGGGTTCAGCGTATCTAGGTCGTCGACGCGGTCTTGGTCATCGTTTCGTAAGGGTCGTGCGCAGCTGATCAGGTGTTCCGTGGGACGTGGACCGGTGCATCGGGTGCCGGTCACGACCCAGAGGAGAGTCGATGTCCAAGCTCCATGTCCTACGGGCCCTGGTCGCCGCGGGCGGCCTGGCTTTGGCCGCGGGTTTCGCGCTGGCCACACCCGCGTCGGCGGGTGTGCAAGGCCCTGCTTTCTACGTGGACGGCGAGACGTACCGAACCGTCGCTACCCCGACCGACCTGTCCGGCACTCGCGCCCCCGCCCATGCGTGGGATGTCATCTACGACTTCGGTGGCGCGCAGCTCAATGTCGCCGAAGCCGCACCCGGCTCGCCTGGATACAACGGTGGCCGGTGGCAGGTCCACGGCCTGACGTTCCCTGACGGCTACGCCGCTGCGGTGGCAGCTGGTGACCTGGACGGCGACGGAACGCTCGACTCAGCGGCCGAAGTCGAGGCCGCGCTCGCGGCGGGTGCCGCCGTCGACGTAGGCGTTGTCGCTCAGTTCGTGTGCCCGGTCATCCCATTCCCCTCGAATGAGTAGTCAACCGATGCGAGCGAGTTCATCGCAGCGGGGAGGCTGATATGCACGACGCCGGCGGCCGGTTCCCCGCATACCGCGCCGCCGGCCGTTTTGCCAACCGGTAGGGGCCGGTCTAACCCGGCACAGCTCGAAGTTCGCGGACTTCGGCACCACCGGCTTCGGGAGCGAACTCGACGACCGGCGGAGCGTCGCCGAGCAGGCGGTCCAGCGCGGCGACAGCCCGTTCGGCCGCGCGCCCGTCGCCGTACGGGTTCACCCGGCGAGCCATCTCGCGGTAAGCCTCTGGGTGGGTGAGGAGGGTGTCGAGGGCGTGCACGATCCGCACCGGCTCGGTCCCGACCAGCAGGGCGACACCGGCTTCGAGTGCCTCCACGCGCTCGGTGGTGTCGCGGGTGACGAGCACCGGCCGCCCGAGGCTGGGCGCCTCTTCCTGGACTCCTCCGCTGTCGGTGAGCACGATGTCGGCCCGCCGCTGGAGCTGGCAGAAGCTCCAGTAGTCCGCCGGCTCGCCGACGAGCACGTTCGGTCGCCCGGCGAGTTCGGGCAGCAGTGCTTCGCGGACCGTCGGGTTGCGGTGCGCGGGCAGCACGACGAGTAGGTCCGGCCGACGCTCGCAGACTGTCGCGACCGCACGGGCCACCCTGGCCATCGGCTCACCCCAGGACTCGCGGCGGTGGCTGGTCCAGAGCACGACCGGGCCGGGATGGGCCTCGGCCGCGGCCAGCAGCGGATCTTGCACCGGTCGGTCCTGGTCGACGGCCCACAGCAATGCGTCGATGACCGTGTTGCCAGTGGTGACGATGCGGTCGGCGGAGACGCCCTCGGCCAGCAGATTCTCCCGAGCCGTCGGTGTGGCGGCCAGATGCAGGTCGGAC
>Ga0299914_10004336_pt1 | contig 10204 bp, 8 predicted proteins | sample RVTome_10_FD_201361 | JGI IMG/M metagenome (GOLD analysis project Ga0299914, IMG submission 201361) | Soil microbial communities from uranium-contaminated site in the Upper Colorado River Basin, Wyoming, United States - RVT153D57 (version 2) ... | reverse complement strand
CCGGTCGCGAAGAGTTGCTGGCCAATGATGGGAGCGGCGGACGCGGGCCGGGCACTCACGACGAACAGCAGCAGGCCTGCTGACAGGATCCATCGACTCATGACAACGCTCCCTCGCCCCAACTGGCAGCTGTTTCTCAGCAAGGCGAGCGCCACGTGCTGAGCCTCGAAACCCTACACAATTCGGGGTGGCGGTCCAGGGCACTCGAGAAAGGGCGCTTCTAAGGCGACAACAGTCGCTGTCCGGGGAGACACCCTCGCCGTCCGCATGCCATCGGGACTGTCAGGACGGTATGGGACGGCCGCCGCACAGGCGCACTTGCTACAATGACGAACCCATGCTCGCCCGGTTGCCGCCCACGTCACCGTCGCTGACCGATGACACGCATCGCCCCTACTTTCTCTGGTGGACGCCGGCGACCGTGGGAGATCTGCGCGCGCGTCTCGCGGATCCGAACCCCGCGATGCGCGCCTACTGGATGGGTGCGCTGCTGCGTGAGGCGAACACGCGCGACGTGTGGCTATTCGTCACGCCGGCGGCGGTCGCCGCCTCGTGGGATCGCCTCCAGCCGTACCTGGGCCGGTCGCGCGCCATGTGGGCGTACCTGCTCGACCTGCCGGACCGTCCCTGGCCCCCTCGTCCCGCGGCGAGGTAGCGTCATGCCCAGCGGGTTCGATCCACGCATCGTCGCGCCAGAGGCCCTGTCGTTCCTCCAGGCGTGCCAGCGGGTCGTCCCTTTCCATCTCGGCGGCGGCGCCGCGCTGGCAGGTGTGCACCTGCGCCATCGGCTGTCGATGGACGCAGATCTCTTCGTGCATGACAGGGAGGCCCACCGCGATCTCGTCAGGGCGCTGCCCGAGATCGGCCTGGCGAATGGCACGCCCGTGAGACTCGTCCGGGATGCCGGCAGCCTGGTGCGCGCGCGGCTCGACCGAGCGACCGGCCCTCTCGAACTCGACATCGTGTTCGAACTTGTGCCGGATCTCGAACCTCCGCCGCCGCCGGTTGACGGTGTCGTGATCGAGTCGCTGGTGGACCTGCGCGCGAACAAGCTGACGTGTATCCTGTCCCGGTCGGAGCCGCGCGATCTCGTCGACCTGTTGTTCCTCGATCGCGCGGGATACCCGCCCGAGCGCGATCTGCCGCTGGCGCTCCGGAAGGACGCTGGGATCGATCCAGGCGCGCTGGCGTGGCTGCTGGGCGAATTCCCGGTGGAGCCGCTCCCGATCATGCTCACCCCCCTCGACGCGCAGGGGCTGCGCGCTTTTCGTGACGATCTGCGCGAGCGCTTCCGACGGCTCGCCCTGCCGCCGGAGGCGGGGTAGCGTTCACAGCGGTCGACGCGAGAGCGAAAGACTGACGGATTCAGCCACGGGCGACAACCCCCGCTGTTCGATTTGGCGCGTCCGAACGTTTATCCTGCGGGTGACCGCCGGTTGACCCAGGCAGGAAGACGGGCGCCGCGCCCGCCTGGAAAGGGACACGCGTGCCTTCGACACGAAAGCCACGTCCACGCGCACGCGCGGCATCAGCCCGTCGGCGTCGGGTCCTCGCCGGCGGGAGCCGGGAGCCCCAGCTCGAAGCAATTTACGTCGTGCTCCAGCCGCAACCCGGACGCGATGGCGCCGTGCTCGCACGACAGCTCGCCCGCCGCGTACGCCTCACTGGCTGGCGTGTCGAAGCCGTCGTGGACGACGCCACGGAAGTCGAACTGGTGCCCCCCGCACGCCGTGTGACGCCCGCTTCCGGGTGGGATGCGACCTACGCGCTCCGCGGACAGCCGGAGGTGGTGCACGCGGAGCCGATGTTCCGGTACCTCGTCCCGGAGAACGCGCAGCAGCCGGTGCGGAAGGCGTCCGGCGGCGGCCGTCCGCACGACCCTGCGACCGATCAGGAGTACGACTGGAGCCTCCGGAAGGCGAACGTCCTGGCCGCCTGGCCGTTGTTCGGTTCGCGCCCGCCCGGCGGCGGGGTAGAGGTCGCGCACCCGGATACCGGCTATACCTGGCATCCGGAACTGGGCGATCAGTCACGCATCCTCGTGTCGCGGGGTTACGACTACGAGGACGACGACGCGGATCCGGTCGACGACATGGACGACGGCTTCCTCGACAACCCGGGGCACGGCACCGGGACCGGCAGCGTGATCCTCAGTGGAGTCGGTGCGGCCGACGGCGGCGCCGGACCGTACGTCTCGGGGGTGGCGCCGCACGCCCTGCTCATCCCCCTCCGCACGACCGAGTCGGTCATCCTGTTCTCGATGCGTGGCCTACGCCAGGCAGTCGATCACGCCGCGACGGGCGCGGCTGCGGTCGTCTCCATCAGTCTCGGCGGCCTGTTACCCGGTTTTGGCACACGCCGGGCCATCCAGCGGGCCGTCGACGGCGGCGCGATCGTTCTGGCGGCAGCCGGCAACGAGGTCGGCTTCGTGGTGTTCCCCGCGGCATTCGACGAAGTGGTGGCTGTCGCGGCGAGCAACATCCGCGACGAGCCCTGGTCCGGATCCAGCCACGGCAGCGCCGTCGACATCACCGCACCAGGCGAATCGGTCTGGCGCGCCGTCACGGAACGCGGCAGCGACGGTCGGATGACCTTCCGGGTCGAACGCGGCCACGGGACCTCGTTCGCGGTTGCCTGCGCGGCCGGCATTGCGGCGCTGTGGATCTCGTACCACGGCTGGCCGACGCTGACGCGCGAGTACGGCAAGGGCAACATTGCCCGTGTGTTCACGCAGTTGCTGCAGGCCACGTGTCGCACACCGGCGGACTGGAACACGCGGGAGTTCGGCCCTGGAATCGTCGACGCGAAAGCGCTGCTCGCCGCGCGCCTGCCCGATGCGGCGCCGGCCCGCAAGCTCCGCGATCCGCGGCGGCCGGCGGTCGCCGCCGATGCGACCGGGCTCGACACGTTGCTCCACCTGTTCCCCGACGTTCCGCGGACGCAGATCGAGACGGCATTGGCATCACTGTTCAAGGTCTCAGTAAGCGATCTGCCGCGCGTGGTTCAGGAGTACGGGGATGAGGTCACCTTCCGGCTCGTGATGTACCCGGGCCTGCTCGGAGCGTTCGGTCGTACGGCACGCCGTCTCCCGACGGCCAGGTCGAACCGCGCGTCGCTCGTGCGCCGCCTGCTGCACGACGGCGGCGTCTCGAGACGCCTGCGCCGGCACCTGAACGGACGATGATCGGGGATCGTCCGGTATACTCAGCGTCGTCGGGAACGACCGATGCCCTCCAGAAGGCCCGCCGCGCGTCGACATCCGGCCAGTTCGTCAACGGCAGGGGCGAAGCTCGAGACGGTGCCGAACGCGGTGGCCGTGCGGTACTGTGCCGGTCACGAACGCCAGGTCCGCGACACGCTGGCGCCGCTCGGCTCGCTCGAGCTGTATCGACCGCAGCGGATGGCCGTATTCGAACGTGCGCCGGGGATCAGGGCCGCGCCCGTGGACGCTGCGCTCGAGTACCTCAAGGTGCACAAGGCGATCGACTTCATCACCCCCGTCCTCGTGGAACGCGGGAGCCACACCCGCCAGGTGCTCACCGACGAGATCGTGCTCCGGCTGAAGCCCGGCCGGACGCGCCGCACGCTGCAGACCCTCGGCGCGGCGCACGGTGCGACGATCAGCCGGCGCAACGAATTCGAACCTTCACAATACGTGCTCAAGGTCCGGAGTCCGTCCGGCACCCGGACGCTCGACATCGCGCGCTCCCTCGACGCGTCCGACGACGTCGAGTTCGCGTGTCCGAATTTTCTGACCGGCATCAAACGGTAGGTCCGGTTCCCCAGGGAACGCCCTCGGCGTGCTCGCGGATCACAGGTCACTCATGCCGCACTACTACGCAGCATCCGGCGCTTCCATCCAGCTCGATGAGGCGCCCGACGATGTCGGTATCCGGTTTGGTCATGCGGACGGTCCGTCCAGCGCGCGCCAGGCCTTTCGCGCGCTGGTACCCCACGCCGGCCGTGCCGCGCCGTCGGCCACCCGGTGTTTTGGCCGATTCATGCTCCTCCATGATGCCGGCGCGGCTGCGGCCCCCGTCGAGACCGTCGTCAACGCGCTGCCCGCCGGACTGGCGTCGCGGGTCTCTCGCACGATGCCGGTGTTCGTCGAGCGTGAGTCGCAGCTCAAACTGGTGGCAACCGAGCAGATCCTCGTCGCCTTCAAGACGGCGGCGTCCGCTGCCGCGCGGCGCCGGCTCCTCGACGGGCTCGGCCTCACCATCGCCGGGCACAGCGAGTTCGATCCCGCGCGCCATGTCGTCGTTCCGACCTCCGTGCGCCGGGCCTCCCGCTCGCTGGATCTCGCCAATCGGCTCGTGGAAGCCGACGACGTCGTCGCGTTTGCGGCGCCGAACTTCCTCGCGGAGATGCGCAAGACAGGCGCCGTCAACGACCCGTTGTTCGCACGGCAGTGGCATCTCGCGAACACGGGCAGGAGGGGAGGTACCGCGCTCCAGGATGCGCGGGCACTCGGCGCCTGGGCGATCGTCGGCGGCGGGTCCCGGTCCGTCGTAATTGCGATCATCGACGACGGGATCGACCTCGAGCACCCGGATCTCGCGGCCAACATCTGGCGGAACCCCGCGAGGGGCGCGCGTGACCGTCACGGCCGCGACTTCGTCGACGATACCGACCCGTTCAATCCACGACCGAAAGTGTTCGTCCCGCCGTTCGACGCCACGGACTCGAACGACATTCACGGTACGCCGTGCGCCGGTGTGGCCGCCGCGGTCGGGAACAACCGCCGGGGCGTCTCGGGGATCGCCTGGAACTGCCGGTTGCTCGCGGTGAAGATCCTGGCCGGCCCTGCACTCGCGCCGAACGATCGCATCGCCGACTCTATCCGGTACGCATCGCGCCACGCCGACGTCCTGTCGTGCAGCTGGGCCGCGGCCCGTCATCCTGATATCGAGAGCGCCATTCGGTTCGCCGTTTCGCGCGGACGCCGGGGCCGGGGTTCGGTCGTGTTCGCCGCGACCGGCAACGAGTTCGAGGCCCGGATCGGCTTTCCGTCCAGTGACGATCGCGCGATCGCCGTGGGCGCGTGCAACGATCGCGGCCACCGCTCCGGCTACAGCAACTACGGCCGAGGGATCACCCTCGTCGCACCGAGCGACGACGACCGGCGACAGGGGATCACGACGACAGACGTCAGCCTCCGCGGCAAGGGCTACGCCAGCGGGGCGTACTGCGACGATTTCGGCGGCACCTCGTCGGCGACGCCGCTGGCCGCCGGTGTGGCGGCACTGGTGCTGTCGGCGCACCCCGGGCTGCCGTGGGACGAAGTGCGCGACGTGCTCACGTCCACGGCCGACAGGATCGACACCGCCGGGGGCGCGTACCGAAAGGGCTACAGCATCCAGTACGGTTTCGGCCGCGTGAATGCGGAGGCGGCTGTGGACGAAGCCAGGAGGCGCCGGAACCGCGGCCGTGCCGCCAGGAAGCAGTAGCGGCGGAGAAGCGGGCGTCACCGTGGCATAGTCAGGACGTGGCGAGCCGCTCCGAACAGGAGGTCCTGACCGTGAACGGCAGGGCCGTGACGATCTCGAACCCCGCCAAGGTCCTGTTTCCGCAGACAGGGCAGACGAAACACGATCTCGTCCTCTACTACCTCGCCGTGGCCGAGGGCGCACTGCGGGCCGCCGGCGGCAGGCCCAACGTGCTCGTCCGCTATCCCAACGGCGTCGAGGGGGAGTTCTTCTACCAGAAACGCGCGCCGTCCTCCCGACCCGACTGGATCGACATCGTCACCCTTTCGTTCCCTTCTGGCCGGACGGCCGAAGAAGTCGTCCCGCGCGACGCCGCCGCGCTTGCCTGGATGGCGAATCTTGCCTGCCTCGAGCTGCACCCGCACCCTGTGCGCGCTGACGACCTCGATCATCCCGACGAGCTGCGGATCGACCTCGACCCGGTGCCCGGCGTCGAATGGCCGCAGATCCGCGAGGTCGCCGCGGTCGTGCGTGCCACGCTCGCCGACCTCGGGCTGGTCGGCTGGCCGAAGACGTCCGGCTCACGCGGCATGCACATCTACGTCAGGATCGAACGGCGCTGGACGTTCACCGAGGTCCGCCGCGCCGCGCTCGCGTTCGCGCGCGAGGTCGAGCGCCGCGCGCCGGGGATGGCGACCAGCAGGTGGTGGAAGGAGGAGCGCCACGGCGTGTTCCTCGACTACAACCAGAACGCCAAGGATCGGACGGTCGCCGCGGCGTACTCGGTCCGGCCGAAGCCGGACGCTCGCGTCTCGGCGCCGCTCGACTGGAGCGAGATCGACGCCTGCGATCCCGCCGACTTCACGCTGGCGACGATGCCGGCGCGATTCTCGACGGTTGGTGATCGCCATGCCGCGATCGACGAGCAGCCGTGCTCGCTCGACGCGTTACTGGAACTGTCGGCGCGGCAGGAGGCGGAGGGGCACGGCGACGCGCCGTGGCCGCCGCACTACCGCAAGCAGGCGGGCGAGGCGCCGCGCGTCGCGCCGTCGAAGCGGCGCACGCCGAAGCATCCGCTGATCGAGATCGGTCGCGCGCGGCGCAAAGAAGACGCACTGGACGGCTTGGAACGCTGGAAGGCGCGACACCCCGAAGCCGGGGCCCACCTTCAGCCGGCAGACGTTCTCGTCGACGCGCTGCGCGGCCGCCACAAGACGTGGACGCGGATCCGCGTGAACCTCCAGCACGTGCCTGCAGACCTGCGTCCGGCGCAGGAACCGCCGGATCCGGCCGAAGACATGGCCGACGACTGGAAAGGCGTTACCGGCGATCCCCCGCGCCGAAGACCTACTCGAGCTCGTAAGGCGGAGTGACCTCGAGCTGGAAGGCGCGGTGGGCTCAGCGGCTCTCCAGGGCCGTGCCGCGCTTCGCGTCCAGCGATGCGGCGCACTCTAGCGCGCGTCGAATGAGCTCCGCCGGCGCGCCGTGAAGTCGCAGCAGTGCGATGGCATTGCGGGTCGTCGCCGGCCCGAGCCGGAGTCGGTAGTCGAAATCCAGCCCCTCGGGGCCAACCGAGTCGCCGAAGTGGACGGAATCATAGAGGTCCGGCAGCAGGTCGATCAGCTCGCCATCGTGCGTCGCCGCGAGCACGACGTGCGGCTTCGATCCGCCACGTGCGACGACCAGTTCTCTGAGGACCGCGTCACCGGCAGCGATGCGTTCGACGGCGTTCGTGCCGCGGAAAAGCTCGTCCAGCAGAAACAAGTGGGGGACGGCCCCGGCGCTGGCGGTGACCAGGTCCAGGAGCGACTCGACTTCGGCGATGTAGTAGCTCCTGCCGGTCAGGAGGTCGTCCGAGCGACCGATGCTGCTGCGGACGGTGAGCACGGGGGCATCGTAGCGCGTTGCCAGGCAGGTGTTCAGTGTCTGCGCCATGACGATGTTGACGCCGACGGTTCGAAGAAACGTCGACTTGCCAGACATGTTCGAACCCGTGATGAGCACGCCCCGCCCGGGGGACAGCGCGATGCTGTTGGGCACGGCATCGTGGAGCAGGGGGTGGCGCAGGTCGCTCAGGTCCACCGGTGCGGGGTCCGGCCGGAAATGAGGTCGCGTCCAGCCGTGGGCGCCGGCGCGGAACGAGGCCGCGCTGAGGGCGCAATCGATCTCGCCGATCGCCATGAGCACGCGCAGCAGGGACGACCGATGTGCGCGGAGACCCTTGCCACCGAAGTACACCCCATTGGCATCCAGCAGAAAGATCAGGTTCAGGTACTCGTAGAGAACGCCGATGACGTCGTTGAACAGCACGGCCATCGGCCCCGCGCCCGGAGAGAGCAGCAGCGGATCGCCACTGATCCAGCGGGCGATCGTCTTCAGCCCGCGCAGCCGGCTTGCGTCGAGCTGTAGAGGGCCGAGCAGCGGCCGCACCTCGTCGCTCTCGAGGAACTGCAGCCTCTCGGCGGTCGTGATCACGGGTGCGATCTGCCGGAATGCCGTCGCCAGGTTCCAGACACCCCGATCGGTCGCGAAGCGCACGACCACGCTGGTGATGACAAGCGCGAGGAGTGCTGCGAGCAGACCAGGGAAGGCGATCGCGAGCGCCCCGAGCAACAGCGTTCCCGCCCCAAGCGCCGGAAAGATCAGGTGCCAGCGGCGCGACTCGATGGCCTCGTCCCGGCCCAGCCACCAGAGGTCGTACCCGTGCGGGTCCGCGAGCCGCGCCAGTGCGAGCTGCGCCCGCTCACGCAGCAAGGGGTTCGACTCGAAGAGGGTCACGAGCCGCTCGAAGGCCGGGAGCTGTTCGTCGTGAATGGTCCGGAGCCGGTGGTAGAAGGCGTGCTGGCCGAGCGTGCTCTCCGTGCGGTCCAGCGTGGCAAAGACCGCATCGAGATCCAGGTCATCCCAGGTTCGATCGTCCAGCGTCGGGCCCTGGGCGAGGACGGCTGCGCGGGAGCGATGGGTGACTGCCATCGCGTCCATCCGCCGCTCGCGGTCGGTCGGCTGCCCCCAGCGGGCTCGTAATGCTTCGCGCGCCTTCGTCCGGCTGTGCCGAACCGCCAGGGTGACGAGCGCGACGACCACCGCGAGCGCGATCAGGAGGATCGACACGGGCGCACTATAGCAGGACGGCGCTCACGGCCTTCTGCGCCCCGCACGGCGTGATGACCTCGGAGGTCACCGCGGTGGCTGTTGGAAGGGCGCTACCGGCGCCCCGCCGCGCCGAAGACCTTCTCGAGCTCGTAAGGCGGAGTGACCTCGAGCTGATCGTAGCGGCAGTCGGACGGCCGCTTGTCGGGGCGCCAGCGCGCGAAGATCGCGGCATGGCGGAACCGATCCCCCTGCATGTGGTCGTACTTCACCTCGCAGACGCGTTCCACGCGCACGGGTTCCCAGGACAAGTCCTTTCCCGCGCTCCATCGGCTCTGCCCTCCAGGCATGCGCGTCGTACCGTCTCCGGCTTCCGCCCACTCGCGCCAGGGGTGATCCTTCAGGGCGTCCTTCCTCAGCGGCTCGAGTTCGGCAGCCAGCGCCTTTCGTCGCGCCATCGTGAACGACGAGGTGACGCCGACGTGATGCAGCCGCTGCTGATCGTCGTACAGTCCGAGGAGCAGCGAGCCGATCAGCTCACCCTTGCCGGCCTTGTGCCAGCGGAATCCGGCAACCACGCAGTCGGCCGTGCGGGAATGCTTCACCTTGAACATCGTCCGCCTGCCGGGTTCGTAGGCAGCGTTCCCGGGCTTGACCATCACCCCGTCGAGTCCGGCGCCCTCGAAGCGCGACAGCCATTCGACTGCGAGGGCGTGGTCGCGCGTCATCGGAGTGAGATAGATCGGCGGCTTCACCTTCCCGAGCAGTGTCTCGAGCCGCGACCGCCGTTCGGCTTGTGGACGGCTTCGGAGGTCCTCGCCGCTGATGGCGAGCGCATCGAAAGCCACGAATGCGGTCGGTGTTTCGGCGGCGAGCTTCGCCACGCGGGATGCCGCCGGGTGCAACCGGAGCTGGAGCGCGTCGAAGTCGAGACCGCGCGGCGACGCGATGACGATTTCGCCGTCCAGCACGCAGCCATCCGGCAGGCCGGCGATCAGCGCGTCGTGCAGCTCCGGAAAGTAACGGTCCAGCGGACGCAGATCCCGGCTCTGGATATAGACGTCGTCGCCGCCGCGGAACACGATTGCGCGGAAGCCGTCCCACTTCGGCTCATAGAGAAAGGACGTGCCGGACGGGAGATCGTCGGTCAGCTTCGCGAGCATCGGCTCGATCGGCGGCGTGATGGGGAATGTGCGTGGCATCGGGACCGAGCCCGGGTCCGGGGCCGAGCCCCGGCTTATAATAGAACGTTTGTGCCACACGCGTCGCGCCTGATCGTGAGGCGGACTTTCTCGATAGCGCACCCCCCATGCTGAGAGCTGGAATCGTCGGTCTGCCCAACGTGGGCAAGAGCACGCTGTTCAACGCCGTCACGCGGACCCGCAAGGCCGAGGCGGCCAACTATCCGTTCTGCACGATCGATCCCAACGTGGGGATGGTGACCGTGCCGGATGCACGGCTTTACGTCCTGCAGAAGATCGCGAAGACCAACGTGGTGATCCCGGCGGCGATGGAGTTCGTCGATATCGCCGGCCTGGTGAAGGGCGCCAGCCAGGGGGAGGGACTCGGCAACAAGTTCCTGACTCACGTGCGCGAGGTCGACGCCATCGTGCAGGTCGTCCGCTGCTTCGAGGACGAGGACGTGCACCACGTGTCGGGCACGATCGACCCGGTGCGTGACATCA
>Ga0299914_10004335_pt1 | contig 10204 bp, 9 predicted proteins | sample RVTome_10_FD_201361 | JGI IMG/M metagenome (GOLD analysis project Ga0299914, IMG submission 201361) | Soil microbial communities from uranium-contaminated site in the Upper Colorado River Basin, Wyoming, United States - RVT153D57 (version 2) ... | reverse complement strand
CGGCCGTAGTGGTTTTACCCGAGCCCTGTAGTCCGACCATGAGAATGACGAGCGGGGGCGCCGACTGACGGAGCGAGCTGTTGGACCCGCCCAGGGTCTGGATCAGCTCCTCATGGACGATCTTGATGATCTGCTGGCCCGGGGTGAGGCTCTTGGAGACATCGGCGGCCAGGGCTCGATCGCGAACCCTGCCGAGGAACGTCTTGACGACGGCGACATTGACATCGGCCTCGAGCAGGGCGAGCCGCACTTCGCGCAGGGCCGCGTCGACGTCGGCCTCCGACAGCCTGCCCTTTCCTCTCAAGGACGAGAAGATGGCCTCGAAGCGATCGGTGAGTGAGTCGAACATTCCCGGGGAACGGTACCGGCTGACCGGCGTGAGTCCACACCGAATCAGGGCCCCCACGACCGTCCCCGGCGCCGGCATGTGCCCCGGTAACGTGGCCGAGGTGACAGAAGACCTACGCGACGAGGCCCTGCGAGCTGACATTCGACGTCTGGGGGGCCAACTGGGCGATGCTCTGACCCGTCAACACGGCCCCGAACTCCTCGATCGAGTCGAGCGCGTCCGGGCTCTCACCAAACGAATCCGCAATCAAGGTGACGCCGCCGCCGGAGCCGAGCTGGACCAGATCCTGAACGACCTCGACATCGCCGACACGATCCAGCTCATGCGCGCCTTCACCGCCTACTTCTATCTCGCGAATGTCGCCGAGCAGACCCACCGAGTCGGCGACCTGGTCGGCACCGACGGCGAGGAGCCCCTCGCCGGCACTGTGGATCGCATCCTCGCCGCTGGGCTCGACCAGGATCTGATCGCCGATGTGGTCGAGCGACTCGAGCTACGTCCCGTCTTTACCGCCCATCCCACCGAGGCGGCACGCCGCTCGATCCTCACCAAGCTCCGGGTTCTGGCCGATCTCCTGGATGAGCGACTCGATCCCCGGGCCACCGGAGCCGTCCAGGATCGCATCGATCGGCGGGTAGCCGAGCTCATCGACCAAATCTGGCAGACCGACGAGCTGCGACTCGAACAGCCCGAGCCGATGGACGAGGCCCGCTCGATGGCCTTCTACTTCGACTTGCTCTTCACCGACGTCATGCCGGTGCTCGGTGAGGAAGCGAGCCTGCAGTTGGCTCGCCTCGCCCCGGCCGGCGGCACCCGGGCGCTCATCAAGTTCGGCACCTGGGTCGGCGGTGACCGCGACGGCAATCCATCTGTGACGCCCGACACCACCTTGGCGGTGCTGCAGATGCAGCACGACCGCGGGCTACGCGACCTCATCGCAGCCGTCGAGCACGTCGCCGAAGAGCTCTCGGTTTCGAACCGGATACAGACCATCACGCCCGAGCTGGAAAGGTCGCTCCTAGTCGACAGGGAACTCCTCCCCGGTGTCTGGCAGAGGTTCGGCCGCCTCAACGCCGCCGAGCCGTATCGGCTCAAGCTGGCCTATGTGCATCAGCGACTCCACAACACCCAGGGCCGCATCCAGAATGCAACCAGGCATGTGCCCGGGATCGATTATGCCGGTCCGGCGGCCCTGACAGCTGAGCTCGAGATCCTGCATGACAGCCTCACCCGGCACGAAGGCAGGTTGATCGCCGACGGTGTCCTGATGCGTCTGATGCGCAACGTGGCCGTGTTCGGCTTCCACGTCGCCACCCTGGACGTTCGCGAGCATGCCCGCCGGCATAGCGCCGCCCTGAGCGAGCTCTACGGTCGTCTCCAGGTCGACTACGGCTCGATGAACTCCGCCGCCCGCAACGCCCTGCTGACGGCTGAGCTGGAGAGTCGCCGGCCTCTGGCACCCACCACCGTCGAGCTGAGCGAAGAGGCCGCCGCCACCCTCGACACCTTCCGAGCCATCCGCACGGCCCTGGACCTATACGGTTCCGACGTCATCGAGTCGTACGTCATCTCGATGACCGAAGGACCTGAGGACGTACTGGCAGCCGTGGTGTTGGCTCGTGAGGCGGGGCTGGTCGACCTTTCCCAGGGGTTAGCCCGAGTCGGGTTCGTGCCCCTGGTGGAGACGATCGCCGACCTGCGCAATTCGGGCGATCTGCTGGACGCCCTGTTGTCCGAGCCGGCCTATCGGCGTCTGGTGGCAATACGGGGCGATCTCCAGGAAGTCATGCTGGGGTACTCAGATTCCAACAAGGCCGGTGGAATCGCCACCTCACAATGGGAGATCTACAAGGCTCAGCGGGTACTGCGCAATGTCGCCCGCGACCACGGCGTCGTCCTGCGACTGTTCCACGGCCGGGGAGGCACGATCGGCCGGGGTGGTGGGCCGACCCACGCAGCCGTCATGGCCCAGCCGTTTGGCACCGTCGACGGCCAGATGAAGATCACCGAACAGGGAGAGGTCGTCTCCGACAAATACGGCCTCCCCCGATTGGCCGAGCGAAACCTGCAACTCGCCCTGGCATCGGTCCTCGAGGCGTCGCTTCTCCATCGCGAATCTCGCCAGCCCGAGGAAGTCCTGGACCAGTGGACCGAGGCGATGGAGGTCTTCTCCGACGCCTCCCACGCGACCTACCGACGCTTCGTCGACGATCCGTCCCTGGTTCCCTACTTTCTGTCTTCGACACCGGTAGAGGAACTGGGAGAGATGAAGATCGGTTCTCGTCCGTCGCGTCGACCCGGGGGAGGCGGCACCCTCGACGACCTGAGAGCCATCCCTTGGGTGTTCGGTTGGACCCAATCCCGCCAGATCGTGCCCGGCTGGTACGGCGTCGGATCGGGTCTTGAGGCGGCCCGTCAGGCGGGCTACGGCCCGGTGATGGAGGGCATGATGGAGCAGTGGCTTTTCCTACAGACCTTCATCTCCAATGTGGAGATGACGCTCTTCAAGACCGACCTCGAGATCGCCCGGCGGTACGTCGACTTGCTGGTCGACCCGGCTCACCGTCACGTTTTCGATCTGATCCGCCAGGAACACGACCGGACGAAGGACGAAGTCTTGCGACTCACCGGCCAGGACGGGCTGCTCGCCGGAAACCCGATGCTTCGCCGGACGCTGCAAGTGCGCGATGCCTATCTCGATCCGATCAACTACCTCCAGGCCGCCCTCCTGGGTCAGGCTCGGCGCCGCAGTGAGACCGACCCCCTCCTCCACCGGGCCCTCCTCCTGACCGTCAACGGCGTCGCCGCCGGCATGCGCAACACGGGTTGACTCGCGACGAGCGTGCAGCTGCCTGGCTCATGGCAAGGTAGATGCACCCTCGTTTGCGGGCCGGGACGGGACATCGGCGACGTCTATCCGCTCGATGCGGCACAATGCCCGCCGCCCCGACACCGAAAGGCACGCCCGTGACCACCAATGCGATCCACGAAACGAGTGCAGACGACCTCAGCCAGCGTCTGTTCGGCGCCACCGTCGGTGCTATGGACATGTTCACCGTCTACATCGGTGATCGTCTCGGCTACTACCGCTCGCTGGCCGACTACGGCCCCCAGTCATCCGCCGAATTGGCCGCGCACGCCGGTACCGAGGAGCGTTACACCCGAGAATGGCTTGAGCAGCAGGCCATCACCGGCATCCTCGGCGTTGACGACGTCTCGGCGCCGGCGGCCGAGCGCCGCTATTCGATCTCGCCGGGCCACGACGAGGCCCTCACGGAGGAATTGTCACTGGCCTATATCGCTCCGTTCGTCAAGATGATCGCCGCCGCCGGTATGCAGGTTCCCCGGATCGTCGAGGCCCATCGCAACGGGGGCGGAGTGTCATGGGCGCAATACGGGATCGACATGCGCCAGGCCCAGGGAGACATGAACCGACCCTTCTTCGCCAACCTCCTGGGAACGGAGTGGTTCGCCGCGGTCCCAGACCTCCACGCCCGACTCAGTGGCGGTGCCCGAGTTGCCGACATCGGGGCTGGTCACGGGTGGTCGGCAATTGCCCTGGCCCACGCCTATCCCGGAATCACCATCGACGGCTACGACGTCGACGAACCGTCAGTAGAGACCGCCAATGCCAACGCGGCGGCAGAGAGCGTCTCGGACAGGGCGCGTTTCCACCTGGTGGACGCCGCTGAACCGCCGACCGACAGTCGTTACGACGTGGTCACCGCCTTCGAGTGCATCCACGACCTCCCCCAGCCGGTCGACGTCCTCGCCACGATGCGGACCCTCGCCGGCGACGATGGCATGGTCGTCGTGATGGACGAGAAGGTGGCCGACGCCTTCGGCGCCGTCGGTAACGAGTTGGAGCGTGTGATGTATGGCTTCTCCAACCTGATCTGCCTCCCCGATGGCATGTCCCACCCCGGCTCCGTCGGTACCGGGACGGTCATGCGTCACGAGAAGCTGGCCGACTATGCGCGGCAGGCGGGCTTCTCCGCTATCGAGGTCCTCCCCATCGAGGCTGACATGTGGAGGTTCTACCGGCTGGTGTGAAGGGCCGGGCGACCGCCGACGGATGGCAGACTCACGGCCGATGATGGATTTCGAGCAAGCGGTGATCGCCGTGCTGATGTCATTGCACCGCGGTGAAGTTGTCACCTACGGCGAAGTGGCGGAACAGGCCGGGTTCCCCGGCGCCGCCCGCGCCGTCGGCACCCTGCTCAGTCGGACAACCGCCAAGGTGCCCTGGTGGCGCGTGGTGGGTGCCGGGGGTCACCTTCGCTCCCCCGACCCGCGACGTCAGGCGGAACTGCTGGCCTCGGAAGGCGTCGAGGTGCGGGGACGCCGGATCGTGGGCTGATCATTGCCGCCTGCGTCGGGCCGCCCTGACGAGCAGCCATACTCCGGCTAACGCCGCGATTGGTCCGAGAATGGCCCACAGAGTGGCCCCGGTCATGGGGCTTCCCGTCAGATACCCGAGCCCCTGCAGCGACCACACCAAGCCGACGACGACCAACCCCGTGCCGATCCAGGTGGCGGGTGCCCGCATCATGGGGCCACGCTAACGCCGCACAGGACAGTGGCCGTCGGGTCGGGATAGGCTGGCCGGACCATGGACCGCCACATCTCAGTCCAGGGCATCGGTGAAAGCGCCGCCGTGCCCGACAAATGCAACATCGACCTCCGGGTATGGGCTACCGGCCGCACGGTGGCCGAGTCGACCGAGCAGATGGCGACCGCCTCGCGGGCCGTCATAGACGCTCTGGCCGGTGGTGGCGCCGATGAAGTCTCAACCGCTCGCTTCTCGATTCGCTCCGACCACGACAACCAGGGACGACCGTCGGGTTTCCGGTCGGAGACATCGATCCGGGCCATCATCAGCCTGGAGGGCGGGTCGGGAGAGGCGCCCTCCAGGCTCCTGGGAGCGGCCGTCGCCGCCGGAGGCGACAACCTGGCCCTCGACGGCATGGAGTTCGTGCAGACCGATCTGACGGAGGTCGAGGAGGAGGCAGGCCGGGCAGCCATCGCCGATGCCCGGGCACGGGCCGAGGTCATGGCCGAGGCAGCCGGTGTCGGCCTGGGCGATGTCCTCGCTATCGAACAGCAGCCGTTCCATGCACCGGGGCCACTTCGTTTCAAGGCAATGTCCGCCGAAGCCATGGACATGCCGGTGAGGCCCGGCGCCAAGACGACGACCGTCGAGGTCCGGGTCACCTACTCCCTGGCATGACCGCCTTCAATGCCGTCGAACTGATCGAGCGCAAGCGCGACGGGGGTCAACTCAGCCCCGACGAGATCGGATGGCTGATCGCCGGGTACACAGAGGGCGCGGTGGCCGACTACCAGATGGCCGCGATGACGATGGCTGTCTTCATAAACGGCCTGGACGCCGACGAGTTGGCGGCGTGGACAGGAGCGATGCTTCACTCCGGTGACGTCCTGGACCTGTCGGACGTAGGCCTGCCCAAGGTTGACAAGCACTCGACGGGCGGGGTGGGCGACAAGGTGTCGATCCCGCTGGCTCCCATCGTGGCGGCCTGCGACGTCGCCGTCCCCATGATGTCGGGCCGCGGCCTCGGCCACACCGGCGGCACCCTCGACAAGCTGGAATCGATCCCTGGTTTCAGGACCCAACTCGACGCGGTTCGATTCCGAAAGATCTTGCACGATTGCGGCTTCGTGATGGCGGGGCAGTCCGAGACACTGGTCCCCGCCGATCGCAAGCTGTATGCCCTTCGGGACGCCACCGGGACCGTTCCCTCCATACCCCTGATCGCCTCTTCGATCATGTCCAAGAAGCTGGCCGAGGACCTCGACGGGCTGGTTCTCGACGTCAAGGTCGGCTCCGGCGCCTTCATGACCGACATGGAGGACGCCCGAACCATGGCCACGACGATGGTGGGCATCGGTGCGTCCCACGACGTCGAAGTCACGGCCCTGATCACCGATATGAACCAGCCGCTGGGCAGGATGGTGGGCAACTCCAATGAGATCGCCGAGTCGATCGAGATGCTGAAGGGCGAGGGACCCGCCGACCTGATCGCAGTGACCCGCGGCCTGGCCCTGGAGATGCTCGCTGTGGCAGGTGTCGACGAACCCGAGCGGCGTATCGACGCGGTCATCTCGTCGGGTGCCGCACTCGAGCGCTTCGAACGGATGGTCGCAGCCCACGGCGGCGACCCCCGGGTGATCGAGGATCGGTCGCTTCTCCCCTGGGCCCCGGAGCACCACGAACTGGTTGCGCAACGATCCGGTTTCGTCACCCGCTGCGACGCCCGCCAGATCGGAGCGGCGGCCATGCGTCTGGGAGCCGGGAGGACTCGCAAAGAGGATGATGTCGACCACGGTGTCGGAATCGAGCTCGTTGCCAAGCTGGGCGAGGAGGTTGTCGAGGGCGATGTCCTGGCGATCCTCACCCACCGTCCCGACGACATCGACCGGGTAGTAGACCTGGCCACCTCGGCCTGGGTGATCGACGATGAGCCACCGCCCGCCCTGACCCTGATCCACGAGCGGATCGACTGACGGCTGAGGGTCAGATTTTGAGCGTCTAATCAACTTCAACGGAGTGGTTAGCATCGCCCTCTACTCGCCTACGAAGGAGAACGCCGATATGCAGGTCGTCGTCTGCGTCAAGCAGATCCCCGACCCCGCCGGTGCCCAGACCCTGGACCCCGAAACCCATTTCCTGGTCAGGCCCGCCGAGCAGGTGCTCGACGACACCGACCGTTATGGGGTTGAGATGGGGCTTCAGATCGCCCAAGAGCATGGCGGTACCGTCACCCTGGTCTCGATGGGTCCCAGCGGGTCAATGCAGGGCATCCGCCAGGCGCTCGCCATGGGGGCCGACAAGGCAGTGATCATCGAAGACGCCGACCTGAAGGGCTCCGACGCCCTGACCACGGCTCAGGCCCTGGCGACGGCAATCTCCCGTCAGGAGTTCGACCTCGTGATCGCCGGCACCGAATCCACCGACGGCTATTCGGGCGTGATCCCCCAGATGCTGGCCGAACTCCTCGAGGTCCCCGCCCTCACCTACGCCACCTCCGTACAGGCGGGCGACGGGTCCATCACCATCCATCGTCAGACCGCCGCCGGTTACGACGTGGTCGAGGCATCGCTGCCTGCCGTGGTGGCAGTCACCGCAGGTGTGGTGGAGCCACGGTATCCGACGTTCAAGGGAATCATGGATGCCAAGAAGAAGGAGGTCGAGACCCTGACCGCCTCCGACCTCGGGGTCGACACGTCACTCGACCAGACGGTCGTCTCGGTCGAGGCGGCCCCGGCCCGGGAAGCCGGGCTGAAGATCGAAGACGACGGGAACGCCCATCTCAAGATCGTCGAACTTCTCGAACAGAGGAAGGTGATCTGACCATGGCCGACATCTGGGCGTTCATCGAAGAGGAAAACGGGAAGCCATCCACCATGGGCCTGGAGCTCGTGACCAAAGCCCGAGCCCTGGGTGAGGTGACCGCCGTTTATGTGGGGGCAGGAAGCGACGCCGCCTTCGCCACCCTGGGAGAACATGGGGTCAGCAAGGTGCTGCACGCCGATCCCGGCGACTCCCTCCCCGCCGGGCCGGTGGCGGCCGCCCTCGCCGTTCTCATCGGAAGCCAGGCACCTGACCTGGTTCTCTTCGGTCAGGCCTACACAGACCGGGATGTCGCCGGTCGGCTGGCAGCCAGACTGGGCCGATCCCTGCTGTCCAATGCCTCGAACGTCGAACTCGGCGACGATGGCGTCACCACGACCCACGAGATCCTGGGTGGCACCCAACTGGCCAAGGCCAAGGTTGCCGGGGCCGGTCCCCACCTCGTGATCGTCCGGCCCAAATCGTTCACAGCGGAAACCTCGGACGGGGGGACACCCGCGGTCTCGAGTGTCGACCTGCCCGACATGGGCGCCCAAGCGGCCACGATCACTGGCCGCCACGCCGAAGAGCGCCAGGGGCCCCAACTCGGCGAGGCGGCCGTCATAGTGTCCGGCGGCCGGGGGCTGGGGTCCCCCGAGGCCTACGAACTCGTCGAGCGACTGGCCAAGCAACTGCGGGCCGCCACCGGCGCCACCCGGGCCATCGTCGACGCCGGCTGGGTCCCCTACGCCAAACAGGTGGGCCAGACAGGCAAGACGGTGAAGCCGGATGTCTACATCGCCGCCGGCATCTCGGGGGCCATGCAGCACCTGGTCGGAATGAAGGACTCCAAGACGATCATCGCCGTGAACAAGGACCCCGACGCCCCCATCTTCGGGATCGCCGATCTAGGAGTGGTAGGCGATGTCCACAACGTTCTGCCCAAACTGATCGAGGCGCTCGAGAGCAGGTAGGCCCGGCGATGAGCCACATCGCCATCGACAACCCTGCCGACCCTCGGGTCGCCCCCTTCCATGGTCTGACCGACGAGGCTCTGCGCCGGCATCGGGAGGCACCCGGAGGTGACCTGGCGGGGATCTTCATCTGCGAAGGCACCCGGGTGACCGAGCGGGCCTTGGCAGCCGGGTTCATGCCCGAGTCCGTCCTGGTCGCGACGGACATGTTGGGGCGTGTCCCCACCATCCCGGACGTGGTGCCGGTGTATGTCGGCTCGCCCGACATCGTCGAGAGCATCATCGGGTTCCGCTTCCATCGGGGTTTCGTGGCAGCCTTCGTGCGTCCACCCGTTCGCGCCCCCGCTGAGCTCCTGACCACTGCCCGCCGTCTCGTGGTGGGCGAGAACATCACGAATCCCACCAACCTGGGGACGATCGTCCGATCATCGGCCGCTCTCGGCATCGATGGGTTGCTGCTCGACCCGACCTCCTGCGATCCGTTCTACCGGCGGGTGACACGGGTGTCGATGGGCGCCGTCTTCTCGCTGCCCCACGCCCGACTGGCCCGGTTCCCCGATGGTCTGCGGCCGGTGACCGAGGCCGGGTTCGGTCTCGTCGGCCTCACCCCCGACTCGGCGGCAATGCCGCTCAACGAGGTGCCGATCGCTGACAGGATGGCTCTCGTCCTCGGCGCCGAGGGCCCAGGCCTGACTCAGGGCACCATCGAACGGCTCGATGTCCTCGCCCGTATACCAATGCGGCCGGGGGTCGACTCGCTGAATGTCGGAGCCGCCGCCGCTATCGCGGCCTATGTGATCGGAGGGCTGACGAAGGCCGGGGAGTAGGGAGTCGGATGCAGAGTCAATTCGGCGGCGTCGCCGACCACTGTTCAGAACTTGAAGCGGTGCGGGAGCAGTTCGTCCATGGTGTGGGTCTGGACTTTGGATCCCGGTCCCGCCGTTACGTGGATCTCGTCGACACCGAATTCGGACATGATCTGGCGGCACCGCCCACACGGATATGCGTCGCTCACCGAGGTGGCGTCGATGCAAGCGACGGCGACGGCGTCGATCTTGCGGACACCCGACGAGACGGCATGAGCGATGGCGGTCGCCTCGGCGCACGAGGTAGCCGGATAGGCGGCGTTCTCTACATTGGCGCCGGTATAGGTGAGGCCGTCGGCCGAGAGCACCGTCGCCCCCACCCGGAACTTCGAATACGGGGCGTAGGCGTTGGCCGCCGCCTCGCGGGCCAGAGCAATCAGATCGTTGCGGTCACGCATCGGCGAGCAGGGCGTCGACGAACTCGGCCGGGTCGAACTCAATGAGGTCATCGATCCCCTCACCGATCCCGATGAACTTCACAGGTACGCCCAGTGTGCGCTCCACTGCAACGACGACGCCTCCTCGGGCGGTGCCGTCGAGTTTCGTCAGGACGATGCCGGTGACGCCCACGGCCCGAGCAAACTCCTCGACCTGGGCGATGCCGTTCTGACCGGCGGTGGCATCGAGAACCAAAAGCACCTCGGCGACGGGGTCGGAATCGCGC
>Ga0299914_10004334_pt1 | contig 10205 bp, 9 predicted proteins | sample RVTome_10_FD_201361 | JGI IMG/M metagenome (GOLD analysis project Ga0299914, IMG submission 201361) | Soil microbial communities from uranium-contaminated site in the Upper Colorado River Basin, Wyoming, United States - RVT153D57 (version 2) ... | reverse complement strand
GGGGTGTAAAACGTAAAGCGTAAAGCATAAAGAAATTAATATTAATGCGTGACACTTTCCCCATATCTTCATGGGCAGTTACTTGCACCTCCATCACAAGAGACCGTCATTGTGTTTTGGTGTAAAATAGTCGCCAAAGGCTTGTATTATCGGATTATTTAACGAGGTAAAACGATGTTGTCGAATCAGTTATTAGACTCAGTGCGTTATGTGGTGAATGAACAGGGCCAGCGCACGGCCGTGCAACTGGACATGGAAATTTGGGAGATGATTCGCCATTTGTTGGGTGTTGTAGATGAAGTGGAGGCGGAAGTCGGCCGTTTTCTATCGTTGGATGTATCGCAATGGACAGCAGCGCAGCAACAAGCCTATGCTCAAGCGAAACAGGCCATTCAGAATGGCCGTCAGTCAAATGAACCGCGCATTTTGGGCTTGTTTTCAGGCTTGATTGAAATCAGTGATGATTTTGATGCACCATTGCCTGATGAAGCGGCCTTTTGGGGCGAAGAGACGGATGAATACGGAATGACGAATACACCATGAACCTGCTTCTTGATACCCATATCTTTATCTGGCTTTCAACCAATCCCCAGCAGTTATCTTCAGCCTGGCGACAGATTTTGCAGGACCCAACAAACAGTATGATGTTGAGTGTGGTTAGTTTGTGGGAGATACAGATCAAGGTTCAGCTCGGCCGTTTAGCCTTGCCCATGCCTATAAAACAATTGTTAGCTGCCCAACAAACCGTCAATGATCTGCAGATTTTGCCTGTATTTCCTCACCATATTTGGGAACTCGATAATTTGCCCCTATACCATAAAGACCCATTTGATCGTCTTTTGATGGCTCAAGCCATTGCTGAAAAATGGCAGTTGGTCTCGATGGATTCTATTTTTAGCCAGTATCCTGTTCAATTGTTTAAGTAAGGAAAACGTATGAGATTGATTGTAGATAATGAGCCGGTCACTTTCAATTCTGGCGAATCTGTGCTAATCGCCATGCTGCGGGCCGGTTTGCAGCCGACGGGGGGTGGCTGCCTCTGTTTGGGCGGGGATTGTCCTCATTGTATTGCCACGGTGGATGGGGTGTCTTATGTGCGAACCTGCCAGGTCAAAGCGTTGCCCGGCATGATCGTAGAACGCCATCACCTGGCGGAGTACCCGCCGCTGCCTGGGGTGCAGGGGCCGGGGCGCGGGGTAGAGGCCAGCAACTATCAATGTGATGTCGTCGTGATTGGTGCGGGAGAGGCCGGGCTGGCAGCGGTAGCCGAAGCAGAGGCAGAAGGCAAGCAGGTGCTGCTGTTGGATGTGGGACGAGGGCAGGAAGTGGTAGGTATTTATAGCGGCCCTTTGGTGGTAGCCCGAACGGCCGAAGCTATGTGGCATGTTCACGCCAGAGAAGAAGTCATCGTGGCCACGGGGGCGGCCGAAATTCAGCCCGTCGTGCCCGGATCAGAACTGGCGGGGCTGGTGACGGCGCGGTCAGCGGTGCAGTTGGCAGAGGCTGGGCTGGATTTGGGGCGTGTGGTGGCTGTTGGCTCACCGCCTGAAGGGGTGGAGGCGGAATTGGTGGCTGGTGAGTTGGTGCGCTTTGAGGGGGAGCAGGGGCGGGTAACGGCCGTTGTCCTCCGTGATGAAACAGACCAGGAAAGAGCTTATCTCTGTGACACCGTCTCCCTGGGGCTGGGCTGGCATCCCCGCGATGCTTTGCGCCGTATGGGTCACGATCTGCCCGTCCGCGCTGTGGGCAGTGCAGCTCGTGAATCTGACATTCCGGCCTGTCCACCAGAGGGCGTGGTCTGCCCCTGCGCCAATGTAAGCGTGGCTGACCTCGATTTTGCCTGGGAGCAGGGCTTTCAGGAGATGGAGTTGATGAAGCGGGCCACCCTGGCCGGGACGGGTACCTGTCAAGGCTCGGTCTGTTTGCCCTATTTACGCAGTTTTTTGGCCCAGCGTGGCAGCGAGCTGCAGCCGGCTTTTACGGCACGCCCCGTCACTCGACAGTTGACGATGGGCGAGATTGCCGCCGGTGCCCACCATCAGCCCGTGGCCCGCACCGCCCTGGATGGCGAACATCACCGCCTGGGGGCGCAAATGGAGCGCAGCGGCGGCTGGTGGCGGCCCTGGCATTATGGCGATGTATGGTCTGAGTATTGGGCTGTGCGTGAGGCTGTCTCCATCATGGATGTGAGTACATTGGGCAAATTCATCGTCTCCGGACCGGATGCCCTGTCCTTTTTGGAGCGGCTTTATCCGACACAGGTTGCCACTATCCGGGAAGGGCGGTCGCGTTATGCCTTGCTTTTGGACGAACGTGGCTATGTTATGGACGATGGCCTGATTTGTAAGGAGAGCGACACGCGCTACACGCTGACCTTCACCAGCGGTGGCTCCAGCTTTGCCGAAATGTGGCTGCGCGACTGGGCCAGCAGTTGGGGAATGGATGTGCGAATTCTTAACCAGACGTACAGCCTGGGTGCAATTAATGTAACGGGGCCGCTGGCCCAGGAATTGTTGGGACGCCTGGGTGTAAGGGAGCTGCCAGCCTATTTGGGGCACAAACGGCTGATGGTAGCTGGTTTGCCCTGCCACATCTTCCGGCTCAGCTTTACGGGAGAGCTTTCTTATGAACTGCACCATCCGGCCGAGCATTCGGTGACGCTGTGGCGCCGGCTGCTGGCTGAGGGGGCTGATTTGGGCATTAAGCCGCATGGCCTGGACGCGCTGCTGCGGCTGCGGCTGGAGAAGGGGCATGTGATTGTGGGACAGGATACGGATTTTGATTCGACACCGCGCCGGATTCAGCATGAGTGGGCGGTGAAGTTGGAGAAGGAATTCTTTATCGGCCGTCAAGCTATCCTACGTACTAATAAGATCCCGCTTGATAAGCTGTTGGTGGGGCTGGAAATGAGTGACAATGAGCCGCCTTATGAGGGAGCAGTGATGCAGGTCAATGGAGAATATGCCGGTTTTGTGACTTCCAGTACCTATTCGCCCGTGTTGGGCAAGTCGGTGATGTTGGCCTGGTTGCACCTGATAGATGGGGCGCTGGCGGAAGAGGTGGTGGTGGACGACCGTATTGCCCGCCGTGTCCCGGTTCCTTTCTATGATAAGGAGGCCGGCCGTGCCCGTGTTTAAACGATTGCCGGCGACACGGATTGTGGCTGCCCCGGTCGCTTTGGACGAAGTTGTCTGGCCGGAAGAGGCGCTGGTGCTGCGTTTGGCACCGGATGAGGTGTTGGTGATGCCTCCTTTGGGTTCTGTACCTGTTGGTGATCCTCATGCCATTATTATTGCTGAGGGCGGTTTTGCCGGGGTGTGGTTTACGGCCGCTGAAGCCCTGACCTTTTTGGAATGTGCCTGTGAATGGGAGATTCCCAACGAGCGCCCTGCCTTTGCCCAAGGAGCGGTGGCGGGTATTGCCACCAAGATTTGGTTGGAGGAAGAACGGGTTTTGTTTGTGGTGCCGGCTCCTTATGCCCACGATTTTGAGGAAAGAGTGGGGGAGTAGTCGGAAATCCTCCCGGAGGTTTAAACCTCGAAGCACTCCAGTGACGGAACCTCCGGGAGGATGAGCCACAAGTTAGAGAACAAAAGCATGAACGAATTCAAGGAAAAAAAGATCAGGTTGGAGTGGCATGAGCCGAAGTCCAGTTATGATGTGATCATAGTGGGCGGGGGCGGTCATGGGTTGTCTACGGCTTATTATCTGGCGACACGGCAGGGCATCACCAATGTGGCCGTGCTGGAGCGCAAATATATTGGTGGTGGCAATTCGGGACGCAATACGACGATCATTCGGGCGAACTATGGCATCCCGGAAGCAGTGCGTTTTTACCAGCACAGCCTGGAGCTATACCGGAATTTGGAGGCGGAGACGGATCGCTCGATTATGCACAAGGAGAAGGGTTTGCTGTGGCTGGCTCACACAGAGGCTGCGCTGCGCCAGCAGAAGGCTCGGGCTGAGTTGAATAAACTGTTTGGAGCGAATACGGAGTTTATTGGGCCGAAGGAGATTCAAGAGATTTGCCCGCAGATTGATTTGACGGGCGGGGGAGTGTGGCCGGTCTTGGGGGCTTCTTACAATGTTGACGCGGCGACAGCGCGGCATGATCGGGTCAATTGGGCTTTGGCCGAGGGGGCGCTGCAGCGAGGGGTACATATTCATCAGCGAACGGCCGTTACCAATCTGATCATGTCTGGCGATAAAGTCACCGGTGTCGAGACGAATCAGGGCCCTATCTCGGCTAAGTTGGTGGTCAGTGCAGTGGGCGGGCATGTGACCACGCTGGCAGCGATGGCCGGTCTACGGCTGCCTATTCGTACCCACCCTTTACAGGCGTTCGTGACCAATCATTACGCCCAGAACTTCGAGCCAATCGTGGCTTCGGCCAGCCTGCTCTTTTATGTGTCGCAGACGGCGCGTGGTGAGATGCTGATGGGTGCTGAGATAGACAGGCAGCCCAGCTATTCTTATCGTTCGGGCCATCACTTTTTACAAAATTGTGCTTTCCGCGCCTTGATTTTACTGCCCTTCCTGCGCAACCTGCGTATTTTGCGCCAATGGACAGGTGTTTGTGATATGAGTCCTGACTATTCGCCCATCATGGGGGAGACAGGCATTGAGGGTTTTTATATTACGACGGGGTGGGGCACATGGGGCTTTAAGGCCATTCCGGCCGGCGGTGAGCAGATGGCCCAGTTGATTGCCACGGGCCAAACGCCAGAACTTATTGCCCCTTTTTCTTTGGATCGCTTTGCCAATGACCGCACGAAGGCGGATCGCGGCTCGGCAGGAACGCATTAAGGCGGTGATCGGTAATCCGTGATCCGTTATTGGTTGACCGTGAACGGATTACCGGTAACCGATTACTGATTACTGACAAATGAGTATTAATATTCCCTGTCCCCACTGTGGGCTGCGGCCCGTAGAAGAGTTTGTTTATGGCGAGATTCCGGCAGTGCCGGATTCAATTAGGGATGAAGATGCCCGTGATCTGGATCGGGCTTTTATGCTGAATAACCCGGAAGGTGTGCAGGAGGAGGCCTGGTTTCATAGTTATGGCTGCCGCCGCTGGCTGCGGATCCGGCGGGATACACGGACGGATGAGATCGTGGGCTAACGGCGGGTGCGCGGATTTTTTGTTGATGGAGCGCCGTCATACCTGGCGGCAGGCGGGCAGGCTGCCCGCGCTCCCACTGGTTGTCAACAAAAGTTGCGGACACCCGCTAACGGCCGATAGATTGACATAAGTTGCGAGCCTGGCTATTATTCAGCCTATGAATGGTAAGCATTGCTTGTATTGGTACCTTGTGCTGGCCGCTTTTTTTCTGCTGACAACCGCTTGTACGCCGACAACAGCCTTGCCGACGCTCATGCCGGTTGCCGCAGTACCCCCTGGGGCGGACGGGGAAACGGCCGTTGACACCAATAACCTGCCTCCCACTTTTACTCCTGGCCCTGGCATCACACCTGCACCCTTCGATGCGCCGCGTGAACAAGGTGCGGTCCTGGCTACAGTTGACCCCAGCATTACGCCCACCATCCCGACGATTACACCGCGTCCTAGTGAGACGCCTACCCCCTCAATTACGCCGTCCCCGACCGATTTGCCACCAATCGAAGCCAGCTCCAACTCAATTCAAGCGCCTGTGGTTGTGCATTATAACCAGAGTCGTCTGGGTATCCATGTGGTGCTGGATAACAATGCGGGTATCATGAATTTTGTGCGTTTTGCCAAGCCGGCAGTGATAAAAGGAGTGGATAGCCTGGGCTTTTTGCGCGAAGTGAAGGAAGTCTCACCTACAACAGTAACAATTGGTCGGGTTGATGATATTTTTATCCAAAACTATATCGGCGAACCGGAGGAGGCGGCTCGAGAGTATGTCAATAAGCACCTGCGCACCTACCAACTGAATCCGGGAGCAGATTATTGGGAAGGTTGGAATGAACCAGATCCAGGCATGCAGTGGATGAGTTGGTATGCCCGTTTTGAACAGGAACGGGTGAAGCTAATGGCCCAACATGGTTTCCGCAGTGCTATAGGTGGATTTCCACCAGGCGTGCCAGAGCTTGAAGAGTTTCAACTTTTTGTGCCGGCTGTGGAAACAGCGCTCCGCTACGGAGGTATTATGACGCTGCATGAGGGGGAGTTCACAGGGGATTTGCGTAACCTTTATGGTTCAGCTTTGCCTGGCTATCCGTACTACGCCGATCGCGGCGCAATGGCCTTCCGCTATCGCTGGTTTTATCGGGAGATTTTGGAGCCGGCGGGATTGGCCATCCCCCTGGTTATCTCGGAATTAAACTTTGCTGGTTGGCATTCAACAACGGCCGATAACCTCATCTACAATCAACTGGCCTGGTATGATTCGGAGGCTCGAAAAGATCCTTATGTGATTGGCTTTACCGTCTTTACGGCGGGTGCTAATACGCAATGGCGCAACTATGATCTTAATTCTATCATGCCAGAGCTATTAGATTATGTAAACAGCCAAAATTAACAGTTTTGTCTGGTTGGCCCCTCGAATTGGTAATGGACCGCCGCCGAGGCGACTCGCTGTTCCTGTCTGTTTAATGGCCGTTTCTCTCTCCATACCGTTGTCGCCGCTGCCTGTTGCGTTTTGGTGAAGCTTGTTGGCGAGCGGGGGCATGGCCGTTCACCTGCAAAGCAATTTGGGGATTAAAGCCGCCGTAATCAAAATCAGCCAACTGCCGCCGTTCCAGCCGCTTGCCTATCGCCTTTTCAATATCCCGCACCATTGCGGCATCTTCCGGCATGGCAAAGGTGAAGGCTTCACCCGTTTCCTCGGCACGACCGGTACGGCCGATGCGATGCGTATAGGCATCCACTGTGTCAGGCATGTCGAAGTTAATCACGTGGGAAATCTCAGGCACATCAATACCTCGTGCGGCAACATCCGTTGCCACCAAAATATCATAATTGCCATCACGGAAGCCATTAATAGCCTTTTGTCGCTTATTTTGGGACATATTGCCTTGCAAAGCGGAGGTGCGATACCCTTTATTCTGCAAATCTCGGGCCAGATTTCGGGCACGATATTTTGTGCGTGTAAAGACCAGGATTCGGCCCATCGCCTTTTGCTCCAACAGCTTAAGTAACAGTGGTTTTTTGAGCTGGTGCGAGACGGGGTAGAGGGCGTGGGAGACCGTCTTAGCGGGGGCAATCATGCCAATTTGTACGGTGGCCGGGTTCTTGAGGGTGCTGTCGGCCAGTTCCCGAATGTCGTCGGGCATGGTGGCGCAGAAGAGCAGTGTTTGTCGTTGGGCAGGCAGCAGTTTGATAATACGGCGCACATCGGGCAAAAAACCCATGTCGAACATGCGGTCAGCTTCATCTAACACGAGTATCTCAACACGAGATAAATCAATGCTGCCCTCATTGGCTAAATCGAGCAGACGACCCGGACAGGCGACGACGATTTCTGCGCCGCGCCGCAACGCATTGACCTGGGGCTGTTTGCCCACACCGCCGTAGATAGCGACGCTGCGGATTTTGGTTTTTTGGCCGAGGTCAACAGCCGTTTGATGAATCTGTTCTGCCAGTTCACGGGTAGGCGCCACGATTAGGGCACGTACGCGGCGCAGTGGCCCTCTGGTGAGATGTTGCAAGATAGGCAGCATGAAAGCGGCCGTTTTGCCTGTGCCTGTTTGGGCCAGGCCGAGAACATCACGGCCATTTAACACATGGGGAATGGCCTGGCGTTGGATGGGGGTGGGTGTTTCATAGCCCACCGCTTGAATACCCGCATTGAGGCGCGGGTCAAGAGAAAATTGTTCAAAATTCACAGAAGTTATTCCTTGGCTTCATTGAGCCAAGTCGCACGCTTAGCTCGATCTGTATGTCACATAGGGGACATACTCGTTCTTATTTTAATTAATATGTCGCTGCAAACAGGTGGTTTACCGACACGAAGCTTGAGTATAATCGAAGTTGGTTTATCACGCCAACCATTGGCTGCTCGTTAAAGCAGACCCACATAGAATATTCATCTTTAGGCAATGGGCAAAAGGCGCACGGATTTGTACGCCTTTTGTCGTATGCTTAGGGCTGACGATTAAATAAGGTACGGAATTGAATCGTCAGCTTTAAGGAGCGGGACAATGGGTATTTGTGCAAGTTGTTAAATTCCCGCTCCTTAGATTATTAGCCAGATGGGAGCATGGCTGAAACGTGGATTATTTCCCTGGCTCGTTGGGGCAAATGGAACTCACTGCTTGTAGCTAATAATGAGCCACCCTCGGCATCATAAACTTGCCAGCGGAAGGATGGCTCTGCGCTCAAATGATCTTTGCCGACATACCACAGGACATCATTGTTGCTGGTCAGATGTCCACCCCAGCCATTGACATCATACCAGTTGCCATCACCGGCCAGCCATTGCACCTGGGTCCAAATACCGGCTCGAAGGGGATCAATGGTCAACCGGATGAAACCGCCGTCTACGCTCTCTTTAGATTGACCTGAAGAGGAAGGAGCCTCCGTGGGCCTGGCGGTGGGCATGGGTACAGGTGTGGGGGTGGTTGTGGGTGATGGGGGTAGGGGGTCAGGTGTTGGTGTCGGTGGCCTGGTTGGCAGTTCCTCCCCATCAACGGACCCGATTATAACTTCACTGCTTGAAGTAGTGCGCTGAAATATCTCCCGATAAACGAAGGGAGTGATAACGGCCAGGACTATGAGAATTAGTAGGCCATCTTTGAGGCCGGTAGTAAATGCTCTGAGAAGGGTATTGGATTTCTTGTTCATTATACTTTACTCCATGCGGCAGCTATCTTCAATCTTATCTGATGCTGGCCGACTTGATTCACTGAACTGTGATATGGGCAATATTGTTATAGGGGCCATTTAAGATTTCGTGGGTTTCTATTACGCCACCGGATGGCCTTACGGTATTGGCTGAGTCTACCTGGACGTAAATTTCCATGCCAGCGGTGAAAATGCCCGAGAAGTCGGTCAATGCCGCATTCAAGGAAGGATGACTGAGGTTGAGGACGAGATTGCCACCAGGGACTAAGGAACTGATGTCGGTGATGCCCCAGACAATGCCCTCTTCGCTTAACTGATCCCATGTTTGATTAACGCTTGTCGGGACAGGATCAGGATCTATGTATAGGTCTACCCAAAAGCTATCGGCAACGGCCTGGTTGCCTGTGTTTTCAATGACGATGGTGACGTCATCGGCCGTTACTGCCAGCATCTGTATCTCCAGATCGGGGGCTGATACAGTGTTGTTGAGGATAAGTGGCAGATAGATAGTAGGGGTATTGGTAGTGACAACATTGACAATAAGCTGATCTGTGCCTGTGCCGTTATCATCATCCATTACCATGAGTGTCACCGTATAGGTGCCTGGGTTGGTGTAGGAATGGTTGGGGGTCAGGGTGTTAAAGACGGAATTGCCATCGCCCAAATCCCATTGAATAAAGTGGGTGTCTAGTGTGCCAGGGTCGCTGAAGCTGCCGTTGAAGGTGGCAGCAGTGCCCAGGGTAATGGTCTGATCAGGGCCGGCTGTGACGGCAGGAGGGACATTGGCGATGTTGAGAGCCAGGGTGTCGCTGCCAGATGCGCCCTCTGTGTCTGTGTAGGTCAGGGTGACGGTGAAGGGGCCATTGTCGGCATAGGCATGATTAGGAGTGAGTGTGCCGGTGATGGTTGTGCCATCGCCGAAGTCCCACAGAATATCGCCGCCCCCATTCGCCGCACGTCCAGGATCATTGATGGAGGCATCGAATTGGATGGGAGTGCCTTCCAGGGTAGGCGTGGCCACAGCGCTGATGGTGACGACAGGTATATCGTTAATATTGTTGACGGTGATGGTGACCAGGGCTGTATCCGTAAACACCCCGTCACTCACCGTATAACCGAAGTTGTCTATGCCGTTAAAGTTAAGGGTGGGCGAGTAGGTAACGGTGCTGTCGGGATTGATGGTGGCTGTACCGTTGGCGGGTTGGGTGACGGCCGTTACCGTCAGGGTGTCATTTGTGTCCACATTATTATCGTTGGCTAAGACATCAATGAGTACGGCCACGTCTTCCACTGTATTGGCGGTATCGTCAATGGCGATGGGTGGGTCGTTAACGGCGGTGACTGTAATTACCACTGTTGCCGTGGCGCAAGCTGAGGGTAAGGGCGAGCCATCGTCACAAATCTGGTAATCGTAGCTGTCTACCTGATCGAAGTTGAG
>Ga0299914_10004333_pt1 | contig 10205 bp, 10 predicted proteins | sample RVTome_10_FD_201361 | JGI IMG/M metagenome (GOLD analysis project Ga0299914, IMG submission 201361) | Soil microbial communities from uranium-contaminated site in the Upper Colorado River Basin, Wyoming, United States - RVT153D57 (version 2) ... | reverse complement strand
GTCGCCGACGGGCACCTCTCGAAGTGGCTCGGCTCGACCGCGGTCGATGCGAGCCTCGCCGCGGTCGTCGGCCTCCTCGGCGTCGTGCCCGGAGGGTCCGACGTGGGCCGGGCGACGATCGCCGCGATCGAGCGCGACCTCGCCGTCGACAGCGGCGTACACCGCTATCTCGACGACACCTTCTACGGCGGCGGGCAGTGGCCGCTGCTGTCGTGCATGCTCGGGCTCGCCCACGTGCGCGCCGGCGATCTCGACCGCGCTCGCGAGCTGCTCGACTGGGCGATCGCGACCGCCGGACCCGACGGTTCGTTCCCCGAGCAGGTCGGCGGCCACCTCCTCGCGCCCGGGCGTCTCGAAGAATGGGTCGGACGCTGGGGGCCCGTCGCGCAACCACTGCTCTGGAGCCACGCCATGGTCATCCGGCTTGCCGTCGAACTCGGCGACGCGGGCGCCACGGCAATGGAGGCGGACGCATGATCCGCCATCGTCCGTTCGGCTCGGGTCATCCGTATTCGGTCGACACCGAGCAGCGCTGGCCCGTCGATCCCGTCGCCGGCGAACCGATCACCCTCGGCGTGCGTGCCACGCCCGACGTCGTCGAGGTCGAGGCCGAACTCGTCGTGCTCGATCCCGGGGGCGGGAGCGCCGAGCGCCGCGTGCAGCTCTCCCGCGTCGCGCGCACGTCGCGCGGCAAGGCGATCGACGGCGGGCACCTCGCTTCGGCCCAGGCACGGCTCGCGCGTGCGGTGGGAGGCTGGGCCGTCAGCGTCGATGCGCCGGCCAGCGGCAGCCTCGTCCGGTATCGGATGTCCGGGCGGACGGCCGACGGCCGCACGCAGCGCACGCGCTGGTTCGAGATGCGCACGTCGTCGTGGCAGTCGGCGGCGGAAGACGTCGTCGAGACCGCCGGCACGAGCCGGGTCATGCCGGGCAGCGTGTCGGTGCTCACCGACGGTGAGCGCGTGCGTCGCGTGCGCTTCGCCCTGCCGCTCGCTTCCGGTGAGCACGTCACGGGGTTCGGCGAGCGATTCGACGCGCTCGACCACCGGGGCGGCCGACTCGACTCCGTCGTGTTCGAGCAGTACAAGAGCCAAGGTGCCGAACGCAAGACCTACCTGCCGATGCCGTTCGCGCACATCGTCGGCGCCGCGGGTTGGGGCTTCCACGTGCGCACCTCGCGCCGGGTCTGGTTCGACGTGGGGGCGAGCACGCCCGACGCCCTCATCGTGGAAGTGGAGACGGATGCCGCGACCGGCGACTCCGCCGTCACGACCGCGTTCTACGACGGCACTCCGACCGAGGTGCTCGACGCGTTCCTCGGCGAGGTCGGCCGCCCCGAGGAGCTGCCCGACTGGGTGTTCCGGCTCTGGGCGAGCGGCAACGAGTGGAACACCCAGGCCGAGGTGATGCGCCAGATGGACCTGCATCGCGAGCACGACGTGCCGGTCGGCTCGGTCGTGATCGAGGCCTGGAGCGACGAACGCACCTTCACCGCGTTCCGCGACGCCGAGTACGAGGTGTCGCAGGACGGAGCGCCGCACCGGCTCGCCGATTTCACGTTTCCCGAGGACGGCGCATGGCCCGACCCCAAGGGAATGGTCGACGAATTGCACGCCCGCGACATCCGGGTGCATCTCTGGCAGATCCCGCTGCTGAAGGCGAGGCCGCACCCGACCGGCCAGGCGAAGGCCGACGCGCTCGCGGCGGCCCGCGAGGGCGTGCTCATCCGAGAGCCCGACGCGCGCGGCGAGCTGCGCCCGTACCGCAACCGCGGCTGGTGGTTCCCGCTGTCGACGATGCCCGACCTCACCGACGAGCGGGCCGCCCGCTGGTGGACCGAGAAGCGGCGCTACCTCGTCGAGGAGGTCGGCATCGACGGTTTCAAGACCGACGGCGGCGAGCACGCGTGGGGCCGGGAGCTCGTCTACCTCGACGGGACCAACGGCGACGAGGCGAACAACCGGTTCCCCGTCGCGTACGCGAAGGCGTACGGCGAGCTGCTGCGCTCGGCCGGCAAGGCGCCCGTCACGTTCAGCCGGGCCGGGTTCACCGGCTCGCAATCCCACGGCGCCTTCTGGGCGGGCGACGAGAACTCGACGTGGGACGCCTTCCGGTGGTCGATGTTCGCGGGACTCTCGGCGGCGGCGTGCGGCATCCTCTATTGGGGCTGGGACATCGCGGGGTTCTCGGGTCCGGTGCCGAGCGCGGAGCTCTACCTGCGGGCGACTGCCGCGTCGACGTTCGTGCCGATCATGCAGTATCACTCGGAGTTCAACCACCACCGCACGCCGTCGAGGGATCGCACGCCCTGGAACATCGCCGAGCACACCGGCGACGAGCGCGTGCTCGAGGTGTTCCGCGGCTTCTCGAAGCTCCGCGAGCGGCTCGTGCCGTACCTCGCGGCCGAGGCCGCCGAGAGCATCCGCACGTCGGCGCCCCTCATGCGGCCGGTCTACTTCGACCACCCCGACCTCGAAGCGGCGTGGACGCATCCGCTGCAGTGGATGCTCGGACGCGACCTCTTCGTCTCGCCGGTCGTGACCGAGGGCGAGGACGAGCATGAGACGGCGCTGCCACCGGGCAACTGGGTCGACGCGTGGACGGGCGAGGCCGTCGCCGGCGACGCAGTCGCGCGAGCCGGTGTGCCGATCGACCGGATTCCGGTCTTCGTGCGCGCGGCGGCCTGGCCTGCACTCCGTGACGTCTTCGCGGTGTCGGCATGATCGACGCCACGACCCGGGGTGACGTCGGCGGCGATGCGTTCGGCTACTGCGCGTGGCGCTCGACGAAGGCCGGGAGCATCCGGCTCGGGTACGACACCGCGGCGCGCCTCGCCGCGGCGAGGGTCGTCTCCAGCTCGTCGGCGGCGAAGTAGCCGTGGTTCGCGTAGGCGTGGATGCGCACGACGATGGCGTCGACGTCGAGCTCGGGGTGGAACTGCGTCGCATACACGTTCGTCCCCACCCGGAACATCTGCACCGGGCAGGTCGGCGACGACCCGAGCAGGGTCGCCGAGTCGGGCAGCGAGCGGATGGCCTCCTTGTGTCCGACGAATGCGTTGAACGTGCGCGGCAAACCAGCGAGGATCGGGTCGGACGCTCCGGCATCGGTCAGGGTGACCGGCACGACGCCGATCGGTTCGGCGTAGACGCCGTCGATCGACGCGCCCTGATGGGCGCCGAGCGTGCCGACCCCGTAGCAGGCGCCGAGGAACGGGAAGTCCCTGGCCACGACCTCGTCGAGGAGCGTCGCGAACTCCGCCTCGACCCGGTGCTGCACCGGCGACTTCCGCTCGGGCGGGTCGGAGGCGTTGAACGGACCTCCGCCGACGAAGATTCCCGACAGGGCGTCGAGGTCGAGCGGCGGCATGGGCGCCGCCTCGAGCCGCACCCGAATGAGGTCGCGCTCGTCGAGTCCCGTGTAGCGGAGGAAGAGGGCGTACTCCTCGTCGGCGGGCCGGTCCTCGGCCCGCGTGCCGAGGAGGACGAACGGCTTCATGCGTCCACGATATGCGGGCGCGCGCCGCGGCATCCGCTCAGTACTCCGACGGCTTCGCGAGCACGGCCATCGTGCACCGCGAGACGCAGACGAGCCTGCCCTGCTCGTCGGTGATGCGGATGTCCCACACCTGCGTGGTGCGGCCGCGCGTGATGGGGCGGGCCTCGCCGTAGACCCAGCCCTCGGCCACCGGCCGCACGTGGTTCGCGTTGATCTCCATGCCGACGCAGTAGTTCGCGGCGGAGTCGACCGTGAAGCTCGCACCCCAGCTCGCGAGGGTCTCGGCAAGGGCGACGGATGCCCCGCCGTGCAGCACCCCTCCAGGCTGCCGGGTTCGCCCGTCGACGGGCATGCGGCCCTTCAGGGAGTCGTCGGTGAGCTCGGTCATCTCGATGCCGAGCGCGCGGAGGAGGGTGCCCTCGCCGCGGGAGTTCGCCCACTCGAGGGAGGGCTCGCCGAACCAGATGCTCATGCGGTCGAGTCTGACACGACCGGAGCATTCCTTCCGGTCCCGCCGACCGACATGATGGTCCTCATGCCTGATCCGAACAGCGCCGTCGAGGTCGACGGCCGCGGCCGCGCTGCCCTCCTCGCCCGCCGTGACCTCGTGGTCGATCTCTCCCGCGTGGCGTGCGTCCTGCTCGTCGTCGTGATCCACCTGCTCATGATCGGCGTCGGTCTCGATTCCTCCGGGGCCATCGTGGTCTCCCGCCCGCTCGAGGCGCAGCCGTGGTTCGACGCAGCCACCTGGGTCGGTCAGATCATGCCGCTCTTCTTCGCGCTGGGCGGGTTCACCGCCGTGACGTCGTGGCGGGGCCTCGCGAGGCGAGGCGGCACCGCCGCCGACTTCATCCGCGCGCGGACGATGCGTCTCGCATCACCCGCCCTGGTGCTGTTCGCGTTCTTCGCGGTCGCGCTGGGAGCGGCCACCCTCGCCGGGGTCGACCCGGTGCTGCTGGAGACGGTCGCCGCGGGCACCGGGACGCCACTGTGGTTCCTCGCCGCGTTCCTGCTCGCGCAGTGCCTCGTCCCGATCATGGCGCGTCTTCACGCTCGCGCACCACGCCTGACCATCGCGAGCCTGGCCGCCGCCGCACTCCTCGTCGACGCCGTGCGCGTCGCCACAGGCGTCGATGAGGTGGGCCTGCTCAACCTCGTGTTCGTCTGGGGGTTCGCGCAGCAGTTGGGCTTCTGGTACGCCGACGGCTGGTTCCGTCGGCGTACGCCGCCACAGCTCGTCGGGCTCGCGGCCGCCGCGTACCTGCTCGTATGGCCGGGCGTCGAGGCCGGCTGGTACTCCCCGGACATGCTGACGAACCTCAATCCGCCGACCGTGCCGCTCATGCTGCTCGGCATCGCACAGGTCTGCGTGCTCAGCGTGCTGCACGCACCGCTCTCGGCCCTCATGTCGTCACGCGCCGCCCAGGCGGTCGTCTTCGTCGTGGGGAGCAGGGCGATGACCGTCTACCTGTGGCACCTGCCGGTGATCGTCGCCGTCGCGGGGCTCTCGCTCCTCGTCCCCGGCGCCGCCCCTGAGCCGGCGAGCCCGACATGGTGGGCCGGGCGCCCGGCGGTGCTCGTCGTCGTGCTCGCCGTGGTGTGGCTGATCTCGGTGCCGCTCGCGCGCTTCGAGACGGTCGCTGCGACCATTCCCGACGGATTCCGCCGCCCGCGGGCGGCGCTGATCGTTGCCGCAGCGGTGCTCGCATTCATCCCTCCGTTCGCGGTCATGCAGTGGTTCCTCGACGCGCAGCTCGCGGTGGGCGGCATGGTGCTGGTCGCGGCATCCGTGCTCCTCGATCGACCGCGGCGACTGCCCGTGGTCGCCGACCCGGCTACGCGAGCTCGGCGATGATCGGGTGGATGGCGTCGTCGAACGCCGAGGCATCCGAGCGCAGCACGTCGGTGACGGCGACGGTCATGGCACCGATCCACCACACCCCGGGCGATACGAACGGCACGACCTCGACGTTCAGCTCGAAGGAGTGCGCACGTCGGCCGACCTCGCGCTCGTGCTCGGCGATCGTGCCGGCGTAGGCGCGGTACGAGTCGCCGCGACGTGCGGCGGACGCCGTGCGGTAGCCCTGGTGCGCCCACTCGGCCCAGGCCCGGGCCGCTTCGGCATGCGGCACGATCGCGGCGGCGAGCACCTCGGCGCCCGATACGGGAAGAGCGACGTCGGTCTCGTAGGCATCGACGAGTTCGAGCGGCACGGTCGACGGATGCGCCTCGGGCTCGACGGTCATCGCCCACCATGCGCGCCACTGACGCTCGAGCAGGTCGTGCTGGTCCATGTCGAGCTGCTGCCCGACGGCGCCGACGTCACGGAGCCGGGGGAGTTCGACGGGCGAGGCGATCGCGAGCACCTCACGCAGGTAGAGGGCGAGCAGCACCGAGCGACTCGCGTTCTCGCGAATCACCCACGACGGTGTTCCACCCGCCTGCATGCACACATTTTAGTCCCGCGGACCCCCGACGGCACGGTTCGCCGCGCGGGCCGCGGGTACGCTTGTCGGGTGACCTCGAACTCGTCCTACGCTGCTGCCGGAGTCGACACCCGCGCCGGCGATCTCGCCGTCGAGCTCATGAAGGAGGCCGTCGCCGCGACCCACGGGCCCAGCGTGCTCGGCGGAGTCGGCGGCTTCGCCGGCCTCTTCGACCTGTCGTTCGTGAAGGACTACGCACGGCCGCTGCTCGCGACGTCGACCGACGGCGTCGGCACGAAGATCGCGATCGCACGGGCGCTCGACAAGCACGACACGATCGGGCAGGACCTCGTGGGTATGGTCGTCGACGACATCGTCGTGGTCGGGGCGCAGCCGCTCTTCATGACCGACTACATCGCATGCGGCAAGGTCGTGCCCGAGCGCATCGCGACGATCGTCACGGGCATCGCTCGGGCCTGCGCCGAGACGGGCACCGCGCTCGTCGGCGGCGAGACGGCCGAGCACCCGGGGCTCATGGGTGCCGACGACTACGACGTCGCGGGCGCTGCGGTGGGCGTCGTCGAAGCCGACCGGCTCCTCGGCGCAGAGCGGGTCGACGACGGCGACGTCGTCGTCGCGATCGCGTCGAGCGGGCTGCACTCGAACGGCTTCTCCCTCGTCAGGCACATCCTGGCCAATGCGGATGTCTCGTACGCGGATGCCGCGCCCGACCTCGGCTCGACCTGGGGCGAAGCGCTCCTCGAGCCGACGCGCCTGTACTCGGGTCCCCTCGTCGAGCTGCTCGGCAACGAACGGCTCAGCGCATCCGTGCACTCGCTCTCGCACGTGACCGGCGGCGGAATCGCCGCGAACCTCGCACGCGTGCTGCCCCGCGGCTCATGGGTCGAGCTCGACCGTTCGACGTGGTCGCCCGCGCCGGTGTTCCGGGTGCTGAGCGATCTCGCACGCACGTCCCTCGAGAGCGCAGAGGGCACGTGGAACCTCGGCATCGGCTTCTTCGCCGTCGTCGCAGCGGATGCCGCCTCCGACGTCATCGCCGACCTCGCCGCCCTCGGGCTCCCCGCCTGGCAGGCGGGCACGGTCACGGTGGGCGACCGGGTTCCGACGGGCTCGACCGCCGGATGGGAGCAGGGCGCGAAGGGCGTCGACGGCGGCGCCGTTCGCCTCGTCGGTTCCTACGCGAGCTGAGTCCATGCGCGCCGCGGTCTCGATCGGGCTCACCGGGACGACCGACGCCCGCGACATCCGCTCGCTCGCGCCGCGGATCGAGCGACTCGGCTTCTCCCGATTGTGGCTCAACGACGTGCCGCGCGGCGATTCGCTCGCTGGGCTCCGCGTCGCGGCAGCGGTGACCGAGTCCCTCGGTCTGGCGACCGGCGTCATCCCACTCGATCGACGGCCTGCGGCGAGCCTCGACCTCGCCGGACTCCCCGCCGAGCGCACCACCATCGGGATCGGCTCGGGCTCGGCGCGGCATCCGCTCGCCGTGGTCGAGGACGGCATCGAGACGCTCCGTCGGGCCACCGAGGCATCCGTCGTCGTCGGCGCCCTCGGCCCGCGGATGCGCCGGCTGGCCGCCGAACGAGCCGACGGTGTGCTGTTCAACTGGCTGACGCCCGCGGCGGCGGCCGCGGCGATGTCGGAGCTGCGTGACGCAGCCGGAGACCGTCTGGTTCGGGGGGTGCTCTACGTGCGCACGATCGCGGAGCCCGAGGCTCGGGCGGCGCTGGAGCGCGAGGCCGATCGCTATGCGTCAGTGCCGTCGTACGCGGCGAACTTCGACCGACTCGGCATCATGGCGATCGATGCGACGCTCGACGACGCCGACGGGCTCGCCGCCCTCGATGTCGTCGACGAGATCGTGCTGCGCGCGGTCACCCCGAGCGGGTCGCTCATCGAGCTCGAGCGCTTCGTCGAGGAGGTCGCCCGTTGGGGGTCGACAGCAGGCTAGGTCGACCGGGGGCGCGAGCGTAGAATCCGAGCGAGCTCAGCTTCGAGTGCTCGCCGGATCGGGGTCGGCATGAACTACGCGCGCATCGACGCGGTGGTGACCTGGGTCTACGCTGCAGGCTTCGGCCTACCCGCGATCCCGATCGCGATCTACCACCTGAACACCGGGCGACTTCCGATGTTCTTCGACCTGTTCCCGATGTACGGCGGTCGCTGGTCGGGCCGGTTCTCCCCGGGCGTCTTCGCCGCGCTGCTGATCGCGTTCCTGCTCGTGCTCATCGTGACCGCGTTCGCCGCCTGGCTCGTCTGGCGGGGTCTTCGTGTGGGTGCGGTGCTGAGCCTCGCGCTGCTCCCGTTGGAGATCGTGTTCTGGATCGGCTTCGACCTTCCGGTGCCGTGGGCGTTCGGCGCGGCTCGCGTGGTGCTGCTGCTGCTCGCCTGGAACTCGCTCTCGACGAGCAACGCCGCCGCGTGACCTCAGTGGGCAGCACGAATGCACCGCGGTGCCGCCGTCGGGCAGATCACGGTCGGACGACCGAATGTGACCACGATGGGACGACCGGGTGGATGACGGCCCCGGAGTCTAGGCGCGCTGTTCGTCGCCCGTGACGTAGGAGTCGTCGTCGTCGGCGGTGTACTCCGCCCACTTCGACGCCTCTTCGGTGTACTCGTCATGCTGCGAGCCGGTGAGCTCGCGCTCAAGCGCGTTGTAGTCGGTGTTCGGGCTGAAGTACTTCAGCTCCCGAGCGACCTTGGTGTGCTTGGCTTTCTGACGGCCGCGCCCCATGCGTGACCCCCTTACGACATCTGGCCGGGTGGGATGGTCTTCACCCGGCGCTCATCTGATAAATGAAATTCGTCCGAACGCCAGTTTAGCACCGCGAAACGGGGGAACCGGAGTCATCCACGACTGTTGCGCCCATCGCAAACTCGGTGACATCAGTTGTGCGCGTATACAGCAACCCGTGCTGAGATTGTCTGGTGATGACGAGCCCTGAACGAGTGAAGGTCGTGGTGATCGGCGCCGGGCAGGCCGGCCTCTCCGTCGCCTACTATCTGCGCCGGTTCGAGCTCGTCGCCGACGAGGACTTCGTGATGCTCGACCGGGCTCCGGGGCCGGGAGGCGCGTGGCAGCACCGCTGGTCGTCGCTGCGCCTCGGCACCGCCCACCGCGTCAACGACCTGCCGGGAATGCCCGAGCTCGGCCTCAGCTTCGACACCGCCGACCGGACCCTGCCGGCGAAGCAGGTCGTCGCCGAGTACTACGGCCGGTTCGAGGAGCACTTCGATCTGCGGGTGCGCCGACCCATGAACGTGCGGAGCGTCGTGAACGACGGGGTCGATCTCGTCGTGCACTACGAGGACCTCACGCCGCAGCCCATCGAGGAGCAGAAGGCTCGCGGGCTCTTCCGCCGGCGGAGGACGTTCGAGGAGCCCGCCGCACCCCCTGCGCCGCGACACGAGATCGCGGCGCAGTTCCTCGTGAACGCGACCGGCACGTGGGGCTCGCCATTCGTGCCGTACTACCCGGGCATGGGGGAGTTCGCGGGTCGCCACGTGCACACGTCCGACTACAGCGCGTCCGAGGATTTCCGCGACAAGCACGTCGTGGTCGTCGGCGGCGGCACCTCCGCGATCGGCTTCATGCTCGAGCTCGAGGAGGTCGCGGCCGGGCTCACCTGGGTCTCCCGCCGTCCCATCGACTGGCTCGACCGGCAGGAGATCGATCTCGAGGGGGCATCCGCCGCGGTCGCCGTTCAAGACGAGGCGGCGAGGGCGGGCCGGGCGCTGCCGAGCATCGTGAGCGGCACGGGAGTGCCGAAGAGCCGCCGCATCGCCGCCGGCATCGAACGCGGCCTCCTCGTCGCCCGTCCCATGTTCGACCGCATCGAGGCCGACCGCGTCGTGTGGGACGGCCCCGAAGGCGGCATGGCCCGCGCCGACGCCATCATCTGGGCGACCGGCTTCCGGCCCGAACTGCGCCACCTCTCGCCGTTGAAGCTCCGCGAGAAGACCGGAGGCGTCACGGTGGGACAGGGCGCGGCGTGGAGCGACCCGCGCATCTTCCTCGCGGGTTACGGGCCGCAGGCCTCGACGATCGGCGCGAACCGCGCAGGGCGCATGATCGCGCGCCAGATCATGGCGATGCTCTAGCCGTGCCCGAGTGACGCTGGTCGAGTAGCGCGCAGCGCAGCGGCACGCGTTTCGAGACCCGGCGCTGCGTCTCGATACGCGTCGCCTGCGGCGGCGCTACTCGACGGCCGGGGCACCCGCTTCGCCCTCGCGGGCGCGCAGGCCGTAGGCGCCCGC
>Ga0299914_10004332_pt1 | contig 10206 bp, 9 predicted proteins | sample RVTome_10_FD_201361 | JGI IMG/M metagenome (GOLD analysis project Ga0299914, IMG submission 201361) | Soil microbial communities from uranium-contaminated site in the Upper Colorado River Basin, Wyoming, United States - RVT153D57 (version 2) ... | reverse complement strand
CCCTACGTACAGGTGACCGCCGGCCCGACGCTCGGCTGGGAGTCACCGTATTTCGATGATCGGAACGGCAACGGCGAGTACGACGCCAACGAGGAGGATACACACGATGCGATCGCAGCCTTTCCAAAGGGTAAGCTGCGGTACGGTTTCGGAGGATCACTCGCGATCGGCGCGCACTTCGGCTTAAGCAGGAAGATGACGCAGGGCGTCCGCATCGGCTACGCTTTCACGCATTTCATACAGGGCATCCAGCTGCTGGAGCCACAGGTGCAGGAGGCACAGAATTTCTTCGGGACGCCGACGATCACACTCACGTTCGGCAAGCTGTTGTAGCGTCGGCACGCTTATACTCTTCGGCAAGCTGCTGTAGCGTCGGCAAGCTAATTCCCTTCGGCAAGCAGTTGCAGGTGAAGGCGCTGTGTGCCTCCGGCTCCACGTTGAACCTGATCTACACGTTGAACCTGAAGAGGATCACGTCACCATCGGCGACCTCGTAGGCCTTACCCTCTGAGCGCATCACACCGGCTTCTCGGGCGGCTGCCTCCGAGCCCTGCTTGACGTAATCGGTATATTTGATCGTTTCGGCGCGGATGAAACCTCGTTCGAAATCCGTGTGGATGGTGGCGGCCGCGCCGGGCGCCTTCGTTCCGCGTGTGATCGTCCACGCGCGCGCCTCTTTCGGACCCGCCGTGAAGAACGTAATCAGTCCGAGCAAATCGTAGGCAGCACGAACCAGACGCTCGAGGCCGGAATGATCCAGCCCCGCCTCGTCGAGAAACGCCTTTCGCTCCTCCTCATCCAGCTCCGCAAGCTGCGCTTCGAGCTCGGCGCAGATGACGATAACCTGTGCGTCCCGCCGTGCTGCGGTCTCGCGAACGACGTCGACGTAGGCGTTCCCATCGGGCAAGTCATCTTCGGCGACATTGGCAGCGTATAGCACCGGCTTGGACGTGAGGAGAAAAAGAGAGCTGCTCCACGACTGCTCCTCGTCGCGGAGCGGGAAGGCTCGGGCGGCGTTGCCCGCCGAAAGATGTGACTGCAGCCGCTCATAGAAGGCCAGCTCATCCCGAAGCTTCTTATCCCCACCCTTCGCCAGTCGCGTCGTTCGGTCGATACGGCGCTCCATCGTGTCGAGGTCCTTCAACAGGAGTTCCGTATCTATGATCTCGATGTCGCGGGCGGGATCGACGGCGCCTGAGACGTGGACCACGTTTGGATCATCGAAGCAGCGCACGACGTGGATGATGGCGTCGACTTCTCGGATGTGTGCGAGAAACTGATTCCCGAGACCCTCGCCTTCGGAAGCGCCCGCGACGAGACCGGCGATATCGACGAACTCGATCGTGGTGGCGACCACACTCGCGGATTTGGCGACTTCGGCCAGGCGCGAGAGCCGCTCATCGGGGATCGGCACCACGCCGACGTTCGGCTCGATCGTGCAAAAGGGATAGTTTGCCGATTCTGCACCTGCGGCACAGAGGGCATTAAAGAGAGTGGATTTCCCGACGTTCGGAAGTCCAACAATGCCGCAACGCAGTGCCACCTTATCTATCTTCCGACTTGATTAATATAATCGTTTGCACCGCCTTGCCACACCTTTGAATTCGATCAGCCCGCTAATCGGAAGGAATCTTAATTGTTCCATGTCGTGGACAACCTCCGGCGCGGTATCGCCGCGAGAACGTCGCCGCGATCGGCGTCCGGTTAAAGCTGTGCGCCGCGCGAACTCCGTCGCCGTGGTCATTCTCTTCATCGCATTTACTCTGCCGGCAACCGAGACTCTTGCCCAGCAACGCGGGGGGCGGTACCTGCAGGTCGGCGTCGGAGCGTTGCCCGGTGTAGGCATTCAGGGAGGATATGTGGCGCCGGCGAGCTTCTACACGGTAGAGGGCATTCTCTACGTTGACGGCTCGCCCCCGTTTGCCGGCGGCCAGGGCAGCGTCCAGGTATCGGGTGGACTGGGCGGCGCGATCCGAGTAATGGGGATCATTCGCGCGATCGGCAGTCCGGACGAGGGGGGACGCGATTTTGACGTCGGTCTTCGGTTCGGCCCCAGTCTGTTCTTTACGGTCGGGGAATCCAGTCGTGAAGAAAATCCGTTCGGCCTGTTTCTTGAGCCGTTTCTGCGGGGTACCTCGCGGCTGGGTAGAGATCACATCTTTTTCGCGGAGCTCGGGATTCAGCGTCCCATTTTGCGTGCGGGCATCTGGTTCGCGCTTTAGCCTCGGCAGGCACGTAAGCAACGTAGCCACGATAGCCACGGCCGGAGCTCACTCCTGGTATTCGACCGATACAAAATCCCTATCCGGCAGCCGGACTCCGGTGAGGGTGCCCATCCCGGGATGTTTGTAGTACACACACCCGGTATCGATCAGAATCAAATTTTCGTGATTGATGGGCTGGCTATGTGGCGTATGCCCGCAGACGACTGTTTTTTCCCACTTGACCTTCCGCGCGTCGAGATGTCCGCGCTCCCAGAGGAAGATGTGATCGTCATTCCGGCGGACGTTCTCGGCGACGGTTAGCTCCGGACGCAGACCGGCATGGACGAATATGAAATCATCCGTCTCGTAGTACAGCCGCGTGTCGTGGATGAAGTCGATGTGATGATCCGGGATCTCGATTTTCCCATTACTCGACCGATAACTGCTTAGCGTGTCGAGGCCGCCGTTCATGCGCCAGATTTCGAACTCACCTCGTTCGAGGTAGTCCAGCATGAGCGCTTCGTGATTCCCGCGGAGGAATGTACATCGCACGTGGTCGCTGAGCTCCAGGAGGATATCGATTACTCCTCTGGAATCGGGCCCTCGATCGATATAGTCACCGACGAAAACCAGGTGATCTCCCTTCTCCGGCAAAATTTTTTCGATCAGTGCGACGAGCGTTTTCGCACATCCATGGACATCTCCAATCGCAACGAGACCCATGGGCAAATATCAGCTTTGAGCGAAGCCGGTTAGGAGAGAGAACGGTCTTTGATCGACTGCATGCCTACAAGCCCACGACCTGACTTCTTGAGGCGGCCGAGCTCTTGCAGGTCGATGAGGACGGCATCCAGGATGCCGTTGATGAACTGCCCGCTCTTAGGCGTGCTGTAGCGTTTCACGACGTCGATTGCTTCGTTGATGGATACCTTGGGCGGAATATCTTCGAACGTAATCAGCTCGCTGATCGCCATTCTGAGAACGATATGATCGACGAGGGCGATGCGGGACAGATCCCAATTCTCGGTATGTCGACTGATAATTTCGTCCAGCTCTTCCGAGAGATCGATCGTTCTGAGAAAGAGGCTTTCCGCAAAACGAAGATTTTCGGCATCGTCCTTCAGCTGGGGCTTCAAGATAGTGTCTATAAAATGGCGGTCGTCCCCTCCGGCTAGCTCGCGCGCGTAGAGTGCCTGCATTACGCGCTCTCTAGCTTCTCGACGATTACTCATAGTGCGTCTCCAGTCTGTCCAGCACGAATCCGCCAGGTCCGTCGGTAAGTCCGTGATTGCGAGTCAGCGTTCGTCGGCATGTCCATCCTCCTCCTTTCCATCAGGCGTATATACGAACGCGAACCTACATATTCACCAGGGCCTTCCAGGTTCTAGTAGATATCCGCATTCACCCCTAGTTCGCAGTATCCGCCGCGGCCGCGTGCGGTAAAACGGGCGTCTTCACTGTAGCCGCAATCACTTCCGAGCGCTCCTGTTCCCTATCGCAATGGAGCCGATCTGTTTCTGAACAAAGGTTACATCGAGGCTATGTCGCGTGTCTAAGATGCCGGCACGTTGCCGCTTCAGGACGACGATCTCCAGCACGCATATGCATCCGAATTCATCGATCCACTGGAATGCATATCCATCCGCCGTTACGGCACTCTTTCTGGTGGCTGGAATCGTATCAGCCGAACGTCTCGGTTGTTCGATTCTCGTATGGATGGGTGCAGGATGCCTGTCGGCCGCTATAGGAGTCTGGTCGCTGTTTCCGGCTGGACTCCTCGAAACGAAACGCGGATGGCTGGTGCTCTCGGCATTCGGATGCGTCTATTGCCTCGGGGCCGTCCGGTACGCGGACCATGTAGATCCAGGCACTGCAGACCTGTCGATGCTGCCGGCTGAGACGGAGGTCGATCTCGTCGGAAGGCCGGCGGAGGCTACGGTCACGGCGTCAGGTGTGCGGTTTTTTCTGGATGTCGATTCTGTCTATCTGGGAAGGAATCGACGTCCGCTGGTAGGCCGGGTCCAAATATACTTGCGCGACCATTCACCGGCTGGCATTAATCCCTGCGCTCGGATGCGTGTGGGAGGCAGGCTTGACGATTTGCCGGCGGCCAGGAATCCCGGCGAATTCGATTACGGCGGCTATCTGCGCGGCCGGCGCGTTTTCGTTCGCCTTTTTGCGGATCGACGATCCGGTGTTGAAATGTATCGGGGCGACACAAACAGCCTCTCCTGCATCGCCTATAGACTAAAATCCGAGATCGTGCGCCGCTTCGAGCAATCGGTACAGGATCGGGCGGCTCGTTCCGTGATACTCGCGCTGGTCGTCGGTGACAGATCCGGAATCGATAAGGATGTCGAGGAGAGGTTCAGGCGCACGGGGCTCTTGCACCTCCTGGCGGTTTCAGGACTTCACGTGCTCATCGTGGGGATGATTTTTTACCAGCTCTTGCGACCGATGCTCCTGCGGTTCGGATTATCGAGGAACGCTGTCGAAGCAGCCCGCACATTTGCAACGGGGATGATCCTGGCATTATATGCGCTCGTCACGGGTCTGCCCGCATCCGTGGTTCGTGCCGTCGTCATGGCCGTGCTCTTCATGGCGGCGGCCGTGTTTCAGCGTTCCGCTCACTCGCTAAATACGCTCGGCGTCTCCGTGGTCGTTCTCCTGATCGCTCGACCGCCACAGGTATTCGAGCCTGGATTTCAGCTTTCTGTAGCTGCGGTAGCTGCTATCATTTCACTTCAGTCGCGATTTGAATCGCTGTTCCGCACCGACAAACCTGAAGGATACATCCGCCAGTCAATCCGCGCCAGCACGACGGTATCTCTCGCCGCTTCGGCCGGTACGCTCCCCGTTCTGCTCTTTCACTTCGGCAGCGTATCCTTTGCCGGACTAATTCTCAATACGGTTGCCGTCCCACTCACGTCGGCCACACTCGCATCTTCTGTCACGACGGCCGGAGCAGCCGGTCTCTCGGAGGGCATTGGCCTGATTTTCGGCCAGACGTCTCAATTATTCGCTCAATTTCTGCTCTTCATTGTTGAGCAGGGCGAACCATACTTCCGCTGGGCCTACGTAGAATGGCCGGTCAGTAACGTCATTACCATCTCCGCCGTGGTGGTGTCGCTATTCGCAGTCGCACAGTGGCCGCGTCCACGCACCCGTTGGCGATTGCTGGCATTTATGCTGGCGCTCCTGTGTTTAACTATCGCCGTCGACGCCGGTCGCGGTGCATTACGTGCGCGCCTTTCTGTGCTTTTCCTCGACGTTGGCCAGGGAGACGCAGCTGTCATTCGATTCCCGAACGGCAAGACGCTCCTGTTAGACGCCGGGCCGCGATCCCCGTATTCGGATGCCGGGATGTACTCGATTCTACCCTTGCTTCAGAGAAGTCGGATTCGCCGCCTGGACGGAATTCTCATCACCCATCCTGATAGCGATCATCTAGGAGGTCTGCCTACCGTGTTGAGGAATGTGGCTGTCGGAAGAATCATTCACTGCGGCCTCGCACACGAATCGGCGCTGTATGCTGAAACCATGGCCCTGATCGATAGCCTGGAGATCCCCTACTCAGCTGCTCGCTCCGGCGATACGCTCGACTTCGACCCTTCGACGCGAGTGCATATCCTCCATCCAGAGCGACCATTCCCCGATGAGAAGCCCAATGCATCTTCGATCGTCACGCGACTGCAGTATGGCCGAACGGCATTTTTGATGATGGGAGATGCCGAAGCCGCTGCTGAGCGGACTATCGTTCGCAGCTACGGCAACCTACTCGACGTAGACGTTGTCAAAATAGGGCATCACGGTTCTGAGACGAGTTCGACGCCGATCCTGGCATCGCGAGCTCTCCGCAGCGATCCCATTGCGATCATCAGTGTAGGGAGGCGGAATCGATACGGGCTTCCTGACTCGTCGGTAGTGCGCAAACTCTTCGATGAAGGAGCTCACGTACGTCGGACCGATCGCCACGGCGCCGTCTGGCTCGAAAGCGACGGAATGCGCGTGATCGAACGCCGGTGGCGATAGCTGCTCCGGGCGAACTGAGGAGACTATTGCGTTGCGAATCTCCTAATGGTACAGGAAAAGAGGAGTCGGACACTCATTCAACAATTTTTGTGTTGTCGATCCAAAGGCGAGTTTTCTCAGCATTGAGACCGAATGAGCGCCTGCGACAACGATATCGACACCAGAATCGCGAGCGTAATCTGAAATTTGCTCGGCCACTCCATTTTCGCCGATACTCGTCTGACCAACGACGAAGCCGTGCTTTTCAAGATATGAGGCTAGAAGGCCCAGGATGAGGCGCGACTCTCTCTCGTTGCCCTTATGGACGTGCAGGGCGTCGATCTGTACATCGGCGCCAAAAGGTTTCAGATGCGTGAAGTATTTCACTGTTCGCGAAGCCGCCTCGCTGCCGTCGTAGGCAATGAGTACACGCTTAACCGGGCGATGTGCGTCGCCCACCACGAGAGTCGGTGCGGTGGTTTCGTTGACGACTTTGGCGAGGGTTTTCGTCTTCTCTTCCGGATGGCCGTAGAAGAAGTGAGGAGTTCGACCTATGACGAGGAGGTCGTGATACTTCATATCTTCGATAATTCGCCGGAATGGCACACCCTCCTCTACTGTCTCCACGTGCGGAATCCCCGTACCCTTCAGGGCGGCATGAAATTCAGATAGCAATTCAGCAGCCTTTTCCCGCGTCTCTTCGGTAAGGTTTTCCTTAAGCTTTTCGCCGTAGTACATGCTCCCGACACCGCCTCCCCGGCTCGCGGCTTCAATCTGTCCGGTGTCGACGACGGCCAGGCCGACGATTTCAGCATCGTACCGATCGGCGATCTCAGAGGCATACCGGGTGGCGACAGGGGTATCCGAGTCCGTATCAAGAGCAACGAGGATTCGCTTAATCATCAGTCAACTCATTCAAGGATAAGGATCAGAAGGACCTGTGAGCGCCCGGGTTCCTCACTTTTTAACCACGCTTTATATAACAGTAATTTATTTAATAGAAATAGTAGAAGAGATAGTAGGGGCTGTGGAGAAGTGGATAGTACAAGTGTACACATCCTGTAACGTCGTCGAAACGCGTACGCACAAAACGTCCCCCGTGTATCCACATGTCGTTCGCAGGTGGATCATGCCGGCGCTCTCGGGCAACTTTATCTACTTCAAAAAACGTATTAACCTTTCAACGGCGCCTTGCAGCGAACGCGCTTTATTGCGGCTCTAACTTATGCACGCGGCGAGGCCAGTGGAATTCGTCTGAGGACATGTGAGCCGGCTGGGGACAACCACTATATTGTTCACAGCGAAAGGAGGGGGGCGTATTTTCCAACACAGGATAGTCACTTGTCAACCGGTACCCCACCGCTAGCCCGACATTCGTGCGGCGCTCAGGGAGATCAAAAAAATCGCCAGCCGCAGGGGCATGGATCCATTAGGGCCTCCCTAGCTTTCTGAACATCTCTCTCTTGTAGGCTTCGACGCCAGGTTGGTCGAACGGATTGAGGCGAAGCATATATCCGCCGACACTGACGGCATGTTCAAAAAAGTAGATGCTCTGGCCGATAGTTTCAGCTGAGAGATGATCCAGCCAGATCGTAAGATTCGGAACGCCCCCGTCGAGATGTGCTTTTGCGGTACCCTCATAGGCGGCCCGATTGATCGTGCTCATGTGCTTGTCCGCCAGGTAATCGAGTCCATCGAGATTGCTGTCGGAAGCGGGCACGCCGAGATCTCCCGAATCGTTCTCGAGCATCAGAAAGGATTCCATTAGCGTACGCCGACCCTGTTGCACGTACTGTCCGAAAGAATGCAGGTCCGTCGAGTACTGAGCGATCGCCGGGTACAGCCCGGTGCCCTGCTTGCCCTCGCTTTCTCCGAAAAGCTGCTGCCACCACTGCGCTATTCCCACAAGCGAAGGCTCGAAGACAGACAGGAGGTCGATGGCATATCCCTTTCTCAGCAGTCCGTACCGCAGCAGGGCATAGTTGATGGAGTCGTTATTGGCCGCACCGCCCTGTTTTGCACTTCCATATTTTGTAAACGCGGAGACCGCCCCATCGAAAAGCAATCGAATATCAATTCCTGCAACCGAAATAGGCAGAAGTCCGACTGGCGTAAGGACGGAGAACCTCCCACCCACGCTTGGTGGGATATCGAATTTTTTGTAACCGCGCTCCCGCTGTAGCACGTTCAGAGCGCCTTCGGATGGATCAGTAGTGACGATGATGCGGCTATCGGCATCATCGAATCGGCTCTCCAGCCACTGGCGCACAAACCGAAAGGCGAGCGCCGGCTCGAGCGTCGTACCGCTCTTTGAGATTACGTTGACGCAAACGGATTTCCCATCCAGATAGTCGAGCAGCCCTCGCATGTACGCACCACTCATGTGGTGACCTGCGAAAATGACTTCCGGCGTTTCGTTGTCCTCCTGAGGCGACCTTGTATCCGAGTGGTCGGCGCCTCGACTCGAGCCGGCGAGACGCGACGGCTGAAAATACGGCGTGAGCGCCTGAATGACGGCTTTTGCGCCGAGATATGAGCCACCGATGCCGATGCACAGAAAAACGTCTGCACGTCGCCGGATATTCTCTGCCGTTAGCGCCACGTCTTCGAGCAAGCCGGTGTCGGGTTCGGCGAGCAAATGGCGCCATCCCAGATACTCGTTACCTTCGCCGGATCCGTCAAGAAGTGTCTCGTGAGCCTCAGCGGCCTGCGTCCCCAGCGACGAAATATCATTGTCCGAAAGAAAGGCCCGCACATTTTCGTAGTCGAGACGGATCATCACGGGATGGGGCTTCGGTTCTGGTGGTCGGCCGCGGGTAGAACCGAAAGCACGCCTGGATGGATTCGTCTCTTCACGACGCGTCGTTTTCAAACGTGAGCTGCCATTCGCTTGCGATTTTCGAAATGAAATTTCGCTCTTCCGAGAGGATTTCCCCGTCGGCGCGCGCAATCTCGGTGAGGTCGTGGAGAATGGTTACGCGCAAGTTCTGTGGGAGAGCATCTCGGAGTACTTGAACGGCTTCCGTCATCCGCTCGGAATTTGCGCCGTTCAGGTACGTGAGCGTAGCCTCACGGATCACATGATCGATGAGGGCAGGATCTTTGTGAGGTTGCCAGCGCCGAAGGCTCGCCGCAATCTGCTTTGTTTCGGCTGGATGCAGATCTTCGTCCGCGCCGTGCGCCAGGCCGAGATACAGGAGGGCGAGATCGTGAAGCAACGTCAGCGTCATTTGACCTTCACTGTACATGACTAGACCTCGTTTAGGATGCGAGATTTTTTAGGATTCGGGTTTCTGCGTGCGGGGTCGTCCGATGCGGACGAATCTGGTCCGCGGCCGTTACACCGAATATGCATGAAAAGCCAATACCTATTATAAGCGTCGCCCAAGCGATTAAAAACACGCGAGGCATCCAGCCGCCCGCTACCCCGCATGAATCCGGAAGGATACGGCGAATCTCTTTTAACAGGGAGGTTACTTAACGGTGCCGGCTCGCGAACCGTCCTCCGCATTTCTTGCGAAACTGTTGCACGAAAATTCCTACCTGCGCCGAGAAGCACCTCTCCGTCGGGCTGATCCGGCAATGCGCAGCGTCATTCAAAACATTCAGTCAGGCTCATGTTAACGACAGGCGTATTCTTTAGTTGTGTGCCTCAGACCGCGCAGTCGAAGATCAGCAAACGAGGATTGGATGAGGGTACGGCAGTTTATCCGCTGCTCGAAGCCGTGGCGCGTGCCTGCTCGATGCGCATTGTCGCAATCGCTGCTCCCGGCATCGCCACACCGGTTGACAGTGCTGAGCCGATGAGACTATCACACGCTGTTTCGCCCGACGCGATTCTGAATCTAAATCCCTATAGACCACCCGTGCCGGTAGAGGCTGCAGGAGGAATCATCGTTCGGCCTGGACGGAACATGCGCGAGATCCTGTTGATCTACCGGCGGGGCGTTTGGGATCTACCAAAAGGAAAACGAGATGCCGGCGAGTCTCT
>Ga0299914_10004330_pt1 | contig 10207 bp, 10 predicted proteins | sample RVTome_10_FD_201361 | JGI IMG/M metagenome (GOLD analysis project Ga0299914, IMG submission 201361) | Soil microbial communities from uranium-contaminated site in the Upper Colorado River Basin, Wyoming, United States - RVT153D57 (version 2) ... | reverse complement strand
TCACGATGATCGAAGGCGAATTCGTATACCGCGACGGCGATTATCCGACGATCGATCTCGAAGAGGTGCTGGGTTTCATACAAAACGAGACCGTGCCCCGCGTTCGGGATGCGGTCGGTTTGTGACGTGGCTATGAGCGAGTACGACAGGTGGCTCGAGCGACACCCCGAACTGACAGAGGTGCCAGATGTCACTACGGACTCGGGCATTCCGGTCCGGCTGGTGTACACGCGCGAGGACGTGAGTGAGGACAATGCCCTTCGCAGCGGGTTCCCCGGCGAGCCACCATATACGCGGGGCATCTACCCATCGATGTACCGGGGACGGCTTTGGACCATGCGTATGTACTCGGGGCTTGAGACCGCTGAGGACACCAACGAGCGCTTCAGATTCTTGCTTGAGCAAGGCCAGACAGGGCTCAGTGTCGCGCTCGATCTCCCGACTCAGATGGGGTACGACTCTGACGCACCTCAGGCTCGACACGAGGTCGGTCGGGCCGGGGTCGCAGTTTGCTCGGTGAGCGATATGGAGGATATTTTCACGGGGATCCCACTCGGAGAGGTTTCAACATCATTCACGATCAACGCCACTGCTCCAATTCTCCTCGCGTACTACATAGTTGCCGCCGAGCGTCAGGGCGTGCCCGTCGCCGAGGTGTCGGGCACCATCCAAAATGACATCCTCAAGGAATACATCGCTCGCAAGACCTACATCTTTCCGCCCGAGCCTTCCGTGCGCTTTCTCGCTGATGCCGTGGAGTTCTGCGCAGCGGAACTTCCTCGGTTCAACCCGATATCCGTGTGTGGCTATCACATGCGACAGGCCGGCTGCGACGCGGTCCAGGAGATCGCGTTCACGTTTGCCAACGCACTCGTCTACATAGACGCTCTGATTGAGCGTGGCCTCTCGATCGATGACTTCGCGCCTCGATTCTCCTTCAACCTTTCGACCATGACCGAACTTTTTGAGGAGATCGCCAAGCATCGGGCGGCCCGGCGATTGTGGGCCACTCTGATTGAGGAGCGCTACCACCCAACGAATCCGAAGTCGTTGATGTTCCGCGTTTTCAGCGGAGGCGATGGCACGTCCCTCACGGCCGTGGAGCCTCTCAACAACATCGTCCGGGTGACACTCCACCAGCTTGGCCTGGTGCTGGGTGGGGTCCAAGCGGTTCATACCGTCGCATACGACGAGGCGATCGGACTGCCCACCGAGGAATCGGCGCTGGTGGCCCTACGAACTCAACAGATCCTCGCTCATGAAAGCGGCATAACGAAGACTGTCGACCCGATGGCCGGGTCCTACTACCTAGAAGCCCTGACCGACCAGATCGAGAGCCGCGCGCGGGCTCTCATCGACGATGTCCACGCAGGCGGCGGGATCCTAACTCTCATAGGGAAAGGCTGGATCCGCGACCAGATCGAAGAGAGGGCCTACGAACGCGAGCTGGCATTCGCAAGCGGGGAAAAGAAGATCGTCGGAGTCAATGCCTTTGTGAGCGAAGCCGCCGGAGAGCCCTCCGTCGCCCTGCCTGCATTCGACGAGAGTATGGAGCAGCGGCAACTCGAGCGGCTTGCGCGACACCGGGCTTCACGTGACAGCGGCGCGGTCGAGCTTTCCTTGAAGTCCGTCAGCGCCGCGGCGGCGAGTAGTGCCAACACAATGCCGTCACTGCTCGAGGCCGCACGTGCTGGTGTCACCGTCGGCGAGATCTGTGACACCCTGCGCGCCGAATGGGGCGTCTTCGAGGGAGCCCTGTGAGCGAATCGACCGTCATCGCCCACGCCTCCGCCCTGGTGACTAGAGCGCTCGACCCGCCGATCGGTGATGGCTGGGTCCTGGTCGAGGACGGCCAGGTAGTCGCCACTGGGGCAGGCATCCCACCCAACGCAAGTCTGGTTGTCGACGCGTCCGGGTGCTTGGTTCTGCCCGGCCTGATTTGTGCCCATCATCACCTCTCTCAGGGGGCTTCGCGAGGCATCCGTACCCATCCAGACCTCATCGAATGGTTGGCGGTTCACTACGAGCGGTGGGCATTAATGCGCCCCGCTGACGCGGCGGCCGGGGCTCGCCTTAGCGCCGCTCAGCTCCTATTGAGCGGGTGCACGACCGTCGCCACCTTCGAATACCTGCATCCCGAAGGGGAGGACTTTGCTACACCGGTGATCGAGGCGGCAGCTGGCCTCGGCAGCAGGTTGCTCTATGTCAGGGGCACGGCACCGCGCCTCGAAGCCGATCTGGAACAGCGTCTCTCGACCAGAGGGGTCGATGTCGCACGCTTGATTGAGCCCCCAGACCAGGGGCTTCGTCGGATCACTGATTTCGTAAGCAAACGAGGGGGAGAACGTCTCCGATTCGGCTGCGGCCCGACCACGCCGGTTTTGGACGACGGAGGGGAGTTCCAGCACGCTCTCAACGACATCGCAGATGCGGCAGCCGTGCCTCAGCATCTTCACTACCACCCGATCGGTGGCGTTGGGCCAGAGGCGACCGCGGCCGACCTCGCCCGTCGCCTTGGTCTGCTGAAGATGGGCAACTGGTTCGCTCACGGATCACGACTTACGCCTGCCGATGTGGCGGAACTCGGTGCCGCCGGCGTTGGAGTGGTCCATTGCCCGAGCGCATCACTGCGACTCGGCTACGAGATTCCGTCTCTCTCCTCCTGGGGTACCGCTAATGACCGGATTGCAGTGGCCGTTGACGGCGCCGCATCCAACGACCGCGGTGCCATGCTCGGGGAGATCCAACTTGCCTGGTATCTCCAAGGCCAGCCTCACTTGGTGGCGCCGAGCCGGCTATCGCCAGAGAAGATCCTTCATATGGCGACGGAGGGAGCGGCGCTCACAATTGGATGGGAGGGCCTGGGGACCCTCACCCCGGGCTCGGCTGCCGATCTCGCGATCTTCGACCTAACCGACGTCGACACGGCCGGCGCCGCCGTCGACGAGAACCCGCTCTTTGCCCTTTTCACAACGCATCGAGGTGCGGATGTGCGGCATGTGTTCGTCGCCGGCGAGCCAGTAGTAGCCGATGGACGGCTCACACGTGGGGACCGAGCCCAGATCGCCGGGGCGGCTCAGGAGGCGCGAAAGCGTGTAAGCCAGCGGATGGGTATTGCGGCATGAGGGTTTGCTCGTGGATCTGAGACTGCACGGGAAACGAGCCGTAGTGACCGGTGCCAGTGAGGGCATCGGCCTAGCGGTCGGCAAGCTGTTCGCCGAGGAAGGAGCGAACGTCGCCCTCATTGCTCGGCGTCGTGAGGTGCTCGAGGATCGCTGCGCGGAGATCGCAGACAAGAGCGGGGTGGACTGCCATCCAGTCGTGGCCGACCTTTCATCGCTGGAGGGCTGCGCCGCAGCGATGGCGGAGTCGCTCGATCGTCTTGGCGGGCTCGACATTCTTGTGAACAACGTCGGTTCGTCGATGTTCGCCAGCTTTGAAGAATTACCAGATGACCGCTGGATGCCGGACATCGAACTCAAGCTCATGAGCTATGTGAGAATGACCCGCTTAGCTCTTCCGGCCCTTCGTGAGGCGGATGGAGGAAGAGTGGTCAATGTCGCAGGGAACTCTGGCAAACAGCCGTTGCCCTACCACATGTCTGGAGCAGCGGCGAACGCTGCGGTGCTCAATCTGACGACCTCCCTCGCCATGCAGGTCGCCGGCGACAGAATCCATGTTGTTGCAGTAAGCCCGGGTCCGGTGGCGACAGCACGATTCGAAAAGCAAGTCCTCCGGGTGGCAGCCGACGAGCACATCACATCGGAAGAGGCGCGCCAGCGTTTCGATGCCACGATGCCGATGGGCCATGTGCCGCTTCCGGAGGAGGTAGCCGCCTCAATAGTGTTTCTGGCCTCTCCGCGAGCTGTCGCCGTCACCGGCACATCCTTGACCGTTGACGGAGGGATCACTCGTGGCATCTGAGCCAATACGGATCCTCCTGGCCAAGCCTGGACTCGACGGGCACGACCGGGGCGTCAGAGTTGTGGCTCGAGCTCTTCGTGACCAGGGATTCGAGGTGATCTACTCGGGACTTCACCGCACCGTGGAGACCATCGCCGAGATGGCGAGCCAAGAGGACGTTGCCGTCGTTGGCATATCGGTCCTTTCGGGTTCCCACATACCTCACACCAGAGACCTGCGCGCTGCCTTGGATGAGCGTGGAATGGACGACGTGAAGATCTTGGTAGGCGGGATCATTCCCCAAGCAGACGTCCAGCCTCTCCGGGACGCGGGGGCCGCAGCGCACTTTCCAGTTGGCTCGAACGTAAAGGACCTCGGAAGGCGGATACGCGAGGTACTGGGCAAGACGGCAAAGGACCCAGCGTGAATCCCACCGGTCCCCTAGATGGAATCAACGTCATCGACATGACGATGTATGTGGCTGGTCCCCTTTGTACCCAGTACCTCGCGGACCTGGGTGCCGACGTGATCAAGACCGAACGCCCCCCCGATGGAGACGTCTACCGGCGCCAGGGCCCGGAGTTCCTCGGCGACCAGTCGATTTCCTTTCTTGCGCTCAACCGTGGCAAGAGATCGCTGGTGCTGGATCTCAAAGCAGGGCGGGGCGCAGAGGTAATGAAACGTCTCCTGGAGAACGCTGACGTGTTGGTCCACAATTTCAGACCTGGAACCGCGGAGCGTCTGGGCATCGGCAAAGACGACGTCGCGCGCATTAATCCGAGAGTGGTGTGGGCGACGGTCTCCGGTTATGGAGGAGCAGGACCGAAGGCAGCGGAGGGCGGATACGACCTCATGATGCAGGGCGAGAGCGGGCTGATGGAGGCCACCGGTTACTCCGATCGACCCCCTGCCAAGGCCGGGTACGCCGTGGTGGATATCAACGCAGCTGCCAACCTGGCATTCGGGATCGTCGCCGCCCTCCTCGAGCGAGAGCGAACCGGCGTAGCTCGGGCGGTGGAATCTTCACTGTACGAGACGGCGATATCGATGGGTGTAATCCTGGCGGAGCGATACTTGGCGAATGGGGCGGAGCCCGAAAGGAATGGGTCGGCGTCTCCGCTGTTCAGCCCCTACCAGGCATATCGGACCAAAGACGGATACTTTACAGTGGAAGGCACCGGTCCGCCGGGCGCCTTCGAGCGCTTCTGTCACGCCGTCGACGCTGTCGAACTCCTGGCAGACGTCGAATTCGCCACAAACGGCGACCGTGTGCGTAACCAAGAGTCACTGCGGATCGCCGTCGAGGACCGGACGGTCCACCACGACACCGAGTACTGGATCGGCCGGATGCAGCAGGCAGGACTGCCGTCTGGTTTCATCCGAACGATCGGTGAGGCCCTTGACTCCGAACAGACGAGGGCGCTCGGATTGGTGATGGAGGCTGCCCACCCGACAGAGGGCATGTATCGCACCGTGCGCAATCCACTCCGATTTGGGGGCACTCCCTCGGTTTCGCCAGCCAGCCCTCCACGGGTCGGCCAGCACACGAGAGAGGTGTTAGCTGCAATTGGCTATGAGACCGGGGCCATCGACGATCTGATCGCCACAGGTGTCGTGATGGCTGAAAAGCCGCGGGTGGAATGATGCCGTACAGCGAGCCCTTGTTTTCATTGGACGATCTCTCGAGGGATGTCCGATATGCATGTCTCCTCGGCCCCGCAAGACCCCGGACTGAGCTCTTGGACCCCTACGGGTTCATCTCGCAACCTGCGATCGTCCGTCGCCTTGGCGCATGGATCACCTCATTACTTGATCCGGAAGCCGTCCGCCTCGTAGGTGTAGGCGCCTCGGCTCTCCCAATAGCGCTCGCTGTTGGTCTCGAGCTGAGCGTGCCGGTGGCCTTTGTCGATGGGAAGGAGCTTCGCGGTGAGGTGTCACCCGGCGATCGTGTCGCCGTCGTGGCTGACATCACCAGGACCGGCCAAAGCGCCCTGACCACAACCGAAGCGATCAGTGGCGCCGGAGGCACAACGATCCAAGTGTTCGTCGTGTGGGACCGCGCCCAAGGCGCCCTCGAGGGCTTACGGACTCTCGAGGTGCCGCTTCACATCCTGATCGAGGACACCCCGCCTTGACGGTGGAATCGAAAACCGCGTCAACCGTCTCCGAGCCTGAGATCCGGAGGATGCTCGATGAGCTCGGCCAGATCGGACGTGAGGACAACGGTGCCATCAGCCGCGTGTGTTTCACCCCCGAGGAGGAGGAAGGCCATGCGCTCGTAGCCTCGTGGCTCCACGAGCTCGGCCTGGAGGTGACGCGGGACGGCTTCGGCAACACGGTTGGCGTGCTTCGCGGCTTCGGAGGTACTGGGCGATCCATCGCCATCGGGTCCCACGTCGACAGCGTGCCCAGTGGAGGGAACTACGACGGGGCTGTGGGCGTCATCGGAGCTCTCGAAGCCGCCCGGGCAATCGCGGGAGCCGGTGTCACACTGGAGCATGATCTCAAGGTCGTGTGCTTCACCGCCGAGGAGGGAGCGCGCTTTGGGATGCCGTGTCTCGGATCGAAGGCCGCTCTTGGCCTGCTCACCGAGGGTGACGCCGAGCGTTTGACAGACTCACAGGGTTTGACCCTCTCTAGTGCGGTAGAGGCGAGAGGCGGCCATTCTGCATTGTTGGGCCCGGCACCGTGGGTGGCGGGGGTCGAGGTCTTTCTCGAACTCCATATTGAGCAGGGCCGCGTTCTCGAGGATAGTGGACAGGAGATCGGCATAGTCGATTGGATCGCCGGCAATCGCCGGCTTCGGCTCGGGATGCGCGGCACAACCGATCACTCAGGGGCAACACCAATGCCGTTGCGCCGTGATGCGCTCGTGGCGGCCGCGGGCCTGGTCATGGACGTCGACCGGCTCGCCCGTCGCACCCGGGGGCTAGTCGGGACTGTGGGCGAGTTCGCCGTTGTCCCTGGTGCTATGACAGCGGTCGCAGGCAGCGTCGACATGAGCGTCGACGTCCGTTCGGCGGATGTCATGATTCAGGAGGACACGATCCTCGCGGTAGAGGATTCGGCTCAATCCAGAGCAAGCCAGCAGGGCGTATCGCTTACGGTTCAGGATATCTCCAACGTCGCCCCGATCATGCTCCCGGCATGGGTGCGCCACTCACTCACTGATGTGGCGCGACGGCTAACCGAGCGTCCAAGGGTGATGACCTCCGGCGCAGGCCATGACGCCGCCATCATGGCCCGCCAGATCCCATCAGGAATGATATTCCTGCCATGCCGAGGCGGTGTCTCGCACAGCCCCGAAGAATGGGCATCCCCGCGGCACATCGCCCTCGGCACCACGGTGATGGCCGACGCGGTCGTGGACCTAGACCGGCTGCTGGCCGAGAATCTTGGAGAGAGTTGATGGCGCAGCGAAGAAACATGCGCGAGACGATCTACTTGGCTGTGAAGGAGCGGATCGTCCGAGGTCGCTACCGGCCGGGTCAACACCTGGTGGAATCCTTCATCGCCGAAGATCTCGAGACCTCGAAGACCCCGGTCCGGGAAGCGCTTGCCAGACTGGAGCAAGAAGGGCTGGTCGAGTCCTTCCCCTATCGCGGCTACTTCGTCCGCGTGTTCACCAGAGAGGATCTGGACGAGATCTACGAGCTCCGTGAGTTATACGAAGGTGCGTGTGCCCGGATTTGCGCAGAGGCAACTGACCATCAAGTGATCGCCGACCAGTTAGTCGGGTTCAACCGGCATGCCGAGGAGGCTTTCAACGATATGCGTCTGTCCGACGTGCACGACAACTTCGCCCGTTTCGACGAAATCATTTTCAGTCGGACGAAGAACCAGCGTCTTCGCAACCATATCGCCTCGATCACCGAGCTCGTCCTCCTCGGCGGCGCAATCACGAATCGGATACCGGGTCGCGTCGAAGAGTCGTTACGGCAGCATGAAGGCATCATCGCTGCTATCGCCGCGGGAGACGGGGATCTGGCCGAGACCGTAATGCGAGAACATGTAAGGAGTCTCAGGGAGGAGCAAGCGGCAGAGAGAGCAGTATGGCCAATGTGATCAGGCTTCACCACGTGGCCTTTGCGCACCAAGCCGGTGACGACGTTCACGCACTTCTCGCCGAACTATTCGGTTTGAAGACGGTACACACCGAGCCCGGAGATGGGTTTGTCGAGCGGATGATTCCCCTTGGAGACAGCTACCTTCAGACACTCGAAGCCTGCGGGGCCGGCATCGTGGAGCGGTTCGTGGAGCAACGTGGCGCCAGTCTGCACCATGTAGCTTTCGAGGTTGACGACGTCGAGGCCATGGTCGAGAGACTCAGGGAGGCGGGCGTGTCCCTAGTGGATGAGCGGCCGCGGCCTGGTGGCATGGGCTCGTCGATCGCGTTCATCCACCCAGCGGTCTTTGGGGGGATGCTGGTGGAGTTGGTCCAGCCGGTCGGAGCAGGCGACGGGAGTGAGCCCCTGTGAAGTTCGCTTTCGACAACCTGCTGGACCGCGTGCTCGCCATTCGGCCACAGGAGCAAGTTGTTCTGGTGACCGACAGCGGATCCGACTCTCAAGTCGTCGACCAGCTCTGTGACGGCATAAACCGCCGAGGTGGGACGCCCGTGGTCGCTCGTATACCGACACCTCGTATTCCCGGCGAGGAGTATCCGTCGTCAGTTGCAGCTCTGCTCATGGCAGCGGACGCGGCTGTCGAACTGACCAGCCTGTTCATCGGGTCGAATCGGGCAAGACGCGAAGCGACGGCTGCAGGCGTCAGATATGCCGCGATGCCTGCGGTTCGATTGTCTACGTTCCGGGACGACGGTCCCCTGACCGTCGACTTTGACGAGATTCGGCCGGTGGTCGAGACGGTCGGCCGGGCGTGGACGGAGGCCGACAAGTACCGCATCACGACACCTGCCGGGACTGACCTGGTCGGCTCCATAACTGGGCGCCCCGGCCGTGCCCTTCATGGCATCTGCCGGGACCGAGGCTCCTACATGGCACCTCCGGATATCGAGGCCGGCACGGCCCCAGTCGAGGGAACCACATATGGCGTAGCCGTCATAGACGCTGACTTGCTGTTCATGGGTTTAGGGCCCCTGCCAGAGCCGGTGATCCTCTACTTCCAAAATGGAGAGCTGGTTGGCATTGAGGGATTGGAGGCCGGCAGGCTCGAGGACATGCTCACACGTTGCGACGACGAGCGGATGACCAACTTGGCAGAGGTGTCTCTCGGCTTGAATCCGAGAAGCCGGATCTGCGACGTGCCGATGGAAACTGAGGCAACGCTCGGGACCGCGCACATCGCCCTGGGAAACTCCCTGGCATACGGCGGAGTGGTGGACGCAGTGGCGCACCTCGATGCCGTGATGGCTGATGCGACGCTCGAGCTGGATGGCAAGGAGTTCATGGTGCGGGGCGAGTTCGTATGAATGCCTCGACGGTGCTAAGGGTCCCGAATGAGATTGTTCAACAGGTGCTGGAACGCACTAGCCGACTCAGTGAGGTTCCGGCACCGTCCAATGCCGAGGGCAGGCGGGCGACGATCGTGGCGGGCTGGTGGCGAGACGATGGCCTCGCTGGAGTCGACATCGACGAAGCCGGCAACGTGTGGGGTTGCGCTCGGCAGGGTACAGACGAGGCCATTTTGGTCGCAGCTCACCTCGACACCGTGTTCGGCGACGACACGCCTCACATCACAGGCATCGACGGAGACCGAATGTATGGCCCTGGGGTCGGGGACAACACCGTAGGAGTTGCGGCACTCTCCACCCTGGCGGCCCTTCTGCCCCGTACCACCAACCATGCTATTTGGGTTCTGGCAACCACAGGCGAGGAAGGACTCGGCAACCTGGCCGGGATTACCCACGCACTGTCCAACTCACCCCAAACGGCGAAGGCCCTCATCGCGGTCGAGGGGAATTACCTAGGACGAGTAGCGACGCGTGGCGTCGGCTCGTTGCGGCTCTCCATCGAGGTGGAGGGGCCAGGAGGCCACGCCTGGGAGGACAGCGATCGGCCGAGCGCAACCCATGTCGTCGGCGAACTCGTAGAAGCAAGCTCTCGTCTCCGCTCACCTGGCGACAGGTCTGTCTCCGTGAATGTGGGGCGGCTGTGGGGAGGCGAGTCCATCAACGCCCGGGCGCGGCGTGCCGGCTTCGATATCGACCTTCGCGCCGATGATGGCGACGCGCTGGACCGTCTTGAGAGTGGCTTGGCGGAGCTGCTCGAGTCAGTCGATCCAGACATCCGCATTGCCACTCGACTACTGGGCAGGCGTCCGGCTGGTGGGATCCGCTCCGACC
>Ga0299914_10004329_pt1 | contig 10207 bp, 9 predicted proteins | sample RVTome_10_FD_201361 | JGI IMG/M metagenome (GOLD analysis project Ga0299914, IMG submission 201361) | Soil microbial communities from uranium-contaminated site in the Upper Colorado River Basin, Wyoming, United States - RVT153D57 (version 2) ... | reverse complement strand
TCGAGCTGGCCGGTGTCGGTGTCGACGACGTCGAGCACATCGACGTCTACTCGTGCTTCCCGTCGGCGGTGCAGGTGGCCGCGAACGAGCTCGGCCTGTCGATGGCCGACCCCGGCCGGCCGTTGACGATCACCGGCGGACTGACCTTCGCCGGTGGTCCATGGAACAACTACAGCACGCACGCCATCGCGGCCATGGTGACCCGGTTGCGGGAGTCACCGGAGAGCTTCGGGCTGCTCACGGCCAACGGCGGCTACCTCACCAAGCACGCCATCGGCGTGTACCGCGCCGCGCCGCCGCACGCCGGGTTCCGGCACGCGGACGTGCAGCCCGAGGTCGACAAGCACCCCACGACGTCCGCTCTCGTCAGCTACGACGGCCCGGCGACGGTCGAGTCCTGGACCGTCGTGATGGGACGGGACGGCGCCCCCGAGCGCGGCTTCCTCGCCGCGCGTACGGCCTCCGGGGAACGGACGCTGGCGGCGACCGGCGTGCCCGAGGCACTCGACCGTCTCGCGACCGCCGATGTCGCGGGAGAGAAGGTCCTGGTCGCTCCCGACGGGACCTTCCGCTTCGCCGAGCACTGAACAACCGTCGAGACAAAGGAGTCCATGGTGTCCCTCGAGGAGTTTCGCGCGCTGTACGAACGGCATGTCGGTCACGTCGTGTCGGGGAACGTCAAGGCCGCGCTGGCCGACATGGTGCCGGAGAACATGCCCGCGGTCTTCGACGGCGTCGACTTCCCCAAGGGACAGGTCGACCACGCCGACATCAAGGACGTGCGCGCCGACGGCGACCGCCGCATCGGAGACGCGATCTACCACACGCCCTCCGGCCTTATCGGTCTGCGCTCCATCTGGGAGCGGCGCGACGGCGAGTGGAAGGCGGCCGTCCTGGAGAACTTTCCCGTTGCCGCGGAAGACGTCGAATGACGGCGGAACCGTGGGGGCCCGCACCCGATGGGGTCGACCAGCCCTACTGGGACGGGCTCACCCGGGGCGATCTGATGCTGCAGCGGTGCGACAACTGTGACACCTGGATCTGGGGTCCACAGTGGATCTGCGCAAGCTGCCACACATTCGATCCCGGCTGGCAGCGGGTCGAGCCGGTCGGCACCGTCTACACCTGGTCCCGCAGCTGGTACCCGTTCATCAGCGAGCTTCCGGTCGAGCGGCCCTACGTGACCGTGCTGGTGGAACTGTCCGGCGCGGGCGGACGCAGGGTGCTCGGCATCCTCACCGGCGACGACACCGATCAGGTACGCATTGGCGACCACGTCGCCGGCCATTTCGAGCGCGATGACGGCGCGACCTGGCCGATGCTGCGCTGGCGTCGCGTCGAGTCGGAAGGAGCGGCGGCATGAGCACGATCGGTCTGCGCGGCGCCGCGGCGGTCGCCGGAGTTTCCGAGCAGCACTACAAGCGGGGCGAGGCGCCCGCGGGCGAGCTGCGGATGACACTGGAGGCGGTCACCCGTGCCTGCGCCGACGCCGGTGTCTCGCCACGGGAGCTGGACGGGTTCGTGTCGTATGCCGGCGGCGGCCACGATGGCTCCGTCATCGGCGGCGCCCTGGGTGTGCACGACGTTCGCTGGTCCACAATGGTGTGGGGCGGTGGCGGGGGCGGCGTCGCCGCCGCGATCAACAATGCCGCGACGGCGATCGCCACCGGCCAGGCGGACTGTGTCGTCGTCTACCGCGCGATGTCGCAAGTGGACACTGGAAGGCTCGGATACGCTAAGTACTTCTACGGCCCGCACTATCTCGCGCACGGCGTCGGGTCACCGGCGCAGGTGTGCGCGCTGCGTACCCAGCGGCTGCTGGAACACGACGGCGTGCCCCGCGAAGGCTTGCGTGCCCTCGTTCTCGCCGCCTACCGCCACGCGCAGCGCAACCCCACGGCCCAGGGCTACGGCAAGCCACTGGACGTCGAGACCTACGAGTCGTCGCGGCTGATCGTCGAGCCGTTCCACTTGTTCGACTGTTCGCGCGAGAGCGATGGTGCGGTCGCGCTGGTGCTGGTCTCCGCCGAGCGGGCCAAGGCGCTGCGCGACGATCCGGCGTATGTGCTTGCCGGGGCCCAGGGCGCGCCGGGCGGATACTCGGCGCTGGTCGACAACGACGAGCAATACACCTCCGCGGGCTTCGCTGGGGCGGACGGGCGCCCGGGCGTCGCGGACCGGTTGTGGGCGCAGGCGGGCATCGGTCCCGCCGACGTCGATGTCGTGCAGCTGTACGAGAACTTCAGCGGCCCGGCGGTCGCGGCCCTGATCGACCACGGGCTCTGCCCGTCCGGCCCGGCGGCAGGCGAGGTGCTCACGGTGGACAACCTCACCGCGGGTGTCGGCAAGCTGCCGGTCAACACCAGCGGCGGCAACATCGCCGACTCGTTCGTCAATGGCATGAACTTGGCGGTCGAGGCGGTGCGCCAGATCCGGGGCACGTCCACCAACCAGGTCGACGGGGCGAGGACGTCGTTGTTCGTCGGTGGTCCGATGGCGCCGCTGGTCAGCTCCACCCTGTTCGCCCACGGTGACGTGCTCTGACCACCCCGAGGAGGTGACCCATGACGCTGCCGCTGCACGGTATCCGCGTGCTCGACCTGACCGACGGGCTCGGTGAGTCCGCCGGCCGCTACCTCGCCGACCTCGGTGCGGAGGTGGTCAAGATCGAGCCTCCTGGTGGCGCGAGGTCCAGACACGGCGACCCGGTGGCCCGCGGCGTGAGCATCCCGTTCGCGCTGCGCAATGCCGGCAAGCTCGGCGTCACCGTCGACGTCGACGATCCCGCCGGCCGGGACCGGCTGCGCGAGCTGGCAACGGGCGCGGACATCGTGGTCGAGTCGTCCCCGCCGGGATGGCTCGCCGATCGCGACCTGGGTTCCGCCCACCTCCGGCGGACGAATCCCGCGCTGGTGTGGGTGGCGATCAGCCCGTTCGGACAGACCGGCCCCTACCGGGAGTGGGCCGCGTCCGAGCAGGTCCTCTACGCGCTCAGCGGCGCACTGTCGCGCTCCGGCGTGCCCGGCGCGGAGCCGTTGCTGCCACCGGCCGGCCTGGTGGAGGAGACGGTCGGGGTGCACGCCGCGTGGTGTGCGCTGCTCGGCTACTACCGGAGACTGCACACCGGCGAGGGCGAGGTCGTCGACCTGTCGGCGTTCGAGGCCATGGTTCACGGTTTCGACCCGGGCTTCGGCACGCAGGGTTCGGCGGCCGCGGGCCGGTCGGAGGACTTCCCGCGCGACCGGCCGGATGCCGCGGGCTTCTACCCGGTGTTCGCCTGCCGCGACGGGTTCGTGCGGGTGTGCCTGCTGGCGAAACGGCAGTGGCGGGGCATGTTCGGCTGGCTCGGCGAGCCCGAGGAGTTCGCCGACCCGAAGTACGACACCATTCCCGCCCGGTTCGCCGCGGCGGACCGGCTCCATCCGCTGATCGCGAAGCTGTTCTCGGGCATGTCCCGGGAGGAGATCGTCGCCGAGGGAGCGGCCCGGGGCGTTCCGGTCGGCGGTGTGCTCGACCTGTCCGAGGTGCTCGCCGAGGAGCATTTCACCGCGTCCGGCGCGCTGGTCGACGCCGAGATCGCGCCCGGCGTGCGCACCCGGATCCCCGCGGGATACGTGCGCATCGACGGAGCCCGGGCCGGCTTCCGCACCAGGGCGCCCGAGCCGGGCGAGCACGACGACGTCGTCACACCACGAGAGCGGCAACCCGCGTCCGGCGCAGCGGGCCCAGGTGGCCTGCCGTTCGAGGGACTGCGGGTGCTGGATCTCGGCGTGATCGTCTTCGGTGCGGAGCTGAGCAGGCAGTTCGCCGACAACGGCGCCGACGTCATCAAGATCGAGAACGCCGACTTCCCCGACGGGCTGCGGCAGTCCAAGCGCGGGTCGGCGCTGGCGGCATCGGTCGCGTGGGGACATCGGAACAAACGCAGCATCGGCATCGATCTCCGCTCGGCCGCGGGCAAGGAGCTGTTCCGCACGCTGGCCGCCGACGCGGACGTGGTGCTGGCCAACTTCAAGCCGGGAACGCTGGAGTCGATGGGCCTGTCCCACGCGGAGCTGGCGGCGCTCAACCCGCGCATCATCGTGTCCGAGAGCAGCGCGTTCGGCGGTTCCGGACCGTGGCGTGCCCGGCTCGGCTACGGCCCGCTGGTGCGCGCCTCCTGCGGTGTCTCGGCATTGTGGCGCTACCCAGGTGACCAGGAGAAGCTCTGCGACGGTGCCACGGTGTATCCGGACCACATCGCCGCGCAGGTGGCCGCGGTGGCCGTACTCGCGGCGCTGATCCGCAGGCGCGGCACCGGCCGGGGCGCCGCGCTGGAGGTAGCGCAGTCCGACACCGCGCTGGTGCATCTCGGCCCGTTGCTGGCGACCGAGGCGCTGCGCACCACGCGGGAGAACATCGCCGCGTGGTCCGGCGTGTTCCGGTGCGCGGGCGACGACGAATGGTGCGTGGTGACCGTCCGGGACGACGAGGACTGGGCACGGCTGTGCAAGGCGATCGGCGAAAGCGAACACGTCGAGGAACCGGGCCTCGCGAGCGCCGAGGCACTGGTCTCCGGCTGGACCCGGGCTCACTCTCCCGCCGAGGTCATGGCTGTTCTGCAGGCCGCGGGAGTGCCCGCCGGGGCGATGCTGCGGCTGCCGGAGCTGCTCACCGATCCGCAGCTGACGGACCGGGAGGCGTTCACGACCATCGAACACGATCTGCTTCCTCAGCCACTGCCCGCCGTGAGGCGGATCGGCCGCTTCAGCCGCCTCACCGAGCCACCGCTGCGACAGGCGCCACTCGCCGGGCAACAGACCCACGACATCTGCCGCACCGCATTGGGCATGGCCGACGACGAGATTGCGGCGCTCGTCGACGCCGGCGTGCTGCAACCGTCCACAACAGACACAACGAAGGATTGACGTGAACCAGCAGCCTGAGCCCGCGGCGCTATACGAGACCCACGGGCATGTCGCCGTCGTCACCCTCAACCGCCCCGATGCGCTCAACGCCGTCAATGCCGCGCTGTCCGCGGCCGCGGGCGCCGGATTCGAACGGGCCGCCAACGACCCCGACGTCCGGGCCGTCGTCATCACCGGCGCCGGTCGCGCGTTCTGCGCGGGCGCCGACCTCAAGGAGGTCGCCGCCGGGCGCTCGCTCTACGACCCCGACCATCGGGAGTGGGACTTCGCCGGCATCGTCCGGCACTGGATCCCCAAGCCGGTGATCGCCGCGGTAAACGGGTTCGCACTGGGAGGCGGCACCGAGATCGTGCTGGCCGCCGACCTCGCCGTGATCGACGAGGACGCGTCGCTCGGGCTGCCCGAGGTCCAGCGCGGTCTGCTCGCGGCAGCGGGCGGGCTGCTACGCATTCATCGGCAGGTGCCGCCGAAGGTGGCCGCGGAGATCGCGCTGACAGGGCAATCGGTTGCCGCCGCCCGTGCCTACGAACTAGGCCTTGTCAACCGGGTCGCCCCGGCGGGCAAGGCGCTGGCGACCGCGCTGGAGCTGGCGGAGACCATCGCCGCCAACGCGCCGCTGTCGGTGCAGCAGAGCAAACGGGTCATGCATGAGTGCGCGCGCACCACCAGCGGCTGGGACGACGAGTCGTGGGCGGTGAACACCGATGCCGCCCGCGTGATCTTCACCAGCGAGGACGCCAAGGAAGGCCCGCGCGCGTTCGCGCAGAAACGACAACCGCGGTGGACCGGTCGCTGACAGGAGAACAGACGTGGAACGCAAGCTGTACGAGACCGAGCACGAGCTGTTCGCCGACACGGTGCGGGAGTTCGTCGCACGCGAGGTCACGCCCCACTACGACCGGTGGGAGTCCGACGGCATCATCGACCGGGCGGTGTGGACGGCCGCGGGCAAGCAGGGTCTGCTCGGCGTGAACGTGCCCGAGCGCTATGGCGGTGGCGGCCAGGACGACTACCGCTTCCGGCTGCGGATGATGGAGCAGATGTGCCTGGACGGCGCGACCTCGCTGGTCGCCGGGTTCAACACGCAGGAGGACATCGTCGTGCCCTACCTGCTCGAGCTCGGCACCGGCGAGCAGCGATCGCGGTGGCTGCCCGGCATCTGCTCCGGCGAGCTGATCGGCGCCATCGCGATGACCGAGCCCGGCACCGGCAGCGACCTGCAGGGGGTGCGCACCACTGCGGTGCGAGACGGTGACCACTGGGTGCTCAACGGCTCCAAGACCTTCATCACCAACGGCATCCACGCCGACCTGGTGATCGTCGTCGCCCGCACCGACTCCTCGGCGGGCTCGAAGGGACTGAGCCTGCTGGTCGTCGAGGAAGGCATGCCGGGGTTCCGCCGCGGCCGCAACCTGGCGAAGGTGGGACTGCACGCCCAGGACACCGCCGAGCTGTTCTTCGACGACGTCCGCGTGCCCGCCACGAACCTGCTCGGCGCGGAGGGCGAGGGTTTCGTCCACCTCATGGAGCGTCTGCCGAGGGAACGGTTGTCGATCGCGGCGTTCGCGATCGCCTCCGCGCGGGCGGCGTACACCTGGACCGCCCGGTACTGCTTCGAACGCACGGCGTTCGGTCAGCCGATCGGCCAGTTCCAGCACACCCGCTTCACGCTGGCCGAGATCGAGACCGAGCTCGACGTCGCGCAGTCCTATGTGGACGCCTCGTTGCGCGCGCTCGACGAGGGCGTCCTCAGCGCCGTCGATGCCGCGAAGTCCAAGTGGTACGCGACCGAACTACAGAACCGGATCGTCGCCAGGTGCGTCCAGCTGTACGGTGGCTACGGCTACATGCTGGAGTACCCGATCGCACGGTCGTTCGTCGACTCGCGGGTGCAGACCATCTACGGCGGCACGACCGAGATCATGAAGGAGATCATCGGCCGCGACCTCGCGAGCCGGTACCGGTGATGCGCACTCGGCCGGGACATCACGGGTTCTGGTCGGTGTACCAGGCCGCGATCTGGGCGCGTGAGGTGAAGCCGAGCTTGGTGAGGATGTGCTCGACGTGGGTCTCCGCGGTCCGCTGCGAGATGACCAGCGACTCGGCGACCTCGCGGTTCGTCTTTCCCCGCGCGACCAGCTCCGCGACCTGAGTCTCCCGGCGGGTCAGCCGCGACGGCGGGCTCGGTGGTGCGCCTTCGTCCGCCTGCGGCCTGGTGCCGAGCGCCCAGGACATCGCCCGCTCGAACGACGCGGCCCTGCCGGTGTCCATGGCCGTCTCGTAGCCGCCGGGTAACGCGTCCCGTAGCCGCCGATCGCACTGCCCATGCAGTGAGAAGAGATCGGGGACGGCGCGCAACGTGGTGGGCGCGGCCGTGTCCCAGAGGGCCGCGGCGGCGCCGAGCAGGCGTGCCGCGGCATCGGGACGTTCGGCGGCGGTGATCCATGCGAGCAGCTCGAGGCACCATGCGATGCCGGTCCGGTCGTCCAGCTTGAGCTTCAGTTCGAGACTCTCCCTGGCCAGCGCTCTTGCGGTGGCGTTGTCACCGTCGTGCCAGGTGGCCAGGGCGAGCGACCACAGCGCGTAGGACGAGTGCCAGGACTCGCCGCGCTCCCTGGTCAGCGCGAGGCATTCTTCGTGGCAGCGCGCGGCGGCCCGCGAGTCGCCGTTGATCGCGTGGGCGACGGCCAGCGCGCTGAGGGTCTCCACCTGCCGGGTGAGCTGTCCCGACGAGCGGAAGCGGTCCAGCACGGACTCGAACCGCGCGACGGCCGTCCCGGCGTCACCGGTGAACAGCGCCTGCATGCCCGACGCCTGGGTCGCCAGCGCGCCCGCGTCGTCACTGGCGAGCTCGCTCGCGATGGAACGAGCCTCGGCGAGATGCCGCTGACCCGCTGTGGAGCTGCCGTGCACCGAGCTGAGCCATGTCAGCGAAAGCAGCGCTCTGACCCGGTCGAAGTCACGCGCAGGATACTCGCCGAGGGCCGCCCGCAGCCAGTACCTGCCTTCCTCGTAGAGCCCGCACGCCTGCCAGTACGGATGCAGGTTGGTCACCATCCGCAGCCCGCGCGGCACGGTTTCCTCATGGGAGAGCAGGAACTCGAGCGCGGCACGCAGGTTGGGGTGGTCGGCACGGAGCCGGTCGAGGTAACGGACCTGGTCCGAGCTGATCCACTGTGTCTTGGCGTCTCCGGCCAGGGTGGCGTACCACTCGGCGTGCTTGCGGCGCAGCGCCGTGCGCTCGGCCGCTGACGTGATCTTGCCCTGGGCGAAGGAGCGGATCGTCGCGAGCATGCGATAACGCACCGTGTCGTGACCCTCGACCGCGATGAGTATGGACTTGTCGACTAGAGACGCCACCAGCGCCATGGTGCGGGAGTCGGGGCCGGCTCCGCATACCGCCATGGCAGCGTCGAGATCGAAGGTTCCCGAGAACACCGAGGCTCGGTGCCAGCAGGCCCGTTCGTCGTCGTCGCACAGCCGGTAGCTCCACTCGATCGAACCGCTGAGACTGCGTTGCCGATCGGGCGCGGTCCTGCTGCCGTCGGTGAGCACGGTGCTGAAGTCGGTGACGCGCGCGAGTAGCTGCGCCGGGCTGAAGGCGCGGATGCGGACCGCCGCCAGTTCGATCGCCAGCGGCAGACCGTCGAGCCGGCGGCACAGCTCTGCGACGGCCGGGTACGCATCGCCCTGGATACGAAACCGTTCGTTCACCAGCCGGGCGCGTTCGACGAACAACTCGACCGCGTCCGCGCCGGCAGCGCCCCGGGACGATGAGTCCTCGCCGGGAACCGGCAGCGGGTGCACGGTGAAGACGGCCTCACCGTCGATGCGCAGCGGCTGACGGCTGGTGGCGAGCACCCTGAGCCCGGGAGACGAGCGCAGCAACGCATCCGCGAACCGGGCACAGCCGGCGACCACGTGCTCGCAGTTGTCGAGCACGAGCAGGACGGTGCGGGCACGCAGATAGGTGGCGAGGGCGTCGGCGGCGGGGAGGTCGCTGGCCTCCCGCATGCCGAGCGCGTAGGACACCGTCGCGGCGAGCAGGACCTCCTCCGTCACCGTGGTGAGATCGACGAACCACACCCCATCCGGGATCGCCTTGCGGAGCTCCTCGCCGGCCAGCCGCGTCTTGCCGACGCCTCCCGGACCGGTCAGCGTAACGAGCCTGGCATCGCCGAGCAGCCGCCGGATCTCGGCACGTTCGGTCCGCCGGTCGATGAGGCGGGTGAGGACCGTCGGCAGGTTGCCTGGCCGCGTCGAGATGGTCCGGCTCACCATGGCCAGAACAGTAGCACCGTTTCAGCAGGCTAACCGGCTGTCTTCGCGGCGCCCTTGTGATCTAATGGCTTTAGGTTTAGCCTGGTTCCGGAATGCGATGCGGTGGCCGGGGAGCAGTGCCGCCGATTCTCGGGCCAACGGTGATCTCGAGGAGGTGTCCGCGGTGAAGGAGTTCCCGCTGTACCGGGAGCCGTGCGTGGTGTGCGGCCAGCCGGGGTTGTCCTTCGTGCCGGGAGCAGGGGTGAAGCATCGATCCGGCTGGTGCCGGCTCGGGACTCTGGAGTGGCCCCCTGCCGCCATCACCCCCGCGCGGCCGGTCAGGACGCGGCCCGTCGGCGGCGAGCGGGCGGCATGATCGGCGTCGACGACGCCGTGGGCGAACACGTCCGCGCCGACTCGTGGGCGCTCGTGCGGGCGATCCAGGACGGTGACATCGACCAGTTCGGCGTGCTCTACCAACGCTACGCCGGAATGCTCGTCGGGTACTTCGTCGCGCGAGGCCACGACAGCGGTACGGCCGAGGACCTCACCAGCGAGACATTCGTCCGCGCGCTCAACGGGATCGACGCGATCGTCGACCAGGGCAAGGACGTGCGCGCGTGGCTGGTCACGATCGCGCGGAACCTGGCACGAGACCACGCGCGGTGCGGCCGAACCCGGTTCGAGGTCGTGGTCGCGGACATCCCGGAGCAGAGCCGCCCGCTCAACGGGCCGGAAGGCGCGGTGCTGGCCCGGTTCGAGCTCGCCGAACTGGCCGCCCGATTCCGGTCCCTCAGCCAGGAACAGCGGCAGTGTGTCGTGTACCGGCGAATCCTGGACCGATCCGTCAGCGACACCGCCGCTTTGATGAACCGGTCGAGCCTCGCGATCAGGGCGCTGCTGTACCGGGCGCTACGGCAGCTGAGCGCCGCGAAAGGTTGATGCACAGTGGCCGAACATGAGCACCTGGTCGTGGTAGGCGCCTCGCTGGCGGGGATCCGTGCGGTCGGCGCGGCACGCCGCTCGGGTTTCGCCGGGCG
>Ga0299914_10004328_pt1 | contig 10209 bp, 5 predicted proteins | sample RVTome_10_FD_201361 | JGI IMG/M metagenome (GOLD analysis project Ga0299914, IMG submission 201361) | Soil microbial communities from uranium-contaminated site in the Upper Colorado River Basin, Wyoming, United States - RVT153D57 (version 2) ... | reverse complement strand
TCCAGGGGAATGTCCCGCGCCAGCCGGCGCAGGTCGGTTCCCCTGCGTTCGTCGCAAATCCAACCCGTGATTCCGATATAGAGGCCCATGTCCAGGTAGTCGCGCAGCGCCGCAGCGTCTCCGGTGAAGCAATGCGCGATGCCCCCGGACAGACGCTCGATCATCGGGCGCAACATTTCGATGAGATCTGCGTGTGCGTCCCGTTGATGGAGGAATACCGGCAGTCCGGTTTCCTCGGCCAGGTCGAGCTGCGCCTGGAAGGCATCCCGCTGGGCCTGTCGCGGCGAAAAATTCCGAAAATAGTCGAGGCCGCACTCCCCGACGGCAACCACCTGGTCCTGCTCCAGCAACCGGCGCACGGATTCGCGTACCCGAGGCGTGTATTCGGCGGCGTGGTGAGGGTGGACACCCGCGGTCGCGAACAGGCATCCCGGTCTGCCCGCCGCCAGGAGCGCCGCATCCATGCTGCCTTGTTCGCTGCTGCCGGTAACGATCATTCGGCGGACGCCGCAGGCGGCGGCATGCTCGATTACTGCGTCCCGGTCCGGGTCGAAGCTGTCGTGCGTCAGGTTCGCGCCGACGTCAATCAGGTCCATACTCATCCCTCCCCGTCGTTACAGCGCAACGTTCCGGCTTCAACCTTTTCCGCACGGCCGGCATCAAACAGTTACAAATCGGGCGTGAGCGGATATCCGCCACGCCGCCCCAACAGACCAAAGGACCCCGATATGTCGACAAAACGTAAGCTTTCCTCGGTCGCCGCGGCTCTTCTGGTGCTTGCGCTCGTCGCGCCTGCCTACGGCTTCAACCTGAACAAGAGTATCGAAATCGAAGCCGGCAGCCAGAGCGGCGGCCAGTCCACGGTGAACGGCAGCATAACGGTTGGCGATGGAGCCGTCGTCGACGGCGGACTCGAAACGGTCAACGGTGCAATCCGGGTCGACGACAATGCGAGGCTCCAGGACGCCGAGACCGTCAATGGCAGTGTCCGGGTAGGAGCAGGCGTGAATGCCCGCAGGCTGAACAGTGTCAACGGCTCAATCAGCGTCGGACAGGACTCCACGATCGAAGGTGAGGTCAGCGTCGTCAATGGACGCATCGGCCTGGAAACCGGGTCCTCAGTCGGTGAAGACGTCAGCAACGTCAATGGCGAGATCGAAGTCATCGGAGCGGGAATCGGCGGGAATCTCACGACCGTAAACGGAGATGTGACGCTGTCGGACGGCGCCACGCTGCAGGGCGACCTGGTGGTCGAGAAGCCGCGAGGAGGCAACTGGGGCAGGGACAGCCGCAAGCCGCGAGTCATCGTTGGACCCGGGTCACGGGTGATCGGCGAGATCCGCCTGGAGAGGGAAGTCGAGCTTTACATCAGCGATTCGGCAGAGGTTGGCGGTGTCAGCGGGGTCATGGCCATGGACGATGCGGAACGCTTCAGCGGCGACCGTCCATGACCACAACTCGTTGATCAGCTGGCTGTGTAGCCGCTGCTTCCGGATCGTGCAGCGGGTCGGAGAATCCGGCTAGAATATCCGGGTGCCATCGACCAAACGTCAGCTGACGCTTTTTCCGGAAACACCAAAGCCCGGCAACATGCCGGGCTTTTCCGTGCGCAAGAGCGCGCGGGCGAAACGCCTGACCATCAAGGTGTTTCCGGGCGGCCGCGTGGAGGTCGTGGTTCCGCGTCGTACCCGGGCGGCCGAAGTGGAGGCTTTCGTGCGGGAGAATGCGGCGTGGATCCGCGACGCACGGGAGTCGTTTTCCGCAGATCAATCGGCCGAGGCGTTCGCACTTCCCGACACCATCAGGTTGCCCGCAATTGGCAAAACCCTGACCGTCCGCTACCGTTCGATACCCGGTGACACGTCGGTTCGCTATTCGCTGGGCGCTTCACGCATCGTCTTAAGCGGCAGGACGGACAACGAGACGCTCTCTGTCGAGGCGTTGCGGCGCTGCCTTGCCGAGATCGCGAAAGAAGAACTGGAGCCTCGCCTGCGCTCGATGTCGCTGTTGCTCAACACGCCATACAAGAAGTGCCAGATCAGGGCGCAGCGAACCTGCTGGGGCAGTCGCAGCAGTACCGGTACCGTCAGCCTGAACCTGTGCCTGCTTTTCCTGGAACCCACGGTCGTGCGCTACCTGATGATCCATGAACTGTGCCACGGGCGTCACATGAATCACTCAAAACGATTCTGGAAGCTGGTCGGGCAGTTCGAACCGAACTACGGACGCCTGGACAGGAAACTGACGGACAGTTGGCGGCGTGTGCCGGGCTGGCTGGGTATTTACTGAATGTGCCTGTCGCCCGGTTATTCGTCGATCGCCAGCGTTTCCGACCAACGTGGATCGTCGCGCAGAGGCTCGAGGAACGGCGATATGTGAATCTCGGTAATGGCGTCCCTCGACGTCGGCCGCTCGTCCGCTCGACCCTCCGCAGCGCTCCTTGCCATCCATGTGAAAGCCTCGTCGAGATCACCGCGCCACGCGTAAATCTCGGCTAGATAGCGAGTGGCGCGTTCGCCCGACCTGGCCATCAATCTGCCGATTGCCTCATCGGCATCGGCCGGACGCTCCAGCGAATGCGCGGCCAGCGCCAGGCCCTTGTCGCGATCGGGTCCGTCGGGCCACCCTTGAATGGCGCTCAGCGCCTCCTCGAACTGCTCTAGCAGGATGAGGACAAATGCGATCTCTACCTTGATGTCGCTTGCTTCCGGGTTGATCTCGAGCGCCCTCTCGTATTCACGTTTCGCCTCGCTAAAGCGGCCCGTACCCTGCAAAAAGGCCGCAAGGTTGTTGCGCCCGGCGAATGACAGCGGATCCATTTCTACGGCCCGGCTTTGCAGTTCGATCGCTTCGTCCAGCCGTCCACGGAAGGCGGCGAAGCCGGCTGCCGTCGACAGCACGAGCGGGTCGTTCGGGGCCAGGCGCCGTGCCGTCTGGTGGTGTTTCAATGCGGTCGCAGATTCGCCCACGATCCGGTAGTAGGAGCCCGCTCTGACATGAGCTTCCGCAAGTTCCGGATCGTGGATGAGGGCCTGCTCGACGGCCTCCCGCATGCCTGCCAGCCCGGCTTCTGGCGCCAGGTGCTGTTGAGCCATCTGGACGCGGTACACTCCCGCGAGGCCGGCCCAGGCTCGCGCAAGTCCCGGATCGGCCCGCAGCGCCTCGCGGTACTGGTGCTCCGCCCGTTCAAGATCGCCGCTGCCTCGACGACTGTGGAAGAATCGCGCCAGGAGGAGTCGCTCGTAAGCTCTCGCATCCGTGGGCACAGCCTCGCGGGCCGGCGGGGATCTTGTTGACGGCACCTGAAGTGCCTCCTTCACCGCGGCGGCAATCTCGTCCTGTAGCGCCATGATCTCGTCGAATTCGCGGTCGTAAGACTGCGACCAGACGCGGACGCTGTTCGATGCGTTGACGAGCTGCGCGGTGACGCGGATGCGGTCGCCGGCCTTGCGTACGCTGCCCTCGAGCACGTGTGCGACGTGCAACTTCCCGGCGATCGCCGCGATGTCCGCGTTCTGGCCCTTGAACGAGAATGATGAGGTCCGCGCGATCACCTGCAGTTCCGGCACCTGAGCCAGCCGATTGAGAATTTCCTCCGATATCCCCTCGGAGAAATACTCCTGGTTCTCTTGCTCGCTCATGTCCACGAACGGAAGTACCGCCACGGATCTCGGATGCGCCGACGCGGACGTGGCGGGAGGCGCCATCGGCCCGGTAGACCGGTAGGCCCACCACGCAGCGCTGGCGGCGACCGACAGCAGCATGATGATGAACGAAAATCGCAGTCGCCGGCCGGCTTCGGCGCCCCCGGGATATACGGCGACTGTTGCTGCAGCCGGTGCGCCGGCATCTTCGACCGGGGAGTCGAAGATCAGGCCTCGTCGCGGGACGGTCCTGATCATGGATCGCGAGGCATCTCCGATCGCCTTTCTGACGTCGATCAGGCACTGCGTGAGAGAGCCATCGGTCACAACGGTATCGCCCCAGACCGCTCCCATCAGCTCGTCCTTTGCGACGAGGCGCCCATGGTTCTGGACTAGATAGCGGAGAACCTCGTAGGACTGCGGCCGCAACCTTACTTCGACGCCGTCTTTGAGCAGCGCACCGCGGCCGGTATCCAGGACGAACTCGCCGAACCTGTAAAAGCGGCGTTTAGGATGCTCTGTCTGCATGTTTGGTGTGTTTCCGCTCGCCTCCCCGAATTTCGTCAAAGCGTCATACATTCTTAACCGTTTTTTAGCGGTGCTTTCGTTGCAGCGACACCGGCGACGGCTAGCATTGAACGCATGTGGCAAGCGCTTTACAAGCGTAGCACGGCCGGTGCCATGAACGGACATCTCGCGCACCAAGGCGGCGCGTCCCCCTTAATCCGGATGCTCGGGAAGTGCTTCCTGTATCCGGCAGGATGCGCCGCCTTTTTCCATCCACCCGGGAATCGTGTATACCGGCCGGAGGGGAGGGCGCCGATCCGCCCGATACTGTGGGCGGTAGTATTGGGAATGCCGGCTTTGGCCGGATGTGCATCCGGAGCTTCACCGCCGAACGACCGTCCCGAGCGACAGTATCGTTCGGCAGACGCGAAACTCGAGGCTGCCGAAAGACTGGAACTTCTAAAAATGGCCTGCAACGCGAGAGGCGGTACGATGCAGATGCGACCCGCGCATGGACGCTTCCCCCTTACCGTCGCGGACATGGAGTCCGCAGGCTGCATTGAGAGAAGGCCGTTCGGACACTGAGGCGGCCATTCTTCGTTCGGCACGCGCAGACGCATGCTGACACGATGTCACCCCTGGTCGAGCAGTTCGCGCAGGTTGATCACGGCAGCGTTTGCGCGCGCAAGGTAATTCGCCATCACAAGCGAATGGTTTGCGAAAAGGCCGAAGCCACCGCCGTTCAAAACGACGGGTGAACGAAGCGGCTGCAGGCTTGCCTCCAGTTCGCGAATGATCTGGCGAACGCTCACGGACGCGTTCTTGTCGGACAGCACGTCCGCGAAGTCGAATTCCGCCGCGCGGAAAAAATGCACCAGCGCCCAGGCCGTGCCCCGGGCTTCGAAAAAGATATCGTCGATCTCGAACCAGGAGGTTTGGACCTCTACGCTGTCGCCGAGCCGGGACGTAGCCGCGGCCGAGCGTTCGCCCGCCAGGTCGGTATTGATGACACTCGTTGCCACACTGTCGCCGAGACGCCGGGAGAGGCTGCCGAGCCGCTTTTCGACCTGGGCGAGCCATTCGCGCAAATTGTCCGCCCGGGCGTAGAACTGGGCATCGGACCCGCCTATCCCGGAGAGCCGGTCGCGATAGCGCGCGAAGCCGGCAATGGCTTCGCGGTATTCCGACTCGCTAGGCGGCAGTATCCAGGACTCGTTGTCGACGGAGAATTTCGGTTGGGCGAACGCGACGTCCGTGTCTTCCTTCGACTGCGACTGGCTGCGACTGTAGTCGTTACGCATTACGCCGGCCAGGTCGCGCACCTGCTGCAGCACACCGAATTCCCAGTTCGGTATGTTATCGAGGAATACGCTGGGCGGCATGACGTCGTTCGACAGGTATCCGCCGGGCTTGTCCAGCAGGGTGCTCGCAACCCGAACGAGCGTGTCCGCCGTGGCGTAGCCGACTACCGTCCGCTCGTTATCCGGTTTCTCGTTGACCCAGAAGATTGCCGGCTCGCGGGACCAGTACACGGCGAGACCGATCATCAGAACCAGGACCACGGCCGCCGCGCCGATAGAGATTTTCATCCACAGGGGTCTCTCTCGAGCGGCGCTGCCGCTTTTCCGGCGCTTGAATATCATTGAGAACACTCTGGCGGATCAGGTTGCTGAGTCTACCAGTTCCCCGGTACGGCAGCGGCGGCTCACGCGGCTTCCGCGCGGCTCGCGAGCTGCCGCAGCATGTAGTGCAGGATACCGCCGTGCTCGAAGTAGTCCCGCTCCTTGGGCGTATCGATGCGGACGCGAGTATCGAACCGGGCCCTCGCTCCATCCGGCCGGATTGCCGTCACGGTGACCGTGCGGGCCTTCGCGTTGGCGAGACCTTCGATATCGAACGCTTCCTTTCCCGTCAGCCCGAGGCTTGCTGCGCTGTCGCCGTCCTCGAACTGCAGCGGCAGGACGCCCATTCCGATCAGGTTGGAGCGGTGGATGCGTTCGTAGCTGACCGCGATGACGGCTTTGACACCGAGCAGCAAGGTGCCCTTGGCGGCCCAGTCGCGGGAAGAGCCCGAACCGTATTCACTGCCGGCAATGACGATCAGGGGAATTCTTTCCGCCTGGTAACGGAGCGATGCGTCATAGATCGACATCTGTTCGTCGCTCGGCTGGTGTCGCGTCCATCCGCCTTCCGTGCCGGGGGCAAGCTCGTTTCGCAACCGGATATTCGCGAACGTGCCGCGCATCATCACTTCGTGATTGCCTCGGCGTGATCCGTAAGAGTTGAAGTCGATCGGTTCCACACCCTGTTCGCGGAGGTATTTCGCCGCCGGGCTGTCGGCCGAGATGCTGCCGGCAGGGGAAATATGGTCGGTGGTGACGGAGTCGCCGAGCAGGGCGAGCACCCTCGCCCCGCGAATGTCGGCGAGGGGCTGCGTCTCGAGCGTCATCTGCTCGAAATAGGGCGGGTTCTTGACGTACGTCGAATCGGGATCCCAGCTGTAGATTTCGCCGCCTGGCACATCAAGGCTGTTCCAGTTCCTGTCTCCGGCGAACACGCTGCCGTAACTCGACTTGAACATACCTGAGTTGATGTTCTTCGCGATGAACTCCTGGATCTCCTTCTGCGTTGGCCAGATGTCCTTGAGATAAACGGGATTACCGGAGGAGTCCGTCCCCAGTGGATCGTTGAACAGGTTGCGGTGCATTGTGCCCGCCAGTGCGTATGCAACGACCAGCGGCGGCGACGCGAGAAAATTCATCTGCACCATCGGGTGGATGCGGCCTTCGAAGTTTCGATTGCCCGAAAGGACGGCGCAGCCGACGATGTTGCCGCTGAGTACGGCATCGGCGATTTCGGGGCGCAGCGGCCCCGAGTTGCCGATGCACGTTGTGCACCCGTATCCGACCGTATAGAAGCCCAGCTTCGCGAGGTCGTCGAGGAGGTCCGCCTTTTCCAGATAGTCCGTTACCACTTTCGAGCCGGGGGCGAGGCTGGTCTTCACCCAGGGCTTCGTTTCCAGGCCCCTCGCTGCGGCATTGCGCGCCAGCAGTGCGGCGCCGATCATGACGGCCGGGTTCGACGTGTTCGTGCAGCTCGTGATCGCCGCGATCAGCACCGCGCCGTCGGCGATTTCCACCGACTCGCCATCGAGCACCGCGGAGGCGGTTCCTCCCGCCGCCCTGTTCGCGACGGCAGCGGACAGGTGCTTGCGGAAGCGGCTGTCGGCCTCGCTTAGCACAATACGATCCTGCGGTCGCTTCGGGCCGGCAATGCTCGGTTGGACCGACCCGAGATCGAGCTCCAGCAGGTCGCTGTACTCCGCGGGTGGTTCGCCTTCGTGACGCCAGAGCCCCTGCGTTTTGGCATACGTCTCGATCAGCCGGATATGCGCCGGATCGCGTCCGGTCAGTTCGAGGTAACGCAGCGTCTCGCCGTCGATTGGAAAGATCGCGCAGGTGCTGCCGAACTCGGGCGACATATTGCCAAGCGTCGCGCGATCGGCGAGCGGCAGGTCGGCGAGCCCGTCGCCGAAGAATTCAACGAACTTTCCGACTACGCCCTTTTCGCGCAGCCTTTCGGTCACGGTCAATACGAGGTCGGTAGCGGTGGTCCCTTCACGAAGCGCACCGCTCAGCTTGAAGCCCAGCACCTGGGGAATCAGCATGGTGATCGGCTGGCCCAGCATCGCGGCCTCGGCCTCAATGCCCCCGACGCCCCAGCCGAGAATACCCAGGCCGTTGATCATGGTCGTATGCGAATCCGTGCCGACCAGCGTGTCGGGATAGGCGGAACGGGTGCCGCCTTTCGTCACATCGAATACGACTCGCCCCAGGTATTCCAGATTGACCTGGTGCACGATGCCGGTATTCGGTGGCACTACGCGAAAGTTCTTGAACGCGTCCTGGCCCCAGCGCAGAAACGTGTAACGCTCCTTGTTGCGCTTGAACTCGATCTTGTTGTTGAGATCGAGCGAATCGGCCGCACCATAGCGATCTACCTGCACCGAGTGGTCGATGACCAGTTCGGCCGGCGAAAGCGGGTTGATACTGTCTGCGGACCCTCCGAGCTTGACCACTGCGTCGCGCATCGCCGCAAGATCGACCACGGCGGGTACGCCGGTGAAGTCCTGCAGGATCACGCGGCTCGGGGTGAACGAGATTTCAGTATCCGGATCGGACTTCGGATTCCAGTTCGCCAGCGCGAGGATATCCTCGCGCCTGACGTCGCGACCGTCCTCGTGCCTCAGGAGGTTCTCGAGCAGGATTTTGAGCGAGTAGGGCAGCCGGGGCGCATGACCATCTTTGACGGCGTCGAGTCGGTAGATCTCGTACTGGGTGCCGTCAACGTCGAGCATTGAACGAGCGCCGAAGCTGTCCTTCATTGTGTGTCTCCGGGACTGTTTTTGGTATCTCCGCCGCTCGGAGCCGCATGATCCATGAACGATCGCGCTTCGTGTTGGCGGGGCGAGGACCGGGATTATAACGAATCGGGCATCTTAAATCGCGGTTCGAAGCTGGTCGCGCTGGTTGCCCGACCGTACGCGATCGATGACGGCGCCGCCCAGGCAATGTTTGCCCTGGTAGAACACGACGTACTGTCCGGGTGCGACGGCACGCTGCTCCTGGTCGAACGAGACGCTCAGGGCGCCGTCGTTTTTGCTGTTGACGATGCAGTGCTGGTCTGGCTGGCGGTAGCGGACCTTTGCGCAGCATGACAACAGCCCTTTGTGCAGCAATACATCGGGCGTGCGACCGACCCAGTGGACGTCGGTTGCGTCGAGCTCATTGCTGTACAGCAGGGAATGCTCGCCCTGGACGACGATCAGCGCGTTGTCTTCGAGGTTCTTTGCAGCGACGTACCAGGGCGACTCGCCTGCATCCTTGCGTCCGCCGATGCCGAGTCCCTGGCGCTGCCCGAGGGTGTAGTACATGAGGCCCTCGTGCTGTCCGAGGTTCACGCCGTCCGCCGAGCGGATCGGTCCCGGCCGTGCCGGAAGGTAGTGTGAGAGAAACTCCCGGAAGGGTCGTTCCCCGATGAAGCAGATGCCGGTACTGTCTTTCTTGTCGTATACGTTCAGGCCACGGTCGCGCGCGATCCGGCGCACCTCTTCCTTCTCTAGTTCACCGAGCGGAAACACCGTTTCGGCAAGCGCATCTCCGGTCACCGCGTGCAGGAAGTAGCTCTGGTCCTTGTTCTCGTCGGCAGCCTTCCACAGCTGCAATCCTCCGTCGATGTGGCGGATGCGTGCGTAGTGTCCGGTCGCCAGCCACTCGCCGCCGAGGCGCCTCGCGTAGGTTCGGAACACGCCGAACTTGATTTCCCGGTTGCAAAGAACGTCGGGATTTGGTGTTCGACCCGCTCGATATTCGGCCAGGAAATGCTCGAACACCTGCTCTCGGTACTCGCGGGCAAAGTTGACGTGGTGCAGCGGTATCTCGAGTTGTTCGCACACATGCCGGGCATCCTGGAGATCATCGGCGGCGGTGCAGTAACCGTCGTCGTCTTCCCAGTTCGTCATGTGCAGGGCCTGCACGTCGGCACCCTTGTCTTTGAGCAGGAGTGCGGCGACTGCCGAATCGACACCACCGGACAACCCGATGATGACGCGCCTGCCGTGCAGGTTCTCGCACGATGGATGTCCCGGGTCGTTCATGGCCCGGAGATTCTATCACCCGCGGCAAGGAGTTCCGGCGTCGTTCAGACCAGAGAGGCGTTCGCGAGTACCTGGTCTACGTTCTTCTGGACCGGCAGCATGCCGTTGAGGAGGGAACTCGGCTTGCGGCGTCCCGCCAGGAAATCTTCGATGCAGCGAATGACGACCGGTGATCGCAATGATTTGCGCCGGCGATTCAACTCCTCCAGCGTGTACCAGTGCACGGCGTAAATCCCGTCGTCGAGCGGCAGGGAGGGGTTTTCGCCTACACAGTTAGCGACGTAGACGATTCGCAGGAACTGCTGCCGGGTCTGCGGATGAATCCACAGGTACACGCCAACGAGACCGTCCACTTCGATCGTGCAGCGGGTCTCCTCGAGTGTTTCGCGAACGACGGCCTGC
>Ga0299914_10004327_pt1 | contig 10210 bp, 12 predicted proteins | sample RVTome_10_FD_201361 | JGI IMG/M metagenome (GOLD analysis project Ga0299914, IMG submission 201361) | Soil microbial communities from uranium-contaminated site in the Upper Colorado River Basin, Wyoming, United States - RVT153D57 (version 2) ... | reverse complement strand
GAAGATGACCACGGATTGTTCTATGTCTACTCGGAATCGAATTGGTTCGGAGACCTTTGCCGGACCATGAGGTTTCGTGATGAGATCCGGCCCCTCATCAGTGCGGGCGGCTATTGGCACTATCGGCCAGGTGCAGTCCAGAAGCACTGGAATCAGTTCGTGCGCACGCTCGGCCTCGAAGCCGTCGACGATGCTGCCTAACACGGATTGCAGCCGACGAGCGGGGCCGGGATCGCGCGACGGTGCGAGCTCGTGTCGAAACGAGCTGCTGAATTCGTGCTCGCGGCTGAACGGCAGGACGTTAGGCAGACGACGAATCGATATGCGACCGTCGATCAGAATCGTGGCAGTTCTCGCCGCTGTATCCGTCCTCGGCACTGTGTGGTTCGTCGCTGCATTTGCTGCAACGGGGGGACTGCGATCGCTGCTGACATCGGGTGTACTCGGCGGCCTGACCATCGTTGGCTGGGTGATCGCGCTGGTCGTGGGCCCAGTGGCGACAGTTCAGTTATGGAGGTTCCGGCAAAGCGGGCGTCGTGCCGGCATCGTCCTGTTCGGCTATGGCCTCGCGTACTATCTTCTCGGGCTGCTCGCGCTTCGATCGCCTGAGGCTCCCACTCGGCAAGTCTTCGCGGCGACAACGATGTTCGGTTTGCCGCTGGTCGTCCTGCTTTTGCCTCGAACGCGGGCGTTGTTTGCCACGGCCAAGTCAAACGCGGCCGGCTAACACCGCTGCAGCCGCCGAGCGGCACCGATGGTGTGCCCAGCATTCAGCTCGGTCCGGACCGAGTTGCTGATTCGTCGCGCGCGGCTGAGCGGCAGGACGTTAACCAGCCCGAAGGCATAGTCCGGGAAGACGGTTACAGAGCGACAGCTTCCGGGCAAAAGGGTCCATTCACCGATACGTGTGACGCCATGTCCAAGCCACTGAGCGGACGCGTGGCCGTCGTTGCCGGCGCGACACGCGGCGCGGGGCGAGGAATCGCCCGGATGTTGGGAGAAGCCGGCGCAACCGTGTACTGCACCGGGCGCAGCAGTCGCGCGCAACCGAACACGTCGAACCACGTCAGCGCTGGTCGACCCGAGACAATCGAGGAAACCGCGGAGATGGTCACGGCGAGCGGCGGGACGGGCATTCCCGTCCGCGTCGATCACACCGGAGAGGAAGAAGTCGCCGCGCTGTTCGAGCGGGTACAGCGCGAACAGAACAGGCTGGATGTGCTCGCCATCGCGATGACGGGGCAACCGGCTTCGTGGAAACCCTTCCTCGATGAAGAACCGGCCGCGGGCAGGAGCTTCGTCGACGGTTGGATCTGGCCGCACATCGTGACCGCCTGGCATGCCGCCAAGCTGATGGTGCAGTATCGAACCGGGCTGATTGTCGTGCTGGTCGAACAGGACAACGTGGGATACCACGGAGCGTTCTATTTCGACCTGATGGAGACCCTGCTCAAGCGACTCGTCTTCGGCATTGCGAATGATCTGGGGCGCTCCGGGGTGACGGCGGTTGCCGTCGCGCCTGGATTCATGCGCACAGAGGCGATTCTCGAGGGTTTTGGCGTGACGGAAGCCGATTGGCGCGACGCGCTCGACAACCCGCAGGCCGCCGCCATGGGGTGGGGCGGCTCCGAGACCCCCTGCTTCGCCGGCCGCGCCGTCGCCGCACTGGCCGCGGCCCCCGATGTCGCTCGAAAGAACGGCGGCATCTACTCGGCGCGAGCGCTGTCGGAGGAATACGGGTTCACCGACCTCGGCGGAACCCGCCCTGACTACGCCGTGTTCGATGCGGCATTCGAGCAGGCCAAAAGGACCTACCTGGCTGCGTTGGTGGACGCGAGCCGTTTCGCGACGGTGGACTGGAAGCTGGTCTCGAAGACGCAGGCAGCGTCATGAAAACGAGGTTCCGCGACACTCGATTGGCTCTAACAAACGAATGGAGCCGACGCGCCAGCAGTCTCTGGCGTTGTGTCGCCGAGGCGCGCGGCTCATTCGGACACGTTACGACCAGCCAGTCGGGCGGCCGAACAGCCTTGACGACGACCGGAGTCTGCATGTCACACCTCCCTCGTTCCGCACGTGTCATTCGGGTCATTGTGGCGATCACGCTGCTCGTGCCGCTCACCGGCGGTCGTGCGCAGCCAGTTGCTTCGGCCCCGCCGGCGGCGTTCTCGGTGGGTGCGGCGTTCGACGTGGGCCGAAACCGCCTGGTCGTGTTCGGAGGTTTCTTCAGGGGACAGTATTTCGGTGACACGTGGGAATGGGACGGACACACCTGGACTAGAAGCGAGGGGCCGGGCCCGAGTCCTCGAAACAGTCCGCAAATCGTGTCTGACGAGGCCCGCCGGCGGCTGGTGCTGTTCGGTGGTGATACCAGGGCCGATGGCGCGCTCGGCGATACGTGGGAGCGCGACGCTGGCACCTGGCGCCGCGTCGCGACATCCGGCCCGCCGCCACGGACGGTCCATGCGATGGTGTACGACTCGGATCGCAAACGTGTGGTTCTCTTTGGTGGCGCCGCAGCGGGTGAAGTACTCGGCGACACGTGGGAATGGGACGGGGGCGAATGGACGCGCGTCGCGAGCGGAGGTCCTCCGGCGCGAGCGCTCCATGGACTGGCCTTTGACGCCGCGCGTCGCCGTGTCGTTCTTTTCGGTGGCACGCGCGCGATTGCTCCCAACGCCGAGATGCTCGGAGATACGTGGGAGTGGGATGGCCGCGCCTGGGCTCAGCTGAAGATCCCGGGACCCAGCGCGCGCGATCACACCGCCATGGCCTACGACGTCGCTCGCCGTGTCATTGTGCTCCACGGCGGAGGCGCAGGCCCGGATGATCTCGCCGAGACGTGGACCTTCGACGGATCGGTATGGCGCCGGGTCGCTACGTCGGGACCTCGACGGATGAACCCGAAGCTTGTGTTCGACTCTTCGGCCAAGGCCGTGGTTCTCTACGGTGGCTTTAATGGGGGGCCATCGAATGAACTATGGCGGTTCGTCGGGTCAGCATGGGAGCGTATCGCGCCCTAACGGGCGCGTGCAGCCGACAGCGCCTCGTCACGTAGTGAAGCGCCGCGGCTGAGCGGCATGACGTGAGACGGACAACGCGAAGACGCTTTTCTGTTGTGTTTAGGGCCGGTGCTCGCGACTCGATTCGAGACGCGTCGACCGCCAGTGCGGCGATCGAGCTGCTGGCGGTCAAGCGCGACAACGAGCCGAATGCGAGTGCTGCTTCGATCGTTCGGGTCATGCCAACGTGTCGCCGGTCGGTCCGGAGGACACTCGCGAGCTCGAGCAGCGGCTCGCCGTCGAACGCACAGGCGTCCGCTTGGGGCGCAATGCCCGGCCGCGTTCCTCGGCGGCCACCCGCCGTTTCGCTTGTGACGCCTGATGCTGCGTCTCCCGTCCGCGGTATCGTGCGCCATGTGCGCGACGTCGACCTGGTGAAGGTCAACGGCTCGGTCGCTGCCGCGCCGCTTTCGGGGGCTGTCCGAGCGGCATGGCTCCGGCCGGCATTCTGTCCGGCGAGGGCTCATTTGACCGACCGTCTAACCGACCGCTGCAGCCGGCGAGCGAGGCCGTCACTGACCGTGCTGCGATCGCGCGACGGAGTTGTCGCCAGCCGCCTGTTGTGCGATCGTGTCGCTGCGCTCAGGCGAGCCACCATCAGGCCCCGCTCGCGGCTGAGCGGCATGACGTTAGACCGCACGAACAGCATCAAGCATGACCCGACAATACATCAAGCCTGGTACGCGGCTCGCGGTGAAGCTTTCAGCTGGCGAACGCGATGTGACCGTGGAGAAGGCGTTCTTGGATCCGGAGATCGCAACACAGCTCCGACACACAGCGGCAACGGGGTCGACACTCGTCGTGAACCTGAATCTGGACGACATCGATGACCTTCTGGGCTGCGTCGCCGCCGAGGCCAATCATTGCGACGACGGCAAAGCTCGCCGAGTACTTCATGCAGTCTGCGATCGGCTCAGTAGGATTCTCGATCAGTTCACCGACGAGGCTCCCGCCATGCCCGTGGCGGTGGCGGCGCCAGGGCCGACGTTCACGGCCAAACAGGGCCAATATCTGGCATTCATTCACTACTACACCAAGATCCACGGTGCGCCGCCAGCCGAGGCGGACCTTCAGCGGTACTTCAAGGTGTCCCCGCCGGTCGTCCACACCATGATCTTGACGCTCGAGCGCCACGGTCTCATCGATCGGACGCCCGGTAAGGCCCGGTCGGTTCGGCTGCGGGTCACGCGAGCAGAACTGCCCGACTTGATCTGAGGCTGGTAGCCGTGCGGTCTAACTAACACCGGCTTGCAGCCGACGACGGCCGGTGCGATCATGTGGCCGCCGCGGCTGAAGCCGCGAGGTTAGCTAAGCTAGAGACGCGGACGGGCAGCCCAACAAGCCGCTGCAGCCGACGAGCGGCGCGGGTGCGTTGAGCGAACTCGAGAGGACCGAAAGCGCCGCTCGCGGCTGAGCGGCAGGACGTTAGGCGACAAAGACACTCTGCCCGCACCCATCAGGGGGCCCAATGCGAGAGCGCACTACGAATCCTGTCAGGACTCCTCCCGAACGTCGATGGCTCCTCGTCGCCGTCGCATTTGTCACGGTGGGTGTGGTCACCCTCCTCGGGGTGGTCTTCTTCTTCCGGCCGATCGCGGAGGCTGATCAAGCAGGCTCTCCGTTGATCTCTGCACCTCTCAACCTGGCGGCTTACACAGCCCTTTCAGTCCTCCTCTACGACTGGGCAGTTCGCCGGACGCAGGGGTTCTTCGCTACCGCGTTCGTCATCGGCGCGTCTCAGTACATTCTCGTTATCGATTTGACGCTAAGGGGTGAGCGTGGGCTTGCCACCGCTGGTGCCAGTGCTGTTCTGATCTTCCTTACCTGGGCCTCTGTCGCCTTCGTCTACCGATTGTTCTCTCGTGATCGTAAGCAGGTGTACTGATCGCCATCGCGGCCTACCGCAGCGTTACAGTGGGCCCGAACCGCTGGTTTCCTTGGATCCCGGCTGCCACACGTGGCGTTGCAGCCGCCATGCGGCGCCAGAACGCGGCGCATGGGCAGGGTCGTCGCCGCAACTGCATGCGGCTGAACTTTCGCGTTCTGCCGCTTGACGAGATCCATTCCGCTCGACTGTCGAGAAGAGGTGATGATGAAGATGGCAGTAGCCATACTACTGCTCCTGCTCGTGTCTATTGAGGCAGCCGCGCAGCAGCATCCTCTTCCGATCATCGACATGCATCTGCACGCGAGGGACGCTCCCGAATCGTCCCGTCTGTTGTGGCTGCCCGTCACGGTGTATAGAGTCACCGACCCGATATGCTCTGAACCTCTTCTACCGCCTTCGACCAATGAGGCGATGGTCGAGAAGACCGTTGAGATACTCGAGCGGCGAAACATCTGTCACGCGTTCCATGCTGAGCGGTCGGTCCCAGCGTGGGAGCGGTTTCGCAAGGGAGAGGCGAGCCAGGTCTCAGGATCGGCGGACCGGAGCTGGCTAACACGCAAATGGAGCCGACGCGCCGCTGAAACGCGACGGCGCGCGGCTCATTGCAACGTTAGACGGCGAAGAACGGACCACGAAAGGAGCCACGAGTCCCATGGGCTGGGCGAGCCGGCGAAGACAGGAGCAACGTCGCAACACAGCATCGCATCGTTCACATCCGGAGTCTCGGCGGCCACAGGAGGATCTGCGTCTGTCCGAACGGCTCGTCGATCTGGTCGCCCCGTATCGTGAGGACCGCCTCACGTCAGACCGATACGAAATGCTGATCGGCGCCGCGGCAACGGCGTGGAACCTGTCGCTGTTGTCGGAGCCTGAGCGGCCGGACGCCCTGCGCCAGGCCTTCCGTAAGGCCAGAGTCAAAGACGTTGAGGCCGCTTCGGACATGATCGTCACGTTGATGCGGCGGAAGGAACACTGTTTCCCGACGATCATCGAACTGTCGTCAGCTGGACTGGACGTGTGTCGAAGGCAAGCGTTGGTCGTCGAATTGTGCCCTCTGCGGGCTGCTACTCTTGGCCCCATCGCGAAGGGGTGTCACCTACGCGCATTCGCTCAGTTTGCAGCCGGGCGAGGTCACAGTTCGGCAAGGCGATTTCTGGTTCGATACGCCGACTGTACGTGCGGTTGTGCTTGTATTTGCGAACGAGGTCCCAACGCGGCTGCTCGAACGCCGAGACGAGAGCTATGCGTACTTCAGCGGCCCTGGCTGACTTAGCTCACACCCGTTGCACCAGGTGGCCGCCTGAGGGAGGGTAGGCGGCCGCTGGTGAACGCTATACGTTACGCAGCGCCACGGAATCTCGCGCCCGCTTTGCGAGCGCCGGACGACCTGTTCCCAATCACCCGGAGAGGGCACATGAAGAAGAGCGCGACTGCTCGATTCGCCATCAAGAGCTGGGATGAAAAGCCCTATAGTGAGGGCAAGGACCAGCCACGACTCACTCGGGCCAGCGTCACCAAGACCTACACTGGCGATATCGAAGCGGAGGGGCAGGTCGAGTACCTGATGATGTACCGCAGCGACGGCTCGGCTACCTTCGTAGGCCTCGAGCTGGTCGTCGGACGAATCGCGGGCAAGACCGGCACGTTTGTGCTCCAACGCACTGGCGTATTCGAAAGCGGGCAGGCGAAAGAGTCCTATTCCGTTATCTCCGGCTCCGCAACTGGAGACCTGCAGGGCCTCCTGGGCGACGGCAGCTCCGCCGTTGGGCACGGCATGGAGCATCCTTTCACCCTGAGCTATGAGTTGGCCTAGAGGCGCACGCCAGGAACGTTCATGGCTCGAAGAGTAGACTACGACCAGATCGCCACACACTACGACCGGCGATATCAGGAGAACGACTACTCTGGTGTCGAGGTCGCTCTGATTGCGTTCGTCGGCGAGCATTTCGACCAACGCGTACTCGAGGTTGGCTGCGGCACGGGCCATTGGCTACGATCCTTCGGCGCTAGTGGGATTCGCGTAGCGGGTCTGGACGCTCCGGCTCAGATGCTGGCTCATGCGAAGAGTCAAGCGCCGGGAGCCGCCCTCGTGCAGGGGTCCGCTGAAAGTCTGCCCTGGACAAGTGAATCGTTCGACCGAATCTTCTGCATCAGTGCGTTTCATCATTTTCTGGACAAGGTCGCATGCCTGACGGAGGCCAGGCGCGTGTTGCGACCGGGCGGGCTGATGATGACCGTCGGTCTTGATCCACACGCCGGCGTCGATCAGTGGAACGGCCGTACACGGTTCGCGCAGATGCCGCGGGGCACCGATGTTGTGCCAACATCGGACTCGGTCCGGACCGAGTTGCTGATGTGCGCTCGCGGCTGACCGGCACGACATTGGCCGGATCATCGAGACGGCCAAAGAGCTGCGTCGGCCAGTAATGATCCGGCTTGCCGTGACGAACAACCAGGTGCATGGTGCGCGCACCGCGGTGGACCGTTCTTTGAGAGGAGCGAGAGATGCTTGCTCGGCGGCTGACACCCATTCTGAACGTCTCGAAGATCCAGGAGAGCTTCGCCTGGTTCGAGAAGCTCGGCTGGACCAAGGCGTGGGACTGGGGCACGCCTCCGACCTTCGGAGGTGTCTGCTCCGGCGAGTGTGAGATCTTTCTGTGCCAGAACGGCCAGGGCGGTCGAGGCAAGAGTAGTTTCAGGGCGACATTCGGCCCGGAGTCGAACGAGGCCGCTGAGAAGGCGGTGTGGATGTCGATCTGGGTCGACGATGTTGACGCCGTCCACCGGCGGTGCGTTGAGCAGGCTCTCGATGTGACCTGGCCCCCGACAGACATGCCATGGAACGCTCGCGAGATGCATGTACGTCACCCGGATGGGCACGTTTTCAGAATCAGCCGCGGCATTGACGAGGCCGGGTAGCTCAGGCGATTGATCTCGCAGGCTAACACGCGAATGGAGCCGACGCGGCGTGAATCGTGAAGCCGCCGCGACAATCGCCACCTTGGCCGGACAAGCCCGCTGGAGACCACACGCCGATGAATGACCTTGCGGACTCGACTTCGGGGACGGGACGTCTGGAGTTCATCGGCTCGCTTCGAGGCTTCGCGCTCCTGGTGTTTTCTGGGCGAACCTGCTGATCGTCGCGGGTATTACCTACCTGACGGAAGCGCAGCGGACGGCGTTGTTCACCTCATCCCTCGATTCGTTCGCCTACTTCTTTGAGCGGTTCTTCATCGAGAACAACGCGTGAGGCACTGGCGACTGCGACGGTCAACGCCGCGCGGCTGGTGGGCGACGAGGACGAATGGGGCTCGTTCCGCGAAGGCCTGGCGGCCGATCTCGTCGTCCTGGGCGCCAATCCGCTGGAGGACATCGCCAATACGCGCACGATCCGCTCCGTGATCCGCGCCGGATCCGTCGTCAACCACGCCGTGCTACGCGTTCGGTAGCGCGACGCATGGTCGGTCATCCAGATGGTTCTGTTGGCGCGATCGTCCATCACGCGAGAGGCGAGTAGACGAACTGGTGCCGCAGTCTAACCCGCCGCTGCAGCCGGCGAGCGGCGCAAGCTGTTTCGAGTAATATGAAGACGAAACTAACTACTCTCGTTTTTCTGACCTCGGCGCATCTCGGCTGCGCCAACCACACGCGGCTCCACGTCGATCCCGTCGATGCGATGGTGTACGACCCCGTGCACGTTCGCATCACGGGCGTTCCGGATGAACAGACGGTGACCGTTCGCGCCGCGATGGTCGACACGGACGGCATGCGGTGGGAGTCCGTGAACCGCTTTCGACCGCGCGACGGCGCCGTCGATCTCGCCGAGCACGCGCCCGTGAGCGGATCGTACGACGTTGCGAGCCGGATGGGCTTCGTCTGGTCGATGACACCGGCGGAGAACGACACCGATCGTCCGCTGATGTTCGCGACGTCCTCTCTGGAAGCGTCGACGATCGACCTCACCGTGCATGTGGGTGACGAGACGCTCGAGCGCCGGCTCACGCGAAGGACGCTGCGCCCGGGAGTTCGACGCGTGGAGGTGCGCGAGGATGGTCTCGTCGGCACCTTGTTTCTCCCGCAGAACGCCAGCGAGCTGCCGACCGTGATGCTGATGGGCGGCTCGGGCGGCGGACTGGGGGAGCGAGAGGGCGCTCTATTGGCGTCCGAGGGATACGTCACACTCGCCCTGGCCTATTTCGAGGCCGAAGGGCTGCCCGAGACGCTCACGAACATCCCCCTCGAGTACTTCGAGACGGGCATCGAGTACCTGCAAGGTCTTCCGGAGGTCGATGCCGAGCGGATCGCCGTCCTCGGCGCTTCACGCGGCGGAGAGCTGGCGCTCCTCCTGGGTGGGACGTTTCCACAGATCAAAGGTGTCATCGCCATTGTTGGGAGCGGGCTGGTGTGGGGTAGCTGCTGTCCGCCGGGCGACGACCCCGCGTGGACGCTCGGCGGCAAGCCCATACCGTACGTACCCCACGACGCCGATCCCGAGCTGGAGAAAAGGTTCTTCGAGGACCTGGACGCCGGCAAGCCGGTGGCGTGGGCACCCGTCGCGAGAAGCATGATGGAGAGGGAGCTGGAGCGTCGGAGCGACGCGATCATCGCCGTGGAGCGCACGAATGGGCCGATCCTGATGCTCTCGGGTGCAGAAGACGCCCTGTGGCCCTCGGGACCGCTGTCGGAGGTGGCGCGGCAGCGCCTCGAGCTGCACGACTTCCCGTTCCCTTACGAGCACATCAGCTATCCGGAGGCGGGCCATTCGTTCCCGCCGCCGTACATGCCGGCGACGTTGTCACGGAATCCGAACGGGTTTCTTCGGGGCGGCTCGACGGAAGGAACCGCTCGGGCCATGGAGGATGCCTGGCGCCGCATTCTGGAGTTCTTGAACGAGACCCTGAGACACGATCGTTAGCGACGAGACAGGGGCGGCAAAACGTCAGCTCTATACAGGAAAGAAGGAAATATCAACCAATTACGAAACAGAGGGCGTACACAGGCCTCGCACTGATCGGTCTGGGTAGAAACAACGAGGCTCGGACAGCACTCTTGACGGCGAAGTCTCTGGACCCGAGCCTCTTTGAGATCGATCCGAATTCGCGAGACTGTTGACCGGGGTTGTGAACGGACGGGTTGATCGTTAACAGAAGTCTGGCACCATCCTTTACACCTACAGCTGATTGTTCAGACACCGGTGATTAGCAGGCTTCGTTCATCGATCTTTCCGAGCAGCGTGCTGTAGTAGACGATATTCCAGATT
>Ga0299914_10004326_pt1 | contig 10210 bp, 6 predicted proteins | sample RVTome_10_FD_201361 | JGI IMG/M metagenome (GOLD analysis project Ga0299914, IMG submission 201361) | Soil microbial communities from uranium-contaminated site in the Upper Colorado River Basin, Wyoming, United States - RVT153D57 (version 2) ... | reverse complement strand
GGGATGCTCACGGGCAGCGGGGTGGCCTTGATACTCCGTCTGGTCGGGATGGACAGTGGCGACTACTGGAGCTGGGCCGGCTGGCACTGGTTCGCGCTGGTGGCCGGGTTCTCCATCCTCACCAAGTACGTGATCCGTTTTCGTGGAAACCACGTCTTCAACCCGTCGAACGTCGGTCTGGTGGCTGCCTTCCTGCTGATCGGAGCGGACGTCGTCGAGCCACTGGACTTCTGGTGGGCTCCTCTCGGCTTCTGGATGATCCTCGCATATGTGTTGATAATCGGTGGCGGGGTGCTCATCACCCGCCGTCTCGATCTGCTGGAGATGGCTGTCACCTATTGGGTCGTCCTGGCAGCGGGGCTGGCCGTCCTCGCAGCCTCGGGTCACTGCATGGTGGCCGCCTGGTCTCCGACACCGGTCTGTGACGGGCGGTTCTGGACCGTCTTGGTGACCTCTCCGGAGATCCTGGTCTTTCTCTTCTTCATGATCACCGACCCCAAGACGATTCCATCTGGAAGGGGTGCACGGGTTGTCTTCGCAGCGGGACTCGGCCTTCTCTCCGTGATGATGATCGCCCCGCATGTCACCGAGTACGCCGCAAAGGTCGGGCTCCTGGCAAGCCTCACCCTGTGGAGCCCTCTGCGTGGCCTGTTCGACAGGGCGCTTCCCGACGCAGGCGGGCGGCGGGCAGGCATCGCCACCCTGTGGGACCGGATCGGATCGCGCCCATTGGCCGGTGTCTTCGGTCGTGGCCTGGTGATCGGCGTCGTGCTCGTCGCGGCGGTGGTGGGCATCCTCGTCGCCGGGAGCCCGGTGCGCGATCAGGCATTGGCTCTCGACCGCGCCGCGCCCGAGGTCTCGGTCGAGGTCGACCCGGCGTCACTGCCCGACGTGGCGGTCGACGAGTCGGTACACGGTCTCGATGTCACGGTCGACGATGAGTTCGTCGATCTGCTCAGCCTGACCCTCGCCGAGAACCTCGCCATCGAAGCCGAGGCGATGCGAACGGCAGATGGAAGTCTGCTCGCGGTGTCCAGCGGTGGAACTCGTCTCGACGAGATGCAGGCGCGTCTCGACACCGCAGTCGCCACTGGAGAGCGGGTCGCCGACCTGTTCACTTTCACGGAGATGGCCGTTGCCCTCCATGAGCCGGAGGGGGAGGGCCAGACCTCCGCCGGGCTCGTTTTCTCTACCGCCGGAGAGCTGACGAGAGTCCTCTTCGACTCGAGTGGCGAAGAGGTCAGTAGATCCAGTGAGCCACACCGAGCCCGTTTCGTGGTGCGTCAGCTCGCCGGAGACCGCTGGCTGCTGGTCGAAGCCGAACAGGGGTCTTGATCAGACCAACGACATCACACGGTCCGGGCTGAGCAGGAACGGGGGGAGGTACGCAGGGATGTTGGAGAAGGGGAGCACATCGGGGTGCAACTCGATTCCCAGGTCTTCGCGCATGAACCGGCGGCGTCCTTCGATCCGCTGCCACATGTCGGGATAGCGATCTGCGATCTCGGCGCGCAGGGTGTGGTCGGCGAGTGCGATGCCGTCCTCGATGTTGGTCGTGAAGTAGGGAGTCCCGGTTGCCGGGATGATGTCGACCTGCATTGCCATGCCGGAGCGCAACTCGACGTCCGAGCCCGGCCCCACCGGGGTGTTGACCCACTCGTCGTAGTGGATCTGATGACCCGGATTGAGAAATATCCCGAAGAAGGGGTCACCGAGCCTGCGGTCGACGATGTCCTGCAAGACCGCTCCGCGTTGGCCGATGTGGAGTGCCTGGTACCACTCGACGACGGTCTCGAAGTAGGGGACCACCAGCTTTTCGACATAGTCGCCGATGTCTGCGTCGAGCCCGTCGTGCCCGTCGGTGACAAACCCTGCCCTGCAGTTCAAGGCACCCCAGACTCCGTAGGCAACGGTGAGTGGGTCGCCCTCTGTGATGACCCGGTCTCCCGGGCTGAGCAACCCGAGCCGGGCGCGGTCCCCGGCGGTGAGCATGAGGTGGCACGACAGCGGCGACCCGTTCCATCGCAGGAGTCCCACGGCTTCCTGCTCGGTCATCCCCGGCCGCAGCCCGAACAGCAGGTTGCGGACGCCAGTGGAGGTGTGACACGCCGCATACTCGAAGTAGGCCAACTGCTCCACCTCGTTGATCACCCGCATCCCGCCGGCGGCGTCGATCAGTATGTCGGTGACGTTCTCGACGTGGTCATTTCCGGCGAGCCGCCTCACCTCGTCGACGATGAAAGACGGCACGTCGCTGTGGCGAGGGTCCCGGAACGTCTTCCAGCCGACGAGACCTACCGGAGAGCCCTCCCGAATCCCCTCACCAGTGAAGACGTCGCTCAACGATCTCGATCGATCTCTCGGCTGTCCGGGAAGGCTGAAGTCCTGGAAGAGCTCGACACGCATTGGAACAGGTGCGGCTTTGGCCATGCCGACACACTCGTTGCCCACGAGGATGAGTGGGTCGCCATCACGGGAGACAACCAATAGCGCCTCCTCGAATCGGGGGTCGAACCCGGTGAGGTACGAGAGATTGGGACTGTGCTCGCGATCGGCATAGACGATGCAGAATTCGAAACCTCGTTCGGTCAGCCGCTCGCGGAGCGTCTCGAGACGGCTGAGGTAGATCTCGGGAGGGAGCGATGGGATCATCGTCGGCGACCCGAACTCGGGCAGGTCCTTAGAAACGAGGCGGGCGGAGAGCATCGGGATCAGTCTCGCCCCGAGTAGAGGACCGTTCCCGTGTCAGAGCCACGCTCGATCGACACGATCTGATTGGCATCGACCGGCACCCAACCCCCCTCCTCACCGTCGGGCCACGTCACTCTCAGCTGCGCCGACTCTGCGTCTCCTAGACCGAAGTGGATCGGGCCCACCTCCCCGCCGGAGTGACCGCCTCCTACTGTGACTTCAACGCGTTGGACATGACTCCCGATGCGGACCTCGACGAGGGCCCCGATTGCGTCGCGATTCGCGCCTGGCTGTTTGGGGACCACCGCCAGCCAATTCCCGGCAGGTCCGGTATTGCGCCAGATCCGGACAGGCTCCCGGCGCTCCACCACCACGACATCGAGCATGCCGTCGAGATTGAGGTCGGTGACAGCGGCTCCACGGCTGCGGGAATAGTCGACGAGGCCGGCGTCGCCGGCGCCCTCACGGAAGGTCCCGTCTTCGCGGCTGATGAGGAGGTTGTTGGGGTCGTCCGCCGCAAACTCCACCTGCGCATCGACATTGCCCTTGGAGACGAATAGGTCCACGAATCCGTCGTTGTTCACGTCGCCGAACTCGGCGTGCCAGGCCGTCGAAGGACGGTTGGTATCGCCGATGAAAGGCCGGTGAGCCGTAGCGCCCACATCGAGGGCGACGTCTTCGTAGGTCGGCCCGCCATCGGTGTTGACCAATCTCTGCAGCTTGTTGTCTCCTTGGCTGGAGAGGAAGAACTCGGGCCGGGCGTCCCCGGTCAGGTCTCGGCCGGCGATGCCCATTCCCCAGATCTGCATCGGCTGCCATCCATCTTCCTCGGAGTATTCACTCGCCGTGCCGTCCTCGCCCACCCGCCACAACTGCTCCTGGCCATTCTCGTAGTAGTGGCGATCGTTGGTCATGCGCAGGTCCATCTGCCCGGTGCGGCTCCAGTCGCTGAACATGATGGAAAGTGTGCACCAGCCGGGGGAGAGTGCCACCGGAGGTCCATACCGACCTCCGTCTGGAGTCAAAAGCTCGTGGTCGGCGCAACCGTCGCCCGGATCGGTGCCCTGCCGGTAGTTGCCGAAGGCCATGGTGGGAAGTTGCTCCCCGGGGTCCCACCGGCCGCTGAATGCGGCCGTCCAGTCGTCGCCGCCGTCCGCCTGCCACAACTCGTTGGCGCGCTCGAAGACACAGTCTCCAGTTCCGCGGAGCATCACATTCTCACCGACTCTGAGGACCGCTAGGTCGAGGTGACCATCCGAGTCGACATCCAACGGGTAAGCCCCGGTGACGTCTGTGAGATCGGTGCTCTCGGCATGACGACCTTGGAAGCGGAGCTCACCGCCTACCTCGCTCTCGTTGACGAACAACCCGGCAGGCTCGGACCCTCCGGCGACGAAGAGATCCGGTCGCATGTCCGAGTTGCAGTCGAGGACGGCGACGCCTCCCCCGACGAAGTACTGGAACTCGCCGTCGTAGGTGTGGTCGATCCCAGCCATTTCTGTGTCCTCGACGTAGGCGGGCGCCCCCAGAGCCTCCGATGGCGCATCCCCCTCAACGAGATCGAGAACGAAAAGGGCAACAGCAGCGGAGGCCGCCATCCCCACGAGCACCCCGGCAGAGAGCGCGGTGCCGGCACGCCATCGCCGCACAGGGCGGTTCTCGGTCACGGCAGTTGCTCCCGGCGGGCAGTCGCCGCAGAATGCCGCCCTACCCGATCGGAGAGGTGAACGTGGACAAGAGGCTCGAGCCGGTCAGCTGGGGAGTGCTCGGTGTGGCGAACATCGGGACGACGAAGGTCATCCCGGCCATGCAACGATCGGATGTCAGCCGTGTTGACGCCATCGCCTCGCGGTCGCGCCAGCGTGCGGAGAGTGCCGCCAGCCAGTTGGGCATCTCCCGATCCTATGGCTCTTACGAAGAGCTTCTCGCCGACCCCGATATCGAGGCCGTCTACATCCCCCTGCCCAACCACCTGCATCTCGAGTGGGCTCGAGCCGCGGCCCGAGCCGAAAAACACGTTCTCTGCGAGAAGCCTCTCGCCATGACCAGCGCCGACGCCAGGACGATGGTCGAGGCGTGTGATGAAGCCGGAGTGCTTCTCATGGAGGCGTTCATGTACCGCCTTCACCCTCTCTGGTTGAAGGCCAAGGAGTTGGTAGACGCTGGCACCATCGGCGAACTGCGGTCCGTGCAGACAGCCTTCTCCTATTTCAACGACGACCCGAACAACATTCGAAACATCCCTGAAGTCGGGGGTGGCGCCCTCTACGACATCGGTTGCTATGCGGTCAACGCGGCCCGGTTTCTCTTCGGGTCGGAGCCGACGGCTGTGAGAGGAGCGGTTCGGCGTGACCCGGAGCTGGGCACGGATGTGGTGACTTCGGCACTCCTCGACTTCGAGGGCGGGCACTCCACGTTCGTCTGCTCGACTCAGATGGAACCCGACCAGAGGGTGGTTGCCCACGGGACGGATGGGCGGATCGTGATCGAGATTCCCTTCAACCTCCCGCCAGACATACCCACACGTCTCCTCCTCATGGCCGGTGGCGATCCGCCGGTATCGCCTCACGTCGAGATTCACGAGTTCCCCCCGTCCGACCCGTACACGATCCAGGCTGACGCATTCTCCTTGGCGGTCCGGCAGGGAGAGCCGGCTCCGCTGCCCGCGAGCGATGCTGTGGCCAATCTCGAGGTCATCGAGCGCATCTTCGCCGACGCCGACCTCTAAGAGGGGGCGACCCGGCTGACTGCCGGTGCCGGTGAGGCGAACCCACCGGGATTCCCAATGACCTCGGCGAAGACGAGCTCAGAGGCCCCGATCAGCGTCGAGTCCGGCCCGAGCTCGCTGCGTCGGATCGCGCACGAAAGCCAGGGGGCGTTCAGCGCCGTCTCCCGGGCAGCCTCGTTCAGCGACTTCTCCAGGAACGGGTAGAGCTGCTGGAAGAACCCCCCGACCACGACGAGCTCGGGGTTGAAGGTGTTGATCAGGTTGCCGATGCCGATCCCGAGCCACCTCCCCAGGTGACCCAGAGCCGTGAAGACCTCGGGCTCGCCGGAATGGGCGCGGCGAACGACTTCGGCGACGAGCTCCTGACGGGGCGCGTCGACGGGGTGCCCTATCAGCTTGGCCAGGGCCTCTTCCCCGACCTCGGTCTCCCAGCAGCCGATGGCGCCGCAACGGCATTCCCGCCCATGGGGGTTCACGATGGTGTGGCCGGCTTCGCCGGCATATCCGGCGGCGCCCAGCATCGGCTTTCCGTCGTAGATGATTCCGATGCCGACCCCCACCTCGCCCGCGATGAAGATCATGTGGCGCTTTTGGCCAGCACTCGTCCTCCGGTACTCGGCCAGCGCGGCGAGGTCCGCCTCGTTGGCCATCATCACACGATCGAAGCCGAGCCCGGACGAGATCAGGCCGGCGAGGGGCACGTTGTTCCACCCCAGGTTCGGCGAAACGTGGACGAAGCCATCCTGACGTCGAACGACACCCGCGACCGCTACCCCCACCCCGGCAACGTTGCTGTTGCGGGGCAGACCAGCAAGGAGAGGGCCTGCCAGGCTGCCGAGTCGGGCCACCACCTCAGCGGGTGACTGCTGACCGACCGGATTGGACATCGACGACTTGTCGAAGATGTGGCCCCCGAGGCCAACGGTGGCGACCGATACCGAGTCGACTTCCAGCTCTACGGCCAGGGCGACCGCCCCTGTGGGCTGGGTCCGCGCCACCCACGAGGGGCGGCCCGGCCCCACGCTGGTCGCGCCCCGGTCCTCGACGACGAGCCCTAGTCCCGTCAGCTCGCCGATGAGGTCTCGGATCGTCGACCTGTTGAGGCCGGTCTGATCAGCCAGCTGCGAACGAGTCATCTCGCCCGAGTTGTGGAGCCGCTCCAGCACCACGGTGAGGTTGTGACGCCTGACCTCCTCGGAGGCGACGCCGCGGCGACGTCCCGATGTATCCGAGATTCGGCTGTCTGTCAGGATGGGCCCTTTTGTTGGGGGATGCACAATATACGCAGGGTCGGGATTGCTCACCTGAGATGACCCTGAAATCCTCCCGAAATCGTTGGACGAAATTCCTGTCAGTTTTGTTGCAGCCTCGAACAATTCCCGGGTAGGCTCGCTCAGACGCCATCGGCGTGGCCCATTCCGTTCGAGGGAATGACTCCCCGAGCGGGAACGACCGGGCCGGCCGAGGTGACTTACGAGGAGGAAAGTTGAAGAGACATAGATACCTGGTCGCCCTTATCGCCATTCTCGCCCTGGTTGTTGCAGCCTGCGGCGGGGATGGAGAGGGATCAGACACGACCGAAGGGGGCGCGGATACCACCGCGGCTCCCGACACCACTGCGGCGCCTGACACGACGGCGGCGCCGGACACCACCACGGGCGGTGACGATGAGATCGTCGTCGGCGTCTCCTGGAACAACTACAACGAAGAGCGTTGGGCACGCTGGGACGAGCCGGCCATCCAGGCTGCACTCGACGCGGCGGGGGCCACCTACATCAACTCCGATGCAGGCTCCTCAGCCGAGCAACAGCTCGCCGACGTGGAGAACCTGATCTCACAGGGAGCGGATGTGCTGATCATCCTCGCCCAGGATGGGACGGCCATCCTCCCGGCGGTGCAGAGCGCGCTCGACCAGGGGATCCCCGTGATCGCCTATGACCGACTGATCGAGAACCCCGGTGCCCTCTACATCACCTTCGACAACGTCGAGGTGGGGAGGATGCAGGCCAGGGCGATCTTCGAAGCGGTTCCCGAAGGCAACTATGTCTTCATCAAGGGCAACCAGGCGGACGCAAATGCCGACTTCCTTCGTGGCGGTCAGCAGGAAGTCCTTCAAGAAGCGATCGACTCGGGCGCCATCGTCAACGTTGGCGAGGAGTACACCGACAACTGGGACCCAGCTGTCGCCCAGACCAACATGGAGCAGATCCTCACCCAGAACAACAACGAAGTCGACGCAGTCGTGGCTTCCAACGACGGCACCGCCGGCGGCGTGGTCGCCGCTCTGGATGCAGTCGGTCTGGCCGGCTCCGTGCCGGTCTCCGGACAGGATGGTGACGGAGCAGCGCTCAACCGCATCGCTCTCGGCACCCAGACCGTCTCGGTGTGGAAGGACGCCCGCGAGTTGGGCACTGCAGCCGGTGAGGCTGCCATTGCCCTTGCCGGCGGCGCTGCGATCACTGACGTTGCCGGTGTGGTGCAGTTCGACTCACCGGGTGGCAACTCGATGACCTCGATATTGCTCACGCCGATCCCGATCACCCAGGACAACCTGGATGTGGTGGTGGACGCTGAGTGGATCACGGTCGATGCCCTGTGCCAGGGCGTCGAGCCGGGTTCGGTCGAAGTCTGCGGCTGATCTGAGAGCGTGGGGTCCCCTGATCTCAGTCGAGGGATCCCAACGGATGTGTGCACGCCGCGCCCTCTTCGGAGGGCGCGGCGTGTACTTTTGTGAGGCGGGAATGAGATGGCACTGACCGAAGACACGACGGCGAAGACCGAGCAACAAGTCCCCGACGAGCAGGCGGCCGGCGCCGGACCCGGGCCTCTGGGTCTCTTGCGCCGAAGCGTTTCCTCGCTGGAGCTGGACACCCGGCTGCTCGGGATGGTCATCGGGCTCCTGACGATCTGGGTCAGCTTCAATTTCTGGTCTGGGGGCACGTTCTTGACCCCGCGCAACATCTGGAACCTGACCGTGCAGACATCCGTGGTCGCCATCATGGCCACCGGGATGGTCCTCGTCATCGTGTCTAGGAACATCGACCTGTCCGTCGGCTCCATGCTTGGCTTCCTCGGGGTGTTCATGGCCTTGATGCAGGCCGAATGGCTCCCGAGTGTCGTCGGTTTCGACCAGTGGTACACATGGATCGTCGTTCTGATAGCAGGGATGCTGCTCGGTGGGTTGGTCGGAGCGCTCCAGGGTACGGTCGTCGCCTATCTGGCAGTCCCGTCTTTCATCGTGACGCTGGGTGGGCTGCTCATCTTCCGCGGGCTCGCCTGGTTGCAGGCGAGCGGTCGCACCATCGCACCGATGGACTCGAGCTTCCAACTGCTCGGTGGGGGAGCGCGTGGGTCGGTGGGCGGGACGATCAGTTGGGTGATCGGGGTGGTCGCCTGCGTCGCCGTCATCCTCCTCCTCGCCAGTAGACGGCGCACCTATCTCAAGTTTGGGTTCCGGGTTCGACCGTTGTGGGCGGACATCGCCCTGATGGTGATGGGATGCGTGGTCATCCTCGGGGGCGTCTGGTATCTAAACCAGTACTACATGCCCGAGCCGCTCGCCCGTGCCTATGCCGAGGCGAACGGCTTGGAGTGGCCCGAATCCGGCCTCCAGATCCCGTTCGGGATCGCCAACCCGGTGCTCATCGCCATCGGCACCGCGATCGTCATGACATTCATCGCCACCCGCCGGCGGTACGGCCGTTACGTGTTCTCCATCGGTGGCAACCCGGAGGCCGCCACCCTGGCCGGCATCAAGACCAAGCGGACGATCGTGCTCACTTTCATGGTCATGGGAATCCTGGTCGGTCTGGCATCGGCGGTCCAGGTCGCCCGTCTCAACTCGGCGACCAGCGGTCTCGGCACCCTCCAGGAGCTCTACGTCATCGCCGCCGCCGTCATCGGGGGCACTTCGCTCGCCGGGGGCATCGGCACGATCTTCGGAGCTGTCCTCGGCGCACTCCTGATGCAGTCTCTCCAGTCGGGGATGGTCCTCGTCGGTATCCAGACCGCCCTCCAGGACGTGGTCATCGGAATCGTCCTGATTCTCGCCGTGGCAGCGGACGTCGCCTATCGCAAGAGGCAATCGCGATGAGCATCGGCGGCAACGGGGCGCGCCCCCTGGTCGAGATGGAGGACATGAATGTCAGCTTCGGCGGAGTCCATGCCGTCAAGGACATGTACCTGAACTTGTTCCCGGGAGAGGTCCACGCTCTGGTGGGCGGCAACGGCGCCGGCAAGTCCACCCTCATCAAGACGCTCTCCGGGGCCCAGAAAGCCGACTCGGGGAACATCGTGATCGACGGGGCCCCAGTGGTGATCAATGGCCCCATCGATGCCAAGAACCATGGTGTCGAGACGATCTATCAGACACTGGCCCTCGCCGACAACATCGACGCACCCGGGAACATGTTCCTCGGCCGCGAGCTCACCACCGGTCTTGGCAACCTCGACGACTCGGCCATGGAGGACGCGACACGCAAGATCATGGGCCGGCTCAACCCGAGGTTCGAGAACTTCAAGTCACCGGTGGCCTCGTTGTCCGGGGGCCAGAGACAATCAGTCGCCATCGCCCGCGCCGTCCACTTCAACGCCCGCATCCTGATCATGGACGAGCCGACCGCTGCGCTGGGCCCGGCGGAGACCGATCAGGTGAGGCAGCTGATTCGCCAGCTCAGGGAGGAAGGGCTCGGGATCATCCTCATCAGCCACGACATCCACGACGTGTACGACCTGGCTGACCGGATCACCGTCATGTACCAGGGGCGCAGTGTTGGGACCGTGGACAAGGAC
>Ga0299914_10004325_pt1 | contig 10212 bp, 9 predicted proteins | sample RVTome_10_FD_201361 | JGI IMG/M metagenome (GOLD analysis project Ga0299914, IMG submission 201361) | Soil microbial communities from uranium-contaminated site in the Upper Colorado River Basin, Wyoming, United States - RVT153D57 (version 2) ... | reverse complement strand
AGAAGTGTTCCTGCTCAAACGTATTCCGCCGTGGTCGCGAAACCTCAGCACCCGTGCGGTCGGGACGCCCAAGGTCGCGATGGTCGACTCGGGAATCGCCGCCAACCTGCTCGGGCTCGACGCGAGCAGGCTTCGGCAACCGTCGAGTCCACTCGGTCCCCTTCTCGAGGGCTTCGTGGCAATGGAGATCGCACGCCAGCTGACGTGGTGCGAGCAACGCGTTGATCTTTACCACTACCGAACCAAAGACAAGGTCGAAGTCGACATCGTACTGGAGAACCGCCGAGGCGAAGTGGTAGCGATCGACGTCAAGGCCGCGTCAACGGTGCGTGGTGAGGACTTCCGGGGGATCCGTCACCTTGCCGACCGTATCGGCGACGACCTCGTAGCCGGCATCGTCCTCTACACCGGCGAGCAGGCACTTCCCTTCGGGCCACATTTCCGCGCGATACCCGTGGGCGCAGTGTGGGAAGCCGCCGCAGACTCGGCCAGCTGAGGCGCGCTACGCGTTCGCGTCGAGGAGCTCGGTCATCGCGAGGTGTCCGGCATGCAGACCGTCGGTGATGACGACCGGGTCGGCTTCCATGCGTCCGACCCGAGGCGTGTCAGGGCCGGGGCGGACGGCCAGCATCGCCGGGGTGAGGGCCGGGTCGGTGCTGTGGGTCGTCAGGCGCTGGGCCACGGCGGCGGATCGGGTGCCGCGGGCGAGGAACGGCTCGCGGGCGCCGGGGGCGGTTCGGCGTAGCCAGGCGCCGGTGATGGCGCGGAGCACCGCCGAGTCGGCGGCCAGATCGCCGGACTTCCGTGAGCTGAGCAGCAGCAGATGGGTCGCTCCCGCCGCGAGCGGCGTGTCCAGCGGGATGGCCTCGGCGACGCCGGCGTCGATGTAGCGGGCTCCTGCCAGGTGGACCGGCTTTCCGGCGAGCAGCGGCAGCGACGCACTCGCCCGCAGCGCACGATGCAGGGACTGCTTGTCGCCGATGTGGCGGTGCAGGTCGACGGCGAGGCCGGTGTCGGCGTCGGTCGCCACCGGATGGATGCTGACGGGGCTGGCGAGGATACGGGCCGCGTCGAGCCCGAGGGTGCGATCGTAGAACTCGCCGATCAGCCACTCGAGGTCGACGAGCGGACGACGGCGGATCGGGTTGGACAGCCGCGAGAACGGCGCGAACGAGGCGGGGTCCGTCCAGGCTTTCATGCCGGTGCTGATGTCGCCGCTGAGCAACCACGCCGCCGTCAGCGCACCCGACGACGCCCCGTAGACGGCGTCGAACGCGGACAGGAACCGCCGCTCGTTCAGTGCGAGCGCCATGCCGCCGGAGATGACGCCCCGGTTGCCGCCGCCTTCGATCGAGAGCACGACGCGATGGGGGTCGGAGCGCCGGCCCGGCTGGCTGTCGGTCGCGAGCCGTTCGCGCAGCACCGCGAGCACGGGATGCTCAGTCGCGTCACCGTTGCTGGCCATGATCACCTCGGTGAGTGGTGGTCACCAGCATTCCGAGTCCCGCATCTCCGCGAGCACCTCACTCAGCGGCTGGGCGGCGTCCGGCATCGGCTGCGGCGGGCCGAGGTCCGCCAGGCTCGACACGACGGGCCGGTAGTGGCCGTCGGCTTCCAGGCGTTCGAGAGCGGACCCGGCATCCATAGCGAGCCTCTCAACCCTGCACGACGGAGTCGCCGTTGTGCGCGAGCGGCACCGTGACCGGCTCTCCCGCGGCGGCATCGGACCGGAACGTGACCACGTAGTCGCGGTCGTCGATGTCCACCACGGCGACGAAGTTGCGGAAGTCCGGCCCGAACAGCTTGCGCCACCACACCGGCCTCGGCTCGACGCCGCGACGCCGCGCCCACCGGCTCACCGCCCGCGTCACCCCCGGCGACCAGGTGATCCGGAAGGCCCATTCGGCGACCCGCTGGATGGTGTTGTGCACCGGCGAGCACGTCAGCTGCCAGACCCGGGGTGACTCCTGCCCATCGAAGGTCGCCTCCGCGACGTAGCTGTGGTGGACGTCGCCGGAGAGCACGCTGACCGTCGCCGGTGGCCGCGTGGTGCGCTCGCCGTTGCCGATGGCGCGCAGCAGGGCGGTCAGGCGGTCGAACGAGGTGCGGAACGCCGCCCAGTGCTCGAGGTCGATCGCGCGGCGCACCCGCTCGGCCAGCCAGCCACGCGCCCCGCCACGGTCGCACGCCCGCTCGTTGACCGACTCCAGCTCGTGCACCGCGTGCGGCAGCAGCCACGGCAGCGACGACCCGATCAGCAGGTGCTCGTAGTCGCCGCTGGTCGCGTCCTCGATCCAGCCGAACTCGTCGTCGGACACCATGAGCCGCTGCCCGTCGAGGATGCGGCCGGACCGGGTGTCGATCACCACCAGCCGCACCGAGCCGATATCGCGGCGGTAGCTCCACCGCATCGACTTCGCGCCGCCGACCTCGGCGTCGGCGCGGTCGGCGAACTCGTGCAGCACGTCGTAGGCGTCGCCGGTCTCGCCCACCCGCCGGACCTCGGCCAGCGTCGGGTCGGCGGCGAGGTCGTCCGGCGTCAGGTTGCCGAGGTGCTGGTAGAGCCAGTACGCCATCAGCGAGCCGCGAATCCGCTCCGGCCACCACGGCACCCGCGCCATGTCGCGCCGCCACGCCGCCGAGGTGTTCCAGTCGTCGATCACGTCGTGGTCGTCGAAGATCATCGACGTCGACACGGTGGACATCAGCCAGCGGATCTCGGGGTCGGCCCAGGTCTCCCGGTAGAGATAGGTGCATTCCTCGAAGTCGGCGACGCCGATCCCGGGCGGTTTCCCGGTGTCGCGGCGCTGCTTGATCCAGTCGCGCACGCGGGGCGACGTCTCGTCGGCGTACACCTGGTCACCGAGCAGCAGCAGCACGTCCGGCCACTGCGCGTCCGGCTGTTCCGCCATCCGCTCGGCGTAGGCGTTGAGCGCGTCGTCGCCGACCCGGCGTCGCTTCCGGGCGGTCAGCGGCGCGGCGAAGCGGCAGGAGCCGAACACCATCCGCAGCCGCGAACCCTGGTCGGCCGCGTGGGTGCGGATCCGGCTCGCCGGGAACGGCGAGTCCGGCAGCGGCCACACGGTGTCGCCGTCGAGCGTGACCGTGTACGGCCTCGACTCCCCCGGTGTCAGCCCGGTGACGACGACCAGCCCGTAGTGGTGCCCGCCGACGCAGAACGTGCGTGAGCCACTGCCCAGCACCTCGACTCTGCACGGCCGGTCGGTCTCCACCCAGATCGTCGCCGACGTCGCATCGACGTGCCGTAATACAGGTCCCAGGATCAGCTGTGGTTCAGTCATCACATTTCGGCGATCAGTTCGGGGGTGAGCCGTCGGTGCTGGCCATCATGTCACGGCCGACCGCACGCCGAACCGATCCGCCTGCCAGATGCCGGAAGCCAGCACATCGCGCAGCTCGTGCACGGCGTCCCAGACGTCGATGTAACGCAGGTACAGCGGGGCGAACCCGAAGCGCATCACATCGGGCTCCCGGAAGTCGCCGATCACGCCGCGTTCGATCAGCGCCCGCACGATGCGATATCCCTCCGGGTGCCGCAGCGCGATTTGGCTGCCGCGCTGCTCTGGATCCCGTGGCGAGCCGACCTCGATGCCGTGCCCGGCACATTCCCGCTCGACGAGCTCCAGGAACAGGCTGGTCAGCGCGACGCTCTTGGCGCGGAGCCGATCGAGGTCGACCCGGTCCCAGATGTCGAGGCTGGCCTCGAGCGGCGCGTAGGCCAGTATCGGCGGCGAACCGACCAGGAACCGGGAGACGCCCGGCGCGGGCTGGTAGTCGACGTCGAACGCGAACGGGTCGGCGTGCCCGTGCCAGCCGGACAACGGCTGCCGGGCGCTGTCCTGATGGCGCCGGGCGGCGAACAGGAACGCCGGCGAGCCCGGACCGCCGTTGACGTACTTGTAGGTGCAGCCGACCGCGAAGTCGGCGTCGCAGTCGCCGAGCCGCACCGGCAGCGCGCCCACGCTGTGGCAGACGTCCCAGATCATCAGCGCGCCCGCGCGGTGCACCTGCTCGGTCACCCGCGCCATGTCGCGCAGCCGTCCGGTGCGGTAGTCGACGTGGCCGAGCACGACCACCCCGACGTCCTCGTCGAGCGCGGCGCCGACATCCTCGCCGTCGTCGAGCAGTCGTCGCCGGTGGCTGCCCGCGGCGCCTTCGATGATGTAGAGGTCGGTCGGGAAGCCGCCCGCCTCCGACACCACGGTCGTGCGGTCCGGCCGCAGCCGCAGCGCCGCGCTGAGCACCTTGAACAGGTTGATCGACGTCGAGTCGCAGACCACGACCTCGTCCGGCTCGGCGCCGATCAGCGGGGCGAGCCGCGCCCCGAGCGTGCGCGGCTTGTCGAACCAGCCGGCGTCGTTCCAGCTGCGAATCAGCCCGTCGCCCCATTCGACGTCGACCACCTCGCGCACCCGGTCACGCGCCGCGCGCGGCAGCGGGCCGAGCGAGTTGCCGTCGAGGTAGATCGTGCCCTCCGGCAGTGCGAACTCCGCCCGCAGCGGCGCGAGCGGATCATGCCTGTCCAGCTCGGCGCAGTCCGAGCGTTCGATCGGGGCGGCCATGGTTTCTCCTTTCCGGGAGCGGATAGGCTCCCCCTCATGTCCGACCGACTCTATTTCCGCCAGCTGCTGTCCGGCCGTGACTTCGCCGTCGGCGACCCCGTCGCCACCCAGATGCTCAACTTCGCGTATCTGATCGGCGACACCGAGACGCGGGAGGCCGTCATCGTCGACCCGGCCTACGCCGTCGGCGACCTGCTCGACACGCTCGCCGCGGACGACATGCGACTGGTCGGCGTGCTCGGCACCCACCACCACCCCGACCACGTCGGCGGCAGCATGATGGGCTTCGAGCTGCCGGGGCTGGCCGAGCTGCTGGCGCGCGAGCAGGTTCCGGTGCACGTCAACCGCGAGGAACTCGACTGGGTGCGGCGCGTCACCGGCGTGTCGGCCACCGACCTCACCGGCCACGACCACGACGACGCGATCGAGGTCGGCGCCATCACGATCCGCACCCTGCACACGCCCGGGCACACGCCGGGCAGCCAGTGCTTCCTCATCGGCGACCGGCTCGTCGCGGGCGACACGCTGTTCCTCGACGGCTGCGGCCGGACCGACTTCCCCGGCGGCGACGCCGAGGCGATGTATCACAGCCTGCACCAGCTCGCGAGCCTGCCGAACGATCCGGTCGTGTACCCGGGGCACCAGTACTCGAAGGACCCGTCGGCGCCGCTGTCCTCGGTGCGGGAGAACAACGTCGTGTTCCGCCCCCGGTCGCTGCAGGAATGGCAGCAGATGTTCGGCGCCTGACTCACCTCCCGTCGGTGAACGCCACGACCTGCTGGAACGTCGGCCGGTTCTGGTAGTCGATGTCCCGCACCCCCACGACACCCGCCGTCGTCGAGCGGATGCTGTCGATGCTCTTGTCGTAGCTGAGCTGCCCGACCGGGACGCCGCCCTGCTGCTGCCGCACCCGCTCGACGGCCGCCGCGAGCGAGTCCCGCAGCACCACGCGGCACCGTTCGGCGGAACCGTCGCCGCAGTAGGAGCGATGCCACGCCGGCACCTGGGCGCCGAACAGCTGCCGCAGGTCCGCGCTGACGTAGCTGTACCAGGGACTGACCCAGGTCGAGCCCAGGCCGTGGCGCGGGTGGTCGTCCAGCGGCTGCGGCAGCTCGTCGACCAGGCCGCCGAGCCCGCCGCGCAGTACGTCCTCGGCGACGCTGTCGGCGCCGGACTGCCACCACTCGTCGAAGATCGCGATCGCGGCCTGGTGTGAGTACGCGCCGTCGCGGTCGCGGTCCACCCGGTGGGCGCCGTCGGCGAGCCACGCCCGCAGCAGCTCCCTCGCCTTGGCCGTGGCCGGGTCGTCGCCGATGGCACGCAGCAGGTGCGGCAGCGTGTAGAACGCCCGCACGTCCACCGTCGCCGCGTCCTGCACCGCCGCGGTCAGCGACTCCGGTGTGACGTCGCCGCCCCGCACCATCGGCGCGATGCGGTCGGACAGCGCCTGGCTGCGGTGCACGCTGCCGTAGCCCCACTGGTCGTCGGCCGCCGCGAGGTCCCGCGCTTGCTTGTTGTTCCAGTTGACGAGGTACCCGGACGGCGGGTTGATCTGGCGCGCGTGCCGCGCGAACGGCAGGAAACCCTGCCAGTCGTACCGGCTGCTGCCCCAGCGCGGCAGGTCGAACTCGACCCCGTCGGCGCGGCGAGGTAGCAGTCCGGAGCCGAAGTGGGCGATGTCGGAGTCGTCGGCGTAGAACCAGTTGAAGGTGTAGTCGATGCCACTCATGGCGTGCTGGAACGACTCCGCGTCGTGCGTGAAGTGCGGGTTGTTCGCACGCATGAAGCCGATCGCCGAGTCCACCTCGTGGTTGTAGGTGCTGCGTTGCGAGACGACGGCGACCGGCTCACCGTCCACTGTGGTGCGTTGCTGCACGACGCCGTGGTGAGTCCGCAGCACCAGGAACTTGAGTTGTTGTGGCGGTTCGGGTGCGCTGGCGTTGGGCAGCGTGGTCTCGGTGTGGATGCGCTTGTCCATCGGCACGCACCGGCCGTCGCGCCGGTACGCCTCGGAATCCACCGTCGGCTTGGAGCCGTCCATCTCGCACAGTCGTTCCACGACGGTGTCGACGTTGTCGAGGTTGGAGCTGGTCGCCGACCAGGAGTAGTCGGCGCCGCGTCCGATCTGGACGAACAGGTGCGTGCCGGCGAACGCGACGCCACGGGCCTTGATGTTGGGACCTTCGAGCACCTGCTCGGTCCACAGCTGCGGCGCGAAGTAGCCGGTCTGCGGGCCGAACACCGCGGTGGGGTGACCGGAGCGGGTGTGGTCGCCCGAGACGAGGGCGGCGTTGCTCATGTTCTCGCCCGCCTTGTTCAGGTCGAGCGTGCCGAACGGGGTGTCCAGCTGCGCGGGGCCGCTGGGGATCGGCGACTCGCCGCTCACGATCGCCCCGGAGCCCGGTGCCGTCGCGGCGGGGTGCAGGTCGGGCAGTGCCACGCCCGGCAGCGACGGGTCGAGGTCGGCGTCGCCGCCGTACGGGAAGCTCCGCTCGACCGTGGTCGGCGTCTCCGGGTTCTCCTTGTTGCGCAGGTCGTCGTAGACCTGCTGGGCTTCGGCGTCACCGAACTTCTCTCGCAGTTGCTGGAACCACCGCGCGTTGTCGGCCTCGCCGCCGCCGCCCTTGCCGAAGATGCCGCCGACGAGCGAGGCGACGTAGACGACGTCCGCCCGCGTCCATTCGGTCGGCTTCTTCTGCAGCGCCGCGTACTCGACCGGGCAGTCGGGGCCGGCGGGCAGCAGCCCGGGGCACATCTTCTGCTGCGCGGCGTTGATGCCCGCGATGAACGCGTCGGCGATGTCGAGCAGCCGTTGTCCCTCCTCGCCGTAGCGCGCGGCGGACGCGACCATCTGCTGCCCCGCCTCCTCGGGCGTGTACGGCGCGAGCCGGAGCTGCTGCTGGTCCATGGCGATGTTGTCGTCGGTCGCGCCGAGGAACTCCGCCGAGCGGGCCGCGCCGGCGTGGCGGAGCACGTCCATCAGGAACATCCGGTCCAGCGTGCCGGAGTATCCGGCGCCCCAGGCGACGTCCTCGTCGGTCTTGCCCTCGACGTGCGGCACGCCGTAGCTGTCCCAGGTGATCGTCAGACCGTGTCGCTCGGGGAACGTCTGCTGCGGCCGGGACCACTCGCTTTCCGGCGGCGTCGTGAAGGTCTCCGGCTTGTAGAACTCGGTGAGGTCCGCGTCGGCGATCTGCTTCCGGTTGAGCTTGTTCAGCGCGTCGTAGTCCTCGAGCTGGTTGGCGAAGTTGCGCGGCGTGTCGGCGTCGGCCTGGCGGCCCAGCGGGTCGTTGGCGACGACCTCGGCCAGCGTCGCCGGTGTGGTCGTGCCCGCCTGTCCTGGCGGCAGGATGTTGAGAACCATGCCGTAGTCGTCGGCGGGATCGGCCGCGGGCGAGGCGTGGGCGGCGACGCCGATGACGGAACCGGTGACGATGAGCAGTGAAGCGGCGAGAACGGCCAGCAGTCGAGACGTACGCACAGCTCCTCCTTGAGCAATTTTCATGTTCTAACGAGCTGCGGTGCGGTGAGTGACGGTCTCGGCCGTTTCGACGTGCCAGTGGTACCACTGGCGGGCTCATTTCGTTTCGACCGCGCTGGGCGTCGCTGTTGCTGCGTAGTGTGGGCGCCGAGGCTGGTTTCCCGGCCCGCCCCCTCGGTATCGTCCCTACTGCAGGAGGTCAGCGGATGACCGAACCCGACAACCTGTCCCAGCGCGTCGACGCGCTCGAGGACCAGGGCAAGGAGCTACGCGAGCAGGTCGCGACGGCGCGCACCGACGCCGCAGCCGCCCGCACGCTCGCAGCGGCCGCCGACCGTGACGTGTCCGAGGTGCGCGCCGAGCTGCGTGCCCACACCGCATCGCTGAACGCGCTGCGGGAAACGCAGATCGAACAGGGCCAGGTGCTGAACCAGCACAGCCGGATTCTTGACGAACACAGCCAAATTCTTGGCGAACACACGCGGGTTCTTGGCGAGCACAGCCGGACGCTTGGTGAGCACGGCAGGATTCTCGTCACCCTCCAGGCAGGCGTGGCCCGAATTCTCGAGCTGCTCACCGAGGAGCGAGGCTCGACGTAGCTCGCGTACGGCGTCAGACCTTGCGGCCAGCCAGGGCGTCGCGCACCTTGTCGATCATTCCCGCGCCGGGGTCGAGGATCAGGTTGGCGGGCGGACGGTCCGGTACCCCGGGATGTGGCCGGGTCGGCGCGGAGTCCTTCGCCACGATCACCTTCTTGCCCAGGTCCCGCAGCTCGGCCTCGGAGCAGTGCGAGCGCAGCGCGGGCAACAGGTCACGTTCCTCGTCGTTGATGTGGTGGCGCACGTCCTCGATCAGCCGCGTCATCAGCTCGTCGAAGCGTGGGTCGGACGGCTCGACCGGTTCCAGCTCCTTCATCAGCCGTTCCGCCTCGGCGTGTTCGGCGATCTCGTGCTCGACGATCTCGTCGCCGTTGTCGAGGCGGTCACGCGCAACCGGATAGACGAACTGCTCCTCGGCCACCGAGTGCCGCACCAGGTCCGCGATCGCGTGGTCGAGGAGCTCCTTCTGGTAAGCCGCAGAGTGGTTGCGCCGTTCGAGCTCGCTGAACACGCGCTCAAGGTCGCGGTGGTCCTGAACGATGGCGTGGATCAGATCCTCGGCCGACTGCCGCGTGGTGCCCATGCCGCCTCCTGTCGTGACGTCTCCGCACCGGCATACCCGGTCATGCGTCGTGACACACCCTCACGCGGCGATGTCGGGTGCCCGGTCTGCCGGCAACCCCAGCGCGGCGCGGGCCGAGGCGGTGAGCACGGCGGGCACCCGCTCCCCCGGCCGCCCGGCGCGCAACGGCACGACCATGGCCAGGCGCGCCAGGCGATGAGCGGTGAACTGGTCACAGCAGGCGAGACCGTCGATGAACAGGTCGGGCTCACAGCTACAGGTGATCTCCGCGCGGCCGAGACCGACCGCACGCAGGGTGGCGCGTTCCCGCTGGTTGAGGTCGACGGTCCGCTCTGCCATGACATGCTCGCTAGGTCGTTTCGGATTTCGATGTGATACGTCCCACTTTCCGGGACATAGCTGGAACCCGCCAGGCCCAGATTCGCCCGTCTTTCGGGGTGCCAGTTCGTCGTTCCCGCCGGAGGCAGAACACAGCGGCGGGAACGACGAACACGGCGTCCCGAACGTGGGACACGACGGATCAGACGTAGTCGGCGTACTTGTCGAGGTAGCGGACGGGCTTGGAGAGAGCGTCGCGGCGGAACGGGTCGCCCAGCTCGCGGGTGCACATGATCTCCAGCACCGTGGTCTTGCCCTCGGTCAGCTGCGCGTCGACGGCCCGCTCCAGGGCGGGACCGACCGCGTCCAGCTTGTCGACGACCACGCCCTCCGCGCCCATCGCCTGCGCGATCCCGGCGAAGCTCGGGTTGTCCAGCTCGCCTGCGACGAACCGGCGGTTGTAGAAGTCGACCTGGTTCTTCTTCTCCGCGCCCCACTGCCGGTTGTGGAACACCACGGCGGTGACCGGGATGTCGTGCCGCACGGCGGTGAGGATCTCGCCCATGCTCATCGCCCAGGCGCCGTCGCCGGCGTAGGCGATCGCGGGCCGCTCCGGCGCGGCCGCCTTGGCGCCGATGATCGTCGGCA
>Ga0299914_10004324_pt1 | contig 10213 bp, 13 predicted proteins | sample RVTome_10_FD_201361 | JGI IMG/M metagenome (GOLD analysis project Ga0299914, IMG submission 201361) | Soil microbial communities from uranium-contaminated site in the Upper Colorado River Basin, Wyoming, United States - RVT153D57 (version 2) ... | reverse complement strand
GCATTTCTCTGAGATTGAACCTGGTTAAACCTATGTTTGGGCTTTGGGGCGTTATGAAGTGGGCGAAGCCATTCACGAGACAGGGTTGCGGTGCGTTATCGCGGCCAGCTCCGCGTGGAGGATCGACTTTTGTGAGCGTATCGGATCGCCTCTCCCAGAATCTGCCCCAACTACATACGGTTGATTTGACTAAAGGAAAAGGCACTCTGCAGCAGGTGAACGGCATGCTGATCGAAGCGCAGGGCTTTGTCGCGCCGGGGGGCCATCTCTGTGAGATCTATCCGCGCCATGCCCGCACATCAATCGAGGCGGAGCTCGTGAGATGAGAGTCGCACCCGCTCATGTCGGATGTCGCCACACCAGAGCATTGGCCATGCGCACAGCGTTTCCGACGCCTGCTAGCCGACGATCAAGCGACGCGCGACCAAGCCAGTAACGGAGGAAGAGACCTTGAGCCCTGGGCGGTGGGTAGAGGAAGTAGAGGGTGATATGGCTGCACTCTGGAACTATTTGTGTCAGCCCATTGGACAGGGGATCGATCTTAAGACGAGCGTGCAGCAATTGAACACTCTGTTTACTGGTACAGGCAGCAGGGGATAAAGCGTATGCGGTCACTCCTGAGTCAGGAAGAGGTTGAAGCTCTTCTAGGGGATTTCCGCTCAGATGAGTCTGAACGACTACATGAGCCGATCTTGTTAACCATCGAGTTGGGTCAGCAAAGCCTACTCATCCAAGACCTGTCGCAGTTAAACCCGGGATCGGTGGTGACACTGCCTCCGTGGATTAGCGAATCCTGCAAAGTGTGGGTCAATCACAAACTGATCGCCTATGGAGAGGTGGTCGCGGTCGACGGTCGCGTCGCGGTACGCATTACCAAACGCCTCCATCCCACCGAATGCTAAACGGCGCTGCGCCGCTCAGCCTCTTTTTGTTTACCGTGATAGGGATCACCTCGCAGCGCGCAAAAAATCGGATGTATCTTCCACTGCCCACCTCCATGCCTGCTTCCCTAATTGGACGCTATGAATCCTTTGCTGTTTTCATCTTTCTACTCCCGCTCCATATTTTGAGATCTGTTGTAACAGAACTAAAAGTTATCCCCATATCGCAGATCAGATGTGCAAAAGGTACTATATCCGGGTGTTCTAGGAACCGAAATTTGACACGGTCTGTTGCGATTTTTGACGCAAAGCGAGTTTTGCACCTGATACATCATGCTCAGATCCAAGAGCCTGATATTTTTTTATGTGTTTCAATTCTACTGATTCTATTGATAGGTGAAGCCGAGTCGTGCCGCAACCTGCTTCGTGAGAGCTGATTTAACGCCCGCCACTTCTGTACAAAGGTAGATCAAGATCTGGTCTATTTCCACCGTCAAGGCCGTTTGATGCCTTTGGCTCCCACTTTGAGGTCAAGCTGGCAGAAAGTTTGCATACCTCTTTCCCATTAGATTGCAAGCGTACGACATCAATTACCCAATCGCTTCGGGTTAACAGCTGCGCCGTTACCGTCACAGGTGGGTTAACCCCCTCATTGGAGACGAGGCAGTCTTGGGTGATGGCAACGTGATGCAGTTGGCGCGAGGGGTGGAGCTGATCGTGAAGATTGTGCAGTGGCATTCAGCCGTGACCTATGACAAGAGGACATATCGGCGATATGGAGGATCAAACTCACACCCTACGTGGATTGCCTAACATAGTCAGACCGCTCCAGCCCGCCTCGCGCCCACTTGAGCAACTGCTCTCCCTGCAGCCCGATGTGAGGGTTCTTTCCTTTACCAGCGGTAAGGGTGGGGTGGGCAAAACTCACATTGTGGTCAATCTTGCTTACGCGCTGCAACGACTCGGGGCACGCGTGATGATTTTGGACGCCGATCTCGGCCTGGCTAACGTGGACATCCTGCTTGGGTTGGCGCCTCAGTTTAACATTCAACATGTTTTAGAAGGAAAAAAAGCGCTTACGGAGATTTTGCTGCAAGGGCCGGCTGGCATGACGATTCTACCTGCTGGCACCGGAGTTCACGAGGTGGCGCATTTAACACAAGTTCAACGCTTGCGCTTGTTGGACGAATTAGATGCGTTACAGCAGGAGCTCGATTTTTTACTCGTCGATACGGGCGCGGGCATTTCCGCCAATGTGATCTACTTCAATATTGCGGCTCAAGATATCGTCATTGTCGTGACACCGGAACCCACCTCGTTGACAGATGCCTATGCTCTGGTGAAAGTGCTCGCGACGCAGTATGCCGAGAAACATTTTAAAGTCATTATGAATGCAGTCAGCGATGCGACGGAGGCCACGGAAGCCTTTCGCCGCCTGAGTATGGTGACCGAGCGGTTTCTCAACATTTCACTAGATTATCTGGGATTTATTCCCCATGACGCTGCCTTTTCACGGGCCGTGCGGCAACAGCAGGCCCTGCTAGAACTTTATCCCACGTCGTGTGCGGCGCGCTGTTTCCGCGACCTTGCCAAGCGCCTGCTGGACATCCCTGGAAATTCTCATCCGAAAGGCAATATCCAGTTTTTTTGGAGACGGCTTTTAACCGGGCATCTGCAGCCCTCTTCTGAGACCGTCCAAGTAGTATGTGGGGGGTCGGAAGACTCCGGCGACGAAGGAGTAGTTTAATGAGTGATAGCCCTAGCGCCTACGTGAAAGAGGCCAAGCGGATCACCCATCGAGAGAAGGAGCATCTCATTTTAGAGTATGCTCCGACGATCAAATATATTGCCCAACGGATTGCCGCTCGGTTGCCTCCGCACATCAGTGTTGAAGATCTGATGAATGCGGGCGTCATCGGCCTGATTGACGCCATTGAGAAATACGATTCTAGCCGTGATAACACGTTCAAGACCTATGCGGAATTCCGCATTCGCGGGGCGATGCTCGACGAGTTGCGCGGCCTCGATTGGGTGCCGCGCTCCGTGCGCCAGAAAGAGAGCGCTCTGGAACGGGCCTACGAAGAGCTGGAGCGCCGCCTGGGACGCTCGGCCACGGATGAGGAGGTGGCCACCACCCTGGGCATTCGCATACAAGAGTTTTACGAGTGGCTGAACCAAGTCAAGGGCGTCTCATTGCTGAGTCTGGAAACCCTGGGCATGCGCGCCACGGATGGCGAAGCCATCAATCTCTTGGAGATTTTGCCGAGTGATGACACCAACAGCCCCTCGCAAGTCTTTCAAGCCCATCGCTTGAAAGAAATTGTCGCGCGCGCGATTGACGACTTGCCGTACCAGGAAAAGATCGTGATCTCGCTCTATTACTATGAAGAGTTGACCATGAAGGAAATTGGCAAAGTGCTGGAGATCACGGAATCACGGGTGTCCCAGATCCACACGAAAGCGATTCTGCATTTACGCACGAAACTCAAGATTTTGCGAGAGGAATAAGCTCGGCCACCAGATGTGGACTGCAGGACTATCGTTCCTGTCGCCACTCTGTCCAGGTCCTGAGATGGATTCGAGAGCGCTCCACGGCGCTGTCGTAAGATTCGATATACCCATTGCTCTCTGGAGCGTTAGAGGAGGAGAGCAGGAGGCATGAGAGGAGGTCGGTACGATATGGCTTGCAATAGGTCACATCAAGACCCACATCGCATCGATGGAGCAGTACCACAGGAAAATGGCTCTGAGCCATTGCATCTCGATTCTGAAACCCCGGCGACGGGCCAAGAGACCATTGCCCTGCCGTCGAGGGCGTCGGCTATCCTACAGGCTCAAGAGGTCATGCGAGAGACCCCGGAGTTGCGCCACGAGTTGGTGACCCGGCTACAGAAAGCTTTACAAATTGGCACACTGGTGCTGGACAGCCATCTGTTGGCTGAAAAGCTGATCGGTTTACAATTTAACGACTTACGCCCTGCCGCATAAGCGGACTGGCCGCTTCAGATAGCGATAGAGTACTGGCGAGGGAAGGAAACACAGGCTCCTCTGGCGGAAGTGCCTTCCGAGGCGATGCCGTTTGGTTCCCGTGTGTCTTACCTCTCGTCACTGCCAGGTAGCTACGCTGGAGCAGGAACTAACGCAGATTGGCATGGGAGGTGACATGCTCGTCCTGACGCGAAAAGTAGGTGAAAGCATCACGATTGGCGATGATATTCGCATTACGGTGATGGCGGTGAAGGGCAATCAAGTCAAGATTGGCATCGAAGCGCCGACCGCAACCAAGATTTACCGCGAGGAAATCTATACCAGTATTGTCGAGGCGAACAAAAAGGCCACCGCCAATGGCGAACCGGATATCTCCCACAGATCTTTCCCTGCCTCACCCTCGAGATCACACAGCTGACCGCGCTCGCCGTGCTGCGTCACTTTTGAAGTAACGAACGGAAAACCGTCTTGACATGAGCATCCTGGAGAAAGCGACTGAAAACGGGGCCGTGAATTGCGCCCCCGTACAGTCCGGCAGGTCGGTTATCATCGTAGCCTGCCCACACGACGAACGTGATCCGTGGATGGATCGGGACCTGACGCGTTTGCGGCACTGTCAGGAGAAAGCCTACCAACCAGGCATCGCACCCGCCATCGGTCGTGCCGGTTTTGGCCGCGAGTGCCCAATGCGGATCGTGAAGGACGGCTTGGGGCGCCGTTGCGGCCACCGCGTCTTGCAAAGCACTCAACAAGTGCTGAGAGATCCTGCGTTCAGCCGTCGCGTTAGGCTGAGAAACAGGCTCCCCATTCCACGACAGGATGAGATGGTCATGCGACAGACTCACACCGCGAAACCCCTGTTCCAACATGCCCGCGACGTCGAAAGGGCTCGCCTGCCAGGTGTCTAAGGCTACGGACTCATCGGCCGTAAACGTGTGAACAAAATGGTGTATGCTGCGGTCGGTCACGTGATACCAAGGAAACGCAAAACGATGCACCAGCGTCCGGGCGATTGTCAACCGCTGCGCCTGAGTGCGCTCGCCCCAGGTGGTGCGGTAGGCGATTTTATTGACCGATTGGCTGAGACTCTCGTGATGCGCAAGCGGCGCTCGCCATCGACCATCATCATTATGGGGATGATACCGGGGACGAGAAAGCCGTTGCCGAAGCGACTCGGACATATCGCCATCCGCCACGATGGTATGCGGCTGTATATAGCCTAACTGCCACACGGCGTCGTAGAAAAACAATTTGCTCACGGACCCGACTTGTCGTCGGGCTTGAAACACGTAGTGATAGAGATCGAGATGACCGTCGAAGAGCACAACGGGCCGCCCATCCACCAAGATGACCACGGCATACTTCAGCTCCGGGTCGGCCAAGGCGGGGGCCATAGCCTCATCAAACCGCCAGCTGAGTGCAGCATGCAGGCTAACCCGCACATGCAGAGGAAAGGGTTGCCGGTATCGCAGTGCTTGCGGGGTGCCGCCCAGGTCAAACTGTCGGAGCATGGGATCGATGGCACGGAACGCAGTGGCCACGCTTTGAGGCATTGTAATCCCGATGGGATACTTGTCCGGCGGATAGATTTTGGGCGACCGAAGCGCCGTGTGGTAGGCGCTCCGATCGATTGCACCCGCCTCGTACATCCGACGCAACAGGGTCTTGCGCTGCGCTTCATAGCGAGCACGATGTGGGTGTGCCCGTACACTGCGACTCGGCGAACGCAGCAGCACGGCGAGTTGAGTGGCTTCAAGGCTTAGCTCATGTGGCTTTTTGCGAAAGTATGACCACGCCGCCGGGCCAATGCCCCGCAGCTCACCCGGTCCCATGGTAGCGTGATTGAGATAATATTCCAGAATCTTCTCGCGTCCCTCGACATGGACGAGACGCCAGGCCAGCAGCATGTTACGCCCTTTGCGGATGATCCCGTGTAAGCCTCGGCGAGCTGGCAAGGTGCCGTAATCGAGCAGACAGTGTTTGGCCACTTGCATGGGGATGGTTGACGCCCCTTGCCGCTTCCCCATGAGCGTTTTAGCCATGGCTCGGACGAACGCTCGGGGATCAACGCCCGCGTGTTGTGCAAAGCGCTGGTCTTCCTGGAAGATAAGCGCGGCACGCACGTGCTTCGGAATGCGTTTCATAGGCACGGCCCACCACGTTGCGGGCCGGTGGTAGAGGCGGTGGCCATCCGCACTCATAATGGACCAGGCGTTGTCGGTGAAAGGCTCACGTAGGAGCCCTTCCGCACGCGGGAAAAATCCCCACGGGCGCTTGGGGCGATACGACAACCCTTCTTGGTGGATACGCTTGAGTTGCAGGATCGGCCCAACACGTCAGACTCAAACCATCCGAACCGGAGATAACTGTACATGGTGCCACCGAGCACACTACTGAAAGAGAGCACGAGGATGAGTACAACCATCCACCACCGCATGCGGAATCCTGGCGCCGCAACTGCGGTGTCAGGACCAGCAGGGGTTTCGGATGCACGCGTTGCGATGGTGTCGATCATCGGTGCTCCTATGTTCTACTTCCCCACCCTTTCAGCCCGATTACCTGATCATGTAGATAGCGTAATACCCATTGGCCATATCGGGGACACCGGCAACCTTGCCAGCAAGACTGCCGGTATAGACAGGAATGCGGAGACCGGGTACGATGCAGGATGAGAAAGGATCGTCATGTTACTCAGCACCGTTTTCATCTTGCGCCCACTCGCCGACACCACGCTGCCCATGACCTTGGGCAACGCATTTTACACGGCGTTTCTCCAGCTGGTCGCGGAGCACGACCCAGAGCTGGCCACTTGGCTCCACGATGCCAATGGCCCCAAACCCTTTACCACCTCGCCCTTGCAGGGACCGGTGGCCGTGCGTGACAAACAGCTCCATCTGCAGCCCGACCAGGACTACTGGCTTCGCGTCACCAGTATCGACGCACGCCTATCTCGCACCCTGTCGGCGCTAGAAGCCCAGCCGCCGCCGACCCTCCGGTTGCACAATGGGCGATTTGCCGTGACGCAGGTGACGAGTCAGCCCCAAGTGCATCTCTGGGCCGCGTGTGTGCCATATGATGCCTTGTACGAGGCCACCCTGGCGCACGAGATGCGGTCGCGGCCGCAGGTCTCCCTGGTGTTTGAATCGCCCACCGCCTTTCGCTCCCAAGGCCGCACGACGGTGTTTCCACTGCCCCGGCTAGTCTTTGGATCGCTCATGAGCCGCTGGAATCACTACGCTCCCTTCCCTCTTGATGAAGACCTGATCGACGTTCTGGACGCAGCGATCGACGTCGATCGCTATGACTTAAAGACCCAGATGCAGAACTTTGGGCGCTATCAACTGCAAATCGGGTTTGTCGGGCAGTGTACGTTTGGTGCCCGTAAAGACGTCGAAGCCGAGGTGGTCTGGTGTATGCGGTTGCTGGCCCAGTTTGCCTTTTTCGCCGGAGTCGGCTACCGGACCACCATGGGCATGGGGCAGGTTCGGCTACAAGTCTAAAGCGGATAGGGTACATTTTCGGGCATCTATCCGAAGCAGTGGCTTCGCACGGGATGTCCGAGGCCGTACAGGAGATAGCGTCAATGGAAGAACTCTGGGAACTCCGTCGCTACGTGCAGACAGGCGACGTCGAAGCGGCGTTGGCGCTGCTTGACGAGATGGAAGAGATGTCACGTGACGATAAGATCATCCGCATTCGCAGCTATATGAAGGTACTGCTCACCCGTCTCATCAAACAGGCAGTGGAACGGCGCAGCACGCGATCGTGGGACGTGTCAATCCGCAATGCATTGGACGAGATCGTCACGCGCAACAAACGGCGCAAGGCGGGGGGTTGGTATCTTTCATCCGAGGAACTCGCCGAGGCGCTCCGCGAGGCCTACGCCCCGGCCTTAGATTGGGCCGCCCTTGAGGCGTTTGGAGGTGCGTATACGGCTGAACAACTCCGATCCATGCATGACGCGGATGGGCTCTGGCAGGATGCCCTACGATTGATCGAGCAGATGCAACAGGGTCAAAGTGGATAAGAACTTTTCCTCCGCCTTCAAGGGGAAACCTCTTCCATCTTTTCCAAGGTCTCAGGTCGTAGTCATGGCCCAACGTCGGGCAAGCGTCTTCATATGCTCGCGCTACTCTGTAGTGGCCGCCTCAGTGTGGGATCTACACCCTGCCCGATTCGTCATTCCGAAATTTCACAGAGGCATCAACACCACATGTGGCAAGCGTATTGTGGAGGTATGCGTGGTATGGTAGGATTACGTTATAGAAGTAGGAAAATCTTACCAAAACATCAAAGAGGCATCCATGACCGCATCTCAAGATAATCCGCTGCCCATCGCCTATCTCACAACGGCTCGGCTCGGCGAAAAAGGGCAAATTACCGTGCCCAAAGAATATCGAGATGCCTGGGCGCTTGAAGCGGGAGCGCCGATCACCATGCTTCAGCTCGGCAGTGGCCTAATCTTGATTCCCGAACACGATCGCTTCCGACAGCTCTGCGATCGCGTGGCTCAGACCTTTGCAAGCCATGGTATCCAGGCTCAAGACCTCCTGGCCACCTTACCCGAGGCTCGCCAGCAAGTGTTTGAACACCATTATCCGGAGAGTTCAGCCCGCAAATCGGCGCGCAAAAAAGCAAAGCGCCAATGACCCCCGCCACTCCGCCTCGGCTCTTTCTCGATTCCAATGTGCTGACGGGCGGTATCGTCTCCCCCTGGGGACTGGATAAAGCGGTGCTATCGCTTTGCGCGGCCCGTATTTGCCGAATGCTGTTGGCCGAAATCGTGCGGGAAGAGGTGGAAGTCAATTTGTTACGGCATGCTGCTGTGCTTGATCCGCAGGAGGCGGATCAAGTGTTGGACGACTACACCAACCTGATCCAGCTCGCCCGCCCGATCATCATACCACTGCCGCATGCAGACGACGTGGTCCGCTCACGCCATTTCATCCGCCATGCGGTGGATGTTCCTGTGTTGCTCTCGGCCCTGCAGAGCCAGCCCGACTGGCTCCTGACGCACAACATGGCTCATTTTACACCTGCCGTGGCTAATCGCACCGGGCTGCGTATTGCGACACCATACGCCTTCTTCCAAGCCTTGTCCCGCAGTTTGGGGTAACCCACTGACCTGTCTCACCAGGGTTGGCGACCGGGCTACGATGGGCATGGGACGAGGCGACTGCTCGCCTAGAAAAATGTGCCTCAAAATGAAATTCCTACGAAATCCCTATGTAATCCGAGACTGTAGCGGGGATTCTGAGGTCGCTATAGACAGGTCAGACGATCGCTTCTATACTACCGGTTCCAGCCCTCTTCAAGAGGAGACCCCTATGTTCGGACCGGGTAAGTACGTAGCAGATCCCACCGAAGGGATCATCGACATCCAGGACCTTCCCGCGCCGCAGATTGTGGCTTACGACCGCAACCATGAGCACACCCCCTGCCTTCGGTGTGGCCATCTCTGCTATCGCCACCAATGGGGCAACCGCACGTTACACGACCTGGGCGCTTTGTCCACGGGTCACCCCGTTGACCTCCTGGTGACCGACTCGTCTCCCTACGGCTCAAGATGCCGTAAGCATTTCAACACGGATCTGTCCGATGTGGCCCCACCCGGCAGTCATTATACCCATCGCGTGATCGCGTTGGCGGTGCGTCGGGTGGTCGAAGATAAGTTGCCCTATCGCCCTGCGAGTTGGCATTGGTGGCGCGATCACCGAGTGGTTGTCCCCTTTGCCCCGATCCAAAACGGGGTCGAGGCCGGTGGAAAAAAGGCGCAAGGGCAGATGGGCGGCGCCTTTCTGCAGTGGGCGTTGGAGGCGTTTTCCGGCGATGTCGCGCTCGATGAACTCTATGAGGGACCTTACTATGGGCTCTCCGCAGTGGACCATCGACCGTACAAACGCATCTTGTAGGAGGTGCTCGACCCGATCCCAACCATGACGACATCAGAGCGTTTCTTGGGCGTTTGAAGAGCGCCTTGAGGGCCCGCGAGTTGCAGATCAAAGGGATCACGACGGATGGCTCGGCGCTCTATCCCGCGCCAATCCGCGAGGTGTTTGGGGAGATTCTCCATCCGATTTGTCCCTTCCATGTCATCGCCGAACTCGTCAAGGGCGTGCTCCGCGCCGTGGCTTCAGAGCGCAAGCGCTTGGCCAAGTCCAAGCCGAAGTTGAAGCGCGGCCGACCGTCGTGCAAAGATCAAAAGGCGCGGCGCTTGGCGCGCAAGAGCAAATTCATTCAAGGGAAAAGCAGTGATGGGTTTCAAGATCGCTTGTTGTTCGTCAAGCGCCGCCTGAAGCCGAGCGAAGGCAAACGGCTCCTCTATATCACCGGTGGTTTCCCTC
>Ga0299914_10004323_pt1 | contig 10213 bp, 10 predicted proteins | sample RVTome_10_FD_201361 | JGI IMG/M metagenome (GOLD analysis project Ga0299914, IMG submission 201361) | Soil microbial communities from uranium-contaminated site in the Upper Colorado River Basin, Wyoming, United States - RVT153D57 (version 2) ... | reverse complement strand
TGCGGCCGACCTCCGGTGCCGAGGGCCGGTAGCCCGCGACCGGCACCCCGCTGCCGCCCTCGCGGAGATAGACCAGCACGCCGCGACCCTCCTCCTTGAAGCGCTCCAGCACCTTGCCGAGCAGGGTGCGGCCGCCGAACACGTCGTCGAGCACGCTTTCCCGGTGGAGCCGGGTCGGCACCTGCTCGCCGTCGCCCATGGCGCCGTAAACCAGCGCCAGGTGCTGCACGGGATCGAACGGCGTGGCGTAGACGAAGCCCCGCGCCGCGCCGATCTCGGTCTCGATCGGGAACTCGCCGACCCGCTGCACCAGGCGCTCGCGGCGCTGGCGATAGGCGATCAGGTCGGCGACCGCGATGGTCTTGAGGCCATGCTCCGCGGCGAACTCGGCAATCTCGGGGCCCTTTTTGACCGTACCGTCGTCGTTGACCAGCTCGGCCAGCACTCCGGCCGGGGGCAGGCCAGCCAGACGCGCGAGGTCGACCGCCGCCTCGGTGTGGCCCGAGCGCATCAGCACGCCGCCGTCCCGCGCGATCAGGGGGAAGACGTGGCCGGGGCGCACGAAATCGGACGCGCCCATGTTGCCGTCGGCCAGCGCGCGTACCGTGTTGCAACGTTCCTCGGCCGAGATCCCGGTGGTCAGGCCGTAGCGCGAATCGACCGAGACCGTGAACGCGGTGCCGAGCGGGGCATCGTTGTTGGCGACCATCGGGTCCAGGCGAAGGCGCCTTGCCTCCTCGACCGGCAGCGGCGCGCACAGAATGCCGCTGGTGTGCCGGATCATGAAGGCGATCCGCTCGGGCGTCGCCCTGCCCGCCGCCATGATCAGGTCGGCCTCGTCCTCGCGATCGTCGTCGTCGACCACGACCACCAGCTCGCCCGCGGCGATCGCGGCGATCGCCTCCTCCACCGCGTTCAGCTTCATCGGCGCCTTTTCCCCCACTCCCACACCAGCAGCGTCGGTCGTCGACTTGCGAAGGTTCCGGGCAGAACCACGCCCTGGGTACCTATGCGCGACCAAATCCATCTCATAGCATATGGATCGAGGGCATCATCGGCCCATCCGCGCCGGGTGGAGGAAAGCCATGGCAGACAGCGTCAGGATCCTGAAGGTCGAGCCGGTGACGCACGACGTCCGCCGGTTCACGGTCGAGAAGCCCCAAGGCTTCCGTTTCGAGCCGGGCCAGGCGACCCTGGTATCGCTCGACAAGCCGGAGTGGCAAAAGGAGAAGCGGCCCTTCACCTTCACCTCCCTGAACGAGTGGCCGGAGCTCGAGTTCACGATCAAGATCTATCCGGACCACGCGGGCGTCACCGACCAGCTGGGGAAGCTCCAGGCCGGCGACGAGATCGTCATCCGCAAGCCCTGGGGGACGATCCAGTACAAGGGCCCCGGCTACTTCATCGCCGGCGGCGCCGGTGTCACGCCCTTCATCGCCATCCTTCGCCAGCTCCACAAGGACGGCCGGCTCGCCGGCAACACGCTCCTGTTCTCCAACAAGACCAATCGCGACATCATCCTGCGCGACGAGTTCGAGGCCATGGACGGCCTGAGGTGCGTGTTCACCGTGACCGACGAGCCCGATCCTGCTCTCGAGAGCCGGAGGATCGACCGGCGCTTTCTCGAGGAGAAGATCACGGATCGGAGCAAGCGCTTTTACGTCTGCGGTCCGGATCAGATGGTTGCGGACATCAAGGGCCACCTGCAAGCGCTCGGCGCCCGGGCCGATTCGGTCGTGTTCGAGGAGTAGATCCTGCCATGAAGGGCTGCAAAGAGCTGTTCGCAGTCCCACAGAGCACCTGAGCATCACGCGTCCTTGGCTCGACAACGCCGGGCTGGCATGCTAGCAAAAGGCATGCAAAGGCGGGACGAGGGCATTCACTGTGGCGACACTGACCATTCGCAACGTCGAGGACGAGGTCGTGGTCGCGCTCAAGGCACGCGCCAAGGGCAACAACCGGTCCCTCGAGGCTGAGGTCCGTGAGCTCTTGCGCGACGTGGCATGCGGCGGATCAGCCGGGTCGTTGCGCGATTTGGCCGACCGGATCGCGGCGCTCACTCCCGATGTGCGGCAGACGGACAGCACCGAGATGATACGCGAAGACCGCGCGCGATGACCGTGGTGGTCGACGCGAGCGTCGCCGTGAAATGGTTCGTCAAGGAGGTTGCGCGGGAGCAAGCCCTCGAGGTTCTCGACGAGCCCGAGCGCCACGCGCCCGATCTGATCATCGCCGAGGTCGGCAATATCGCCTGGAAGAAAGCAATGCGGGGTGAGGTAACGGGCGAGCAGGCGCGCTTCGTCTGCGCCTCGCTCAGGCGGTACTTCGCCGTGCTCCACCGGAGCGAAACTCTTGCCGACCGCGCCATCGAGTTCGCCCTCCGGCTGAGGCATCCGATTTACGACTGTCTCTATCTGGCCTGCGCCCAGCGGACCGGCGCGCGCCTGGTCACAGCCGACCGCCGGTTGCTGACGGCGGTCGACCGTACCGAGCTTGCTTCGCTTGCGGTTCACGTCGACGACTTCAAGCCCCAGTGACCCTCTGGGAGCCTCCCGATCGTCATCCGGCAGGCGATCGGCGCGTGCAACGCCACGTCGCGCGATCGAGGCGCCCACATGGAGGCCCGCCCCCCAATGGCGAGCCTCCATGTCGCGGCCCGTTACCTCACGGGCTCGATGTCGGCTGCACTCTGCGCGGGCCGGCGTTGACCTGCTCCAGGAAGCGCGGCGCAGGGTCGACGATTAGGGCAAACGGCGCCGCACTCGGCGGTTCGCCCCTTGTGGGCTTCAGCGGTTCATGACCCGCGCCCGTGCCCAGGCCGACAGGGCCTCCGAGGCCATGACGAGCGCGAGGATGGTCAAGATGATCGCCGCCGTGCGCTCGGTCTCGAGGCCCTCGATGGTGCGGCGCAAATACCAGCCCATGCCGCCGGCGCCGAAGAAGCCGACGATGGTGGCGGCGCGAAAAGCGACATCCCAGGTGTAGATGGCGATCCCGGTCCAGGCCACCTTGACCTGCGGGATGACGCCGTAGATCAGCACCTGCACCGGGCCGGCGCCGGTGGCCCGGATCGCGTCCACCTGGCCCCGATCGATGCCCTCGACCTCCTCGGCCATGAGCTTGCCGGCGAATCCGATCGAGAACATGGTCAGCGCCAGCACGCCCGCGAACGGGCCGAAGCCGAGCAGGTTGACGAACAGAATGGCCCAGATCGTCTCGTGGATCGCGCGCGCGCCGGTGATGCTGAAGCGCCCCAGGGGATAGAAGAACCGTCGGCTCGGGCTGACGTTGAAAGCGGCGAACCAGGCGAGCGGCACGGCCAGAGCAAGGCCGAAGACCGTGGCAAGCAGCGCCATCTGCATGGTCTCGCCGACATAGGCCAGGTAATCCGCATCCGTGACGTAGGCGAGATCGGGCGGGTAATAGCGTTCGGCGAGGAAGACGGCGACGCGACCGCCGACATCGGCCAGGCGCTCGAGGTGAACGTTCAGGTAATCGAGCGCATAGAAGACCAGGACCAGGAACAGAAGCAGCGCGGCGAAGCGGTAGAGCGAATCCGGGTATCTGAAGCGGCGCCAGCGCCGGCGGGAGGTTGCGCTCGGGGCGGTCATCGCGCGCGCCTCAGATCATACGGCGGCGGAGCAGGTAGGAGACCACCTCGCCGATCCCGATTAGGACGAGAATGGCGACGATCACCGAGGTCACGCCCGCATAGTTGAACATCGCCATCTGGCGATAGAAGGTGAGACCCAGGCCGCCGGCGCCGACCAGGCCCATGATCGAGGCGCGGCGGATGTTGATGTCCCACTCGAAGATGACCACGCTCGTGAAGGTCGGCAGCACCTGGGGCATCACGGCGTAGCGCAGCACCTGCAGGCGGTTGCCGCCGGCGGCGTAGATGGCCTCAAGCGAGCGACGGTCGATGTTCTCGATGGCCTCGGCGGTGATCTTGGCGATGAAGCCGATCGAGCGAAAGGCCACGGCGAGGATGCCCGGAAGGGCCCCGAGCCCGACGGCGGCGACGAAGATGAGCGCCCAGACCAGCTCGTGCACCGAGCGGCTCACGGTCATCAGCCCGCGGCCGATCGCATAGCTGACGGGGGCGAAAGGGGCGATGTTGTATGCGCCCAGCCAGATCACCGGAACCGACAGAAACGCCCCGAGCAGAGTGCCGAGCAGCGCCATCATGAAGGTCTCGATCATGGGCTGAACGAGCTGGGGTGCGAGGCTCAGATCCGGCGGCAGAAAGCGCCCGAGCGTCTCGAGCACCGAGCCCAGCGAGCCGATCCGCGCCCAATCCGTGGCCTCGACGACGGTGGAGTGGAACACCCAGGCCAGAATGACGAAGGCCAAAAGGTAGAGGCCGTAGCGCCGCATCCTGTCGCGCCGGCGCCGGGCGACGATCGCGTCTGAGCGCCGCACGCCTTCGCTCGAGCCCCTCGCCGCCGCCATGGCCACGCTAAAGCACTTCCCCGGCGTAGATGCTGTGCAGCGCGCGGCGGTCTAGCTCCGAGGCCCTGCCCTCGAACATCTTCTCGCCGCCCTGCACGCCGACCACGCGATCGGCGAACTCGAGGGCGAGCTGCAGATCGTGGATGTTGCACAGCACCGGTACACCGAGGTCGCGCGACATGTCGCGAATCAGCGTCATGACATCGCGCGCGATCTTCGGATCGAGGCTCGAGGTCGGCTCGTCGACCAGCAGGATCTCGGGATCCTGGATCAAGGCGCGTGCGATACCGACGCGCTGGCGCTGGCCGCCGCTCAACTGATCCGCGCGCTTGTCGACGAATTCGCCGAGCCCGACCTTCTCCAGAATGTCGAGCGCCGCCTCAATGTCGGCGCGCGGGAACAGCTTGAACAGGCTGCGCGCGACGCCGACATAGCCGAGCCGTCCCGAGAGGACGTTGTCCATCACCGACATGCGCTCGACCAGGTTGAACTCCTGGAAGATCATGCCCATGCGCCGGCGATGGCGGCGGAGCTGGCGTTGGCTGAGAGCGGTCAGATTGGTGCCCTTGAGCAGGATCTCGCCCGCGACCGGCTCGACCAGGCGGTTGATGCAACGGATCAGTGTCGATTTGCCGGCGCCGCTCGGGCCGATGATGGCGACGAAGTCGTCGGCGCCGACCTCGAGATCGATGTTCTTGAGGACGAAGTCGCCGGCCTTGCCGTAGCGCGCGCACAGGCCGTCGATGCGCAGCACCGCGTCGCCCGCTGCGCCAGGTCCGGTGCGGCCGGACCCGACCTCGATCGCGGTCCGGCCGGCGAGGCCGACGCTCTCAGTCAGGGCGTGCCGCACGGAGGTCGCGTATGATGTCGTAGTCCTCATCGCTCATCTCGACGAACCGGTTCGAGAGGACGTTCTCGAGAAAGCCGCGCGCCTCCTCCCGCTCGTGCAAGGTGAGGAAGGTCTGCTCGATCTGCTCCTTCAGCTCCGGGCACAGATCGGCCGCATAGGTGAACGGATCCTGCGGCACCAGCCGCGATTCCCAGAGCACGTTGAAGTCCTCGAGCTTCACCATGTCCCGCTCGACGACATTGTCGAACCGGTGGGTGGCCACGAAGGCGAGATCGGCTTGGCCCTCGTGCACCGCCATGGTCGAGAGGTCGTGGCCGCCCGAGTACACCACGCGGTCGAAGTACTCGGCGAGCGGCATGCCGATCTCTTTCGAGAACTCCACCTCCGGGAGCAGGTTGCCCGAGGTGCTGGCCGGATCGACCAGCGCCAGAATCTTACCCTTGGCAGCCTCGATACTGTCGATGCCGCTGTCCGCCCGCGAGATCAGCACGGCGCGGTAGCCGGGGCCTTCCTCCTGAAGATAGCCCGAGCGTTTGGCGTAGGTGGCGAACACCTCGACCGCCCCCGGCTCGCGCTCGGTGGCGATGACATAGGAGGCAGGGCCATGCACGCCGACATGAACCCAGCCGCCGAGCATGGCCTCGATCACCGAGGCATAAGCGGTCGGCATGTAGAATTCGACCGGCCGCCCGGTGCGCTCGCTCAGATACTTGACGACCGGATCGTAGAGCGCGACCTCCTGCGTGGTCTCCTCGGTCGGGATGATCGAGAACACCAGGGGATTCGGATCCCGGCACTCCTGGGCCGCGATCTCCCCGCTCATGCCCGCGAGCACCACGGCGATACCGCCCGCGAGCGCGCCAAAACGAACTCGAGTGAACTTGTCCATGACAGGTCTCCCAAAGTAAGCGCCTCTCTGGCGCTCAGTCTTGCCGCCCCTGATTCGAGCCGTCGTTGAAGACAGGTCTATGATGCCCTGCTTCTCGGGTGCTGTGTCTCCTCTGCGAAATCCGGAATCCGGCCCCTGAAGTTGCGGCCGCGATCACCCCGGAGTGCGTCGGCGACGAGCGCCTGGAAGCCGGCCTCGTCCAGCCCGTAAGCCGAGGGCGCGGTGGACACGCCGAGATCCTCCAGGAAGCGCTCGAGCTGCCCGGCCGCCGCCTCGATGTCGGACCCGAAGATGGCGGCCAGCGCCCGATCGCACTCCCGATCCGCCCCTCTCGCCCAGCGCATGACCTGCGGCAGGCTGAAGGCGCAGGCGATGCCATGGGCGGTGCCCGTGCGCAGGGTGATCGGATAGGAGATCGAATGCGCGAGCGCTGTCTTGGTATTCGAGAAGGCAAGCCCTGCGAACAGGCTGGCCCCGGCCATGGCTTCGCGCAGCGCCGCGTCGTCGAGGGCGCTCACGAGCCTGGGCAGCACCTCGAGAATGCTGCGCGCCGCGCGCACGGCCAGCGTGGAGGAAACCGGATTGGCGTTGACGTTCCAGAGGCTCTCGAGGGCGTGCGAGAGCGCATCCAGCCCGGCAGCGAGAGTGACGTCCCGGGGCGTCCCGACGGTTAGCGCGGGATCGACGAGGGCGTGCTCGGGATAGAGTCGTGCGTGGGCGAGCGAGTGCTTCTTCTCGGCCTGCCGGTCCCAGACCGTCGCCCAGCAGGTGACCTCGCTGCCCGTGCCGGCGGTGGTCGGGATCGCGATCAGCGGCAGGGGCTCCAGGTTCTGGTCTCCCCCGAACAGGTGCCGCCTGACGCGCTCGAAGTCGCCGCGCGCGGCGGCCAGGACCTTGGCAGCATCGATCACGGAGCCACCGCCGAGCGCGACGATCACCTCGGCGCTCCGAGCTGTGGCGAAGCGCCTGTCGGCGCGGGCGAGCGTGGCGATATCGGGATTGGGCTGGACGTCGGTGAGACGCAGAAGCGCCGGGGCGCACAAGGCCTCGACGCGGTCGGCGAGGCGCCCGAAGCGCTCGTCGTCATAGGTCACGAGCGCATAGCGGCGTCCGGCCAGACGCTCGGGCAGCCGCTGAAGGCAGCCCGACCCGAACGTCACGTCGACCGGATTGGCGTAACGCCACACCTCAAGCCTCACACGATGCCAACGGCTCTCGTTTGATGGTTGCGGCAGGTTTGCACAGCGCCTAACTTCAAACAAATCCAAATTTTTTGAGCTTTCTATAGAGAAAACCTATGCGGCAGACGCAGCTGCGCTCGTTCCATGCCGTCGCCTTGCATGGCAGCTTCACCGCCGCCGCAAGAGCCCTGCACGTCAGCCAACCCACGGTCACCGCGCAGGTGAAGGCCCTGGAGGAGACCTATGGTGTCGAGCTGTTCTTTCGCCGCGGGCGGCGCCTGCAGCTCACCGACCTGGGCCGGCAGCTGCTCCAGATCAGCCAGCGCGTGATCGAGGCCGAGAAGGAGGCGATCGAGCTGCTCACCGAATCGCGCGAGCTGCTCACCGGACATCTGAAGGTCGGCGCCGTCGGACCCTACCACGTCACCGAGATGCTCGCCGCCTTCAACCGGGGCTATCCGAACGTGCAGGTCTCGGTCGCGCTCAACAACTCCCGCAAGGCGGCGGAGGACGTGCTCGACTACCGAACCGATGTCGCGGTCCTCGCCCACATCGACGAGGATCCGCGGCTGCTGGCGATTCCCTACAGCCGCCACGACGTGGTCGTGTTCGCCCATCGCGACCACCCGCTCGCCGGCCATCGGAGGGTGCCCATCAACGCGCTCGAGGGCGCGGGCGTGATCATGCGCGAGCAGGGATCGACCACCCGGCGCGCCTTCGAGGAGGCCCTTGCGAGCGCGGGCGTGCAGCCGCGGGTGGTCATGGAGATCGGCTCGCGCGAATCGATCCGTGAGGCGGTCGCCCGGGGCATCGGGCTCGGCGTCGTATCGGAGGCCGAGTTCACTCCCGGCGAGCGTTTGCGCGTGATCCGCATCGCCGACGCCGAGATATTCACCTACGCGCATGTCGTGTGCCTGAGGGAACGCCGGCATCGCCGGCTGATCGCCGCCTTCCTGGGTGTGGTCCGTGGCCTGCTCGCCGAGCGCGCAGCCGCCTGCGGATCGTCCCCGGAGACGCAATGATGCTGGAGGGGTACGGCTTCCTGCGCCTGGAGTCGCGCTGCGTCGCATGACAAGCGAGCGCGCACGGGGTCGACGGCCGGACCCGACCGCGCCACACTCGGCGGGCCGTCATGGGGAGAACGTCTTGAGCCTGCCGGATACTGACCCCCTGCATCTCGTCTCGCTGACCGCGAAAGTCTACCGCGCGCCGATAGAACGGCCGGTGCGCACGGCGTTCGGCACCATGGCCGATCGCCCCGCGGTCGTGCTCCAGGTCGAGGACCGCGACGGCGCCATCGGCTTCGGCGAGATCTGGTGCAATTTCCCCACCTGCGGCGCCGAGCATCGGGCGCGCCTGATCGAGACCTTTCTCGCGCCGCTGCTGACCGGGCGAGCATGGTCGGGGCCGGCCGAGGCGTTCGGCGAGCTCACCCGGCGCTCCCGTCGGCTGGCTCTGCAGGCGGGCGAGCCCGGGCCGCTCGCCCAAGCGATCGCAGGGGTCGACATCGCGCTCTGGGACCTGGCGGCGCGCCGTGCCGGCCAGCCGCTCTGGCGGATGCTCGGCGGTGCGGGCAACGGCCGTCTGCCGACTTATGCCAGCGGCATCAATCCCGATCGCGCCGTAGCCCAGGCAGAGGACACCAGGGCGGCAGGCTTTCGCGCCTTCAAGCTCAAGATCGGTTTCGGGCGCGCAACCGACATCGACAATCTTGGGAAGTTGCGAGAGACGCTCGGAGCGGAAGCACCCATCGCGGTGGACGCCAACCAGGCATGGGACCTTTCGACCGCGGTCGAGATGGCCAGGAAGCTCGCCACCTACGGACCGATCTGGCTCGAGGAGCCGCTGGCGGCCGACGCGCCGCTCCACGACTGGCGTCATCTCGCCGCCGCCTCGCCGATCCCGCTCGCCGCCGGCGAGAACCTTCGCGGCGAGGCCGCGTTCGATGAGGCGATCGGCTCGGGCGCGCTCGGGGTCATTCAGCCGGACGTCGCCAAGTGGGGCGGCATCACCGGCTGCCTGCCGCTCGCGAGGCGGATCGTCGCCGCCGGCCTTCGCTACTGCCCGCACTGGCTGGGCGGCGGTATCGGCCTCATGGCCTCCGCCCACCTCCTGGCCGTGGCCGGGGGCGACGGCCTGCTGGAGGTTGACAGCAACCCCAATCCCCTGCGCGAGGGCCTCGCGATGCCGTTCCCCGAGCTCAAGGACGGCCGTCTCGTGCTGCCCGATCGACCCGGCCTCGGCATCGCGCCGGACCCGGAGATCGAGCGCTTCGCCGTGCCTCTGCCCCGCTGAGCGGCCCATGGCGATCGAGATTCTGCTGAACGGCCCGGTTCCCTGCCAGGGTGCCGGCATCCTGCGCCGCCACTTCGGTAATGCCGCCCGGGTGGTCGAACGCCAGGACGACACGACGCCGCCGCCCCCGGAAACCCTGGCCGGGACCGAGGTGCTGGTCAGCGTGGTCTACGACCGGGACTTCCCGCCGGCGCCACGGCTCCGGCTGCTTCAGGTGCCGGCGGCGGGGGTGAACGGGATCGACCTCGGCGCCCTGCCCGACGGCTGCGCGCTCTGCAACGCCTTCGAGCACGGGATCGGCATTGGCGAGTACGTGCTGGCCGCGCTCCTGCATCTCACGGTCGATCTCGCGGGCCGCTCGGCGCGCTTCAAGGCGGGCAGCTGGGCCGACAACTTTCGCTTCGCCGCACCTTTCCGATCGGAGCTCGCCGGCAGCACGCTCGGCCTGATCGGCTACGGCCACATCGGCCGGGCGATCGCCGCACGCGCGCGGGGCTTCGATCTGCGCATCCTGGCGGTGACCCGCACGCCGCGTCCGCTGGAGCC
>Ga0299914_10004322_pt1 | contig 10214 bp, 4 predicted proteins | sample RVTome_10_FD_201361 | JGI IMG/M metagenome (GOLD analysis project Ga0299914, IMG submission 201361) | Soil microbial communities from uranium-contaminated site in the Upper Colorado River Basin, Wyoming, United States - RVT153D57 (version 2) ... | reverse complement strand
GACCCCGAGCAGGACGCGTTCTGGCGTGTCACGCTCGCGTGATGCATCCGGCTGAACGCGTTCGCTTCGCCATCGAAACGGCAAAGGCAGTGCTCGAGGACCGGCTGGCACCTGACGAGGCCGCCGCGGCGGTCGTGTTACAAGCGAAGCAAGTCGCGCCACTGCTTCGGAGCGACCGCGACAGCGTTACGCGATCGGAGTCGGAGTCCGTTGCCACCCAGCTGAGGATGCTGGCCGAGCAGATCACCGATCGGGCGTCGGGCCTCGCCGAGACGAGCGACTACACCACGATGGCCAAGGCGCTGGGCGAAATGGCCCAAGCGCTGCGTTGAGGCCCGCATGGCTCTTCACCTCAGTGGTCAGCCCTTCGGTGGCTGCGACGGCGGCGGGCTGGAATCGCACGAGATGTCCAGCGTCTGTTGCACCGCGTACGCCGCGCCCCGATACGAACCGCTGTAGGTGATCACGAGCGGATCGTCGTCGCAACGCCCGCGATAGCTCGCATCGGGCAGCAGGCTGGGCGACGAGGTGCCCCGCGAGGCGTAGAAGCTGCCGCCTGCCGGAGAAGCGGCGGTGAAGCTCAGGTTGACGAGAGCGGCACCAGTGTGGCCGTTGACGGTGAACCGGACGTCGAACACTTCGATCCTCGTCGACATCTCCGCTTCGTCGAACGTGTAGGTGAGGGTGTGCGTCCCGAGTGGGACCGCGCGCGGGTCGAAGTTGCCGCCGGTGACACCCGGCCCCGAGAACGTGCCGCCGGCGGGCACGGCTGACAGCGCGATCGGGTCGCCGTTGAACGGTGCGGCGCTGGGTGGATCCACGAACCCTGCGACGGTGATCGACTTGGTGAGCTTGCACGGCACCCAGCGGGCACAGAACGTTCCCGCGGCGGTGACCATGTGCGGGCCAGACCCCGCGGCTGACGGGTCGAACTCTCCGACGTGGGACGGCAATCCTGCCGTCACGCCCGGACCCGATAGCGCCGCGCCCCACGGGGCAACCAGCGCGACGGGAGGGGCATCGAGCTCCATCGCGCTCGGCCCGGCGATCTCTGGGCTCAGGACGAGCACGTGAGTAGACGTGGCGAAGGGACCGTCAGGTCCGATGCCACTGTAGGTGATGGCGTGTGGAACCGAATCAGCGACACCAGCCGCGGCGGGGTCGAAGCTGCTGCCCGTCACGCCGGGCCCGGAGAACGCGCCACCGGTCGGGTACCCGACGAGCAGATGCGCGGCGTCGTTGGCGAAGACAGCGGCGCGTACGCCGGTGATACCTGCGGTCTCGTCGGTCGCGAGCTCGACGGCACCGGCGTCACAGCCGCCCACCCCGTCATCGTTCCCGTCGTCGGGGCGGGGCACGCCCCGCTGGTCGCCGACGAGCCCGTCGCATGCGGCCCCAAGGGGCACGCGGTCGACGGCAGGCGATGATGCAACGATCCGGTGTGTATGCGTCGGGCCACCGTTGTGGTCGAGGGCCATCAACCCGGCATCGCCCGACTGCTGGTCTGCGACGCCGCCGAGCGCGCAGGACAGGTCGTCCGACACGTTGTACCCACCCGAGGTGACGGCCGAGTCGCAGCCCGAGCCGCCAAGCTGGTCAGCCACGATGGTGGCTTGCAAGCGAATGAGTCCGGTGGCGGGCCGAAGCGCGCCGCCGGTGCCCGACGAGTTGGCCGTGATCGTCGAGTAGCGGAGGTCGACAGTGCCGCTCGCGGTGTTGTAGATGGCCCCGCCGTTCCCGCTGGACGTGTTGTGCGAGATCGTCGAGTTCACGACGGTGAGTGTGCCTCCGTTGTCATTCCGCACTGCGCCGCCGGTGGCCCCGCTGTTCCGGGACAGCAGGACACCCTCGAGCACGACGTCGCCGCCCTCGTTGCGCAGCCCGCCACCTTCGAGCTCGTCGCCACCGGTCATCGTGAGGTTGCGGAACACGGCGCGGGATTTCACGTGGAAGACGCGGTCCAAGCCGGCAGCGTCGACGGTCGTACCAGCGCCTTCGATCGTGAGTGGGGCGACGATGTCGAGATCGCCCGTAGCGCTGGCATCCTCGTCCCCGCCCGCTCGGGAAAGCACCGGATCGATCCCTGCTTCGATCGCCACCAGGTTCCCGTCTGGCGACGCGTTCGCCTCTTGGATGGCGGCTCGCAGACTGCACGCGCCGGCGGCGTCGACACAACGATCGTCCCCTGGCGAGACGTCGATCGTGTCGGTCTCGACATCGACGACGAGCGGGACGATCTCCATCGGCTCGAGCTCGGCCGCTCCGATGTCGCACGCCATGACCCCATCGAGGTCGCCGTCTTGTGGACGGGCAATCCTTCGTTGGTCGAGGGCGATGTTCGTGTCGCAGATCGCTCCTGTGCCGGTCTCGACAGCGTCGACGAGCAGGGAGGTCGGATCGGGCAGATGGGTCGGGGTCGGACCACCGTTGTCCGTGAGCGGCCCAAGATCAAGGCCCGCCACATTCGACCGATCGTTCGTTCCGGTCAGCGAACAGGTCCCATCGGTCGACACGTTGTGCCCCGAGGAGGCGAGGGCGCCACTGCAGTTCGCACCGACCAGCTGCTCGCCGATGGCAACCCCCTGGAGACCGAACGCGCCTGTCGTGCGAAGGGCGCCCCCAGCCCCCACTGAGTTGCCAGTGACGGTGCTCAGGTACAGGTCGACCTGGCTGCTTGACGTGTTGAAGATCGCAGCACCGCTGCCGGTCGTGTGATTGTCGCTGAAGGTCGAGTTGGTCACGAACATCGTGCCACCGGTGTCGTTGCGGACACCGCCGCCGTCCGTGCCGAAGTTGTGTGCCACGGTCACGCGGTCGAGTCGAACGTCACCACCGCGGTTGAGGAGCCCAGCGCCGGCGGCTGCTGCGCCGTCGCGAAGCGTGAGGTCGGTTACCGCCACGGTCGTCGCTCCGACGTGAAGGACCCGATCCAGATCGTTCGCCGAGACGACGCTGCCATTGCCGTCGATCGCGAGCGCATCGGTCACGTCGAGATCGCCGGTTGCCGCGGCATCCTCATTGCTCCCGGCAATCGACAACTGGGGATCGACTGTGTCGCCGATCTGCATCGTGTCGGCACCGGGGAACGCGTTGGTCTCCTGCACGGCGGCCCGCAACGAGCACATCCCAATCGCGTCGGCACAGCGGCGGTCGCCGGGCGCGGCGTCGGTTGTGTCGCTCGCCGTGTCGACGACGAGATGCAGCGGTTCCAGCTCGGCGGGCGCTGCCTCGATCGCGCCGACGTCGCACGCTGCGCCGAGCCCACGGGGCCCGCCGCGCTGGTCTGGGCCGACGGGGCAGCGGTCGCCGAAGGGAATGGCATCGAGCATTCGTGACCCGGGCAGCGGACGGCGGAACGGTGCGCGGCCCGGCTCGTCGATGATCGGACTGAGCAACAGCTCCTCAGGGTCGACCTCACGATCACCGGTCGAAGCGAACCGACAGCTGAAGCCGTCCTCGACGTTGTGGCCAAGCGAGTCGACGGTCGAGACGACACCTGCGGCAGGAGATCCCGCGCAGCTCGTGGGAGCCCCATCGCCACGCGTGCCGTTTTCGGCCACGACCGAGTTGCCGACGCGAAGCGAGTTGGTGGTCCCGATGCCGAGGCTTGCGAGCGCGCCGCCGGAGCCGCCCGCCTGGTTCCCGGTCACAGTCGCACCGAATACGACGAGGTGCCCGGTAGAGCTGTTGGCGAGGCCGCCGCCACTGTTGAAGCTCGCCGTGTTCGAGAGGACCGACACGTTCATGAGCGCCGCCTCGGTGAGGTTGAACAAGCCGCCGCCTGCACCGGACGCCTGATTGCCCACCAATGCCGACTCGAACATGCTGAAGCCGGTAGCTCCGTTGCGGACGCCACCGCCGTCGCCGGCCACGGAGCCGCCCATGATCGTCACGCGGTCGAGGCGGACTGCGCCGTCGTGGAGGTCGAGCACTCGGTCGAGACCTACTCCGTCGATCTTTGCGCCGTTGCCTCGCACTCGAAGCGACGTACGGACGTCGAGATCGCCGGTCAGGCCCGCGTCCTCACCCGAACCCGCGAGCGTCAGCTCGTAGGTCGATGGTTCCAACACGATCAGCTCGAGGTCCGGATCGGCGTTGGCCTCCATCACGGCGGCGCGGAGCGTGCACTCACCGGTGGGCGTCGCACAGATGCCGTCACCTGGAACCCCGTCGGGCATGTCGGCATCCGAGTAGACCACAAATGTCTGTGGGTCGGGCTCGATCTGACAACCGGAGAGCAATGCCACGCCGCCGAGGACACCGCCCGCGAACAAGAACCGTCGAATCCGAGAAGCCGCCATCGGTCGACCGTACGGATCGCGGGTGGTGCCGACTGTCGGTCAGCTGACAGAACCTGTGTCAAACCGCGGACACGTGTGGTGCCGACAGCCACGCATCACTGGGACGAATCGACCGCTTTCTCCTGCGGACGCCATGAGGTCGCCAACAACAGCGCGGCGCCGCCCACGCCGAGAACCGCGACGATCACGAAACCCTTCAGTCCTGCGAGGTCGAGCTCGAGTTGCCCGTCGATCGACCAGCGGCCCGCGCCGATGCCGGCGAGAGCCGTCGCGGCCACGGCCAGGTTGAGCACATACTCATACCCCTCACCCGGCCGAAAGATGAAGAACCCGTTCGGACGGTGATTGGTGACGAACGCGACAACCATCACACCCACGACGCCGGCGGCCGCGAGCGGCGTGAGAAAGCCCACGATGAGCAGCACTCCGCACACGAGCTCGGTGATGCTGGCGAGCCACGCATGCACGATGCCGGGCTTCATCCCGAGGCTTTGGAACCAGCGGGCAGTCCCTTCGATCTTTCCGCCGCCCCAGATGTGGTTGTAACCATGGAGAAGGATCGTCACACCGACGGTGACGCGCAATAGCAGCAGCGCCAGGTAGATGCCGTTCTCTTGAGTGATCTCTGCAAACATTTGGCCCTCCCCTGAAACACCACAGCCTAGTGAGCCACGTCAGCCACGAGCAGACGCCACAGTCGTGATCAACGCGTCGATCGCCCCCTGCGACGGTCCAGGATTCCGACCGTTCACGACGACAGAGAAGACCGCATCTCGCCCGCCCATCGTGGTGAGGTAGCCCGAAAGCGCTCGGCCGGGAATGATGCTGCCCGTCTTGGCTCGCACGTTGCCCGCCGTCGACATGCTCGTGAGCCGACCACTCAACGTTCCCGAGCGGCCGCCTGTTGGCAGTGCTGCGATCAGCTGGTCTGCCCACGGTGCCATGCGAGCTGCCGCCAACAGCTGCCGCCACTCCCTCGAGGCTCGGCGGTTGGCGCGACTGAGCCCGGAGCCGTCCGCGTCGGCACCCGCCACCGGGATACAACGCGACTCGAGCGCCGCTCGAATGGCGCGCAAGCCACCTGCGGTACTGCCGACCCCGCCTCGGACCACGTCGATCTCCTTCACCAACGACTCGGCGATCATGTTGTCGCTGTGCATCAACATGTCGTCGACCAGCGCGTCGAACGGCGCTGATTCGAGTCGTGCGACCTCCGTGCCCGCCGCGGGTTGGAATACGTGGGCGGTCGGACCGGCCACCGCCACACCCTCGGCGGCCAGCTGTCGACGGAACACCTCGGCCGCGGCGGTCGCCGGGTCGGCGAGAAACGCGGCGTCGGATCGGGACTGGTTGCCGTCGACGACGAGCGCCGACAATGCACCCGCGTAGGTAGGTCGCTGCCAGTCGAGCCAGCCGTCGGCTTCACGGCGGGTGTCGAAGCGGGTCTCATCGACCAACAGCGATCCGCGTACCGTGGTGATCCCGTTCGCGCCGACGAGTCGAGCGAGCGCCGCCAACGAGTGTGCGCCAGCGCGTCGCAGCGTCGGGTCTCCTCCACCCACCAGCACGAGGTCGCCTTCGACGACACCGTCGACCACCGGCTCTGAAGTCGTCACCGTGGTGACGAACCGTGAGTTTCCGTCGAGGACCTCTAGCGCGCCCATCGCCGTGAGCAGCTTCTGATTCGAGGCGGGGAGCAGCTGCAGGTCGGGCTGGTGGGCCACGACCTCACCCCATCCTTTGACCCACACCGAGAGCGAGACGTCGTGCCCGGCGAACCTCGGGTCGGCGACGCGCTCTGCTATCGCGTCCGTGACGGCAGGAGGAACCGCCTCGGTCGCGGCGTCACTGGCCCCTGCACATGGGAGAGTCGTCGTGGGAGTGGGTTCACCAGTGGCCGCTGTCGTCGTGGGTGGTACCGACGAGGGCGCGATGGGTTCGCTAGCAGTTGGCGCGTCGCGGCGAGTGCACGCGAGGACGAGCAAGACCGCGAGCACCACACCAACCCGTTTCACGGCGCCCGAACGTAGGCGCGCTCCCTTCTGATCATCCGGCACGCCTGATACGCTGGCCGTCTTCCCCCGATCGACATCCTTGGTTGGGAGGAAGCGTGCTCAGCGAGAAGTCCCGAAGCAGGATCTTCACCGGGTTCAGCCCGATCGTCGGAGAGGAAGCCGTCGGCGAGATGCTCGCCCACTACCCCGCCACCGAAGGCGAACAGCCGGTCACCAAGGACCACCTCGACGCCCGCCTCTCGCAGGAGATCGGGGCGTTGCGAATCGAGCTCCACAAGGGCATCAACCGGATACTGATCTGGATCCCCACGGCCATGGCAGCCATGTCCGGCTTGGTCGTTGCGCTGGTCCGCGTCGGAACCTGATGTCTTCTGGCGTACGAGTTCACCTGCCTCGCGGGGAACCACTTGGTCAGCACCGGCGCCGCCTGTGCTGACAGGGAGCTCTATCCCTCGGGACATACGCCTTTCGGCACACGTCCTGGCCTCAACGAAAGTCGCGTGACGCCACCCGCTCACGGATGGGAAGAGGATCGAGCTTCTCGGCCACAACGTTGATCACACCTTCGGCCCGTTCGAGTCGACCTCGGATGAGCATGGCCGGCGCACTGCGTGCCACCCGGCGATAGCGGCTCCAACAACCTTTCGAGCACACCACGTTGACGAGTCCGGTCTCGTCCTCGAGGTTGATGAAGGTCGTGCCGCCTGCCGTGGCCGGTCGCTGGCGATGGGTCACCACCCCCGCCACCAGCACTTTGCTGCCTGGTTCGACCTCGCGTAAGCCCATGGCCGTCACCACTCCCAGCTCGTCGAGATCGGGACGTAGGAAACGGGTGGGGTGCCCGTCGTAGGCCACTCCGGTAGCCCACAGATCGGCCGACGCCTGTTCGCGTTCGCTCATGCCCGGCAACGTCGGAGCCTCGGCGCCGGTGACCAGTCCCGCCAAACGATCAGCCGCGGACTGCGCCACTGCACCGGCTGACCACAACGCCCGTCTTCGATCGAGCGCTCGACCGGCTTCGTCGGTGAGACACTCGAACGCTCCCGCCGTAGCCATCGCTTCGAGCACGTCGAGCTTGAGTACCGGCACCCTCCTCTTCAAGTCCTCCATGCTCGAGTAGAGCCCCCGGGCGGCACGCTCCATCTCGATGTGGTCGGCCAAGTCGTCACCCAGCCCGCGTACCGACGACAGCCCCAACCGGACCGCCGGCTGCGGCACTTCGGAGCTGTGACGTTGGGGTTCGGGGGGAACGAACGTGGGCCCACATCGAGCGGACGGTGATGGTGACGGTGTCCATTCGAGCAATGACTTCGCGGTCGACACGTTGAGATCTGGTGTGCGAACTTCGACCCCGTGCCGGCGCGCGTCCTGCACCAAAGAGTGCGGTGAATAGAAGCCCATCGGCTGGGCGTTCAACAGCGCCGCGCAAAATGCCGCCGGGTAGTACCGCTTGATCCACGAACTGGCATAGACGAGGTAGGCGAACGACACCGAGTGGCTCTCGGGAAAGCCGAAGTTCGCGAACGCCGCCAGCTTCTCGTAGATCTGGTCGGCGATGTCACCGGTGATACCCCGTTCGGCCATGCCGTCGTAGAGGCGTGCTCGCAGACGCTCCATGCGTTGATGGCTGCGTTTGGAGCCCATGGCTTGACGTAATTGATCAGCGTCAGCCGGTGAGAAACCGGCCACGTCGATGGCCATCTGCATGAGCTGTTCTTGGAACAACGGCACGCCAAGTGTCTTTGCGAGGGAGTTCTCGAGCAGGGGATGCATATACGTGACGGGTTCTTTGCCGTTGCGGCGCCGGATGTAGGGGTGCACCGAACCGCCTTGGATGGGCCCAGGTCGGATGAGCGCCACTTCGACGACGAGGTCGTAGAAGGTACGAGGACGCAATCGTGGCAACGTGGCCATCTGCGCACGACTCTCGACTTGGAACACACCCACCGAGTCGGCGTCGCACAACATGTCGTACACCGCGTCGTCCTGCGGGATGGTGGCGAGGTCGATCTCGACATCGTGCGCATCGACGATGAGGTCGACGGCTTCGTGCAGAGCGGTGAGCATGCCCAAGCCGAGCAAGTCGAACTTCACGAGGCCGGCCGCCGCGCAGTCGTCCTTGTCCCACTGCAGAACCGTGCGATTCTCCATACGCCCCCACTCGACCGGGCACACCTCGATGACCGGTCGATCACACAGCACCATGCCGCCCGAGTGGATACCGAGGTGGCGGGGAAAGTCGGCGACTTCCGTGGCCAGCTCGAGAACCGATGCGGGCACATCGAGATCGCCTTGGTTCTCCAAGCCACTCCAGCGGTCGAGCTGCTTCGACCAAGCATCTTGCTGACCGGTCGCATATCCCAGCGCTTTGGCCATGTCGCGTACGGCAGATTTGGCCCGGTAGGTGATGACGTTGGCCACCTGCGCGGCGTAGTGCCGCCCATAGCGCTCGTAGACGTACTGGATCGCTTCTTCGCGACGACCACTCTCGATGTCGATGTCGATGTCGGGCGGCCCGTCCCGCTCAGGCGAGAGGAAACGCTCGAACAGCAAGCCCAACGACACGGCGTCGGCTTTGGTGATGCCGAGCGCGTAACACACGGCCGAGTTGGCGGCCGACCCGCGGCCTTGGCAATAGATGTTCTCTCGGCGACAGAACTCGATGATGTCCCACACGATCAAGAAGTAGCCGGGGTAGTTGAGCTTCTCGATCACGTCGAGCTCGTGGTCGATCTGTGCCCATGCACCCGGGGTTCTTTCTCGACCGCGCGGGCCGTAGCGCTCGGTCGCCCCGCGCTCGGTGAGCACACGCAACAAACCCATCTCGTCGAGACCCTGCCCGTCGAACTCCGCGGGGCAACGAAATGGTGGCAAATCGGGGGCGATCAGCGCGAGGTCGAACGCACACGAGAGCCCCAGCTCGGCCGCTCGCTCGACGACCCCTGGATAGCGTGCGAATCGCCGCGCTTGTTCGGCACCCGAACGCAGGTGCGCGCCCGCTGACGCCGGTAGCCAACCTTCGAGCTCGTCGAGCGATCGACGAGCTCGAACTGCGGCCAGCGCGGTGGCCAGACGACGCCGAGCTGGAGTGGCGTAGTGGACGTTGTTGGCGGCCACCAGATCGACTCCGGCACGGATCGCCAGCTCGGCGAGCGCGTCGTTTCGAGCTGAGTCGAGGGGGTCCCCGTGATCCCACAGCTCGACGGCCACATGGTCACGGCCGAAGGTGCCGATCAAGCGATCGAGCTCGTTGGCTGCGACTGACGGACCGTCACGTACGAGCGTCGCCGGTACGGCACCCTTGCGGCAACCGGTGAGGACGAGCCAGTGCCCACGATCCCCGGCGACCGCACCCATGCCGCCTATGGCGCCCAGCTCGGCCAGCGACGCGCGCGGCGCGCCCTTCTCGCCCCGCAACTGAGCTTCGCTGACCGCTCGGGCCAACAGGGCGTACCCACGCGGGTCACGCGCCAGCACGACGAGGTGCGCCTCGCCCGCAGTACTTCCAGGATCGGGATCACCGGCAGGCAGGACCGTGCGGCCGATGGTCAGTTCAGAGCCGAAGATCGTCGGCATGCCCAGCACCCGCGCCGCTTCGGAGAAGCGCACGATGCCGTAGAACCCGTCGTGATCGGTGATGGCCAGCGCTTCGAGCCCGAGTCGAGCAGCTTCCTCGACCAACTCTTCGGCATGTGAAGCCCCATCGAGAAAGCTGAAGTTGGTGTGGCAATGGAGCTCAGCGTAAGGAGTGGAGCCCCGCCGTCTTGCCAGGGCCGGTGCTTCATAAGGTTGGCGCTTGCGCCCCCAAGCAGGACTGTCGCTTCCGTCGCCCGGGAAGTGAAAGCCTGATCGGGTCGAGCGACCCGGACGGCCCGAGAGCTGGCGTTCGAGCTCTCGC
>Ga0299914_10004321_pt1 | contig 10215 bp, 10 predicted proteins | sample RVTome_10_FD_201361 | JGI IMG/M metagenome (GOLD analysis project Ga0299914, IMG submission 201361) | Soil microbial communities from uranium-contaminated site in the Upper Colorado River Basin, Wyoming, United States - RVT153D57 (version 2) ... | reverse complement strand
GCACACCGCGAAGCGCTCGTCGTCGAGAGCGGGCTCGACCGCGATGTTCCCGGTCGGCCGGTCGACTCCGACGTCTACCACCGAGAGCGTCGCGCCCACCTCTTCCGCCAACACGTTGATCGTTGCCACTCCGCCGCGCAGCGCGTCGAGCATGGAGCGGGTGACCCCCGCGGGATAGGCGCTCACTCCCTCCGCGGTCACGCCGTGATCGCCGAGGAATACCACCACTGCGGGGTTGGTGACCGCCGGCCGTTCGCTGCCGTGCCACGCCGCGAGCCACCCCGCCACCGCATCGAGCCGGGCGAAGGCTCCCGAAGGCCGGAGCACTTCGGCCGCCCGAGCCATCACCACGGCTCGAGCACCGTCGTCGGGATCGGGAAGCCTCACGAGCAGCTCGTCGATCCAGTTCGATGCCGTCATGGGTTCGGCAGCGGCTCCAACGCGAGCGTTCGACCGGCCACAACGAGGCGGGCGTCGGCCGCGTTCCGCGACCAGATCGTGTTGACGCGCCCGAGGACGTCACGGAAACGTCTCCCCAGGTCCGAGCTCGGGTGGACACCCGCTCCCACCTCGTTCGTGACGACGAACGTAGGCCCCGGTCGTCGTGCCGCGCGGAGCGCGACGTCCTCGGCCCGTTCTTCGATGTCCTTGTCGTCCATGCCCGCGAGCATGAGATTGCTCGACCACAGCGTGAGGCAGTCCAGCACGACGGCGCTGTCGGGATCTACGCCATCGAATGCGGTGGCCAGGTCGATCGGTTCCTCCACGGTGGTCCATCCCGGCGGTCGCTCGGCTCGATGGCGCGCGATCCGCTGCGCCATCTCGTCGTCGCCGGCCTCTGCGGTAGCGATAAAGACCACCGGCAGTCGCGACGCCTCGGCGAGTTGCGCGGCGATCGCCGACTTGCCCGCGCGCACTCCCCCGATCAGCAACGTCACGGCCACTACAGATCGATCCCCCGCTTGGCCCTCACACCCCGGTCGAAGGCGTGCTTGATCTTGGTCATCTCCGTGACGGTGTCCGCGATCTCTATGAGAGGCTCCGGCGCATCCCTGCCGGTCGCGATGATGTTCACGTGATCGGGACGGTCGCGGATCGTTCCGATCACATCGTCGACATCGATCCACTCGTAGTTCATCGGATACGTGATCTCGTCGAGCACCACCATGTCGTAGTTACCGGACGCGATATTCTCCTTGGCAGTACGCCACGCCTCTCGGGCGCGTGCCTCGGTCTCGTCCATGTCCTTCGAGTTCCACGTGAAGCCGTCGCCGATCGTCCACCAGTCCACTCCCATCTCGCGACCGACCTTTTCCTCCCCGACTTTCCACTTCCCCGACTTGATGAACTGGATCACGCACACCTTCCACCCACGCGCTACCGCGCGGATCATCGTCCCGAAAGCTGCCGTGCTCTTCCCCTTGCCGTGTCCGGTATTGACGAGGACCAGCGATCCGACGCGCACCACCGGAGGTCTCTCACTCATCGCAGCACCTCTCGCCTAATCAGCCGCCGGGGCACGACGATCGGTCCCGCGGGACCGTCGAGGATCTCCACCGACGCTCCGTAGTGGCGACTGATCAGCGCCTCTTGGAGGACCTCCTCGGCGCGGCCCCGCGCGACCGCCCGGCCCCCGTCGAGCAGGACGAACGACTCGGCGTACTGGCCCGCCAGCGTGAGATCGTGCATCGTCGAGATCACGGTCAGGCCGACCTCCACCCGGAGCTCGTCGACGAGCTCCAGCACCTGCTGCTGGTGCCCCACGTCGAGCTCGCTCGTCGGCTCGTCCAACAGCAGCAGGGGCGCTTGCTGGGCCAGCGCCCGCGCCAGGACCGCTCGTTGCGCTTCCCCTCCGCTGAGCGACGTGATCTCGCGTTGCGCGAACGAAGAGAGCTCGAGGCGATCGAGCACGCGTGCGACCGCATCGAGATCCGCGCGACTTTCGGTGGAGAGATAGCCGATGTACGGGTTGCGCCCCATGAGCACGTAATCGGTAACGGTCGCTCCGACCGGCAGGAACGGTCTCTGCGGAACGTACGCGACCAGCCGGGCGAGCTCTCTGCGACTCTTCTCTCTGAGAGGGGTCGGTCCGATCGTGATCTCACCGTCGAAGTCGATGGCTCCGGCGAGCGCCCGCAGAACGGTCGTCTTCCCGGCCCCGTTGGGGCCGATCAGCGCGACCCAGGCACCTCCCGGCACCGTCATGACGAAGTCCTGTACCGCCGCTATCCCGTTGTACGAGACCGATAGGCGCTCGATCGAGATCGGGATCATGCGATCCGTCCGCTGCGACGCAGCACGATTAGGAAGAACGGCGCCCCTAGGAACGCGGTGATGACGCCGATCGGTATCTCCGCGGGCGCGATCAACGTCCGGCCCACAACGTCCGCAAGGATCAAGAACGCCGCTCCGAACACGATCGAAAGCGGGACCACGACGCGGTAGCTCGATCCGAACAGCAAGCGAACGGTATGAGGAACGATCACACCGACGAATCCGATCAGCCCGCTTACCGCAACGGCGGCGGCGGTCCCCAAAGACGCGGCCACCACGATGATGAGCCTCACGCGGCTCGTGTTCACCCCAAGGCTGCCCGCTTCCTCGTCGCCGACACTCAGGATGTCCAGCAACCGCCTATGAAGCAGGATGGCGATCGAGCTAACGAGCAGATAGGGAAGGACGAGCGCGACCTCACGCCAGCTGGCCGTGGTGAGCTGTCCCAGGATCCACGTGTAGACCTGTCGCACCGTGTCGTCCTCGCGTTGTTGGATGTAGGTCTGTATCGCCGTTAGGAACGAGGCGGTCGCGACCCCTGCGAGGATCAAGGTCGTCGTCGTCCGCCCTCTCGTGCCTCCCCGGCCCAGGATGTAGGTGACCGACACGCCCAGCAGCGCGCCGCCGAAGGCGGCCAGAGGCAACGGATCGATCGGCCATCCCGCGGCACCCGGGGCGAACGCGATGACTATCGTGGCGCCGAGCCCGGCCCCCGCGGCAACCCCCAACAGGTAGGGATCTGCGAGTGGGTTCCGGAAGACGCCCTGATACGCGGCCCCCGCCAGCGCCAACATGGAGCCCACGAGACCGGCCAGAACGACCCGGGGAACCCGCAGCTGCCAGAAGATCGCGCTGGCCCGGTCGTCGAGTCCCGACGACACATCCACGAGCGGCAGCCGATCCACGACGTCACGCAGGATCGTGTCCAACCCCAACTGCACCGGACCGATGACGACACCCAGGACCAGAGCGATCGCCAAAGATGTGACGGCGAGCAGCAGCCAGCGAAGCCTCAGCGCGGTCGGACGAACATCGGCGGTCACCGCATCACAGGCTCTCTAGTTGGATAACCGCGTCCACCACTATCTGCAGGAAGTCGACGACCCGGGGTCCCCACCGCGAGGAGATGTCGTCGCCGACATCGAAGATCGCATCGTCCTCGATCGCGGATATCCGACCCCACCCGGGCCGGCGCGCCACCCGAGCCGGGGTCTGGTTACAACACTCGGAGTCGGCGAGGAATATCAGATCCGGATCGGCCTCGACTATGTATTCGGCCGACAGTTGTGGGTAGCCGGCACCGGCCTTGTCGGCCTTGTCTGCGATGTTCTCGAGACCGGCAAGCTCGTAGACCTGGCCGATGAAGGTGTCGGAGGTCGCGGTGAAGTAAGTCTGATCGAGCTCGTGGTAATAGGTCGGCGGCTCCTCGAAGTCGGGGATCGTAGCCACGATCTCGTCGATGCGGCTCTTGATGGTGGCGACTTCGTCGGCCGCGTCGCCGACGTGACCCGTCGCAACGCCCAGTTGTTCGATCTGGGCATAGGTATCGTCGACCGTAGCGGCCGCCGGAAGCACGAGCAACGGGATGTCGAGATCGGCAAGCGTCTTGAGACCACCACCGTCATCCGATGCGACGACGAGGTCGGGCTCGTAGCTCGCGATCGCTTCCACGTTCGGTTCGAACCCGGAAAGGTCGGTAGTGGGGACCTCGGGTGGGTGATCCGACTGATCGTCGACCGCGATCACCTGCTCCCCTGCTTCGATCGCAAAGAGCATCTCGGTCGCAGTCGGCGAAAGAGAGACGATGTGCTCGGGTCGAGCGGGGATCTCGACCTCGCCGGTGGCCGTGTCGATGGTGACGGGGAAACCGCTGGGAACCGCGGCAGCCGCGCGTTCAGTCGTGGGGCCCTCGTCCGTCCCACACGCGCCCACCAAGAACGCGCAAACGAGAGCCACGGCTACAGAGACGGGTGGTCGAGCCGACCGGGTCATCCAACGCTCCCTTCTCCGGGGGGTCCTCGCCCCCGGGAACGTCACGCCGGCCGGGTTTTCTGGCTCGTCTGCCCGTTAAGGAGCAGACCTACAGTTGCGGGACAGCGCCGGACTTCGACCGGTCTTGCCCCGAACGGCGTGCACTTATCCAGTTGCCAACGAGAGCACTCTACGCCCGCAGACGACCATCGCGCAGGAACATCGATCGCCTCGCGCCGTCGCGGAGGCCGAACGCCACGACGAACCACGCAAGGATCGCCACGCCGATCAGCTCACCCGCCCACGTCGCGAGATGCCCGAGCGGATCCACGAACAGCTCCCACGAATACGGCTCGCGGCCCCCCTCGGACAGGTCCGAGCCGAACAGCGGCCACAGGAACGTTTCCGGGTGCTCCCACATCCCGTCGCCCACGAGGTGGAGCAGCCAGCCCACCGGCAGGCCGAACCACGCCAGCCGCCGCGTCCCACGAAGACCCAGGATCACGACCAGCGCGACCACGACGACGGCCGCGATGGTGTGCGCTACGCCGCGGCCCTGCCATCCCGGGAACCACGCAAGGGAGAGCATGCCGTCGACGAGATCGGGAGCGATCGCGCCGAGCAGGATGAAGCGGTAGTCGATCCGGGCCCGCCCCAACGTGACGTACACGATCGCCGCCGCGATCCCCGCGTGCCAGAGGAGCATCCCTACTCGAACAAACTCTGAGGCGACTCCCGATCGGCCTCGTAGTCGAGCATCGCTTGGTCCATGCCCTGATTGGCAAGCTTGTCGGCATCGGCGTTGTGCTCCCGGGGGACGTGTGCGATCGACGCAGAGTCGAACCGGTCGAACAAACCTCTCGCTTTCACTGCCAGGCCCCTGAGACGGTCGCTCTTGATCTTCCATTCACCCTTGAGCTGAGAGACCACGAGCTCCGAGTCCAGGCAGATCTCGATCTCCGTCACGCCTTTCTCGAGCGCGAGCTCCAATCCGGCGATCAGCGCCGAGTACTCGGCGACGTTGTTCGTGGTCGCGCCGATGCCGCGCGCGATCTCGTCGATGACGTTGCCGTCGGGGTCGGTGAGGACGACGCCGATCCCGGCCGGGCCCGGATTGCCGCGAGCGCCGCCGTCGGCATGAAGGATCGCCTTCATAGAGATGGCTACGTGACTACGAGGATGCGGCGACAGTTGTCGCACCGCTGCAGCCCGCCCTCGGCCTTGAGACGCTCGACCTCCTTGTTGGGGAGCTTCGTATGACAGCCCTGGCACGCGCCTCCTTCCAGGGCTGCGGCCCCCACTCCGCCTTTCGCCGCGCGCAGCGCCTCGTAGAGCTTCATCACACCTTCGGGGATCTCGGTCGCGATCGCATCGCGCGTGGCGCGGTGATCGGCGAGCCGTGCGTCGATCTCGGCGGTCGTCGCCGAGACCTGGGCGCTCAGCGTCTCGGCCTCGGCGGCGGCCGTCTGCTGCTCGCCGCGCAAGCGGTCGAGCGTCGCAGTCGCTTGCTCCGCGGACACCATCACTTCGAGCAGCTGGTCCTCGATCTGGCCCTTCTTGCGTTTCAGCATCTCGACCTCGGCCTGGAGGGCGGACAGCTCCTTCGGGTTCGAAACCCCACCGGAGAACATCCGCTGCTCCTCGCGGGAGATCTTCGCCTCGGCCAGCTCGATCTCGCCCTCGAGGCGGTGCTGGTCCCGGTGGACCTCCTCAGCCTGCTTGGCCGCGATCTCGATGTCCGAGCCCAGCTCTGCCAGCGTCTCGTTGATCTCGGCCAGCCGCTGCGCTTCGGGGAGCGAGGATCTCTGGTCCTCGAGTCTCTTGATCGCCGAATCTTCCGCTTGCAGATCGAGGAGGCGCTGCAGGTCGGAGGCGGCCACATTCATCGCCATTCGCGATGAGGCTACCAGCGCGGCAATAGCCTTGGCTTCGTGAACCGCCTCGCGCTCGTCCTTCACTTCCATCAGCCGGTGGGCAACCTGGATGGGGTCGTTCGTCGGGCGACCGATCGCTGCTACCGGCCGTTCATCGAGGTTCTCGAGGCTCATCCCGCGGTCCCCATGACTCTGCACTACTCGGGCTGTCTGCTGGAATGGCTCGAGGCGAACGCTCCCGATGTCACCGGAACGATCCAGGCGCTGGTCGACCGCGGCCAGGTCGAGCTCATGACCGGTGGCTTCTACGAGCCGATACTCGCGGCCTTGCCCGCGCGCGATCAGGTCGGGCAGATACGCATGCTGTCCGATCACCTCGCCGCGCGCTACGGCGCAGACGCGACCGGCATGTGGCTGACGGAACGTGTATGGGAGCAAGACGTGATCCCTGCGGTCGTCGACGCGGGGGTCCGCTACACGGTCGTGGACGACACCATCTTCCATTCCGTCGGCATCACCGACGACGAGCTGACCGGACCGTTCGTGACGGAGCATTCGGCGAAGCCCCTGCTCGTCTACGCGGGGGATCGCCGGCTCCGCTACCTGATCCCCTACAAGAAGATCGAGCGGATCATCGAGCACGTCTCCTCGGGGGCCGACCGGCTCTACGTCTACGCCGACGACGGCGAGAAGTTCGGAGAGTGGCCCGACACCTACGAGCGCGTCTACGACACCGGGTGGCTGGACAGCTTCTTCGCCGCGCTGTCGAAAACCAAGGACATCGAGATGACGACACTCGGGGCGCACGCCCTCGAAGCAATGCCGCGAGGACGCGTGTACCTGCCGTCTTCGTCGTACGACGAGATGATGACGTGGGCGCTACCGGTCGAGGCGCGGCTCACCGTCGGCCGAGCGCGCCGTTCTCTCACGAAGAAAGATCCCGACGGATTGCTCCCGTTCGTCCGTGGAGCCCCGTGGCGAGCTTTCCTCGCGAAGTACCCAGAGGTGAACCAGCTCCAGAAGCGGATGACGCTGGTGAGTGACAACCTCCACGCCGTGGGGGCCGGCGATGAAGCGACACGCGAGCTCTACCGCGCGCAGTGCAACTGCTCTTACTGGCACGGCGCGTTCGGAGGCGTCTATCTCGCATTCATGCGGACCGCTCTGTGGCACCACCTGATGCGAGCCGAGGCTGCACTGAAGCTCGACAGATCCATCCGGATCGTCGACGTGGATGCCGACGCGCGCGACGAGATCGTGATGACGGCGCCGTGGGGGGCCGCGGTCGTGTCCACCCACGACGCTCGCGTCGTAGAGCTCGACGACTGGACGTTCGGTGCCAACCTCCTGGCCGTAGCCGCGCGCCATCGCGAGGCGTATCACGTGGCCGACGAGGGCCCGGACGACGAGGACGAAGACTCCGGCGACGCCGGAGAGATCGCCATTACGAAGGCCCAGACGGATGTCGATCGCGCCTCTCTCACCTTCGACGAGGAGCCGCTCGGGGGACTGATCGACCTCGTCGACGGCCGGCGGGTGACCGGGCCCTATTCCGTGGAGGTCGACGGGGACACCGTCGTGTTCACGACGACGGCCTCCGACAGGCTCGGGATCACCAAGAAGATCCGGGCCCTCGACGACGGCCTCGAGTGCACGCACACGTTGTCCAACCGCTCGCGCTCGAAGGTCGACGTGGAGTTCTCGAGCGAGACGTCGGCCCTGCCGCTGAGCTTGGGCCGCGGCACCGTACCGGACGAGGTCGAGGTGACCGCGACGGGATGGCGGATGGAGCAACCCGACGGCGAGGTCGGCTTGCACGTGGACGTCGAGCCGGCCGCATCGATCTCGCTCCGGCCCATCGAAACCGCGTCGGCCACGCTCGAGGCTCTGACCTGGATGCATCAGGGGACGTCCGTTACGACGACGTGGTCACTGTCGATAGAGCGCGGTGGCTCGGCGACCATCCGGCAGGCCCTGAGACCGGTCGTGAACCGTGACGCGGCGAGCAAGGAGGAACGCGGGGTATCGGCATGACCGGTAGCTGGCAGGGGTTCCCGCTGCGGGACGCGTGCATCTACGAGCTCCACGTCGGCACGTTCACGCCGGAAGGGACCTACGACGGCGTGGCGTCGAAGCTCGACCACCTGGTCCACCTCGGTGTCAACGCGATCGAGCTCATGCCCGTCCACCGCTTCGCCGGGAGCCGCGGGTGGGGCTACGACGTCGTCGACCTGCGCACCACGCACGAGCCTTATGGCTCGCCGGACGACTTGAAGCGTCTCGTCGCAGCCGCTCACGAGCGCGGGCTCGCGGCTATCTGTGACGTCGTCTACAACCACATCGGGCCGGGCGCCGACATCTCCCGCGACTTCGTGCCCCACTACACGAGTCGCCGGAGCACGGCATGGGGCCCTGCTATCAATCTCGACGGACCCTATTCGGACGAGGTGCGTGCGTTCGTCGTCGACAACGCGCTGATGTGGATGGAGAGCTACGGCTTCGACGGGCTTCGCATCGACGCGATCGACGCGATCGTCGACACGTCTGCGGTCCACATCCTCGAGGAGATCGGCGTGCGCACCACGGAGCTCGGATCGCGCCTTGGGCGCACGCTGTGGTTGATCGCAGAGAGCGACCTCAACGATCCGCGCGTCGTGTGGTCGCGCGATCGGGGCGGATACGGCATGGACGCACAGTGGAGCGACGACTTCCACAACTCGCTGCATGCGCTCCTAACCGGCGAGCGGGGCGGGTACTACGCGGACTTCGGCCTCGTCGAGCACCTAGCCACCGCGTTGCGGCGAGCTTTCGTCAACGACGGTCGGTACTCGACCTACCGACGGCGCAGACACGGGAGGCCGGCCGACGGGGTGCCGGGTCATCAGTTCCTCGGCTACATGCAGAACCACGATCAGATCGGCAATCGTGCCCGCGGCGACCGGACGGCCGCGTTGCTGTCGCCGGAGCTGCTCAGGGTCGTGGCGGCCATCGTGCTCACCGCGCCGTTCGTCCCGATGCTGTTCATGGGCGAAGAGTGGGGCGCGTCCACGCCGTTCCCCTACTTCACCGGTCACGACGACCCCATCCTGGGCCGCACCGTTACCGACGGGCGCAAGCGGGACTTCGCGGCGTTCGGCTTCGACGGAGGGGACGCGTTCGATCCCCAGGAGCCGGCCACCTTCGAAGCTGCGCGCCTGCGCTGGGACGAGATCGACGACCCCCGCCACTCCGACTTGTTGGAGTGGCACCGGAACCTGATCGCGCAGCGCCGCGAGCTGCCCGATCTCTCGGACGGAGACATGTCGGGGGTGCGGACGCAACACTCGGAGGACCCGCCGTGGCTCGTGATGCAGCGCGGAGCGGTGATCGTCGCGAGCAACTTCGCGCCGGTCGCGGTCGAGATCCCCGTGCGCAGCACGGGGGCCGAGCTGCTACTCACCTCCGGGAAGGACCCGGAGCCCACCGGCGGCCACCTCCGCCTCCCACCCCAAAGCGTGTCCGTTCTTTCGCAAGACGGGTTCGCGGGGCGAACCTAGGTTGCGAAAGTTCCCTAGCGGCCGATGGCGTAGCCCTGCATGCCGCGGGGGTTGGCGGCGGCCTTCAGGACGTTGCCGTCGCGGGCCACGGCGCTAAGGCGGCCCAGCGACCACGGAGCGACGACCACAACGTCGTGGCCCCGGCGACCGAGCTCCGCGAGGACTTCGTCGTCGACGCGCGACTCGACCTCGATCTGACCGGGGGCCGCGGCCCGCGGGTAGAACGAGCTCGGGAAGTGGTTCGTATGGAACATCGGCGCGTCGATGGCCTCTTGCAGGTTCATCCCGAAGTCGGCGTGGTTGAGGAAGAAGTTCAGCGACCACTGGTCCTGCGAGTCGCCGCCGGGCGTGCCGAACGCCATGTACGGCTTGCCGTCGCGCTTCGCGAACGAGGGAGTAAGCGTCGTCCGCGGTCGCTTGCCGGGCGCTAGTGAGTTCGGAAACCGTTCGTCCAACCAGAACATCTGCGCGCGCGTCCCCAGGCAGAAGCCGAGTCCGGGCACGGCCGGCGAGCTTTGCAACCAGCCTCCGCTCGGGGTCGCGGCAACCATGTTGCCCCA
>Ga0299914_10004319_pt1 | contig 10217 bp, 6 predicted proteins | sample RVTome_10_FD_201361 | JGI IMG/M metagenome (GOLD analysis project Ga0299914, IMG submission 201361) | Soil microbial communities from uranium-contaminated site in the Upper Colorado River Basin, Wyoming, United States - RVT153D57 (version 2) ... | reverse complement strand
CAAGTACCCGCCGACACCGAAGGACGCGCCGCCGCCGGTCACGAGCAGGCCGCCGCCGAGGTCGGTGGCGAAACGGGCCAGCGAGGCGAGCGCGTCAGGCCCAATCCGGTCTGCCGGCACGTTCTCCAGGATCACCGCACGAAACGCGAGCAGGCCGGCGGGATCGCGCGGCAGCGCGGACGGCGTCGCCGTCTGCACGCGGAGCTTGCCGGCCGACAGCGCGCGGCTCAGGTTGCCGGGGCGGCCGCTGGCGTTGACCAGCAGGATGGTCGCCGTCGTCTCGACCCGCACGGCGCCGTCTCCACGGTTGTTCTCGGGCACGCGATCGTCAGCCGCGGAGAGTTCCAGGCGATACCGCGCGACGCCGGGCCGGTCGATGAGGTCGCGGAACGTGAGCGGCGTCAGGCCGGGCTCGAAGGTACGCGCCGTCCTCGCGATCTCCACGTCGTCGCGCAGCAGGACGGCCTCGGCCTCCACGGTACGATCGGTACGAACCGAGGCGGTGAACTGGAACGGCTCGCGTTCGTCCACCATGCCGGGGAGATCGAGCGACGCGACCGCGATGTCGGCGGCCTCGCCGCGGCTGAACGCGCGAAAGTCGATCGGCAGCCCGCGGATTGACGCCTCGTGCGCGGCGGACAGCACCGGCGTGCCGTTCGCCTCGCCGTCGGTGAGCACGAGCAGCCGGCCCGGCCGGCTGCGCGGGATCAGGCTGGCGGCCAGACCGATGGCGCCGCCGAGGTCGCTGCCGTCCGAATCCACGTCCTGCACGAACCCGTCCGCTTCACTCGACTCTTCGGGCAGGCGTTCGATCCGCGCCTCGCGCCCGTACGTGACGATGCCGACGCGGTCGCCGGCGGAACGCTGCTCCTCGAGCAGCCTGACGATCTCGAGCGCGCGTCCTCGGCTCCCGCCGGGCATCGAACGGGAGAGATCCGCCACCACCACGACGTCGACGCCCCTGCCGCCGAGCGGCGCGATGGGCACCGCCGCGACGAGCGCCAGCAGGATAAGGATGAGGACGCGCGCGAGCCCGCCGAGCGCCGGCGCCCGCCCGCGCCAGAAGTACAGGAAGACCAGCGGCACCAGCAGGAGCAGCAGCTCCGGGAAGAGCAGCGACACGCGGCTCATGCGTGCCTCCGGCGCGGCGAGAGGATCCACCAGTTGGCGACGATCGCGGTTCCGCCGATCGCCAGCAGCAGCCAGAACAGCGGGTCGAATGCGGGGCCGCTCCCGGCGCGCAGGACCGCAGGGTCCGCCAGTTCGCCAGCGTCGGCGGTCGCCCGCCCGCGCAGGTCGGTCTCCGTCTCGTCCAGGAAGTTCACGCCGATCGCGAACAGCATGTCCTCGCCTTCGAGGATCTCCAGCAGGCCGCCCGGCGCGGGCGCCATGAACTCGAGGTCGCGGCTCGCGGCGAGCGTGCGCTCGACGCTGCCGGCGCGATAGCGGAGCGGCCCCTGCGGGTCGCGCCCGAGGCGCACGCGGACCCATTCCCCGACACGGTAGTTCCAGCGTTCCGGCCCCGGCAGGCCGCTCCTGCGCATTTCGATCAGGTTCGAGATCAGGATCGGCCAGTCCGGAGAGCGAATCAGGTTGGTGCGATCGAGATCGAGGTTGAAGAGCGCCGCGGGCTCGTCCCGGGAACCTGATGCCCGCAGGCCCATGAGCACCTGATTCCCGGCGGCGATCAATGGATGGACCGCGCCGGGCAGGAGCGGCGCCGCTCCGGTCCACACGACGCCGCCGAGCGAGACGCCCTGCAGCAGCGGGTGGCGTTTCTCCAGAATGAAGGGGCCGAGGAAATCCGTGGCGTCGCCGCGCCCGCGCCACGCCTTCGGCGCGCTCCCGAACGCCACGGGCCATGTGCCCGGCACGGGTGATCCATTGAGGTCGGCCGCGTCCACGAACACAAGGTGCCCCGGCTCGGCGCGGGTCACGCCGGAGACGGCATCGAGGGCTCTGACGAGGGCCTCGCGGCCGCGCTCCTCCCGCAGGCGGTTCTCGACGCCGACGATCCGCGGGCGCGGCTCCGCGAGCACCACGCTGTTGTCGCGCAGCAACGCGTCGTCCGTGAGCGCGACGCGCACAGGCGGCAGGCCGGGAGGCAGGGGGAGCGTGAGCGAGGAGATCCCGGGCGGGACCTCCAGATCACGCGACAGGACATCCTTGCCCGCGGCAGAAACCGTCACCCGTCGTGGAGCCGGAGCCTCGGAGTGGCTGGCGAGCGTGAGCGAAACGGTGCCCTGACCCTCGTCGGGCGCAAGCGTCCGCTCGGCCGCGATGATGCCGGCATTGGCCAGCGGTTCGCCCACGGCGACCCACAGCGCGCCGGCGATGTCGCCTGCCCCTCGCGCGTCCGGCGGCATGTCGCTCGCGACCATCAGCCGGCTGTCGCGCCCGGCGAGTTCACGCGCCATCCGCAGGCCGAGCGCGAGGGAGTGGTTGGCGGCCTGGGGCGTCCAGCCGTCCAGCGCGGGACGTGCTTCGACGGCGAACGCCGACGGGCCGGCGAGCACGGTCGGCCGCTCGCCGCTGAGGACGAGCGTGACCCGCGCGCGTGCGCCGAGCCGTTCGACTTCGGCAAGCACGCGACGCACCGCCCTGTCGCGAGCGCTCTCGCCGGAGGCGTTCGCGGCCGCCATCGACGCGGAATCGTCGAGCAGCACCACGAAGTGCCCGCTGCCTCCGGCCGACGAGAGACGCGCGCCCGCGATGATGAGCGCGAGCGCCAGCGCGGCGAGGCATTCGAGGATCAGGCTGGTGGTGATCGGCAGCCTGTCCACCCTGCGGCCTTCGACCGGCGTCTGCCGCGGGTTCTGCCAGAGGAAGAGGCCGGCCACCGGCCGGACCGGGAAGCGGCGGCGAAACAGATGGATGGCCACGATCGCGGGGATCGCGAGGAGCGCCAGCAGCCCCAGCGGCGTCGCGAACGTCATGCGGCCTCCAGGACGCCCGCCGCGGCGAGCTGGCGCGCCACCTCCCGGAGCGGCGTTTCGGCCACGACGTGCGCGAAGCGCGCCCCGGTGCGCCGCGCGGCGCGCGACAGACCGAGCCGGAGGCGATTGAACCGGGCCCGATAGTCGCGCACCGCCGCCTCGTCGATCACGAGGTCGATTTCGCCGCGGCCTTCGACATCCACCAGCCGCCGGCCGGATTCGACGGCCGGCTCCGCTTCGTCGCGCAGCGTGAGCTGGACGATCGCCAGCGACGCGCCGTCGCGCGCGAGCCGCGATACGAGCGTGTCGGCGTCGTGCGGAAACAGAAAGTCGCTGACGACGACGCGCAGCGAGCGGCGGCGGCAGGGGAGGTGAGGCTCCTCGAGCGCCGAGAGGGCGGCCTCGCACTCGAGCACCGGTTCGATCTCCTCGGGCCGGTGCAGGCGCCGCGGTTCGAGGACCGATCTCGTGATGGCGCGGGTGTCGCCAACCGTCGACGCACAGGCACACGCCAGCAGGCCCGCGACCTCGCCATAGGCGCGAAGCTTCGAATCCGTCACGGCCATCGAGCGGCTGACGTCCAGGACGAGATCGATGCGCGGCGCGACCTCTTCTCGATAGAGCCGGACGGCCAGCAGCCCGGAGCGCGCGTACGCCGGCCAGTCCACGTGGCGGAGATCATCGCCCGGCGCGTACGCGCGATAGTCCTGGAACTCCAGCGAGCTGCCGGTGCCGGAGCCGAGCCGTTCGCCGATGCGTCCGCCGGCGGGCGTGCGCGGCATCGCCAGGCGGAACGCCGCGGCCGCCCGGACGGCCGGCCAGTCAATAGAGGGCGCCGGCACTGCCGGGATCTCCCGCCTCCGCTCGTGCCGCCTGGGGAGCCGTGGAGACCATCTCGACGGTTACCTGTCGACCGAGGTGACTCAGACCGAGGTAGGCGAGGACGCCCAGGACACCGAGCGCGAACGGCACCGTGGACCACTCGACCGACTCCACGAGCGGCCAGTTCGCCAGGGTCCGAATCGGATTGAACAGGTGCCGGGCGGCGTAGCTGAGATCCATCGCCTCCGGGCGCCACAGCACGTAATAAAGGATGTCGGGAAGCAGCAGTGAGACCGGCAGCAGCACGAAGATGGCGACGCGCAGCCGCAGCGACGCGGTGCCCTCAGGCCTCAGCGCGCGTACCGCGATCGTCGGCACGCCCGTGAAGAAGCAGATGTACCCGCAGATGGCCAGCAGCCATCGCATCAGCACCGGCTCGGGTTCGAGGAGCCACGCCGCGCCCATCAGGATCGCCATCTGCGCCAGGACGTAGAGCGCGCCGCGCCCGCCGCCCGGATAGAACGGGCCGAGGAGACGTCTCCGGGAGCCCACCGGCGGCCGCGCGACGACGAGATCCTCGGTGACCGCGAACATCGCGACGAGCGCCAGGTGCAGCCCGCCCAGGACGCCGAGCATCATCACTGCCTCCGGCCTGACCGTCGCGGGCGTTTTGATGAAGGAGAGCGCCCAGGCGACGATCAGCAGGAACTGCACGAGGAACCCAACCCTGAGCGGGGTCACCCGGTTGGGGGCGGCGAGCGCCAGCCGGTTCTCGGCGAGCAGGACCAGGTTCACCATCGTCGCCAGGCAGAACGTCGTCAACGCGGCGAGCGCCCACCAGGGATCCGTGAAACCGATGCCGAACACGGGCCCGAGCGTGAAGACGCCGCGGCTCAAGTAGAACATGAGGCCGCGACCCACGCCGAACACGAAGAAGAGCACGAGGATGCCCCCCGCGAAGGCGAGGCCCACCATCGCCCGCGACTTCAGCAGCGACGACAGGAACAACGCGGCCGACGACATCCACAGCGAGCCGATGAAGAGGATCGCCAGCAGCAGGAGGATCGTCAGGAAGTCGATGCCGCCCAGGAGAAAGCTCATCGCGATGAACGGCGCCATCGCGGCGAACAGCGTCACCAGCTTGACGGCCTGGGCCAGGAGCTTCCCGATGACTACGCGGCGCGGGGTGAGCGCCGTGAGCGTGATCAGCTCCAGCGTCTGCTCGAGCCGCTCGATGCGGAGCGCATTGAACGCGCCGAGCGGCACGATGGCGAGGCCGAGCACGGCCAGGCAGCTCATGAGCGCGCCGAACGCCCACCGGCCCGCCGTGCCGGAGCCGCTGACCGCGTCGGCGGCGCTGAAGAACGCAATGGCGAGTCCCGCCACGAGCGTCGCGCCGAAGGCGGACACGAACTCCCGCCCCCGCACGATCTGGCGCACCTCTTTCACCACGATCGGGCTGAGCAGGTCGCTCGCGCGCTCGAGCCTGTCGAGGAGCCGCCCGGCGCCGCTCATTGCGCACGCCCTCCGGTGATCTCGATGAACAGATCCTCCAGGCCGGCGTCGTGGGCGGAGAACTCGAGCACGGGGAAGCCGGCCGCCACGAGCCCGCCGACGAGCGACACCTGTTCCTCGTCGCCGCCGTCGAGTTCGAACTGCACGCGCCCGCCTGCCTCGTGCACGCTGACGACGCCAGGCTGCTCGAGGAGGAAGCGCTCCAGGCCGCCATGCGGGCCGGCCAGCCGGACGGACAGTATCCGCCGGGGCCGCAGGCCCTTCAGGATCTCCTGCACCGTGCCGGTTGCCAGGATCTTCCCGTGCTCGATCACCGCCACCGTGTCGCACATCTCCGACAGCTCGCTGAGGATGTGCGAGCTGAGGAGGATCGTCTTGCCGTCGGCGGCCAGCTCGCGAACGAGCGTTCGGAACTCGATGCGCGCCCGGGGATCGAGATTCGCGGCCGGCTCGTCGAGGATGAGCAGCCCGGGATCGTGCACGATGGCGCGGCCGAGCGCGACGCGTTGCTTGAGGCCTTTCGAGAGGCTCTCGACGAGGCGATCCCGGAGGTCGCCGATGCCCATGAACTCGATGATGTTCTCGACGGCCGTCCGCCGATCCCCGCCGCGGAGGTCATGGGCCCGCGCGAAGAAGTCGAGATACTCGGCCACCGTCGTATTCGCGTACACGCCGGCGTAGTCCGGCATGAAGCCGGTGATCCGGCGCACCTTCTCCGGCTGATCGACCACCGAGTACCCGCCGATCCGCGCATCGCCGCCCTGCGGAGTGTCCAGCGTGGCGAGGATGCGCATAGTCGTCGTCTTGCCGGCCCCGTTGGGGCCGATGAACCCGAGCACCTTGCCGCGATCCACGCTGAACGACACGCCGTCCACGGCGTGCACGTCGTCGAAGTGCCGGACGAGCCCGTCGAGCCGGAGCATCGCGTCGCTCACGGCTGGCCTCCGACCCAGCCGATGACGACGTGGAAGCTGTCGCGCTCGTCGAGGGCCGCCACGCCGGGGTTCCAGAACGGTGAGCGGTCCAGGACGGCGAGGTACGCTCCATCGGGCAGGTTGGTGAAGAGGTGCTCGAACCGGACCGTCAGCGGGAGGTCCCGGGGGACGAGACCGGCAGCCCGGATCACCCCGGGCGTCAGGACCGCCCTGTTGCCGGGCAGTACGGGACCCGTCAGGGAGTACACCGTGTCACCGGTCCGATAGACGAGCGCGCGGAGCGTCGTGCCGAGACCGTTGACCACGGCACGTCCTCCGGCCGTGCTGCCGAACTCGAGCCGCTCGCGAGCGGGGCGGAATCCGATGAACTCGAGGTTCGTCGGCGACCGTGCGTCGAGCGCGCCGGCGGCGAACCGCTGCGCCTCGCTCAGATCGAGCACCTGCGTCTCGCGGCTGCCGGTCCCGTCGGGCCCGAGCGTGAACACCGCGTCGTCGCGCGCGAAGCGAAGCCCGCCCCAGGGCGCCATCCCGGCGGCGTAGAGCGAGGCGGTCGCGCGCGTCGCGGCTTCCTTCCTGACCTGGTCGAGCATCGTGAACGTCACCGCGCGCGCGCGCACGCCGAAGCCTTCGCCGGCCATCACGTATCCGGCGAGCAGCACGATGAACGCGATCGAGATCAGGGGCGTTGTCAGCACCAGCAGCACCTGCCGGCGCCTCCGCCAGAGCAACCAGTAATTGGCCGGGCCTATCAGGACGCTGAACAACAGCAGGATGAAGAGATAACTCCGCGCCGGGACGCCGCCCACCCCCGGGATCGGCAGCCGAAAGCCGCGCGCCGCGATGACGCCCCAGTCGGTGGCGCGGTTCGCGGGCAGCGCCCAGTTGGCGTCCTGGAGCGGCGTCGCCGCGGACAGGAGGTCGGCGATGCCCGCCGCGCCCACGGATTCGGACCGGAGCGGATGGATGCGGCCGAAGAAGTACGCGCGGACACGATCCGGCGCCGCTCCAGGCGCAAGCTCGCCGGCAGGGAGGATTGCACCCGCATCGCCGTCCACGACGAACAGGTCGCCGCCGCAGGCCGTCCACGCGAGGAGCGCACGCTTCCGCGCGTCGTCCAGTTCCTGCCACTCCTGCGGTCCGACCATCACCGCCCGCAGGGACGTGAATCCCAGCCAGCTGTCCGGCAGCCGGTCCGGCGGGAGCAGGAAGTCCAGGGGCTGGCCGGGGGCACCAGGTCTGGTGGTCCGCGTCGAGGGCGCCGCCGTGATCGCCGGTGGTGGCACGACGACCCCGGGCGGCGCCGGCCTGCCGACGTCGCCCGGCCGGACAACGGTGACCGTCGGCCGCGACACGGCCACCCCTGGCGGCGCCGGTCGAGCGACGACACCAGGCCGGCCGGGAACCACCCTCAGCCACCCTGCGGCCAGCTTGCCGAGATCGCTCCCGGCGTCAGCGACAACGAGCACCGACGCCGCGTCGGGGGTGCCGCCACTCATGAAGCCGGAGTAGTTGAAGCGCTCGAGGACCCGGCCGTCCTCGTGCACCTCGAAGCGGATGTTCTCGTTGTCGGCATGGATCGGCACGGGGATCGTGAAGCGGACGCGGTCGCCTCGCGCCAGGCGGACGGCGCGGCGAACGCTGTAGCCGGCCTGCCTGGAGGCGCCCGAGATCCTGAAGAAGCGCGAGCCGTGACCGACGATCTCGATGATGCGCGCCTCGCCGAGGTTGGTGATGTCGAAGCGCACGGGCAGGTAGCCGGGTGCGGTGCGGGGGGCCCATTCGGAATCGATGCTGATCTTCAGCGATTCGATCTCCACAGTCCTGTACTCGCCCGCGGCACGGGCGGGACCCGCCGTACTCACCACGAGCAGGAGGCCGGAGAGCCAGCCGAGGGGTCGCTGAACGTTCACGTCACCTCGCTTCCAGTGTCGACGGCAGTCCGCGTTCGACTTCCGGGATCGCGTCGAGCAGGGCGGCGACCACGCGCCGGCCGTCCCAGCCTTCGAGGCGCGCAGCGTAGTCGAGCACCAGGCGGTGGGCGATTGCCGGCGCCGCCACGCGGCGCACTTCGGCGAAGCCCACGTTCGGCTTGCCCCGCAACAGCGCGAGCCCGCGCGATGCGGCGCCGATGGAGATCCCGGCGCGCGGCGAGCTGCCGTACTTCACGAACGTCCGCACCGCCTCCGGCGCGCCGGCGGAGGCCGGATGCGAGGTTGCGACGAGCCGCGCGATGTAGTTGGCGACGGCGCGGGGCATGTGCACGGCGTCCACGAGCGCGAACAGGTCGTCGAGCTCGCCGGCGCTCAGGACCGGCTCGAGCGCCGGCGGTTCGCCGTGGACGCGGGTGACCAGAATCTCCTCCAGCACGCTGCCGTCCACGCCGGCGATCTCCACCTTGAACATGAATCGATCGAGTTGCGCCTCCGGAAGCGGATACGTGCCCTCGAGCTCGATGGGGTTCTGCGTCGCCAGGACGAAGAACGGCGCGGGCAGCGGCCGCGTCTCTCCGAACGCCGTCACACGCCGCTCCTGCATCGCCTCGAGGAGCGCCGCCTGCGTCTTGGGCGAGGCGCGGTTGATCTCGTCGGCGAGCAGCAGGTTCGTGAACACCGGGCCGGGATGGAAGACGAACTCCTTGCGGCCGTCGCGCTCCTGGAGGATGTGGCTGCCGGTGATGTCGGTCGGCAGCAGGTCGGGCGTGAACTGGATCCGGCGGAAGTCGAGCGACAGCAGCCGCGCGAGCGCCTTCACGAGCTCGGTCTTGCCGAGCCCCGGGAGCCCTTCGAGCAGCACGTGCCCGCGGCCGAGGAGCGCCGAGACGACTTCGTCGATCGTCTCTTCCTTGCCGAGGATGACCCGGCGCAGCCCGGTGACGAGCCGCGCGATGGCGGCCTGGCCCGCGGCGGCGCGATCCGGCGAGAGAAGGGCTCCGGCGTCTCCGGTCATGAGTGGATCACCTTCGGAAGCCCGGACATCACTCGACTTGCACTGTCACGCGGACACGGAACTCACGATGCGCGCGATGACACGATGACACGATGAGTGTTTGATTCTTCATCGTGTTCATCGTCCCATCGTGTGCATCGTGTCGGCCGTCCGCCCGTTCAGTGGCAGCTCGAGCGATTCCTGGTCTAACGTTTCCGGGGCCCCGATCCCGCTCGGTCCGCGAAATACTTCTTCACGGCGCTCTGGTGTCGCGGCTTGAGCGTGCGGCGCCATGCCGTTCCGCCGGCGGACTCGTCGTAGCGCCTGGCCGCCGCCTGCGCGCTCCGCACCGGCGCCGCGTTCGGCGCTCCCGGCAGCTCGACGATCGGCGCCCAGTCGTCCGGACCTCGCGGCGCGCCCGGGGGCAGCGCTTCGGCGCGGAAGCGATCGAGCGGCAGCGACTCGTCTCCCCAGGTGAGCGACGCATCGCCGCGGCCGCGCGTGATGCCGCCGCGTCCCGGATGGCCGTCGCCATCCGCCGACCACTCGCTCTCGAGCGGGAACTCCGCCGGATCGAAGCGGCCGAACTCCTTCCCCAGCTTCGCCACCGCACCGAAGCGCCCCTTGGTACCTTCGAGATACTTCGAGAAGAGCCCCGCCAGCCTGCCGAGCGATTCGGCGTCGCCCGGAAGCCTGCCGCCTTCCAGCATCTGCTGCAGTTCGGGAGGCGCGCCGGCGAGCAGGCCGCTCTCCGCCAGCTTCCCGATGGCCTCGGCCAGTTCGGCGGCCTGCGCCTGCGCGCCGGAGGCGCCGGCGGCTCCACCGCCAACGGCCGCCGTGTACCGGCGCAGGCTCTCCTCGGCCCACTTCACGGCGTCCTGCTTCGCGGCGAGATCTCCGGCAATCCGTTCGCGCAGCGCATCCGCCGCTTCCCAGGACGAGGCGTCCACGCGCTCGTCGGCGGCGCGCCGTATGCGCGCGATCTCTTCCTCGATCTTCTCCTCTTCCTCGGGCGTGACGAGCTGCTGCTGCGTCAATTCAACGAGCGTGGCCGTGAGATCGCCGGCGATCTCGTCGGCCAGAA